>Ga0265298_10002012_pt1 | contig 29266 bp, 48 predicted proteins | sample AusTroGonzalo_MG_3_FD_193486 | JGI IMG/M metagenome (GOLD analysis project Ga0265298, IMG submission 193486) | Bovine rumen microbial communities from tropical cattle in Woodstock, Queensland, Australia - Gonzalo_01 | ecosystem: Host-associated > Mammals > Digestive system > Stomach > Rumen ...
GTCCCTGGGGTGTCAAATTCTTTTCGTGATAGGGGGGCTATCCGTCCGTCCGGCAGCACCGCATAGCGAAACCCCGCCGCCTTTTTGTGCTCAGCTGCGTGGCAGTCCTGGCACACCAGCCGCAGGTTCCCCCACGCCAGCGCCACCGTCGGATCGCTGATATTCGCTGGCGTCAGCGGCGTCACATGGTGCACCACCTTCCCCGGCACGATCAGCCCCTGCGCCAGGCAATCCTCGCACAGCCACCCGACGCTGGCCGCATACGCTTCCCGCGTCTCCAGCCAGGCCCGGCTCTTGTAAAACGCCCGCGCCCACTCCTGCACGGTCTCGCCTCCCTCGCTGCGCCCACGCCGGGACGCTATCAGATTACGCCGAAATTCCCTGCCCATTCGGTACGTTTTGGGAAAATCCCGCGATATCCTCACCACCGCGCCGACAAATAGCTCTGCACGCACAGCAGGAAGTCCGCATTCCAGCGCTGCGCCGTCTCCTCGCTGACACCCAGCTCCACCCCGGCGCCATAGATCGTATGCGTCGCCCGCCAGTACACCAGCTCCACCAGCCGCCGCCGCTTGGCCGCCGTGCGGTGCAGCCTGAGCATCCGCAGCGCGTGCTCCACGGCGTCGTGGGCCGTCTGCTCGTCCGGAGGCAGCTGCCGCAGGGCCGCTTCCTCGGTGGCCCGCCCGGCCTCCCCGCCGCCCGGCATCCCGCTCAGCCTGGGCGTCACGCTCATCCGCTGGAGATCCTGCAGCTCCGCGTGCAGCCTGGGATAAGCCCGGACCACCCGCCGCGCCTTGTCCTGCCACGTCTTGCCCTTGCTCATCCGTCATCCTCCCCCATGTCGCCGCTTATGTATCGCGGCACCGGCGGCCGCCCGTGCCAGCATTCCGGCGCCGCCATCTCCAGCCGTATGTACAGCCCCTTGTTCACCTGGTTCCGCCAGGCCTCGGCCTCCACCAGCGTCATATCCGGCATCACCGCCTCCGCGCTGCGCCGGTCGATCTCCTCGGCCAGCGCCATGACGTCCCCCACGGTGACGGCCCCGTCCCTGATCTCTGGCTCCGGCCGCTGCAGATTGCGGCTGCAGCTCCAGCTTCGCTTGCCCGCGTCCTCCGGCTTCCTCTTGCGCCCCTGCTTGCTGAGATACCCCGCCAGCCCGCTGACGCCGTTCTCGTCCATCCGGAGCCGCCGGGCGTTGGCGTATCCGTGCCCCCAAAGTGCCTCCAGCTCGTCCCGGCTGAGCGGCCCCTGATTGAGGACCATGTGGAAATGCACCCGGCCGCTCTTCTTTCCCTGCTCCCGGGTGTAAATAAACCGCAGCTCCTCCCCGGCCTTCCGCCAGATCTTCCTCAGCTCTCCCAGGAACTTCCGGAAATCGTCGGCGGCTTCCTCGGCTGATTCCGGGCTGGCATAGGTGAGGTCGATCTCCAGATCTCCTTCCCCGAAGTTGAGGCGCAGCAGCCTGGCCAGCTTCATCTGCGAAGCCCGCTGATTCAAGCGCCGCTGGCACTCCTTCGTCGGGCGGCACCGGCTCCTCCGCTTCCCCGGCGGCTGGAAGACCGGATACAGCTCCACCTCGGCGAACTGCCCGCAGCGCCAGATCCGCTTCCGCACAAAGAACCGCCCCTGGTATGCCATGCCCCGGCCGCCTCCTGTCCTTAAGATAAGATTGCTTACAAGCCCGAAATCGCGCGCCCGCGCACGCGATTATATATGTATAGGCTCTTTCCGGCCCCGTCCCTGGCGGGACCCGAAACAGCCCCCGGCGGTGATCAGCCGCCGGGCTGCCGTTCACTGCTTCCGCTGCTTCTCCCTCGGCCAGTGCTTCCGAATGGCCTCCCGCAGCTCCTCCGCCGTGGCCCGGCTGACAAACTGCCCATAGCTCATTTCCCGCTCCCTGGCCGCACCGTTGATGGCGACGATTTCCTTTTCTGATTCGCTCACTGCCCGGCCTCCTTCTTTTTCCGCCTGTGCTCTCTGAGGTAGGCGTTCACCTTGTCCCGGTTATTCTCCACCCACCTCTGGTGGGCCTCAGAGCGCTGCTTTTTCTGCTCCGGCGTCATATTCTTCCGCCGCTCACGGTGCTCAGCCCGCAGGCGTTCGGCGTTTCTGGCATAATAGGCCCGGTCTATCTCGCGGCGGTGCTCCCGCCATTCCTCCTCGGTCATGGCCGCCCTGGAGACCTTGCCCTCCGGTGCCTTCCGCTTCGGCTCCGCCGGCGGCAACGGTTTCGGCTTCGGCTTCGGCAGATCCCGCGCCCTGGCGATCAGCGCCTCGATGCTCATCCGCCGCTTCCCCTTCGTTCTCCTGGTGCACCCGGCGCCCGCCGGGCACCCCCTCGCGTGTCCGGTGATCAGCAGGTGGTCGCAGCACATCGTGCTGCCCGCCGTTCCCTGGTAGGCACAGCCCCGGCACGCCTCGTCGCAAACGCTCACGCCGTCCGCTCCTTCCCCGCCGCTGCGGCCCGCGCCCGGTCCTTCGCCCGGCACCGCTGCCCGATCTGCCCCGGCAGGCTGTAATGCTCCGGGCACATCCTGCAGCAGTACATACAGATCTGCCGCCCTCCCCGCTCCGGGCACGGCCCGATCAGGCTGTCGTAATACTCCCGCACGCAGATGGAGCACAGCCGCCGGTAGCTGGGCCGCTCCTGCACCTCCCGGTGCTTCTCCGCCTCCGTCTTATTCACCGGCATCGTCTTCGTCCTCCGGCGTCTCCTCCGCCGGCGTCACCGGCTTCGGCGCGCTTACCCCAAGCCGCAGCAGCTCCCGGAACACCTCCGGCTGAAGCACGGCGGGCATGACGATCCCGGCCAAAAACAGCCCGTCGCAGACAGCGATCACCGCCTCCCCGTCTTCGTCCCGTCGAAGGAGCAGCCGTGTCTCCTTCGTCCAGCAGGGCTTCAGGTAGTCTGCCCGCAGCCAGTACACGGTCGCCCCGGCGGTCAGGGCCATCAACTCATCGCCGGCCACGCGGAGGCGGATGTTGCTTTCCTGGAGCTGCGCTTCCCCGTCCCGCAGGTCATAGCTGACGCCGCAGAGCCAGCCCGGCAGCTCCTTCTCCGCGATCTTCATCTTTTCGACGGTGCTTTCCGAAAAATCAAACAGCGTGCTCAGATTGGCTTCGCTGAGCTGCGGCAGGCCGCTCACCGGCCACATGGCCGCGCCGTTGCTGATCCACTGGCGCCGGATCTCGCCCTCCTCCGTCAGCTCGTCGTAGAGATAGCAGACGCCGTGCGCCTTGCACAGCGCTCCGATCTTTTTAACCTTCATCGGTCCACCCCCATGCCTTCACCTGCGCCCGTATGGCGGCCCGCATCTTCTCCTTCGTCTCCTCGTCCGGCAGGGCTGCGAAGGCCTCCGTCATGAGCTTGTGGGCCTCCTGCCACGCCGCAAAGCGCAGCTTGAATACGGTGATCTCCTGGCTGCTCATGGCCAGCTGCTTCCGCAGGGCTTCCGCCTCGGCCCGAAGCTTTTCCGCCTCGGCCTTGTCCGCCTCCCCGGCGGCGGCGAGCTTCCCTTCGGCTTCCTTCAGCTGCGCCTCCAGCTTCTCCCGCTCGGCCTTGGCCTTCTCCTGGGCCTTTTTCAGCGCCTCGGCGGCCTTGGCGGCCTTTTCCTCCGCCGCTCCCACCTCCTTGGCGGCCTTCTGCTCCAGCTCCTCTTTGGCCTTATTGGCCAGCTCGGCGGCCAGCTTTTCCACCGCGTTCGGGTCCGGCTCCTGCACGGCCACCTCCACCGGGCGGCTTTCCAGTTCGGTGATCCGGGCCTTCAGCTCTCGCTCGTTTGCCATGGCCTGATCATCGGCGGCCTTGATATCTTCTCTGGCCTGTGCGAGCTTGCTGTGCAGCTCCGAAACCTGCCTGTCTGTCTCCGCAAGCGTCCGCTGCGTGTCCTCTAGCCTGGCCTCGCTGGTCTGCAAAGCCTTCCGCGCCTCGTCCCGCTCCCGGATGGCCTGCTGCAGCTCCCGGGTGCTCAGATGCTCCGCGTCCACCGCCTGGGCGAAGGCTTCCCGCTCCTCGCGGGGCACGGAAAGCAGCGCCAGCGCCTTGGAATAGGTCAAATTCGTAAACGTTTCCGAATTTACCTCCGGCCCGAAAAGTCCGATTTGCGACGCGCCGTATTCGTCAAAAACCTTCATCAGCTTGTTGGCCGTGGTCTGGGTGTAGTGCAGCTCCGTCTCCAGATAGCTGCCCCACTCCCCGTGTGCCACCAGGGCCTTCGCCTCCGTCAGGCGCTTCCCGATCTCCAGGGCGTGGCCCATGACCAGCCGCCCCGCCTGTGCGTCCAGGTATCGGATCTCCGCCGTCACCATTTCCAGCGTCCGGGCGGGCTGGCTTCCCCTGGGGGAAGCTGTCAGCGCAGCTGACTGATGAGGGGTCCCCGCCGCAGCGGCTCCCTCGTCCCCCGTATAAACCCGTTCCTCATTCATGCCGCATCCTCCTTTTTATGTTCGTTCACGGTCCCCGGCAGCGCCGGCTCCCCGTTTTTGTCCCGCTTCGCCCCGGCCCGCACCCAGGCGATCCAGGCGTCCTCAAAGGCCTGCACCTCCGGCGTCCGGTCGCAGTTCCGCATCCCCCGGTTCTGGATGACGGTCCGCAGGTCCTTCCCCAGGTTCAGGGTGTACCAGCTCATATCCGGCTCCGCCTCCCGGCGGATGAAGAAAATGAAGGTCTCCCCTTTGCTCACCCGCTCGGCGTAGCTCCCCACGCAGTGCCGCAGGCATTTCCCCTCCGCCTCCAGCTCCGACGTGCTGCGGACCGGGCGTATGGTGATCCCGTTCAGGGTGATGGCGAAACGCTCCAGCTTCCGGGCCTGGGCCTCGATCAGCGCGTCCTGCTTGGCGTTGGCTTCCTTCTTCCGCTTGGACACCAGCCGGTCATGCTCCCGCTTGAGCCGTTCCGGCCACTCGTCGTCGCTCGGGCGAATGCTTCGCATCGCCGCTTTGGCGGCAATGCTCGATGATTCCCCCGGCTCCTCCTCTCCAAACCGAACCCGCTCGTGCTGGGCTTCGGTTTGGTTTTGGGTTTCCCCCGCCGCAGCGGCCTCCGCCCGGATCATGTCCCAGTAGTCCGTCAGCATGATCTCGTCGGCGTCGTCCTCGGGCCACCGGCGCTTTTGTCCGGCCAGATACCGGGCCGCCTTCGCCGGGCTGATCTCCGTCGCCGTGATCCTCTCCGGGTGCTTCATGCCCTCCAGGGCCTCCGCGTCCTCCAGCGTCCAGTGCTTGCCCGCCGCCCGGCCCTCCAGCCACAGCCGCCAGGTATTCCCGCCGATGTTGGCCCGCTCCTGCAGGGCGATCGCCTCCCGCAGCTCGTCCTTTCCGTGCATCCGCAGGATCTCCCATGGCCGCCGGCCCTTCCAGTCCAGGGCCTTCAGCTGCGGAAACGCGGTGTTATACACGGTCCTCGCGGTGTAATAGTTGGTCGTCCGCGTGTTCAGCTTCTCCTGCCCGATCAGATTGCTCACGATTCCCCCGGCGCCGCAGGTCAGCAGGCTTTCCGCCTTCCCGCCCCGCTTCTGCCAGAGCCGCACCCACGCCGCCGGAAAATTCTTCTTCCCGTCCTCCAGGTAGATCTCCATCTTTGCGTTTTCGCAGGTGGTCCCCTCCGTGGCCTTCCCGATCCCCTCCGGGCAGACGATCTCCGTGATGTCCTGCATCATGTCCTGGAGGTTCCGGCACTGATGCGGCTCGTCCAGCCAGTAGACGCCCCCGAAGCCGCCCCCGTGGAAGGTGATCCGCCGGAGGGCTTTTTCCTCCGCCACCATGACCTCATAGGGATGAAAGCGGAAGTGCCGCGCCCCTGCTCCGTCGAAGTATTTGACCACCTGCCAGCACACCAGCGCCAGCCGGTCCTTTTCCCCCTTGACAGGGATGTGGTGCAGCGTCATGGGGAAGGAGGTCTCCCCGGCGTATTCCGACCCGCTCCGCAGGTGCCGGGCCTTGACCTCCGCGCCGCATTCCGGGCAGCGGCAGCTCTGCCAGTCCGTGACCTCTTTGGGCTTGCCCTCCTCCCAGAGGCGGATGCCCCCGGCCCCGCCGTATCGGCACATCCCGCCGCTGATCCAGTCCGTCCAGAACGATTCCCCGCAGGCGGTGCAGCGGCACCGGGCCGCCTTGCTGCGGATCTCCGTCATGGGATCCGTCAGCCAGTCGCATTTGAAAAGCAGGGCGTTTTCCTTCCATGTCCGTTTTTCCGCCCATTCCCGGAGCCAGTCCGGCGCGATCCTGGGCATATCCCCGGCGTAGTTCCTCGCCCGCTCAGAAGAAGTCCGCAAGGTCAATCACCGCCTTCCCCGCGTCCCCCGTCCCGGCTCCCTCCGGGAGGGAGCTGTCAGCGGAGCTGACTGAGGGAGCCTGCTCCCCCGCCGCAGCTGGCAGCCCGAAATACTCCCGCAGGATCTCCTCCGCCTCGCCCGGCGTCACGCAGGCGAAATTCCCCGTCTGGTGCTTGTCGGCGAATGCCTTGATCTTCGCCTCCGCCGCCGTCAGGCTCATGCCCCCGGCGGTCAGATCCTGGGCGATCAGTTCCCCGATCCCCGGCTCCCGCCGGACCATGTCCTTCAGCTGCTCCCCCACCATCCACGGCGCGGACCTGGCCTTCACCTTGGCCTGCTGCGCCTCGACGGCTCTGATGGCCTTTTCCATGTTTTCATCTCCCTTCAAAATATCGCCTTATCGGCTGGTGATGGGCCGGGGAATCGAACCCCTGCGGCGTAGAGGCTTCATGCTTGCGCCCGTCCTCGCCCATCAGATGCCGGTCTTTCCCGGCTGTCAGGCGCGTTTCCTGCGGCGTCTCACCGCAAGGGCACAGCGGCAGTCTGCGTACTTCCTCCGCTGCGAGGTCATCCCGCGCCGGCCTTCTCAGAAAGGAGGCATACGACCCGCCCTCCGGGCCTCCTGCGGCCCTTCGGGCGTTATCGCCTCCCTGCCTTCCCCTGGGGGAAGGTGCCCCGAAGGGGCGGATGAGGGGACCCCCGTCCCCCGCTCATGCTCAGCTGCTCATCCTCTTCGATGGTGGCCCCCAGGCAGCGCACCCGTGCCTGGCCGATCTCCAATAGGTTCCGTTCCAGCTCCACGGCGATGATCTCCTTGCAGGCCACGGCGTCCCCTTCCATGAGGATCTCCATGATGATCCGCGTCCTCATGCGTCACCTCCCGAAATAAAGCCCATCGCACCAGAATCCCTCGGCACCCTGCTCAAATTCCGCCTGCCAGATGTAGCCCTGGCCGTACAGCTCGGAATGCTCCCCGGCCAGCAGCTCGTCCGCGATCCGGTAGGCCCGCTCCACCGCGTGCGCTTCCCCTGGTTCCTTGGCCCGCTCCGGCCAGACGATCCCGGTCCTGGAAAACCTCCCGTACTGCCCCGGCGCGGTCAGCACGCCCTCCAGCGTGTCCGGGAATCGCTCGTCCTCCACCCGGTTGAGCATGACGTCGCCCACATATCGCCGGCAATCGTCGCTGCAGGCGTCCCCGCCGGCCTCGTTGTAGATCCCACAAGCCAGCATCTCCCGCATGGTCATCTCCGGCTCCAGCACGGCCTGCGCGGTCATGGCCTCCGGCATCGGCTCCGGCTCCGGCAGGACCGGCGCCAGGCTCAGGTTGCACACGATCGCCAGCGTGGCCAGCAGCTTCACGATCACCGCCGGCATCATGTCCCTTCCTCCGGCGGCTCCGGCGTCGGCGCCCACCAAATCACGCCCTTGAGCGTCCCCATGTCCGGCAGCGATACCCATTCGTCGAACCGCATGCGTTCATCGTCGTCCCATTTCTCCTGGTGATACTCCGCCAGGCTCATTTCCCCGGTTTCATCAATCACCAGGACAGGCTTCGTCTGCCGGTAGCTTGTGAGACCGCCGTCCTCGTCTTCGTCCGGAAACTTCGCCCACGGCCCAAGCTCCGGTATCCGCTCAGACGCCCGGACCCATCCGTCCCGCTCCACCACATCGGCGGCAGGGGCTGTATCGAACACAGCGGCAACGGTCTTAACCATGTCGGGGTTATCTTCTGCGGCGTACCCCATTCCGCGCAGGATCATCCATGTGGTTGTGATTGCGTCAGTCATTTTGATATACTCAGTCATCCTTCGTCCTCCTGTTCCACCTCTTGATCGCCGCCGCCGGGTCGTTTTTCCACTGCATATACAGCCCGCAGGCCGGGCAGCCGATCCACCCGTGACGGAATCGCTGATAAACGGTCTTCATCTCCCCCGGTTTCCCGCAGCAGGGGCATTCCCTCAGCCCCTCCATCTGATCCACCCCGCCTTCCACAGCAGGGCCGCGCCGGCGAGTTCACTGGCCACCGCAAGCAACCCGGCCTGCGTCACCGGCATCCAGCCCTGCTCCGCTCCGCCGACGATGCAGATCATCGCCATCCAGCACGCCAGCCCCAGCGCAATGCAGATGTGCTTTTTCGTCCTGGTCCTCATTCATCGTCCTCCGTTTCCGTCAGCGCGTGGGCCAGCATCAGCACGCCCCGCACCTGCTCGACAAAGTTGTAGGCTTCCGCCTCTCCATATCCTTCCGTGTCCAGCGCCTTCAGCAGCCTGGCGATGGCGTCCACCGCCGCCATGGCCACCCGCCCGGCGTCCAGGCCCGGCAGCCGGATCTCCTCGTTGGTCATGATCACAGGTCCGCGACCTCCTCCCCCATAAATCTCAAAAACGCCTTGCGCGGGATCAGCGTGCGGTTACCGATCACCGTCACCGGAAAGCCCAGGCTCTCCGGGAAGTCCCGCGCCTGGAGGCGTATGGTATGGGCGTCGCAGCCCATGATCTTGTTGATATCCGTGGGGATCAGCATATCCTTGTCCGACGCCCGGATCTCAGCCATCGTCATGCCGCGCCTCCTTCCTCGTCTTCGCCCTCCCGGGTCTTGGTCTCTGCGGCTGCGGTCTTGCTGCACTCCACGGCCAGGGCCGCGCCCTGGGCCATCAGTACGAATTTGTCCTGCAGCTCCTCCGGCATTTCCGCCAGGTGCTTCAGCAGGACCTGCTCTTTGTTGCTCACTGTATCACCTCCATTTCGTGCCATTGGCATTATACTATTATGCCAATGGCATTTTGTCAAGCATTTTTCTTGACAATGGCACAAGTATTTTGCTATTATGGCAAAGCAAACGAAAGGAGGCACCAGCTATGCAGAATAGATTAAAAGAAGTCCGGACGACCCTCGACCTGAATCAGGCCGAATTTGGCAGGCGTCTCGGCGTATCATCCGGCGCCATTTCTCGCTGGGAAAGCGGCGAGCGCTCGATCCCCGATTCCGCCATCCTCCTGATCTGCCGGGACTTCGGCGTCTCGGAGACCTGGCTGCGGACCGGCGCCGGCGAGATGTTCCGGCCCCGTTCCCGGCAGGCGGAGCTGGGCGCCCTGATCCGCTCCCGCCTGGTGGACCGTCCGGAGAGCTTCCAGACAGCTCTGATCACCACCCTGCTCCGCTTCGATCCTGACGGCCCTGAATGGGCCGCCCTGGAGCGCATCATGTCCTCCCTGGAGGAAGAAATGCAGAAAGACCGGGAGCCGTAACGGCCCCCGGTCCTCTTTTTTCCGCAAGAATCCCAAGCGCTTGGGATTCTGCCCGCTCACCCCAGCAGGATGTAAAATACCAACTCCAGCACCTCCGGCGCTGCCGTCCGCAGCAGCCGGAGGATCTCTTTTATCAGCCCTTCCCGGTTTTTCACTCTTGACCCCTCCCCGGCCCGCCTTTATAATTGTCCTGTGTTTCGTCCTGTGTTCCCCTGTTGCGCTGAGTATTTTTGACGCCGATATCTTACTTTATGAGTATGGTGAAAAAACGGACAGGAGCTATGATATGATATGCGTTAAATGCGGCCAGGAGGTCCCCTCCATGCCCTATTGCGGCCTCTGCGGCCATAAACAGGAAAAAGCCCCGCCTGTGAAGCACAAGCGGGGCAACGGGCAGGGCAGCGTCTACAAGCTGCCCAACGGCAAATATAAGGCGGTCGTGGTGCTGGGCTATCACGCGGACCCGAATGATCCGAAAAAGCGGCACAAGCAGACCCGCTCCGCCGTCTTCGCCCTGAAAAAGGATGCCGTGGCCGCCCTGCCTTCCCTCCGGGAAAGCCCGAAGAAGCGGGAACGGAAGGCCATGACCTTCTTCCAGCTCTATGAGGCGTGGCTGCCCACCCACCGGGCCGGGAAGTCTACCATCGGGAATTATCGGGCCGCCGTACGGTACTTCGGCCCGCTCTACACGATGCCCTTTGCGGAGATCGACGTGGATGATCTCCAGGACTGCATCGACGAATGTCCCAAGGGCCGCCGGACCATGGAGAATATGCGGGCCGCCGTGGGCCTCATGTACAAATACGCCATCCCCCGGCATCTGACGGCGGACGGCCTGAACCTGGCGCAGTACCTCACCGTCACCGGAGAAGCTGCCGCCCACCGGGACGCCCTCACGGAGCTGGAGCTGGCCCGCCTGTGGCGCTGCCTCGGCATCGTCCTGGGCGCGGACCAGATCCTGATCATGTGCTATACCGGATTCCGCCCCTCGGAGTTTTTGGCCCTTACCGACGGCAGCTACGACGCCGCCGCGCAGACCCTCACCGGCGGCGCAAAGACGGAGGCCGGGAAAGGCCGGATCGTCACCCTCTCCCCGAAGATCGCGCCCCTGGTGGCGCGTCTGGCCGCTCGCGGCGGCCCCCTGGCCGGAGAGATCACCGACCTCAAGCGCTGGAGCGAGGTCGTTTTTTACCCGGCCCTGGAGGCCTGCGGCATCGACAACCCCATGGTGGAGATCTCCGGCGGCGTCCTCCGTCACCGCATCACTCCCCACAGCTGCCGGCACACCTTCGCCACCCTGATCAAGCGCGTCGCAGGAGCCGACAAGGACAAGCTGGAGTTGATCGGCCACACGTCCACGGAGATGCTGCGGCACTATCAGGATGTGGATTTGAAGGATCTCAAGAAGATCACCGACGCCATCTGACTTTTCCGTTGCCCTCCCGTTGCCACTCAAAAAATCAAGAATCAAGCTATATAAGGCCCGGAGGGCACTTTTTGGCTGAATGGCATTCAAGAGGTCAGCGGTTCGATCCCGCTTATCTCCACCAGATGAAAACGCCGGGAAGCCTTGAAAATAAAGGCTTCCCGGCGTTTTTGTGTCCTAATTTCCGTCTGTGCGAATGGTCCCGAATTGTGGCGAATTTTTGCGCGTTGCCCCTCTCGTTGCCACTCAAACCTTTCCGCGGAGCGCCGCGGCCAGCAGCTCCTCCGCCAGCTCGGCGATCCCCTTCCCCTCGGCGCCGGCTCTGCGCTTGAGCGTTTCCACCGTAGACGCGGAGAGCCGCATGGTGGTCATGATCTTGGTCTCGTCCTCCTGGACCTCTCCAAAGATCTCCTCATACTTGTCGCCATCCAGGTGCTCCTCCGCCCAGGCCGTGGCCTCCTGGTAGGTCATCGGCATGATCCGCTCGCCGCTGCCCCAGCTATTGAGGTCCACCCGCTCGGCGTACTGTGTCATGGGGCCGCCTTTTCCGTAGAGGAAAAACTCGCCAGTTTTTTTACGGTAGAGCGTTTCCTCATAATGGCGGAAATCTCGCCATCCGCCGCCGTTGGAATAGGCTGCCAGCTCGGTGGCCGTGTTGGTGTCGTAAACTCGCCCATTGATGATCTTTTTCATTTTCGTCCTCCTAGTCTTCCGCCTTCTCGGCGTAAATGGTCCGGTTGTAGTTAATCCCCCCGGTGGTGTCTGCCGCGCACTCAGCCCACTCGCGTCCTCTTGTATCCGCATCATACTGCTTGAGCTTGTAGCCCCATCCGTATTGGTCGCAGAGTTTCTCGACGGCGGCCTGCGCCGTGTCCGCGTTTCGCGTGACGGTCTTACCGTCATAGCTGATCCTGTACCTCATTTCTTCTATTCATCCTCCTCTTCCGTCCAGTCCTCTGCAGACACGTAATAGCACCAGCCGCCCTGGTCAAACTCTCCGTCGTCGTCATACCGGTTTTCCTCGATCCATGCAAACTCGCAATAGAGGTACCTGGTCCCGTTCCCCTGCATGAGCTGCGTGCTTCCCCAGTTTGCCCAGTGGGCCTCAAACTCGGCCCGGGCCTCCTCCAGGGAGTCGAAGCTCTCCCGGACCTCGGAGTCCTGAATGCTGCTCTGGCGGTAATCCTCAAACAGGTCGGCGCCGGTGCAGGTGCGGATGCCCGCCCTCTTCGGCAGTCGGAATTCATGGGTATCGGTGCGGATCTCGTACTTCGTCATTTCTGTCTCCTCCTTACGCGATCTTGATGATATTGTCCCAGGGCCTATGTTCCTCACACTCAAGGCCGCTCAGGTCCGCTGCGGCGTTGGCCAGGGTGGCGTTATCGCTGACGACCACCCCCTGCACAAGGTCGATATAGGTCTTACTCCCGAGCATACGGCGGGCCGCGGAGTTGCTGATGTGCTCCCCGGCAAAAGAGGCGCTGCTCACATTGCCGGTATTATAGGTGGTGTAGGTCAGTCCCAGGCTGGTGGCGTTGATGTAAAGCCGGTCCTTGCCGTTTTTGGTCCAGCGCTTGAATCCCAGCTTCTGCAGCTCCTCGATCTTGGTTTCCGTGATTTTCATTTTCGTGCCTCCTTGTTGATTTCTGGCCTCATTCTACCATAGACTTGTATTATTGTCAATACCCAAATGGAGAAGAAATCAAAAAAGAGCAAAAAAAAATTCCGGCACCCGTATGGGTGCCGGAATCTGTCAATATGCAGTTGTCAGCCCAGGCCGATCTTGACGGCGATGTATGCCAGCAGGGCTGTGACTACCCATTGAAGGACGGCGCCGGATATGCTTTCCCAGCGCTTCGCGGGCTTCTCCTGCAGGGCCTTCACGCCTGCCGACAGCTCTCCCAGCTTGTCCTCGATCCCCTTTAGCCGAAGATCCAGCTTCGCCAGTGTGACGTCTCCCTCGTGGAGCCTTGCCGTGTTCTCATTGACCTGGGCCTGGAGGCGGTCGAACTCCTCCCGCGTGACCTCGCTCATTTCTCGCTGCCCTCCACTTCCGGCAGGCCGGTGGCCACGCTGGTCAGTAGGCTGAGGATGCCGGCCAGGATGGACGCGCTGGCCACGATGCCCCAGTTGACGTCCGACAGGATCGCCGACGTGCCGATGGTGGCGATCGCCGTCTGGGCGACGGTCCGCACCGCCCGGATCGCCGCAGCTTTCAGAAACTTCTTCATTTCAAATCATCCTCCTTTTCCTCCACTAGCATCAGCCGCCGCAGCACCGTGGCCAGCTCCGCCCGCGTCACGGGCTTGTCCGGCTGGAAGCTCCCGTCGGGGTAGCCCACCATCAGGCCCCGCTCCATGCACCGGCGGATCGCGTCCTCGGCCCAGTGCCCGGTGATATCGTCCACGATCTCAGGCTCCGGCTGGTACTGTGGACGGCAGACGGCAACGATCTGGCTGGGGTAACGTGTCTTTTCGCAGACGGAATCCCTGTTAGACTGCGACCCAGAAGAACTGGTATTTCCTTCAATGGTCTGTATCTGCATAAGTTCCCTTGTCACAGCCCGTCTGTTTACCTCAGTCACCAGCCCACAATGCTCCGGGTCTTTACCACCGTGGAAATTCAGCAGCACGATGTCCCCGACTTGCACGTCCTCCACCGGCACAGTCAGCCCCTGCTCCCGATACCAGCGCAGGAGGATGGAGCAGCTTGCCGTCTTGCCGCCGCCGAAGAAAGCAGTGCGCTCCCCGGCCTCGTTGAAGGCCCACCAAAGGAACGCCACGCACCAGGGCTGGCCCTGGAACGCCTTGTCGTAGGCGTCCCAATACTTCACCCGGTTGCTCCCGCTCGGTTCCTCGCACACGCCCAGCTCACCCCGGGCCACATCAATTACTGCTTGTGCGCTCATAGGCCTCCTCCCCTCAGCTGCTGATGGTTGTCCATATGCTCGCGCATGTGTTGATCAGCAGCACGATAGCCACGTGAATGACCACCGCCGTAGAACTGCTCGACAGGGAGAATCCGTCCGCCGTCGCAGTTACGGTTACCTGGCTGGCAGTTTTGATCGTGGTTACATTCCGGCGAATAGTTTCTGCCGCAAACCCGCCGACGTACCACAGCCCCTCGATTGCGCTGACTGATCCGGCGCCCACAGTTGACACCAAGCACGTCCAGCGAGCGTTAGCACCGGAATCTGTGTGAAAATTCAGCGTTTCCCCCGGGCCGATGTCCTGGTGAATTACATTCAAATCGGCGTCAGTCAAAAATCTCAAGAGCGTGTCGGTTGCCATTGCAATCCCTCCTTATGCCTGGATGGAGGCAGGATATCCCAAAATCAGCAGCATAGTGGTGCTGCCGGAAATGGACCCGGAAACGGTAACGCTTCCGCTTGCCGTCGTGAACGTCCATGTTCCGACCTGTGCACGGGGAGAACCCAGTTCGACCCTCAGCACCCGATGTCGCGCCGTAATATCTGCGTTTGAGATTGTTTTTGGCAGCGACGAAAATGCCGTCACGCTGATCGCCATCATCATGAGGTCTTCCGAATCATAGATTGCTTGCGCTATGCCGTCGCTTTTGACGGGGTTGTTTGACGCTATTGCTGGGTAATCGTCAAATGTCAGCCGCGACTGCGCGCCGATATCCCCCGGCGTCAGGTTGAGTTTTATCCACTGCAGAACGTTAGTCATATAAAAGCGCTTCGTCACGCCGTTCTGCACCGCCGGATACTGGTCCGCCCCGTTTACAAATGCCCCATACGGGAGTTGCGTAATTTTTTTCCCCATGCGCTAATCCTCCAGCAATATCTCTTCTCCATCCTCCGTCAGGATCGGGTCCTCCAGCTCCGTGAGCAGTGCCAGCTCCGTGACGGGAGGGTCCAGCTTTTTCCTGGCCTCCAGGATTTTCAGCCGGCGGCCCAGCTGCAGCCCTGCGAGGAATGACAATTTGTCCGCTATAGGCATATGATCACTTCCATTCGTCTGGAATGTCGGCGTAATTTGCCGCACCGGTGCAGCCCCTGAAGCACTCCGTTCCGTCCGCTGCCGGGAATTGTACCCACAGCTCCGGCACGGCCCCGGTCAGGCTTGTGCAGTCCGCAAAGCACTGCCGGAAATTGCTGGCCAGTGGACAGTCGTCGAACAGGTCAGCCGGGATCTCCTCTATCGCCGTCCGTCCGAAGGCCCCCTGGAACGATGTCGCTCCAGGGTTATAGCTGAAAAGGTCGGCTGGGATTTCCCGGAAGCTCGTCGATGAATAGCAGAGATTATCGAATGTGTCTATATCCGGGCAGTTGACAAACAGGTACTCCGGGAGCGTTGTTATGCCCAGAGAGTTAAAGCCCGGCGCTGTTTTGAGATTTTGCAGCGGGTCCAGCAATCCGGCAGGGATCTCCGTCAAATGGCTGTTGTAGCTCATCACGCCCGCCGCAGTCTCGATTGCCGGGGATCCCGCGAAAAGATCAGCCGGAACGCTCCTGATGTCGCAGTTCATGAATGCCTGTCTGACGTCCGTCAGGCTTTTACACCCCTCAAAAAGCCTCGGCGGCAGCGCCTGCAGGGAGCTGCACCTGTAGCAGAATCTATAGATCCTCTGCAGCTGATGCAGGTGCCGGAACGGTTTCGCCGGGAGCTTGACCAGCGCGGAGCTGTAATAGCAGCACGCCGTCAAATACGTCTTGTGCTCCATGCTGCGCGGGAATGGGGTGTCGATGGAGATCAGGTAGCTGTTTCCCGACAGGATCGCGGAGGATCGTGTCGTGCTCCAGTCCAGCAGCCTCCCGACCATTTCAATCTGGTAGGTTCCTGCGGCTGCGTAGGAATGCGAAATCTGATTTCGGTATGATTCGTTTTCTGTGTAATTTGCAGGGATGTTGTCGAAGTCGTCGCTGCGACCATCACCCCAGGAGATGGTCCCGTCGAAAACCACCCACGGCCCCTGGAACAGACCGGCTGAGACCTGGACCGTGAATTTAAAGACGCTTATCCCCTGCATGGCGGGCCAGCTCTCCATGTTTCGCCCGACGGCCACGCCCGCCAGAAAGCTCTCCGTGTCATAAACATAATCCATAATGCTACCAGTCAATATCGCACGAATGCGTCCCGTCTGTGATGTTGATCGGATTCCCGTTCACGTCGAAAGTGACGCTGTAGTCTACCACCTCTCCGGTGTCCAGCGTCTCCGAGAAGGCGCCCAGATCCCAGTCCTGGAAATCCATTTCTGTCGCACGAACGAGCACGATCTCCAGTGTGTCCTCAATTTGTTCAGGGATCGATTCCTCGATTCCGTCCAGGCTGTCCTGCACGGCCTCGTAGTAAGTCGGCACATAGTCACCGCACACCATGCTGATGGACATGGGGTGGAATGGATCATAATCCAGGCTGATCACCCTGGACGAAACGCTCAGATTCAGGCTGTTATAGGCTATTGTCACCTCATCGCCCAGGCCCAGATGCTGGAGCCTGGACAGCTCTACGTTATAGCTCTGCGTGTTGCTGCGGCTGTCCGCTGTGACGGACAGGCTTTTCACATTTTCCTTGCTGCTCAGGCTCACCGGCGACGAGCTGCCGACATGGGCCGAAAAATTCACGGTCCGCTGATAATAGCTGATCTCCGCGCCGCAAACGGTCGCCCACTGCAGCATGGCAGTCCGCCGGCTGGTCCCGCTCTTGAAGGTGATGCTGTGCGTGCCGGAGACGGAGACGGTCCCCACGGAGATCCCGCTCCCGCTCAGGATCGTAGCCAGGATCGTGGACGGCGTACCGCTGTATTCTCCCTCCGGCATTTCCATGTCGGACAGGACATAGCTGATATGCTCGCCGCTGACGCCGAAGGAAACGCTGGTCGGCTGGCCGTTTTTGGCCAGCCGCGTCACGTCAAAATAGAGGTCGCCCAGGCGGATCTCGTCACCCAGCTCAATATTCCTGATCAGCCGTCCAGGCATGGTCAGGTCGATGGTGCATTCTCCATTGAGGCTTTGGTGCAGGTTCGCCGTCTGCACGGCGTCCAGCGTGTACCGCAGCGTAGTCCGGTCAGACTGGTAGATGGTGATGGACATTTAAGCCCTCCCGTAATTTCGGACGCTGGCCGCGTTCTGCTGCCACATTATCTGGGCCACCACGCGGGTCAGCGTCTGCCCGTCGATGTTCAGCGGGATCTCCACGGCCATGCCGCCCGCGCTGCCCACGGTGACGTCCGCCACGCCGGCGGTGATGCCCGCCGGGTCGAAGGTCTCCGCCAGCTGCGCCTGCAGCCGCCGCTGCCCCTGCTGCAGCCCCTGGATGAAAAGGTCCACCATGTCGGGCGCGAACGTATGGAAGTTGCTCAGCGGGCCTTCATCCGGCTCAGAGAAGCCGATGTAAGAGCTGATCGTGCCTGCCAGGTTCTTAACCCCGTTTTTGAGATCTTCCCATTTCGCCTTCAAACCGTCGACAAAATTGGAAATTAGATCCTTGCCCCACTGCTTAGCCTGATCGACCTTTTCCTGGAATCCCGCTTTGACGCTGTCCACGATCTCGCGTCCCTTCTCCGTGATTTTGAAGAAAAAGGACCCCAGGCCCTCAGCCAGGGCGAGGATCAGCTGGAGCGCCGCCTCCAGGAGCTTGGGGGCCGCCTTGATGATCGATTTTGTCAGGTTTTCGAGGATTTCGGGGGCCTTCGCTGCCAGCTGGGGCAGGGCCTTGATCAGGCCTTCCGCCAGGGCGAGGATCAGCTGGAGCGCCGCGTCGATCAGATTCACCAGGTTCGCCGGGTCGGTCAGCGTGTCCACCATGGTCAGCAGGGCCGCGATGGCCGTGGGTATCAGCTCCGGCATCTGCCGCGCCAGGCCTCCGATCAGGGCGATGATGGTGTCGATTCCTGCCTGAAGGATGAGGTCCAGGTTGTCCAGCAGCGCCTGTGACAGCGTGGTGACCAGGGTCAGGCCGCTCTCGATGATTTTTGTGATCGCTCCGGAACCGACGATCCCCTCGATGATCTGCTCAAAGAGGTCGGCCACGCTGTCGATGATCAGGTCCAGGTTGTCCAGGATGCTTTGACCGACGGCTCCCAGGATGGAGATCGTCAGATCGAGGATATCGGGGATATACTGCATCACAAGGTCCAGCACCTGGGGCAGCACCTCGCTGATCACGTCGCCCATCTTGGAGATATCCCCGTCCGCGTCCAGGATTCCCCGGCTGAACTGCCCCAGGAGATCCACGCCGTCCCCGGCCAGGTCCGTCAGCACCGGCAGCAGGATCGTCCCCAGGGCGTTTTTGGCCGCGGTCGCGCCCACGTCCAACTTCCGCAGCTGATCATCGAACTCTCCGAAGGCGTCCAGGGCGTCCTCGTCCAGGACATACCCGGCGTTGTGGGCCTGGACGCCCAGGGCCTTCATGGTGTCGGCCCCGGCCTCGATCAGCGGGTTGAGATCCGACGCGGATTTGCCCAGCACCTGCATGGCCAAGGCGTCCCGCTCGGTTTCGTCCGTGACCTGGCCCAGGGCGTTGATCAGCTCCCAGTAGACGGTCTCATCGTCCCGCAGGTTGCCGTTGGCGTCCAACACCTCCACGCCCAGTTTCTTATAAACCTCCGTCATGGCCTCGTTCCCGTCCCGGACCTTGGTCATGGCGCTCAGATTTTTCTTCATGGAGCCGGTGATGGTCTCGACGGAAGTGTCCACCAGCTCGGCGGCGTACTGCAGCTCCTGCAGCTTTTCCGCGCTCATGCCGGTGACGCTGCTCATGGTCAGGATATCATCGGCATAAGCGGCACCGTCTACGCTGAAGCTCACCAGGGCCTTCCCGGCCTCGGCGATGGCGGCGGCTGCTGCTGCCGCAGCTGCGGCCATGGCGGCCCCCACGGCGGCCACGGTATCGCCCAGGGCCTTCCAGCCGGCGCCGGATTTTTCCGCGTCTTCTCCGGCCTCCTTGGTCTCCATGCCCGCCTTGTCAGCGCTGTCGGCCTCGCCGTTCAGCTCCTTGGTGGTGGTTTCCAGCTCATGGCCCAGCTTATTCAGTTCGGCAGTTGTCTTGTTCAGTTCCTGCTGGAGCTTCTGCGTCCGCTCATCGTTTTCTCCGTAGAGCTTCGACGCTTCTTCCAGCCGCTTGCTTAGCAAATTGTATTTTTCCTGCTGAGCCTCGATCTGCTCTGTGAGGACCTTGCTTTTGGCGGTCAGGGCTTCCGTACTTTTTTCCTGGCCGATAAAAGCCGATTCCACAGCCTTCATTTCGGTTCCCAGGGTTTTGACCTGGGTGTTCACCTGATTCAGCTGTTTTCTAAATCCAGATTCTCCTTCTAGCTTGATCTTCGGCCCGATATCTACCGCCATTTTGTCACTTCCTCTTCAACAGATCCCAGAAATCCTCGTGTTTCTTCTCCTTGGCCTGCCCGTTCCGAATCTGGTCCACGGCGATCAGCTCCAGCACGTCGCCTATGGGCAGGTCCATGGTCTCCTCATACGTCAGCCCAAGGTGCAGGCCATACCATAAAAGCCACGCAGGACCTACCGGTCCTGCGTGGCCTCTGCGTTTTTTGATTCCGCTTCCACTTCCTGCTGCGCCCCGGCGGCCATGGTGTCGTTTGCCACGCCGTAAAGGTCCGCCAGGTCGTCCAGCGAATAGTCGTCCAGCATATCGTCCTCATCCGGCGGCTCCGGGCAGGGCTGCCCGTTCTTGTCGGCGTATCTTTTCCCCGCCTTCATCAACTTCACCAGCAGCCAGATCACGGCGTCCAGGGTTTTCTCCGTGTCCCCGTCCTGCAGAGCGTCCCGGATTCCTCCGGCGCCGAATTTTTCGGCCACGGCCTTGCTCACGCGGAGGCTGTAACACAGCACCCGCTCTTCGCCGCAGATGCGGCGGGTGATGACTTTCATGCTGGCCTCCTTACGGCGTGACGGCCAGATACGCCTCGATTGCGGCGACGGCGTCTTCCTCGCTGTCCAGCAGCGTGGAGATGCGGTACCAGGGATGCTTTGCGGCATCGCTGCGGAGGATGGTGGCCTCCAGTTCCGGCGTCTGCCATTCAATGGTCTCTCCCTGAGTGGTCAGGCTCAGGTCAGGATTTCGGAATTTGATTTTCTCCAGGATGAAGGCCTGCCACTTGATGACGCCGTCCACCTTCTTTTTGATGATTCCACCCAAGGCGAAATAGGGCGCCGCCTGGTCGTCGTTGAAAATCAGCCAGTTCGGCGTGGGATTCGTGGTGGCCATGGTCGCCGCGATGGCCGCCTCCACCAGGCCCAGGGCCGTTTTGAAGGCAGCGGGCCGCAGGTCGTCCGTGGTGATCGTCACGGTGCCGCCGGAAAACTGGCTGTCGGTTTCCGCCGGCCCGTTGTCGGCGTAGAGGATATTTTCGTCCGTGCTGTCCAGGCTGACGTCGATCTCGGTGTACTTGCCCAGCACCGTGCGGGCGGAATAGGTGACCGTGCCCGCGTTGTTGACGTAGGTGGCGATATAGGGTTTGCTCAGGCCGATATTAGCCATTTGTTATTTCCCTCCCATAAGGTTTTGGATGTATTCGTCCACTCCGGCGCTCATGGTCTCGATCACCCGCTGCTTGATGCGGTTGACCGTGGGCCGGATGAACGGTCTTTTCTTCATGCGGCTGGTGCCGCTTTCGATTGCGCGAGCCTTCAGACTGTTCGGTATACCGTTCCGGTCGTAGCCGTCAAAAACAATGGCGGTGTAGGTTTCGCCTTCATTCGAGACAAACTTCGTCAGGATCTCGCTGTTCGCCAGATCTCCCGTGTCCCTGGGCGTGGCCGCCTTCAGCTCCTCCAGCACCAGGCCGGCGGCGGGGTAGATGGCGTACCTTGCCATCTTCTGCTCATCCTGGCCCAGCTCCGCCAGCAGCTTCTCATACTGATAGAGACCGTCAAAGCTGATCTTAGCCATATTGCCACACCCACTCAAAATGAATCAGGCCGGTGTCGGATTCATACTGCACGCTGTTCAGGTACCAGCTGGCGCCCAGCTCGTCCAGGGCGGCCTCGACGCCTCCGGGCACGGTGCTCTCCGGATTCCGGGTAAACCAGTCGACAGTCCCCTCCTGGACGCTCTCGCCCAGCCGGTCCCCTGCCCGCAGCGCGTTCTGTCCGTCGATGGCGACGGTTCCGTATTCGCTGGCCGGCGACGTGCTCCAGCCCCAGGCGGCGAAGGACCCCAACTTCTTCAGCTCGGTCAGGATCTCGTCCATCAGGTGGTCACCGCCTTTCTGTCGTTGGTCACCCGCTCGCAGGTCAGGTCGATGCCGTCCCCCTGGAGCCAGGTCCGCACTACGCGGTAGCGGTCCCCGTTCCACTCGACGATCTTCTCAGCGCCGTAGTCGTCGGCATCCGTCAGGCGAAAGACGATCTCCGGCTCCAACCCGGCGGCCTTCGCCTGGTAATACTCCCGCATCCCGACGGACTGCACCGTGCAATAGGTCTTCTGCTTCGTTTCCTCCGGCGCGTCGAAGATGCCGTGCGCTCCGGGCGTCTCGCTGATCAGCTCGATCACGTCGGCGCGGACCATCAGCTCACCTCCGCAGGCAGGCCGTACCCGGAGGCCGATATCAGCTGGGCTTTCTGCTCATTGTAACTCCGCTCCAGCTTGTCATAGTCCTCCGGAGTTTTGAAGTGCATCTTTACGTAGGTGATGATGGCGCGGATCAGCAGCTGGTCGGTGATCGTGCTGCTGTCGGTGACGCTGCCGTCCTGGTTGAACGCAAACGTCACCCCGGCGGCTCTCACGTCCACGATGCCCAGGTCTCCCACGGCGGCCAGGGCCAGCCGGGCCAGCTCCGCGTCGTAGTCATTCTTAACCTTTCCAAGGGCCAGCTTGATTTCATTCAGCATCTCTTTCGGCCCTCCTTGCGATGAAATTTCGGTATGCTTTCTCGGTGTAGAGATGTTCCGGCGGACAATGGCTGTCCGTCCACAGCGTAAAGCCATGGCAGGCCGCGCTGATGCAGAAATGCCGGTCCTCGCCCCACAGGCATTTGCGGATGTTGGGGATGGCGGAATAGTCCACCCCGGCCTCCAGCACGCGGCGGGAGATCAGGATGCAGGCCCCGGTCATGCCCACCTGGTAAAGGCCAGGCGTGACCCAGTGCGGGTCCATTCCGGCACTCTGGTCGTACATCCAGGCGTTACACCAGCCGTTCGTCCAAAAAAGCTCGCTGACGATGTCCTTGCCGGTGGCCAGCAGCTCCATGAGCGTGTCCGGGTGCAGCACCAGGTCGGTGTCAACGGAAAAGAGATAGTCATATCCGCCGCTCAGCGCCCGCTGGCAGGTCAGGTTCCGCAGCTGGTGCATCTTCCCCAAATTCTCATGGGTCCAGTAGTGGTCGTTTTCTCGGCGCTCATAGACATCCTTTGTGTCGCACACCACATACTCGCCCTTGATCTCCGGGATCACCTCCGGGCAGTCGTTGACCACATAAAAGCGGTCCACCGTCACGCCCTTCGGGATTTTCAGCTCGTCCAGGCCGCGCTGGTACTCCCGGAAGATATGCAGCTCCTGCCGGAGCGGCGCCGCGATCAGGATCGTCATGCTTTGACCTCCGTGTCTTCCGGCCAGATGATCCTCCGGCCCACATGGCCCACGCGGACCGTCGGCTCTGCCCAGATCTCAAAACCGCACTGCGCGGCGCGCCAGCAGAAGGCCACGTCCTCCCCGTAGGTGATGGGGTCCGTCATGGGCTGGAACATGGTGCCGAATTTTTCCCGCACCTTGTCCAGCACCTCCACGCGCATCAGCACGCAGGCCATGCCGCAGGCGGCGATCCGGAAGGGCGTGATCGGATAATCGCCCTTAAACTTCTCCACGCCGGGAAAGATCTCCTTGAAAATACAGCTGCTGAACGGCGGCCTCCGGCTGTGGGCGATCCCCGTGACAATTTCCTTCCCGCAGAATTGCAGGTCCTCCACGATCTCCTCGCTGAAAACCATATCGGAATCCAGCCAAAGGACGTGAGTATACCTGTTGGCGATGGCGTACCGTGCCAGGTTCTCCCTGGCAAAGTAAACCAGCGTTCCGGCCTCGATCTTCAGCTTGAAGTCCACGCCCTCATCCTTCAGATGGCAGGCCAGGCCCATCAGGCTTTCCATAAAATCCACGGGCACGCTTTCCAGCGTCGGCACGGCGATCAGCAGCTTCATGTCACTTTTTCCTCGTCGTTTTGGCGGTCGCCTTTTCAGGCGTTTCTTTCTTCGCAGCCACGACCGGCTCCGCGCTTCCCACGCTCAGCAGGAAGGCGGCCTGATCCGGGGAGACCTCGACGATCTCCCCGGCGTTGTGCGTGATCCTGGCCGCTCTCAGCAGCCGGACCTTCATCAGGTGGTCACGGCGCTGGGCTTCTTGATGTTCACCAGGCGGCCCGGACCGGTGACGTCGTGCGCGGCGTAGATGCGGCCCACGACCTTCACCAGGTCGGCCTCGGCCAGGCTCAGGTCGTCGAACTTGAGGACGATGCCGTCGCCTTCGGGGAAGTTGGCCTGGAGGCCCTGCAGGTCACCCACGATGGCGTACACGGCATCCGCGCTGGCGGAGCTGTACGCGGGCAGGGCGCTGGTGTAAAGGCGGGGAAGGCCAGCCCAGGGGTCGATGTTGAAGTTGCCGGCGGCCTGGGCGTCCAGGAAGGCAGCCTCGGAAAGCCGGTTCAGCACCACCACGATGTTCTGGGCTTCGTCGCTCAGATACGCGGCGGCCTTGGCGATGGTGGTGACGCTGGGCGCCAGGGAGACCTGGGGCACGCCCACTTCATCGTCGTCGGAGCTGGCGGGGCTGCCCACCACGTCGGCGATCATCTTGGCCTTCAGTTCTTTGAAGACCTGGTAGGTGATCTCGTCGTAGATGTAGTCCAGGAACTCCTGGCCGCCCATGGCCATAGCCTCGTCGGAGATGGTGATCCACTTCTTGATGTTCTTGGGATTCATCTGCACGATGCCCAGGGTCAGGGTCTCCTCGGTGACGGCGGTGGTGCCTTCGGTGTGCTCCCATGCCTGGGTGGCGCTCAGCTCAAAGGGCACGCGCAGGTTGCCGCGGATGTAAGTCCGGCGGATGCGGCTCAGGATGGCGTCGCTCTCCCACGCGGTCCGGATGAAGCCCTCCACGAAGGACGGCACGGGCAGCGTGCCGCTGACGTTCTCGGTCAGCAGGGCGCGGCATTCCTTGTCGTCGCCGGTCTTGATGTACTTGGCGAAGGCGTCGATGTACTCCTTGCTGTCGCGCACCTCGACCTTCTCAGCAGGCTCAACGGCGACCACAACGTGGCCAGAGCCGGAGGCGACCATTTTGCGAATATCGTTCTTCTTCGCTTCGGCGGCCTTGCGGGCCTCCAGCTCGGTGTTCAGGTTCCGCATTTCTTCCTGGAGCGCGTCCAGGTCAGCCTCGGGCTTGTCCAGCTCGGCGACGATCTCAGCCTTGCGGGCATCGATCTGCTCAACGGTCATGTTCTTGATTTCCATTTTCATACCTCCGAAAGAATCTTAATTTTTTTCTTCTGCCGCTCCCGTTCCTCTGCCTTCCGGCGCTCCTCCGTCAGCTGCTGGATCACTCCGTCGCACCAGCTGCGTGCAGAGATCTCGGTCGCGTTATTCGCAGGCAGACTGACGGCAGAAACGTCGTACAGCTTGCCGATGCGTTTGATGGTCCGCAGGATCGTGACGGTCCCGCTCTCTCTGTCCTCCTGGATCAGGCGCTCGTCCTCGTCCACGGTGAAGCCGAAGCTCATCTTGTCGGTGTAGCCGCCCCGGATCTCCTCATAGAGCTGCCGCCCGATCTCGGTGCCGCCCAGGTCTGCCCGGATGTGCAGGCCGTGACTGTCCACGCTCAGCTCCAGGGTCTGGTTGCTCACCCTGGCGAAGACGCGGCCTTCATGGTCATACTGCATGATCACGTCGCTCATGTCCGTATCGTCGAAGGCGCGGCTGTCCACCTGCTCCATGAAGACGTAGTCCGGCCCGTCCCGCCACAGCTCATAAGGCTCGTTGAAGGTGGTGGCGTAGCCCTCCACGATCTTTTCACCCTCACCGGCGGCGCGGATCTCCATCTGCACCACCCGGCGATACTGCCGGCCCTCGGTCAGCTTCTCTTCCATGGTCTTGTTCGGCATTTATTTCACTCTCCATTCTGCTTTTTCATATCGGGCGATGGCGGCCACCCCGCTCGGCCTCAGACATCCGGCGTAATGCCGGATATACGGGTCTTCCGCGTTCTGCGTGATATGCCCGGCGCTGTTCCATTCCGGTCCCAGCGTCAGAATCTCGCCCTGGCAGATCAGGTTGATCACGTCCTGGTCCTTCGCCGTGAACGGTTCGCGGTTTATCAGCTTGATCCATTTCCGCCAGGTGTCATCCGCCCGCAGCTTGTCCAGGTCCATGAGAATCACGCCCGCATTGTGGTAGGTGAATGGGTACTTGCTCCGAACCGGCTCCTCCACCATGGCTACATAGTTTCCGGCCAGATCCCGGTCGAAGATCTCCCCGACGTCCTGCTCCACGATGGTGTCCACGTCCAGCCACAGGACCCGCTTTTCTCCCACAAACAACTCTGGCAGCACCAGCCGGATCAGGCTCATCCACGTCCATTGGCTGCTATAATTCGGCCCGTCGGACAAAAACCAGGCTTCACCATTCCCGGACCATTTTGCCATGTTCCAGACCCTCACCACGTCCGGCAGCGGCTCCGGGAAGGCGTCGTCCTCGATCAGAAAATAGACCACGTCCATGTGCGTGTGGGCCAGCAGGCTCTTCGCAGCTGCGGCCATCATCCCGTAGACGTTCCGCGTGCCGGCATAGACTGCGACGCGTCTCATGCGTCGGTACCCTCGTCCGTTCCTTCGCCGGTCACCCGCTCGTCGGCGTTATAGTATTCGCCCCGGATGATCCGCTCGTCCCCGCCGTCCACCGGCGGCAGCTGCCAGATCTCCCGGATCTCGTTGATGCTCATGATGCCCCGGTCCAGCATCTGGGCGGATACGTTGAGCTTGTCTGCGTTGGTCATGTACTGCAGTCGGTTAGCCGTCAGCATGACGCCGTTGCCCTCCGTCTGCTCCCGGAAGGTGAAAAGCATCCGGGTCATGACCTCGCTGGCCTGGATGGCGAAAGGCTCGATCACGCCCTCATAGAAGGCGCTCCACTTATCGCCGAAGGCCGCGTTGGTCAGCACGTCCTCGTTGACGCCGAAGTATTCGTTGACGCTCTCCCGGATGGCCTTCATCGTGTCTGCGTCGCTCACCCAGGGCTTCGTCTCGATCTGCTTCACGTCCTGGTAGGTGTTGGGGAAAAGCAGCAGGCCGCCGCCCTTGGCGTCCTTGCTGAAGTTTTCCTCCGTGAAGCGCTGCCTCTCCTTGGCCAGATCCTCCGCCTTGGAGAAATTCGTCAGCTTTGCCATGAAGCGGTAGGTGGCCGCGCTTTTCACGCCCTCCTGGATGCCCTGATTCTGGATGCTGATCAGATCCATGGTCGGCAGCAGCGCCCGATTCGATTCTCCGAAGAGGTCGCTGCGGTACTGAAATCGGGTCATGATCCCGCAGGCGTCCAGCTCGATGGCCGCCGTCTCCCCCTGTCCGAAGCGGTAGCGCAGGTAATAGCGCTCATCGTCGCCGAAGGCCACCACCTCGCAGCGCTCCGGCAGCGCCGGATAGACGCCGGAGATCTCCCCGAAGTCGTCGAATACCGGCACGATGAAGGCGGTGTTGTGGACGTACAGCACCGTGGCCAGCCGATAAAGGAACTGGCTCCAGCTCATCAGCTGATTCGGCCCGTGCCGGAGCTTCCGCTGCAGCGCCGGCTTTGCGGCGCCGCTGGTCGTCACGGCCAGCTTGGAGCAATTCGTGGCGATGGCGCCGATGGCGGCCCGCACCAGCTCGCTCTCGTAGATATTGCTGCCGAAACGGTGGAAGCTCGGCTCGTAGCCCGTCAGCATCCGCACCGTGCCCTTCTCTTCCCCTTTGGGCTGCGGGCGGTTCCCAAAAAGTTTGTCAAACAGTCCCAACTTCATCACCTACTTCGACATAAATGCCGCCAAGTCCAACCCGAAAGTTTTTCGCGTGTTCGATGCTGCTTGTCAAGTGACAATCTTCCGAGCAGCTTTCACAGGCTCTGCGATCACACTCATACATGATTTTCGGCTGTGCCAAATCAAACCCAGCAGGCAACAGCACCACAGGTTCCGAGCATTCCCGCTGGAGCATTTCCCTTGCTTTTTCAAGCTCGGCAGGTTTAAGGACTAATTCGCACTTTACAAAAACACTCACGATTTATCCCTCATTTTTCAGCTGCTCGCCGATCTCTGCATACCATTTCTGCCGCACCGTCAGCGCGTCCAGGAGCGCCGCTGTGCCGTCGATCCTGGCCCTGGGCGCCACCTTCACCAGCCGCGTTTTCTGTGCCTCCACATCCGCCTTCAGGGCGCTGTTGAGCAGATGCGCCTTTAGCAGCTGGTTATCTCCGATGCTGATCTTCCCGTCCAGCATCAAGCCCTCCGTTTCGGAGATCACCGGCGTCAGGTTAAAGCCCTGATAGACGTCGTCCATGTGGAAGCCGTAGGCCTTCATGTCGGCCACCAGGTACTGCGCGGAATATCGGTCATATCCCACCTTCAGCGGGAAGATGCTGTATTTCTCCACCAGATCCGTGAAGAAGTGGAAGACGTCGTGATAGTCCACATGGTTTTCCCCGCTCAGGATCAGCTCCCCGCGTTTCACATATGCGTCGTATGGGATGCCGTCCTCCGCCGTGGCCTTCTCGATCCGCTCCTGCGGCATGAAGAATCTGCTGATGACGTGCAGCTGCCCGTTCTTCTCGATCACGATGCAGGCCGCCGTCAAATCCGTGGTCTTGCTCAGGTCGATCCCGCCGACGCAATAGCAGCCGGCGAATTCCTCCAGGCGCAGCGGCCCGCCGCTGGCCCGCTCGACGGTCTCATAGTCCAGCCATGCCTGGCTGCTGTTCTGCTTGATGCAGCAGAATTTCGTGATGAACTCCGCCCGGGCGCTGGCGGAGGTCTCCGCGATGGCGATCTGCTCCAGCAGAAAATCAACCCGGACGCTGACGCCCAGGTTGGGGATACTTTTCTGCAGCTCGGACAGGTCATTCCATCGCTTGATATCGTCGATCATGTAGAGAAACGGCAACAGCCGCCGCTCCTTCGACGTGCCCATCAGCCAGGCCGTGGACCGTTTTGTCAGCTCGTCATAGATCCCGTCGTTGATGTAGTTCGCGGAGGTGATGGACAGGATCAGCGGCTCCTCCCGGTTCCCCAGGGCGGACCTCATGACTTCGTATTGCTTCAGGCCGGCGTCTCCGACCCAGGCCGCCAGCTCGTCGCAGACGGTCAGGTATGGATTGAGGCCGTCGCTCTTCTTCTGGCTGAAGGGCAGCCGCTTGATCGTGGTGTTTGTGGTCGGGATATAGATATCCGTCCGCCGGCGCTTGATCAGGCTCCGCAGCTCCGGCTCGTTCTCAATGCTCTGGACAAAGGCGCTGTATGCCAGATCCGCCTGGTCCAACTTCGTGGCAATGAAGTAAACGTCTGCGCCGTATTCGCCTTGGCCGAAGGCCATATATTCGGCCACGCCGGAGGCCAGCAGGCTCTTCCCGCATTTCCGTCCCTCGACGGCAAAGACCTCCTGGAACTGCCTGCGGCCCTCGCTGTTCACCAGGCCGAAGATGCAGCTGAGCTGCGCCTTTTGCCATTCCTCCAGCTTCACCAGGCCCGGCGCCAGTTTGCCCTTGCTATGATGCAGGAAGGTCTCCATGAAGCGGATGGCCCGGTCCGCCTTCTTCGCGTCGAAAAAAAACGCCCGCTCCTCCAGGTCCTTGATGATCCTGGCGTAGAGCAGGTGTATCCATTTCGGGGCCGTGACGGTCCCGTCCTTGATGTGCTGGTAATATCGCAGAATCCAGTTCATGCGGCCAGGATCTCCGCCAGCTTCGACTTCGCCGCCTCAGCCGGCAGCATCTTCTCCAGCCGCTCGGAAATGGTGTTGTACTGCTTGATCAGGGCGGTGTAGGCCTGCAGCTCCGCGCTGGCCTTCTGGCCCTTCTGGTTCGCTCCGTTCTGATAGCTCTCGGTGGCGCCGGTGGCTGCGATGGCCGTCCTGAGATCCTCCAGCTCGACCTTCATGAAGGCCGCGTTTTCCAGCAGCGGCAGCACCAGCGCGTACTTGTTCGCCGGCAGTCCCTGGAATAGTTCATCCAGCCTTTTCAGCTCGTCAGCGATCCGCGTTTCCTTCTTCTTCCGTGCCATTACGGCCTCCTTTCCCGCCGGTTCCGGCGAAGTTGCGTTATATTTGTGCAAATTGCACTAACTCAGCAAAAAACACCCCTCACCCGCGCCTTTTCCGGTTTTTTGTACC
>Ga0265298_10002013_pt1 | contig 29264 bp, 22 predicted proteins | sample AusTroGonzalo_MG_3_FD_193486 | JGI IMG/M metagenome (GOLD analysis project Ga0265298, IMG submission 193486) | Bovine rumen microbial communities from tropical cattle in Woodstock, Queensland, Australia - Gonzalo_01 | ecosystem: Host-associated > Mammals > Digestive system > Stomach > Rumen ...
TCTGCTGCAGGGCAAGAGCTGCCGCTGCGTGGTCCCCGAAAACGCCGAGGAAGAGCAGATGGCCAAGGACCTGTACCTCCTGACCAACAAGCCCGTCATGTACGTCTGCAACGTGGACGAAGCCTCCGCCGCCACCGGTAACGCCTATGTCGATGCCGTGCGTGCCGCCGTCGCCGCCGAAAACGCCGAAATCCTGGTCATCGCTGCCAAGACCGAGGCAGAAATCGCCGAGATCGAGGACTACGAAGACCGCCAGATGTTCCTGGAAGAGATGGGCCTGCAGGAGAGCGGTGTCGTCCGCCTCATCCAGAGCGCCTACAAGCTCCTGGGCCTGCGCACCTTCTTCACCGCCGGCGCCGACGAGTGCCGCGCCTGGACCATCGTCGCCGGAGACAAGGCCCCCCGCGCCGCCGGTGTCATCCACACCGACTTCGAACGCGGCTTCATCCGCGCCGAGGTCATCAAGTACGAGGATTTTGTCCAGTACAAGACCGAGGCGGCCGTCCGCGCCGCCGGCAAGATGGGCATCGAAGGCAAGGAGTACGTCGTCCAGGACGGCGACATCATGCACTTCCTCTTCAACGTCTAGTTTTGTACGTGGAATGTAGGCATATTAGAATAGTTTTATAGTTATCGGGCAGTGGTCGGAGACGCCGCCCAGGTAGCGCGGACCGGAATAGGTGCGAAGCGGCTTGCTGCCGGCGTGCGCCTTATCGGGCGTCATCAAAAAAGGAATCTCCAAAATACGCATAGGGCCGATGGAAGCCGCTCTCGACGCGAAGAACATGTCGATCAGCTCCCATCGGCCTTCGTATTTGATGGTGCCTCGGCCTTGCCGATGGAGAGGCTCGGCCAGGTTCACCAGCGTCGGCGCGAGGTCCCGGTAGAGGGGATTGTTGGGCGTGTCGTTCATGTCGCCCATCGCCACGATGCGCGGGATGCCGGCCGAGCAGAGGGAATCGGCCAGCTGCCGCAGCCGCTGCACCGCGATGCGCCTCTTTTGGGCCGATGCCTCCGCGCCGCCATACTTGGACGGATGGTGGTTCACGAGGAAGGCGACGTCGGCCCCGTCGGGCGTGCGGAAGTGCGCGAGAAGGATGTCCCGCGTGGGCAGGACGGTCGAATCGGGGGCGTAGAGGTGGCAAGGCTTGGCATCGGCCAGGAACAAGCGGGAAGAGCGGTAGAGCAGGGCGACGTCGATGCCGCGCGGGTCGGGCGAGTCGAAGTGCACGATGCGGTAGTCCAGCTTCCGGAGGGCCGTTTCCGAGAGCAGCCGCTTCAGCACGAAGGCGTTCTCCACCTCTGCCAGGCCGATGACGTCCGGCGCCCCGGCCCAGAGGATGCCCTTGGCGATGGCGTTGGTCTTGGCCAGGAAGCGCTTCCGGGTCCAGTGGCGCGCCCCGCGGGAGGAGAACTCCGCGTCGGATACGCTGGTGGAATCGTTCCGCCAGTCAAAGTAGTTTTCGAGGTTCCAGAACAGGATGTGCAGGGAGTCTCTCTGAGGGGGTTGCAGTGTCCCCTGCAGCATGAAAATGATGAGCAAAATCTTCATGCCCAAAGATAGCGAGTTCTTCTAAAACATTGGATATCAAAACATTTAAAAGAAAAGTATAATCATAAAAATGTTTCTACTGATTTTTGGGGAACGACAGAATTTTGCGGGAGAATGACGGAAGGGCGGCGGGGCGATGAAATGTTCCGAAGATTTGCTATATTTGTAAGACAACCAACAAAACATAGAATGAAAACGAAAATCCAGGCAAAATTCAAGAGCCTCTTCGGCAAGGAAGGTACCCTTTACATGTCCAGCGGCCGCATCAACCTTATCGGCGAGCACACCGACTATAACGGCGGTTATGTGTTCCCCGGCGCCATCAACTTCGGCATCATGGCGGCCATCGAGCCCAACGGAACCGACAAGGTGAAGCTGTTCTCCATCGACTACGATGAGTATGTCGAATTCGGCCTCAAGGAAGAGGATAAGCCCGCCCAGCAGTGGGCCCGCTACATCTTCGGCGTGTGCCGTGAAACCCTCAAGCGGGGCGGCAAGGTACAGGGATTCAATGCCGTGTTCGCCGGCGATGTGCCCCTCGGCGCCGGCCTCAGCTCTTCGGCCGCCCTGGAAAGCGTTTTCGCCTATGCCCTCAATGAGATCAACGGCAACCATATCGATAAATTCGAACTGGCCAAGATCGGCCAGAGCACGGAGCACAACTACTGCGGTGTCAAGTGCGGCATCATGGACCAGTTCGCCTCCCTCTTCGGCAAGGAAGGCTCCCTGATCCGCCTCAACTGCAAGACCGGTGAATATAAATATTTCCCCTTCAATCCCGTGGGCTACAAGGTGGTGCTCATCGACTCCTGCGTCAAGCACGAACTGGCCTCCAGCGCTTATAACAAACGCCGCGAGTCCTGTGAGAACGCCGCAGCCGCCATTCGCAAGAACCACCCGGAGGTGGAGTTCCTTTCCGACGCCAAGCGCCTCTGGCTGGACGAAGTCCGCGACCAGATCCCCCAGGAGGACTTCCTCCGGGCCGAATATGTCATCGGTGAAGTGCAGCGCGTGCTGGACGTGTGCGACGCCCTGGAGCGCGGAGACTACGAGACCGTAGGCGAGATGATGTACCAGACTCACTTCGGCCTGAGCAAGCTCTACGAAGTGTCCTGCGAGGAACTCGATTACCTGAACAAACTGGCCCGCAAGATGGACGTCACCGGTTCCCGCGTGATGGGCGGCGGCTTCGGCGGATGCACCATCAACCTGGTGAAGGAAGAACTGTACGATGCCTTCATCGAAGCCGCCAGGAAGGGTTTCACCGAGAAGTTCGGCCACGCTCCCAAGATTTATAACGTAATCATCAGCGATGGAGCCCGTAAGCTGCAATAAGTGCCATCAGACGACGCAGATCGACGTCCATCAGAGCATCAACGTCGCCCTTGAGCCGGAACTCAAAGCCCGGGTCAAGGACGGCTCCCTTTTCGTGTGGGAGTGTCCCTACTGCGGCCAGCGTAACCTGGCCCTCTATCAGACCCTCTACCACGACCCGGACGCCAAGCTCATGGTCTGGCTCCTGCCCGGACAGGCCCAGCCCCCGCAGGCCGTGGCCGAAGCCGTGAAGCAGCTCGAAAGCTATACCTTACGAATCGTGCGTGAAGTGGGAGACCTCATCGAGAAAGTGAACCTGCACGACGCCGGCCTGGACGACACCGTCCTGGAAATGTGCAAATGGGTCACCCGGAGGGAACTGTCCGAAAAGAACCCCGAAGCCGCCGACGCCCATCTCAAGTTTCTAAGAATGGAAGGGGCCGATAACGAGCTGGTCATGGCCTTCCCCCTGAACGGGCAGATGCAGGTGGTGAACGTGGGATTCAACGTCTATGAAGACGCCCGCGGCATCCTGATGCGCAACCCCTCCGTCAAGCCGGCCGACGGCTTCGCCGAAGTAAACGCAGACTGGATAGACCAGTTCTTCCGCTAGAGCAGGGCGTTCAATGCTTTTTCCGGTGTTGCATCTTTGAGCAGCACCGTTTTTTTTGCGTCCAGCAGATACAGGGACGGGACGGCGCGCACGTTATAGATGAGATCCGTGCGGATGGAGAAGGTGGGGTCGTAGCCGTTGATCCAGGAGGCCGGATAGGCGTCCATACGGGCCCTCCAGACCTCGATATCCTCGTCGACATAGATATCTACCACCTTCAGCTTTCCGGCGCTGATCTGGGCCGAAATCTCCGGGTACTGCGTGAGCGTCTCCTGGATCTCCTTGCAGGCCGTGCAGTCCGGGTTGCCGAAGATCAGCAGGATCCTGTCGGCCTTGATGCTGTGCAGCGTCCGGCGCTTGCCGGCGGTGTCCACGAAGACGAAGTCGGCCGCCGTCGTGCCGGTGCGGTTGAGCGAGCACATGCGCGCGTCCCACTCGTACCCGCCGCGGTAGTCCGGATCGATGAGGGCCGATTCCGACAGCCTCTTCACGAAGGGAAGGTACAGGTCCTCGCTGCGGAGCGGGGAGTTGGGGTCGTAGAAATAGCGCGTAGCCAGGGCGACGGTCTTCGGCAGCACGTTGCCGGACGGCCTGGCCAGCTGGAAGGCCTCCAATCGGCCATAAAACTGCTCCATGGCCTTCTCTCCCTGGGGGAGGGGCATCTCCTGCAGCAGGGACGCGAACACCCCCATCTGCTGCTCCAGCTTCTCCAGCGGCACGCCGTTCACCGTGACGGAGTCGCAGTAATACAGGCTATCCACCGCCGTGAAGCGGTCCCAGAAATGCTGCCCCAGCCACACCATGCGTTCTTCGGGCTGGGTGATCATCATGGGAATCTCCGCCATGGGGAAATCCCGCGTAAGCACAACCGGGGCCGAGGCTTTCTTCGGCCCGCAGGAAACCGCAGCGGCCAGCAAGGCCGTGAGGATTATGAGTTTTCGTCCTTTCATCAATCGCAAAATTACGCTTTTTTCTCTAAATTTGCGAGTATGCGTAAAATGACCCTCATCGTACTGCTGCTTACCCTGGTGCTTCCCGCCCGGGCGCAGTTCTACCTGGCCGGGGACGACCCGGCAAAACTGCGCTGGTACAGCCTGGAGACCCCCCACTACGAACTCATCTTCCCCGAAGGGGCCGATTCCCTCGCCCGCACCTACGGCCGCGCGCTGGAGCAGTTCCGCGTGCCCATGGGCAAGAGCCTCGGCGGCATGACCCCCGGCGAAGGCCGCCGGAAGATGCCCGTGGTCCTGCATACGCATCACGCCTATTCCAACGGCTCCGTGGGCTGGGCCCCCAGCCGCATGGACCTGTACACGCATCCCGAAGCCTACGGCGCCGACCCCACCTCCTGGCCCACGATGCTCGCCTCCCACGAACCCCGGCACCAGGCCCAGCTCCAGTTCGGCCAGCGGGGAATCCTCCCCTGGCTCTCCGGTGAGATCTGGGCCCCCGTTTACTGGCAGGCCTACCTGGACATGGCCATCGGGGAAGGAGACGCCGTTACGGCCGAAACCGGCCTCACTCAGGGCACCCGCGCCCGCACCTACGACTTCCTCGACTTCTACCGCGCAGCCCTGGCCGACGGCGACTGCCGCAGCTGGGACCGCTGGCGCTACGGCTCCTTCAAGCACTACACCCCGGACCATTACGCCCTCGGCTACATCACCGTCGCCGGCGCCCGCACCCTGTACGACGACCCCCTGATCGTCCGCGAGGCCCTGGACCTCTCCTGGAAGAAGCCCTGGTACATCGCCCCCTACAATACGCAGAAGGTCATCAGCCAGCACGCCGGAAAGCCCTTCAAACAGGCCTTCAAGGACATCCTGGACCACTTCGAGCGCGTCTGGGAGGCCGATGACGCCGTCCGCGGCCCCTTCATGCCCTCCGAGCCCGTCACCCCCGACGCCCCCTATGCCATGAGCTACACCTCCCCCCAGTGGGCCGATGACATCCTCTTCGCCCTGCGGGAGAGCTACCGGGAAGCCCGCCACCTGGTGTCCATCACCAAGGACGGGGAAGTGACCTGCCTGGCCCTCTTCGCCGGCAATACGTCGGCCCTGGTGTATGAACCCGAGCGTCACCGCCTGTACTGGTCGGAGACCCTTCCCGACCCCCGCTGGAGCCTGTCCGGCTCCTCCATCCTGCGTTACTACGACATCAAGACCGGCCGCATGCGGGACGTCACCCGCGGCACGCGTTACTATAACCCCCAGTGCAGCCCTGACGGCAGCAAACTGCTGGCCGCAGAACTGGCCGTAAACGGCGAGACCGCCCTCGTGGTGGTGGACATCGACAGCGGTGCCACGCTGCAGCGATACCGCCTCCCGGACGGCATCCAGGCTACCGACCCCATCTGGGCCGGGGAGGACTTCTACAGCTTCGCCCTTTCCGAGGACGGCTACGGCCTGTATAAGCTCCGCGAGGACGGAAGCTGGGAAACCGTCCTGGCGCCGTCGCACCAGAAAATCGGCAATCCCGGCGCCGGCGAGGGCTATCTCGAATGGGAAAGCGACCGCAGCGGCGTCAGCGAGATGTACCGCTTCTTCCCGGAGACCGGCCGCCTGCTGCAGATGACCAACAGCCGTTTCGGCGGCGTGGACTATGCCTGGGAGGACGACTGCATCTGCTACAACGTCCCCGTCAAGGAAGGCTTCCAGATCTTCCGCACCTACATCAAGGACCTTCAGCCGAAGGAGGTGCAGTATGCCGACGTGCACACCTACGTCATCGAAGACGAGCTCACCGCGCAGGAGAAGGCCCTCGGAGCCGTTCCTGACCGTGAGGAATACGTGCCGATGACCGCCCCCCGCCGCTACCGCAAGCTGGCCCACCCGCTGCGCGTGCACTCCTGGCTGCCGCTGTATGTGGATTACGACGCCGTGAAGGAGTCCAGCCTGGACTACTCCTACGAGACCGCCTCCCCGGGCCTGAGCCTGTTCTTCCAGAACACCCTGGGCACGTTCTCCGGCATGATGGGCTACGCCATCCATCCGGACCCGGATACCCCGGAGCACTGGCGCAGCGCCCTGCACCTGAAAATGGCCTATACGGGCCTGTACCCCGTGGTCGAAGCCCAGATGGACTTGGGAGACCAGACGGCCCGCATGTATGTGCCGCAGGAGGTACACCTCGGCAACCAGGTGGGCTACGGCCTCACCTCCGTCCGCCAGGGCTGGCCGCTGCTGACGGGCTCCGTCCGGAGCTACGTGCCGCTGCGCTTCTCCAAGGGCGGCATCCTCGGCGGTGTCACGCCGCAGGTGAAACTGAGCTTCACCAACAACCCTTTTGTCACGACTCCGGTTGTCTATACCATGGAGGCCCGCCTCCAGGGCATCCCGTCCTTCTACCGGACCGGCACGCAGGAAGTGGATTTGACGGGCGCGATGACCACGCATCTGTCGGCCTCCCTGCGGGGTTATCTCATGATGTCCCGCGCCGATTCGCAGACCTATCCCCGCTGGGGAATCGGCCTGGAGGGGGGAGTGGGTTTCCGCCCCGGTCTCACGCAGTATTACGCGCCCAACGTGTACGGCCATGCCTACGGCTACCTGCCCGGCCTCACGCGCCTGCAGGGGCTCAAATGGACGGTTACGGGCCAGCGGAAGCTGGGGAACGGCTGTTGCATCGGCGACGTGTACGCGAACGTCCTGCCGCGCGGCTACGAGGGCTCTGTGTCTTCCCTCATCGGCCAGAATTTCGACTGGCAGTGGCGGGTGACGGCGGATTACGCCATCCCCATCTATGTGGGGGACCTCTCCATCCCGGCCGTGGCCTATATCAAGAACTTCCTCCTTACCCCCCACGCCGACTTTACCGGCCTCCCCGGAAAGTACAACCTGTGGAGTGCCGGCGCCGACTTCTCGGCCTCGCTCGCACGCCTGTTCGTGCTGCCCTTCGACGCCTCCATCGGCGTGTCGGCCTCCTATCTGGGAGGAACGCTGTACGAGCACACCGGGCAGGATAAGCCCTGGGCTGTTTCCCTCATTTTCGGGGTGGATTTTTAAATTTATTGCGTATCTTTGTCTCTATGCAACAGTACCTGGACCTCCTCAGACATATCCGCGCCAACGGGGCTATGAAAGAAGACCGCACCGGAACGGGAACCCAGAGCGTTTTCGGCTATCAGATGCGCTTTGACCTGTCCAAGGGTTTTCCCCTCCTGACCACCAAGAAGGTGCACCTCAAATCCATCATCTACGAGCTCCTGTGGTTCCTCGCCGGAGACACCAACGTCAAGTTCCTGCAGGACCACGGCGTCACCATCTGGGACGAATGGGCCGATGAGAACGGAGACCTGGGTCCTGTGTACGGCCATCAGTGGCGCTCCTGGCAGACGACGGACGGCCGGGTGATCGACCAGATCTCCCAGGTGCTGGACCAGATCAAAAACCATCCGGATTCCCGCCGCATGCTGGTCACCGCCTGGAACCCCTCCGACGTGGACAAGATGGCGCTTCCCCCGTGCCACTGCCTCTTCCAGTTCTATGTGGCCGACGGCAAGCTCTCCTGCCAGCTGTATCAGCGCAGCGCAGACGTCTTCCTGGGCGTTCCCTTCAACATCGCCTCCTATGCGTTGCTCACCATGATGATGGCCCAGGTCTGCGGTCTCCAGCCCGGAGAGTTCGTGCACACGACCGGAGATACCCACATCTATCGCAATCACTTCGAGCAGGTGGACCTCCAGCTCACGCGTGAACCGCGTCCGCTGCCCGTGATGAAGCTGAATCCGGAAGTCAAGTCCCTGTTCGACTTCCAATACGAAGATTTTACCCTGGAAGGCTACGACCCGTGGCCGGCCATCAAAGCACCTGTAGCCGTTTAACCTATGGAAAAATGCATTATCGTAGCCGTAGCGGACAACTACGGAATCGGCAAGAAAGGTGACCTCCCCTGGCACCTGAGCGAAGACTTGCAGTACTTCAAGAACACCACGCGCGGTTATCCTGTCATCATGGGCAGGACGACGTACTTCTCCCTGCCTTTCCGTCCCCTGAAAGGCCGCAAGAACATCGTCCTGAACCTGGGCGGAGACCCTATCCCCGAGGTCACCTGCGTGTATTCCTTCGAAGAAGCCTACAAGGAGGCCGAAGCCACCGGAGCCGACAAGTGCTTCGTCATGGGCGGAGCCTCCGTCTATAAAGCCGCCATGCCGGACATGGACCTGCTCTACATCACGCACGTCCATACCGAAGTAAAAGACGCCGACGTTTTCTTCCCGGTCATTGACCCCGCTGTCTGGGAACGCGTCAGCACCTCCGAGACCCACACGGACCCCGAGACCGGTTACACGTTCGAATTCGTCGTGTACCGCAAGAGATAAACACTAAAAACGAACTTAATGAAAACCCCGCGAGAATGTTTCGGCGGCCGAATGGCCGTCATTATGGCGTTTGCCGGATCCGCCATCGGCCTGGGTAATATCTGGCGTTTCCCCTATCTTCTGGGAGAAAACGGAGGTGCGGCCTTCATCCTCATCTACATGGCCTTCACCCTGGTGCTTTCCCTGCCTATCTTCCTGTCGGAATCCGTCATCGGCCGCAGCAGCCAGGCGAACTGCCGCGCCGCGGTGGGCTTCCTGGTGCCCGGCAAGGCCGGTCATCTGTTCGGCCTGCTGATGGTCGTCACGCCGCTGTGGATCCTGTCCTACTACTCCGTCGTGGGTGGCTGGTCGCTGGATTATTTCCTGCAGGCCTGCCAGTTGGAGTTTATCCGTGCCACGCCTTCCGAGGTGTCGGGCAGCTTCGCCCGTTTCATCGCGCATCCCTGGGTGCCGGTCGTGTGCCACCTGGCTTTTCTGGCTGTGACGCTGGGCGTGGTGGTTTCCGGTGTGAAGGGAGGCATCGAACGCTTCTGCAAATGGAGCATCCCGACCCTGTTCATCCTGATTGTTCTGATCGCCGTGTACTCCCTTACGCTTCCCGGAGCGATGAAGGGCGTCGAGTACCTGGTCAAGCCCGACTTCTCCAAGGTGACGGCCCACACGTTCATCGACGCGCTGGGACAGTCCTTCTTCTCCCTGTCTCTGGGAACCGGCATCATCATCACCTATTCCTCGTATATCAAGAAAAGTGAAAACCTGGTGGCGGCCGGTGTCGGAACGGCCCTGAGCGACCTCTTCTTCGCCATCCTGGCCGGTTTTGCCATCATCCCTGCCGTCTTCTCGGCCGGTATCGCCCCGGGAACGGGTCCTACACTGCTGTTCGACACCCTGCCGTATATCTTCTCCCATCTGGGACAATCGGCCCCGGTGCTGAGCGCCGTCGCGGCCATCGTCTTCTTCGCGGCCATCTTCCTGGCGGCCCTTACGTCCTCCGTCTCCCTCCTGGAGGTGGGCGCGACGTACCTGACGGAGGAGAAGGGGATGAAGCGCGGCTGGGCCTGCGTGCTGCTGTTCGTCATCTGTGCGGTCTTCGGCACGCTGTGCAGCCTTTCCTTCGGCCCTCTTTCCCAGGTGAAACTGCTGGGGAACAATATCTTTGATTTTGCCGACAGTGCCGCATCCAACGTCCTCATGGTGCTGGGCAGCCTCCTTTCGGTCATCCTGGCCGGCTGGGTGATGCCCCGTCAGGCCCTGTTCCGTGAACTGACCAACGGCGGTGCCCTGCGCGGCAATGCCCGGATGTTCACGGGGATGCGCTTCCTCATCCGCTATGTGGCGCCCGTCGGCATCCTGGTCCTTGTCCTTTCTACGGTATTATGAAGCAACGGGAGCATTTCGGCAGCCGCTTCGCGGTGATTGCGGCCATGGCGGGCAGCGCCGTGGGCCTCGGCAATATCTGGCGTTTCCCCTACATTCTGGGAGAATACGGAGGCGCTGCCTTCATCCTGGTTTACATGGCGGCCTGCCTGGTGTTGGCGCTGCCTATTTTTTATGCCGAATCCATTATCGGCCGATCTTCCCGCAGCGACACCTTCGGCGCCATGCACAAGCTGGCTCCGGGGACGCCCTGGCGCTGGGTGGGCCTGCTGACCATCATCTCTCCGCTGCTACTGCTGGGGTATTACTCGGTGGTAGGCGGCTGGAGCGTGGAATACCTCTTTAAGTCCCTTTCCTTCAGCTTTACGGAGGTTCCCGCCGAGGAAGTCCCCCATTTCTTCGGCCGGTTCATTTCCTCTACCTGGCAGCCGCTGTTCGCCCATACGGCCTTCATGGCCCTGGTGGCGGGCGTGGTGCTGGGCGGCGTGAGGAACGGCATCGAGAAGTTCTCCAAGTTGGCCATGCCGGCGCTGTTTATCCTGATTCTGGTGATAGTGGGGTATTCCTTCACGCTGCCGGGTTCATTCAAGGGCGTGGAGTATCTGGTGAAGCCGGACTTTTCGAAGTTGTCGGCCGATGCCATCGCCGCTGCGCTGGGACAGGCGTTCTTCTCCCTGTCGCTGGGCGTGGGAACCATCCTTACGTATTCCTCCTATGTGAAGAAGGAGGAGAACTTGCTGGTGTCCGGCGTGGGTACGGCGGTGAGCGACCTCATGTTCGCGATCATTGCCGCCTTTGCGGTGATTCCGGCGGTCTTCGCCGCGGGCCTGCAGCCCTCCGGCGGCCCCGGCCTCGTGTTCGAGACGCTGCCCTATATCTTCAACAAGATGGGCGAAGGAATGCCGCTGGTGAGTACGCTGGTGTCCTCCATCTTCTTCGTAGCCATCCTGGCGGCCGCGCTCACATCGGCCATCTCCATGCTGGAAGTGGGCGTCGCATTCCTGACGGATGAACGGGGGATGAAGCGGCGCACCGCCACCCTTGTCCTGACCTTCTTCTGCTGGTCAATCGGCATCCTCTGCAGCCTTTCCTTCGGCCCCCTGGCCGATGTCAAGGTCCTCGGCAACACCTTCTTCGACTTCCTGGACCATCTGTGCTCCGACTGGCTGCTTCCTATCGGCGGCCTCCTGTTCACCACCTTCGTGGGCTGGAAGATGTCCAAGGACCAGGTCCGGGACGAGTTCACCAACGGCGGCACCGTCAACACCCGCCTCTTTGATGCCGTCTATTTCCTCATGCGCTACGTCGCCCCCGTCGGCATCCTGGTCGTCTTCGCCACCAATCTGCTGATGTAACCGCGCGGTGTCTGTTACGGGATGCCCTAGGCGTCAAACGCCCAGATAATCGCTTCTTCATATACCTCTCCCGGACGCAAGACCGTGGAGGGGTATTCCGGTTTATTGGGGGAATCGGGGGCTTTCTGGCACTCGATGGCTACGGCATCGTAGTCTTCGTAGGGGCGGGTCTTGCCCTGGGGGCAGCCCTTGAGCCAGTTGCCGGTATAGACCTGTACGGCCGGCTGGGTGGTCAGGATCTCCAGATGGCGGCCGCTCCTGGCTGCCCAGAGGTCGGCGGCGGGGGTCAGCTGGCCCGGCATGGCGCCGTCGATGAGGTAGCAGTTGTCGTAGCCTTTGCCGTATTTGAGCGCGGGGAAATCGGCCCGGATGTCCTGGCCGATAAGCTTGGCTTCCACGAAGTCCATCGGCGTGCCGGCTACGTCCTCCGGGGCGCCCAGCGGGATGAGGGTCTCGTCGGTGGGGAGCCACTGGGAGGCGTTCAGTTCCAGTTTATGGTTGAGGACAGAGCCGGAAGCCTCGCCGTCCAGGTTGAAATAGACATGGTTGGTGAGGTTCACCACGGTGGGTTTGTCGGTCTCGGCCGTCATGATCAGTTTGAGGGAATTGTCCTCTCCCCAGGTGTAGTGGGCGACCACTTTCACGTTGCCGGGATAGCCGGCTTCCCCGTCCTGGGAGAAGTACATGAACTCTACGGCATCGCCTTCGATGCGGCTTTCCCAGACCTGGTTCTGGAAACCGTCGGGGCCTCCGTGCAGGTGGTTGGGGCCGTTGTTTACCGGCAGCGTGTACTCCACACCGTCCAGCGTGAACTTGCCCTTGGCGATACGGTTGGCAAAGCGGCCGGGAATCTTGCCGGCGCAGGGCGCATCGGCGAAATAATCCTGTGCCGTCTTGTAGCCCAGGACCACGTCGGCGAGTTTTCCCTCCTTGTCGGGGATGACGATGGAAACGATGCCCGCACCTACGCTGCTCAGCTGCACATAGGCGCCGGAGGCATTCTTAAGGGTATAAAGGAAGATTTCCTTCCCGTCGGGCGCAGTGCCCCAGCGTTCTTTATGGATAGCCATATTATTGTCTCTTGAGATATTCTTTTACAAACCAGGCGGTGAGCACCAGGCCGAGAATGGCGGAGATCACGGAAGCCTCGGCCCCGAAAGCGCCGCCGGTAAGCCATGCAGGGCCCTCCGTGGCCGATTGCAGCAGCGCGTTCCCCGCAGGCAGGCCGGACACGGCAAAGCCGAAGATGTTGCCCTGCGTGAAGTTCCATGCCCAATGGATGCCGATGGGGAACCACAGGTTGCCGGACCACTTGTAGGCAGCGGCGAGCATGAGGCCGGCCTCCAGGGCGATGGCCGTCGAAGACCAGACCGTGGCGCCGTCGTTCATGATGTGCGAAAAGCCGAAGACCAGGCCGGAGACGGCCATGGCCCACCAGAAGCCGAAGCGCTCGTCAATCCAGCGGAACAGCACGCCGCGGAAGATGATCTCCTCGCCGACGGCGACCGTCGTGAACATCAGGAGCGCGCTCAGCAGGGCCACGGGCTTGAAGGAAAGCCCTTCGATCCGGTACAGGGTGAGGGCCAGCATCACGCCGACGACGGCGATGAAGAAACCCGCGCCGACGAGCATGCCCATGGCGGTACTCCCGGCGCATTTGTTCAGGGGAATATCCTTGGGAGCTTCTTTCTCGAACCACCTTACGAACAGATAGTACAATCCCAGCATGGCCGCGGGAAGAAGCAGGGATACGGGCCAGTAGGCTGCCCCAGAAACAACGCTAAGGGCGTACTGGGCCATTCCGTACATGAGCAAAGAGAGGAGAAGGGATGCCAGCAGGAGCAGGATCCACTTCCATATGGGCATTGTTTTAACAGGCATGGTTATATTCCTAATTCATCTTTCATGGCACGCAGCAGGTCGAAGGCCTGCAGCGGCGTCATATTGTTCAAATCGGCCGTCTTGAGGCGGTCCCGCAGGGATTCCAGCAGCGGGTCGTCCAGCTGGAACATGGACAGTTGCAGGGAGCCGTCTTTCTCTACCTTTCCGGCCTTGGTCGTATGGGGTTTTACAGGCGTGAGCGCGCCGATGGCGTCCAGCTTGTCGCTGTTCTCCAGGGCTTTCAGCGTCCTTTCGGCGCTTTCCAGCACGGCCTGCGGCATGCCGGCCATGCGGGCAACGTGGATACCGAAGCTGTGCGCCGTGCCGCCTTCCTTGATCTTGCGCAGGAAGAGCACTTCCTTGCCCACCTCCTTCACCGTGACATGGAAGTTCTTCACGCGGGGGAACAGGCCTTCGAGGTCGTTCAGCTCGTGGTAGTGCGTGGCGAACAGCGTCTTGGCGCCCTTGCCGCATTCGTGGATGTACTCCACGATGCCGCGCGCGATGGACATGCCGTCGTAGGTGGATGTGCCGCGGCCGATCTCGTCGAGGAGGACGAGGGAACGGGCCGACAGATTATTCAGGATCATGGCTGTCTCCAGCATTTCCACCATGAAAGTGGATTCTCCCTGGGAGATGTTGTCGGTGGCGCCCACGCGGGTGAAAAGCTTGTCGAACCAGCCGATGTGCGCCTCCCGGGCGGGGACGAAGGAGCCGGCCTGGGCCATGAGCACAATGAGGGCCGTCTGCCGCAGCAGGGCCGATTTACCGGCCATGTTGGGGCCGGTGAGGATGATGATCTGCTGTTTCTCGGTGTCCAGGTACACGTCGTTGGGTACGTATTCCTCCCCGGCGGGCATCAGGGTTTCGATGACGGGATGGCGGCCGTCCTTGATGTCCAGCGCCTTGCCGTCGTTCATGTCCGGGCGGCAGTAGTGGCGCTCGGCGGCCTGTTCGGCAAAACCGGCCAGAACGTCCAGCTTCGCGAGGATGCGGCTGTTGCACTGGATGTCCGGGATCTGCTTCTGGATACGGGCGATGAGCTCGTTATAGAGGCGGGTCTCGATGGCGTAGATGCGGTCTTCGGCCGAGAGAACCTTCTCTTCGTACTGTTTGAGCTCCTCGGTGATGTAGCGCTCGGCGCTCACCAGCGTCTGCTTACGGATCCACTCCGGCGGGACCTTGTCCTTGAAGGTGTTCCGGACCTCGATATAATAGCCGAAGACGTTGTTGTAGGATATCTTGAGCGAGGAGATGCCGGTCCTTTCGGCCTCCCGCTGCTGCATTTGCAGGATGTAGTCCTTGCCATTGGCATGCAGGCCGCGCAGCTCGTCCAGCTCGGGATCTACGCCGGCGGCGATGACGGGGCCCTTGCCCACCTGGATGGCGGGTTCCGGGTCCATGACGCGCTGCAGCTCGGAGAGGAGTTTCTCGCAGTTGTGGAGGCCTTTCAGCAACTTCTCCAGGGCGGGGCAGCCGGTAAGGCGCTCGCGGATGGGGCCCGTAAGGGAGAGTCCCCGGCCCAGTTGCATGACTTCACGCGGAGAGGCTTTTCCGGTGGCGATACGGCCCAGGATACGGTCCATGTCGCCCAGTTTACCCAGGTCCATCTGCGTTTCCTGCAAGATGTCCGGCTTGTCAATGAAGTATTGGACAATGTCGTAGCGGGCATTCAGTTCGTTCAGGTCCATGATGGGCATGGCCAGCCACTGCCGCAGCATACGGGCGCCCATGGGGCTGGAGCATTTGTCCAGCGTCCTTACCAGCGGCACGCCGTCGGGGCCGGCGGAACTCTGGAAAATCTCCAGGTTGCGCTGGGTGAACTTGTCCATCCAGACGAACTTGCCCTCGTCGATGCGGCTGATCGAGCAGATATTCTTGAGGCCGACGTGCTGCGTCTGCTCCAGGTACACCAGCAGTGCGCCGGCGCTGCACACGCCCAGCTCGAACTTGTCCAGGCCGAAACCTTTCAGGGTATCCACCTGCAACTGGCGCTTGAGGCGTTCCACGGCGGCGTCATACACGAAGGCCCACTCGTCGATGGAGGTAGTGAAATAGTCCCCGAGGCGGTCCCTGAGGCCCTTTTCGTAGCCTCGCTGGACCACCAGTTCCTTGGGTTTCAGCGAGCCGATGAGGGTGGCGATGTAGTCCAGGGAACCCTGGGCCACCTGGAACTGGCCGGTAGAAACATCCAGGAAAGCGGCGCCGCAGAGTTGCTTCTCCACCGTGATGCCGCACAGGAAGTTGTTCTCCTTGACTTCCAGCATGTTCTCTCCGAAAGAGATACCCGGCGTAACGATCTCCGTCACACCGCGCTTGACCAGCTTCTTCGCGAATTTAGGGTCTTCCAGCTGGTCACAGACGGCCACCTTGTAGCCGGAACGGACCAGTTTGGTCAGGTAGTTCTCCAGGGCATGATGCGGAAAACCGGCCATGGCCACGGGACCCTTGTCACCGTTGGATTTCTTGGTCTGAACCAATCCCAGTACCCGTACCGCCGTGATGGCGTCGTCCGAATACATCTCATAAAAGTCTCCCACTCTGTATAGCAGAAGCGCCTCGGGGTGTTGTGCTTTCACCTCGAAGTAGTGCTTGAGCATGGGAGTATCTTCCGCGATCTTTGCCATAGAGTCTGTTTTGCGAGATACAAATATAGCAAAAATGGCGCATATTCCCGACGCAGTCTCTCGGATCCTCTACGGCCTCACGATCTCCATCAACCCGAGGAGTTCGGCGCGGAAGCCGTCGGGGTCGTAGGTGCTGGCGCCGCTGACCAGTTCTTTGGCCAGGCTCAGCGTGGCTTTTCCTTTGTACATCGAATTGTGGAGGACCATGGCGTAGGCGGCTACGCCGGCGGCGAAGTTCATGTTCTCGGAAGCGGTATCGGAAACCTTTACCTCGGTGATGAGGGAACGGCTTTCCGTGTCTTTCAGGGAGAACTTGTAGCGGGTCTCGAAAGTGGCCAGGGAGGCGTTCTTCGTGTAACCTTCGGCCGGAATGATCTCGTAGAGGGCGGTGACGGTCTGTCCGGCGCCGATTTCGCCGGCGTCCTTATTGCTGTCCTCGAACTCTTCCTCGCTCATCAGGCGGTTCTCATATCCAAGCAGACGGTATTCGGCGACAGCCTCGGGATGGAAGCGGACCTGGCATTTGGAATCGTTGGCGACGGCCCAGAAGTGGCTGCGCTCGTTCACGAAGACCTTGATCATCTCCTGTTCGCTGTCGATATAGTTATAGGTGCCGTTGCCGTGGTTGGACAGGCTCTCCATGCGGCTGTCCTGGTAGTTGCCGGTGCCGAAGCCCATGATGCTCAGGTAGATGCCGCTCTTCTGGTAGCTCTCGACCATCTTCACCAGTGCATCCGTGGAGGAAACGCCCACGTTGAAATCGCCGTCGGTGCACATGATGATGCGGTTGTTGCCGCCCTCAATATAGTGGGCCGATGCTTCCTCGTAGGCCATCTTCATGGCCGGGCCGCCGGCGGTGCCTCCACTGGCGAAGAGGCCGCGGATGGCAGCCTTGATGGCGCTCGCCCCCGTGGAAATGAGGGTGGACTCCACCAGTTTCTGCACGGAGCCGGAGTAGGTGATGATGGCGATGCGGTCGTCGGGACGCATCGCGTCCACCATGGCGCACAGACCGGTCTTGACCAGGTCCATCCGGTCGCTTCCGGACATGGAACCGGAGGTGTCGATGAGGAGGATATAGTTGGCGGCCGGAATCTGGCTCTCGGGAATGGATTTCCCCTTCAGACCCAGGCGAAGGAGCAGATGGTCCGGAGCCCAGGGGCAGGCGGAAGCCTCGGCATTGATGGCCAGGGTCTCTTCCCCCGTCGGTTCGGGGTAGTCGAAGGTGAAATAGTTGAGGTATTCCTCGATACGGACGGAGCTGGGGTCGACACGGCCGGATGTTGTGGCGCAGCGGCGCATGTACGCGTAGGAGGCGCCGTCGGCATCTACGGAGAAGCTGGATACGGGCTTTTCGGCCGTGCGGATGAAGGGATTCTCCATGACCAGGTCGAAATGGTCCCCGGTGGGAGGATAATCTCCGGGCGGCATGATGTCGCCACCGTTATATCCCGGATGCTCGCCGATGTATTCATGGTATCCGTTTTTCACACAGCTGCAGAGGCCCGCGGCCAGAAGGAGAAATAATACAGTTTTTTTCATGTGTATTCGTTTTTAAGTTCCGCATGGATAATCCATTCCGACGGGAATCTTGCACGCATTTGGACAAAATTTTATAATTTCGTGCAAGATTCTCCCGCACGCGGGATTATAGATTCGCCATGAAGCGATGGACAGGAATCATATGGACCGTTGTATGCCTGCTGACAGGGTGCACCAAGGCACTCGGTCCCGATATGCATACCAATCCAGGCCCTGAGCCCGTCCTGCGGGAATATACGGCCATCGTAACCGTGAAGCAGGAAACTTCCGGCCGGATCTTCCTGCAGTTGGACGATGACACCCGCCTTTATCCCACCTATTATCCGGAAACCTTCACCCGCGAGTGCCGCATCATCTGCGGCCTTTCCTGGTGGAGCGGAGAAAGCCGGTGCAACCTCGAGTGGATGGATTACCTGCAGGAGGGCCCCGTGCAAAGCACTGCGGCCGAAGAAGGAGACCCCGTGGACATCCTGGATGACTGGATGACCAGCGTGGAGGACGGATACCTGACCCTGCACTATTCCACCTTCTGGGGAGACGGCAGCGTCCCGCACAGCCTGCAACTGGTCACCGGCGAAAACCCGGAAGACCCCTACGAAGTACGCCTCGTACACCTGAACAATGGAGATGCGGCCTTGGAAGAGGCCGATGCCCTCATATATTTTGACCTGGCCAGCCTGCCTCCCACCGGTGGCAGCGGGCGGAAACTTACCCTAAAATGGAAAAACGGTGGCGGTAATACTGCAAAGAGCTTCCTCTACAAGAGCAGACAATGAGCTGACGGAAGTGCAGCTGCTGGAAGCGCTCCGCCGCAAGGACTCCACCGGAATACGGGAATTTTACGACCGTTACGTGGGTTACCTGACGGCGGTGGCCCTGCGGTATGTACCGGACCAGTCGGCCGTGAAAGACATCCTTCAGGATGCCTTCATCCGCATGATCGACGCGGCCGACCGCTTCGAGTACCGGGGAGAAGGCTGCCTGAAGTCCTGGGCCTGCCGCATTGTGGTCAACGGTGCGCTCAAGAGTCTTCGCGGCCAGGGAAAGCTCCAGTACGTGGAAGACCTTCCCGACGTGCCCGAAGAAGAGGACGTTCCCGTGCAGAAAGTGCCCGCAGCGGTGCTGCAGCGCATGATCCAGGAGCTCCCCGATGGCTACCGTACCGTTTTCAACCTATTTGTTTTTGAAAAGAAATCCCACCGGGAAATCGCCGGGCTCATGGGGATCAAGGAGGATTCATCGGCCTCCCAGTATTTCCGTGCGCGCGCGCAGTTGGCCCGACAGATCAAAGCTTATTTGAAGGAACATGAAAGATAATTGGACAGACAAGCTTCCATCCCTGATGGAGGGATACGAGGAAGCGGCGCCGGAAGGGCTGTGGGACGCAGTCCAGGCCGGTGTTGCCCGCCCGAAAGTGGTCTGGTGGCCGTGGGTCGCCGGCCTTGTCGCCGCCGCCGCCGCCGTCGTGCTGGCCGTGTTCCTGTGGAGGCCGATGCCGTCGGCCATCCCTGCCGATGCCCCCTTCGGCCTTCTCACCGTCCCCTCAGAGAGACTGGCCGATGTTACCCCCGCCAAACCGACCCCTCGTGCACCAGAAGGCCCCGTTTCGTGCTCGAACCCCTCCGAAATGACCCCTCGTGCACCAAAAGAGCCCGATCCGTGCTCGAACCCCTCCGAACCCGCTCAGCCCGAGCCGGTCGCGGAGCCGCAGGTCTGGCCCGGACAACCCCAGCTCTGGCCCGAACCTGAACAATCGGCCCGAAAGCCCCGCCGAAAGACCGGCCGTGTAGAGATCACCGTCACCTCCGGCGGCATGCTCCTGGCCCAGGCTCCCGGAACCGTCACCAAGAGCTATGGCGTAGCCTATAATCCCGGCATGGGAGATGCCGCACCGATGGTCAAGAGCGACATCACCACCCGGATGCTCAGCCGCAACCGGGAGACCACCACCGAATCCCAGCATAGGCGCCTGCCCCGTATCTCCCTGGGTGTGAGTTATGAATTCATCCCCCGCTGGAGCGTGGGTACGGGTATCACCTACAGCTCCCTCCGTTCGGACTACATCGCCCTGTCCGGCACCACCGAAACCCGTACGGCGCGTCACCTGCACTACCTGGGTGTTCCGCTGAACATCCAGTACCGGGCCTGGGAATGGAAGGGATTCTCCCTGTATCTCAGTGGCGGCCCCATGGTGGAAAGCGCCGTGGGAGCCAGCGTGGAAACCAACTCCTACGTGAGCGGGAAACTGGCCTCAGAACAGAGTGAAAGCATTTCCTGCAAGGACTGGTTCTGGTCCCTCAATGCCGGCGCAGGCCTCCAGTTCAAGATTACGCGCAAGGGCGCACTCTACGTGCAACCCGGCCTTAGCTGGCACATTCCCGGCGGAGACCACATCGAATCCAGCTACACGGCCCGTCCCCTCTCCTTCGAAATGGACTTCGGCGCCCGCTGGACGTTCTAAAGGATTATTTTACGAAGACACTGTCGGCCCGGTCGGTGTAGAGGATACCGTCCAGGTGGTCGCACTCGTGCTGGAAGATGATGGCCGAATAGCCGTCCACCTGCTCGGAGACAGGCGTTCCTTCCGGGGTGAGGTAGGAGATGTGCGCGGTGCTGCTGCGGGGGACGATGCCCCGCATTCCCGGCAGGGAAAGACAGCCTTCGGGACCATGTACGACGGGTCCGGTGAGGGAGTCGATATGGATGTTGACGTAAGCCTCGAACGGACGGCCGGGCTTGTCATAGCGCATGACGCAGACGATGCGGCGGTTGAGGCCGACCTGCGGAGCCGCGATGCCCACCCCGTCCTGGGACGGGTCGGTGACGGTCCTCAGCATCTTGGCGATGAGGGTCTGCAGCTCTTCCGAGCGCAGCTCATCGGCCCCCAGGTCGATACTGGTGGCGCGGAGGATGGCGCTGTCCACGGGCATGGTGCAGACATACATCACGGAGTCGCTCTGGCCGATGACGGCCTTCTCCCGGGCCGTCCAGCCGCCCTGGTTGCCGCAACTTGCGGCCAGAACCAGCAGGCAAATGATTCTCAGCAGGTTTTTCATGCAGCAAAGATAGTAAAAATGTACTATCTTTGTACGATTATGAAACGCGTCCTGGTCATTGCATATTACTGGCCGCCGTCCGGAGGTTCGGGCGTGCAGCGCTGGGTGAAATTCTGCAAGTATCTGCCTGCCGAGGGCTGGGAACCTGTGGTGTTTGCCCCGCTCAATGCCGATTATCCTTCCCTGGATCCTTCGTTCGAGAAGGAACTGCCGGAGAATCTGGAAGTGCTTCGGGGAAAGATTTGGGAACCCTATGCCGCCTACCGGAAACTTACCGGTGCCAGAAGTACCCAGGTGACGGAAATATCCTCCGGAAAAAAGACCTGGAAGCAGCGCCTTTCCCTGTGGATCCGCGCCAATCTGTTTGTGCCGGACCCCCGCGTGGGCTGGGTGAAGCCCAGCGTGAAGACACTGCGCAAATACCTGACGGAACATCCCGTGGACGCCATTGTGACCACCGGGCCGCCGCATTCTGTGCACCTGATTGGCCAGAAACTTCATAAAGCCACGGGCATTCCGTGGATTCCGGATTTCCGGGACCCGTGGAGCCGGATGTACTACCTGAAGTATCTTCCCATGACGGCAGGGACCTGGGCCAAACTCCGTGCCCAGGAACAGGCGGTGCTGGACGACTGCAATACCGTCCTTGCCTGCACGCCGCTGGTCCAGGAGGAATTCCAGACCCAGACGAAAACCCCCGTTGCCTGCATCACCAACGGTTTTGATGAAGAGGATTTCACAGGCCCCGCCCCCGAAGGGGACGGCCGGTTCAATATCACGCACACCGGTCTTTTCGCGGCCGATGGCAACCCGTTCACCCTCTGGAAAGTCCTGAAGGAACTCTCCGACGAAGACCCCTGGTTCAAGGAGTCCCTCCGCCTGCGCCTCGTGGGCAAGGTGGACCGGGAGGTGCTGGACGCCATGGCCGATGCCGGCCTGCAGGCCAATGTAGTGGCGCTCGGCCCGTGCGACCACGCCACAGCCGTTCGGGAACAGCGCAGCGCGACGCTGCTGCTGCTGCCGCTGCGGAACGACGCCCAATATCGGCCCATCCTGCCCGGCAAGCTCTTCGAATACCTGGCGGCCCGTCGTCCGGTGCTTGGAATAGGCCAGGCCGATGGTGCCATGGCCCGCGTCCTGCATAGCACCCAGGCCGGCATTACGGCCGAGTGGGACGATGCCGCCGCCATGAAGGCGTTCATCGCCGACGCCTGGAAGCAGTTCTGCGAGGGTTCCGTCCCGGCTACGGCCGGTGACATCGGCCCCTACACCCGCCGCGCTACGACCCATGCGCTGGCGCAATTACTTGAAAGTTTATGAAAGACATTTGGAAGAAAATAGCCCTTGCGGCCGGCGTCGTGGCGTTGTTCCTGGCGCTCAGCTACGGTTTTGTTCCGCAGGTGCTGGACGGAAAGATCGTCAACCAGAGCGACATCTCCGGCTACGTGGGCATGTCCCACGAGATGACGGAGTGGAACAAGGCCCACCCCGACAACCCCACCTACTGGACGGATTCCATGTTCGGCGGGATGCCCACCACCACTATCTCTACCCAGAACGGGGGAGATTACACGCAGTGGATTTATGATACGCTCCTCACCGGCAAGCGTCCGGCGACGTACCTGTTCATCGCGCTGCTGGGTGCCTTCCTGCTGTTTCTGGCCATGGGCGTTAGCATCCCCGTCGCTATCGGCGGCGCCATTGCCGTGGCCTTCTGCAGCTACAACTTCCAAATTATCCAGGTGGGGCACAACACCAAGATGCAGGCCATCGCCTTCATGCCCTGGGTGTTAGCTGCGCTGGTCTATACTTACCGCAGCGCTTACGGCAGGGAGAATGCCCCTTGCGGAGCATTTGCCCGGACAGGGTCGCGAAGCGACGCGGAGCAAGGGGTATTCTCCCTGTCGAAAACCCTGTTAGGTGCCGTGTTCTTCGGTCTGGCGCTGAGCATGCAGATCAAGGCCAACCACCAGCAGATTACTTACTACCTGGCCATCATGGTGCTGCTGTACGGCATCACCGAACTTGTACATGCTGTTAAAACGAAAGACTGGAAGCCGTTCCTGGTGGCATCGGCCCTGCTGCTCGTGATGGGCGGCGCGGGTATCGCCACCAACGTGAACAAGCTGCTTCCGCTGGCCAAATATACGCCCCACACCATGCGCGGCGGCTCCGAACTCTCCAAAGACGGCGCTTCCGCCAAGGGCCTGGACCTGGATTACGCAACGTCCTGGAGCTACGGCTGGGAAGAGCTTCCCAACCTCATGATTCCGGACTTCAACGGCGGGTCCTCCTCCGGCGCCGTCAACCCCGACAAGAGCGAGACCATCAAGCTCCTCAAGCGCGCCGGCCAGAAGAATCTAAGGGAAACCGCCAAAAGCCTGCCGCTCTACTGGGGCCCGCAGCCGTTCACGGCCGGTCCCATGTACATGGGCGCCATCACCCTTTTCCTCTTCGTGCTGGGCCTCGGCCTTTACAAAGGGCGGGAGAAATGGTGGCTGGTAGCAGCTACCCTCATCGCCGTGCTCATGGCGGTGGGAAGCCATTTCATGGTGTTCACCAAACTGTGCTACGACTACCTGCCCCTGTACAACAAGTTCCGCACGGTGTCCATGGCACTGGTGGTGCTGCAGGTGGCCCTGCCGCTGCTGGGCTTCGTAACCCTGGACCGCATTACCAAAGAAGAATACGACCGTAAGCGCTTCATGAAGGCCTTCTGGTGGGCTCTCGGCATCACCGGCGGCTTCTGCCTTGTGGCATGGCTGGCCCCCGGCCTCTTCGGCTCCTTCTCCGGAGCCTCCGACGCGCAGATGCAGGATGTGCTGGTGGATGCCCTCATCGCCGACCGCATCGCCCTCTTCAAGGCCGATGCAGGCGTCTCCCTGCTGTTGATCCTGGCATCGGCCGGCCTCCTCTTCTGGGCCTACATGCCCAAGGGACGCAAGCCGCTGGCCGCCGTCGCCATCTGCGTCCTGTCGCTGGTGAATCTCTTCGCCGTAGGCAAGCGCTACCTCAACGCCGACCATTTCACCACCCCGAAGGACTTTAACAAGCCCTTCGCCGAGCGCCCCGTGGACAAGATGATCAAGGCCGATGAAGACCCGCAGTACCGTGTCCTGGACCTCACCGTGAACGTGTTCAACTCCTCCGTGCCGTCCTACCACCACAAGAACATCGGCGGTTATTCCCCGGCCAAGCTGCAACGCTACCAGGACCTCATCGAGCACTACCTCTCCGGTGAAATCAACGCCCTGTACAAGCAGCTGGGGGAGGCCGAAGACCTGACCGCTGTTTCTGACTGGATGGCCACCGGCACCCCGGTCCTGAACGCCCTGAATACCCGTTACGTGATCCTGGACGGAGACTATCCGCCGCTGGTGAACGAAGGCGCCTACGGTGCCGCCTGGTTCGTGGACTCTGTCGTTGAGGCCGCTACCCCCGACGAAGAAATCGCCCTCCTGGGCAGCGTGGACCTTCGGCATCAGGCCGTGGTGGCTTGTCATACCGAGCGTAGCGAGCGTATCTCCGGAGATTCTCTCGACCCTTCGGGTCTCGGAATGACAGACAGCATTGCCCTCACCTCCTATGCCCCCAACGAACTGCATTACCAGTACAGCGCCGCCTGCGACCGGTTGGCCGTCTTCAGCGAAATCTACTATCCGGACGGCTGGCATGCGACCGTGGACGGGCAGCCCGTGGACCTCGTCCGGGCCGACTGGACCCTCCGCGCAGCGCTCCTGCCCGCCGGCGAGCACGAGGTCGTGATGACCTTCCTGCCGGAGAGCTACCGCGTGGGCGCGAGGGTGTCGGCCATTGCCTCCCTGCTCCTGTTAGCGCTGCTGGCGCTTGTGTTAGTGAAGATATTTGTATTAAAAAAGAAATAATGAATCAGAACGAGATATTAGAATGGCTGCGTGAAGTGCAGCACCCCGCGAAGGGCGACCAGAGTGTCGTGGCGCTGGGGATGGTGGATGAAATCAAGTGCGAAGAAGGCCGCATCCATGTGACGCTGGCTTTCCCCAAGCGGCCGGACCCCCTCAAGAACTACCTTGTGGGAGCCGTACAGGCCTGCCTGTACCGTAACGCCCCCGGCGGGACCGAGATTGAGGTGGATACCGTGGTAAAAGACCCCGCCAAGCCCAAGAAAGGCATCGAGTTTAATCTGGAACAGCTGCGGGAAGTGAGCCATATCATCGGTGTGGCTTCCGGTAAGGGCGGCGTGGGCAAGAGCACCGTCGCCGTGAACCTGGCCGTCGCGCTGGCCCGCCTGGGCTATCGCGTGGGAGTGGCCGATGCCGATGTCTATGGCCCCTCCATTCCCACCATGACCGGCACCGAGGGTGTCACCATTGAAATGTACGGCGAGGACGAGAACGACAACCTCTTCGTCCCTGTAGAGAAATACGGCGTAAAATGGCTTTCCGTGGGCCACGTGTCCAATGCCGGGCAGGCGCTCATCTGGCGCGGTCCCATGGCCTCCACGGCGCTCAAGCAGATTATCCTGCAAACCCAATGGGGCCCGCTGGATTTCCTGCTCATCGACATGCCTCCGGGAACCGGAGACATCCACATTTCCCTGATCGGTGACGTGCCCATGAGCGGCGCCGTCATCGTAACCACTCCCCAGAACGTAGCCCTGGCCGACGTCCTTCGCGGCGTGAACATGTTCCGGAACCCTCAGGTGAACAAGCCCATCTTCGGCCTCATCGAAAACATGTCCTGGTTCACCCCCGAAGCCCATCCGGAAGAGAAGTACTACCTCTTCGGAAAGGACGGCGGCACCAAGATGGCCAAGGATCTGGATATTCCCCTTTTGGGACAGATTCCCCTGGTACAGGGTATCCGCGAAGGCGGAGACAGCGGCGAACCCGTCGCGCTGGGCTCCCGCCCGGACTCCCTGGCTTTCCTGGAACTGGCCAGAAAAATTGCAGAGTCTGTATAAAAAAAGGTCCCGAGCTCTTTCGGGACCTTTTCTTTTATTTGACGTAGGTGATTTCGTTAATGATGTTGGAAGCCTTGCCGTACTTCTCTACCAGCCACAGTACATAGCGGATATCCACGCAGATGCAGCGCTGGAGCGTGGGCTCGAACATGACGTCCGAGCTCATGCTCTCCCAGTTGCCGTCGAAGGCCAGGCCGATGAGGTTGCCCTTGGCGTCCAGCACGGGAGAACCGGAGTTGCCGCCGGTGATGTCGTTGTTGGTGAGGAAGCAGGTATGCAGGGCGCCGTCCTTGTCGGCCCAGCGGCCGAAGTCTTTGGCGACGATGAGCTCCTTGATGCCGGCGGGCAGGATGAACTCGGGATCGTTGGGATCCTCTTTCTCCAGTAGGCCCTGGGTAGTGGTGAAGTACTCATACTTCAGGGCGTCCTTGGGGCTGTATGGCAGCACGTGGCCGTAGGTGAGGCGCATGGTGGAGTTGGCGTCTGGATACATGGCCTGGCCCTTCTGCCACTCCATGAGGGCGGCGGCGAAGTTCTTGCGAGCCTTCTGGAAAGCGGTAGCCGGACCGCCGGCGTTGTAGTGCTTCATGATTTCGGCGAGAATGACCGAGAGCAGTTTGGTGGCCGGATCGCTCTTGATTTCTTCGATGGAGCTGATGGTTTCCACCTTTTCAAGGGACGTAAACTTGGAACCGGCAAACAGCTCCTCCACGTAGGCGGGAATGTCCAGGGAGGCGAAGTCCGTCTCGAAACCGGAGAGGTAGTTCTCGGGCTTGGCGTTTTTGCGGTAGAATTCCAGCAGGGCAACGGCTTCCTTCTTGTCCAGGGCCTCCACATAGTCCTTGTATTCGCTCTGGATTGCGCTCTTGGCCTCAGCCAGTGCGGCTGCCGTATCCTTCCCCTGCTGAAGGGCCTCGCCCAGAAGGTCTCCGAAGTCTGCCACAAGGCCTACGAGTTCAATGCGGTAGGGAGCCTCGGTAAGGAGGGTGAAGGCGTGGTTGGATTCGGCGTTCTTGCCTACGTAATCGGCAATCTCCGTGAAGGGGTCTCCGTACTTGGCCTTGCGCTGGGGATCGGCGTCGATCCAGGCTTTCAGGTCGGCCTCCTTCTTTTCTTCGCGTCCGATGATGTTCAGGTTCTTGAAGGCGAGCTCCTCACCCTGCCATTTCTTCCAGCCGTTGGCGCTGCCGGCGTATTTGTCGGCATATTTGAGCTGGACGGACGGGTCTGCGCACATGGCTTCCCACATCAGGTCCTGGCGTACGGTGCGGGCATCAATGCGGATGCGGTTGGTGGCGATCATCTCGTTCAGCTGGGCGGCGGTCTGGTAGCGCTGGGTGCGGCCCGGATAGCCCATGATCATGGTGTAGTCGCCTTCCTTGACACCCTTCAGGGATACCTTCAGGGCCTTGGCGGGCTTGTAGGGGACGTTGTCCTCGCTGTACTCGGCGGGCATGTTGTCCTTGCCGGCATAGACGCGGAACATGGAGAAGTCGCAGGTGTGGCGGGGCCACATCCAGTTGTCGGCCTCGCCGCCGAACTTGCCCATGTCCTCCGGCGGAGCGCCCACGAAGCGGATGTCGCGGTAGGTGCGATAGACGATGAGGTAGTGGATGTTGTCGTTATAGAATCCGGTGACGGAGACGCGGCAGCCGGGGTTGGCTTCCTGGGCGGCTTTCTTGATCTCTTCGGCCTTGGACTTGGCCATGACGCCGGCGCTTTCAATGGCGTCGGTCACGTCCTCCATGCTCACCAGGAAGGTGACGGTAAGGCCAGGGCAGGGGATTTCTTCGCCGTAGTTCTTGGCCCAGTAACCGTCCATGAGGTAGTTGTGCTCGTCGCTGGACAGGGCCTGGATGCTGCTGTAGCCGCAGTGGTGGTTGGTGACCAGCAGACCCTGGTCACTGATCATCTCACCGGTGCAGCCGCCGCCGAAGTGCACGATGGCGTCTTTCAGGGAAGTCTTGTTGATGGAATAGATTTCTTCCGGAGTGAGTTTGCATCCGGCAGCCTTCAGGTCTTTGCCGTTGAGTTGTTTCAGCAGGGGCAGGAGCCACATGCCTTCGTCGGCCAGGGCGGTCAGGGACACGGCCATGGCGGCAAAAAAGGTAAGGATACGTTTCATATACAAGTGTTGAATTTTTACAAAGATAGCTAAAACAGAGAAGGTTCCAACTCTTTTACGTGAAAACTCATCCGGTGCCAGGGGGTATAGCCGTAACGGCGGATGGCCTCGATATGTTCGGGCGTGGGGTAGCCCATGTTGCGGTCCCAGCCGTACTGGGGATACTCCTGGGCCAGTTTTCTCATAAAGTCGTCCCGGTAGGTCTTGGCCAGGACGGAGGCCGCGGCGATGGAGGCGAAGGTGGCGTCTCCGTGCACGACGGTGCGGTAGTGCTGCGCGGAATACGGGCCGAAAGGACGGAACTTGTTGCCGTCGATGAGAAGGAAATCCGGGGCGGGGGTTAGCCGGAGAACGGCGCGCTGCATTCCCGTGACGGACGCCCAGAGGATGTTCAGCTGGTCGATTTCCTGGGCCGATACAGCCTCGACCGCCCAGGCGACTGCCTCCCGTTCGATGATGGGCCGAAGCTCCTCGCGGGCCTTTTCGCTCATCTGCTTGGAGTCGTTCAGCAGCGGATGGTAGAAATCCGCCGGCAGAATGACGGCGGCAGCATAAACGGGGCCGGCCAGGGGACCCCTGCCGGCCTCGTCGCACCCGGCTTCCAGCCGGTCTTTCTCCATATATGCCTGAAGGTTCGGTTTCAATTGATTTGCGGGATTTGTCCACGCAAATTTAAACAAAAAAGCCCAGAATCAGTGCTTCAGGTGTAGATCGTAAATATCGTACCCATTGTGAACATCGCAGTCGTAAGTGCCAAGTTCATACGGAGCGCGGGTGACGGAGCGGACGGTCACCAGCCCCAATCCGCCTTCGACATTCCCCGGAAGGACCATGTCTTCCGAGAACAGGTCATCCACTATGGAGACTCCGCTGAGGTTAAAATGATCCATCTCCAGCATCCGGCTATGCATGAAGTCTTCGCGGGAGAGGCTTTGAATGTCGAAATAGGCCGTGATGGTGTATTGGTATTGAATACCACTGGACATGGAGAAACGGGCCCCTTTGGTATAGTCGTACGGACTTGCTTCCAGGATAAACTCATTACTGCCGTCTTCGAACAGTTCGTCCGTGAAGAAGTGATGGGGATTGGACAGGTAATCTTCCACGTAACGGTCCTTAGACTCGCGGCCGTCCGGGTTCAGGACAGGGTCTTTCGTGTTGCTATGTCGAATCGCAAGGGTGTTTTCCTCCAGCGTACTCCAGCCCGTTGGATACCAGGGTTCTATCTCCTGTGCCTCTTCTGATACGTACATCCTTACAAGTGTGTGGCAGGTAGTATTGATTCTATACCAGTTCCGCTCCTGGGGAATATCGTGGACTGGGATATGGAAACGGAACCGCGTTTCTACATTGCCCTTGTCGTTGTAGATGGTCAATTCTTCCGCTGTTACATCCGGGATGGCGGGAAGGGCTTCCGGCGCCTTGATCCGCGCGACGGCACGATTGTCCGGGCCGATGGCCTCGATAAGTACGGAATCTCCGGGCTGGATGGTGGCCTGGAACTGGTAGGCGGCCTCCCGGTACTGGCCCAGGCGGGTATCTTCCGACGTTACGGCCACC
>Ga0265298_10002014_pt1 | contig 29243 bp, 41 predicted proteins | sample AusTroGonzalo_MG_3_FD_193486 | JGI IMG/M metagenome (GOLD analysis project Ga0265298, IMG submission 193486) | Bovine rumen microbial communities from tropical cattle in Woodstock, Queensland, Australia - Gonzalo_01 | ecosystem: Host-associated > Mammals > Digestive system > Stomach > Rumen ...
CCATAGACGGCGAGTACATCAAGGACGGCGAGTGGGTTGTAATAGATGAAGCGAAGAGTCGCCTTGGCCTCCCGGTTGATGCCGCTGATGTGGAGGTAGTTGACAAGGTTGTCGCCCAACTCGTAGACGATTACAATCACCGTACCGAAAAGATGCGTCGCCGCAAGGAAACTTATATTGCCAGGTTCAAGGCTCTTGCCGAGCGATTCGAGAAGGCGCTGTATGCATGCGCACAGTCTCCTGAGCATTCGTCGCTTGAGCTGGCTGTGCTTGAGGCTTATCTGAAGATTGAGTGGACGAAGGACTTGCATGATGTAGATGGGATTCTTGAGGTTGTCCGCAACTTCGAGACTAGAGTCGACCTGGACACAATCAAGATGTTGTCAATCAACAGGTCGTATTTTGACTGGTCTACGCTGCGACTCGAGACCGAGGGCGAGCTTACTACCGGAAAGGTTAAGATTGACCCAATCATCTATACCGAGGTCAGGAATTGTGTGAAGGAGCTGTCACCTAACGAGGTTGACCGTATGACCGAGATATACCGGGACCATAAGATTGGATATACCAACGATTGGAGAACAACCGAGCTCGACACGCAGTGGTGGCACTTCAAGTACGGTATCGACAAGAATGGTGACGCCACATTGGTTAATACGTTCGGTCCTGAAAAGCCGGTAAAGGAGTAGTTATGGGCAAGATTACACCGGAACAGATTAGGGCTGCGGCCGAGGATGCCTGCAACAAGGGATTCCCCTACTTCAAGCATGGGGAGTCATCCACCCCGCCGCATGATATAACCAAGGACCTAGATGCCGCGCTGAAGATTGGCGAAGTGTTGCCGGATTGCTTTGAATATGTGTCGTGCGATACGTCCAGCAATATACTGGGACATTTCGTGTTCAAGGGCTACTTCAGGCCAAGCGAGACGCTTGAAGTTGAAGTGACCCTTGATGTGGACCGGTACGATGCCGAGTTCTCTTCCACGCACATCGTGGAATTCTTCAAGCGGTATGTCCTTACAGAACCCCGGGAAATCCCGGTGATTCCAACGACATACAACGAAGTGGTTAACCGAGAAGGCTAACATACTGAGTCATGAAAGAGAAAGCCCCGGGAAGTTCCCGGGGCTTCAATGATATGCAGCTAAAAGTTCAATTTGACCTTGACCGGTGCGGTTAATCCGCGTTCCTTTAGTTCCAGGTAGGAGTCCGCCAATTCATTGTTGTCGTTCCATGGTGTATCCTCCGGGTCGAGCTCGTCCATCCACATCGCTATCGGTGTTGCCAGGCGTATGTTACTAGATAAGAAATCCCGGTACTGATGTACCGGGTTTTCCTTTAGAAGAAAAAGTCGTAGTCGTTCGGCCCGGCAAAGTCGTACAGTATGTGGTCTACGGTAAGTACGACTGTTTTCATATCCAGCGATACTGACAGTTGCCCATTGTACTTGTCTGGCTGAATGAATGGGTTGAACGGGTACTCGTTGCTTTCAGCCGCTATGGCGAATACGTGGCACCTGCTCATGGTTACGCCGAGGTCATGGAACAGACTTGAGTTGTCCAGGTCACTCGGGTCATCTACATAGACGTTTGCGAAGTGCAGCGTGACGTTTTCGCCTTTTGGTACGGCGTACAGTCCGAACTTGTATTTATTACGGAATTTCCTGTGCGGTACAAGCAACTTCCTGATAGTAGTCCGGAGGAACCGGATTACAATCAGAACGTAGAATGCGCGATAGATGGAATTATGCATCTTACTCCGGAAAGTTCGAGTCGTTGAAAATTGTTGGTGTAAACCACGGATATTCCCTGGCAAGCTTAAGTGCACCGCGTTCAAGCCGTTCGTTCATCCAGTCGGAATATGCGGATTCCGGGGAGTTGATTTCTTCATTTGCGATGCCAACGAGGTCCTGCCGGCGCACTATCATCGCGGCAAGTGTTTCCCTGAACCCATTTTCGCTCACGAACCGGTTACAGATATGGTCTTGCCAGCCATGTAAATTTGGCGGGTTCGATATCTTGCCTACCATTATACAGATGGATGGGTCGTGGTAGTCCGTAGTTAAAAGGAAATACTTCGCTGTTGTGCTGTGGTCTACTTTGAACGTGAGTATTTTCCTGAAAATCGCCCTGAGGAATCCCAGGACGATTGAGAGGTAGAATGCCATGTAGACCTGGTGCATGAACGGCACTATTGCTTGATTCCCGTGATTATGCGTTCGGAAAGTTCGGACAGGGCGTCACCTGTGATGTTCGTGTTCCTTACTTCCACGGTATAGGCCTTGCACGGGGAATCGCCCTCGCATACCCTGGTAGTTACACTGCTGATGTTTCCAACCATCATACCGATGAACACAAGGAACAGTCCCGCCACCGTACAGACGAGAATCATAATCTGCTTGAATGTGAACCTATCCATTTACTATCTCCTTGGGAATGATGGGCTGGACACTGCATAGTTCCATGCCCGGCGTAGACCACAGTCTGTCCTCGCAGTCTGCCAGGATACAGTCGCACGGCGCGGTTATTTCTTCAAGTACGGCGGTAGTGCCCGGGGTGAGAATCTCGAACACGATATCGCCTTGCTTTATGGAATCTCCCGGGGAGAACTGGTGCCGCACGATGCCCTGGTAGTGGGCATGCAGCGGGACCATATTGTACTGCTGCGGGATGTGCCGGTCGCTACTGGACGAGAGGAACGATGTTGTCGGTTCGCCGTCGAGCGCGTCCAGGAGCTTGTACACGAAGTCGGTCTGCTTCTCGATGGTGTCCTTGAACCCAGGGGCGAATCCCATACCGCCCATCTCGACTGTGAAACCGATGCGTCCGCTGTATACGGCATAACGCTTGATGGTGTTCGCTGCAGATTCGCGGAGCATGTAGTGTATGCCGTGCTTGATGGCGAACCTGATGTATGCGGGGGCGAACTTGTCGTTGGATACGAGGATTGCGTTGTCGCATGCCGGGGAGTTGTGCACGTCGACCACAGCTGTAGACCACTCGTTGATGCGTTTCTTGAGCGCCTTTGTCATGTCGTCGATATCGTATTCCGGTTCACACCCGAATGCCCTGTTGAAGTCCATGGTTTGCGCCTTCGGCTTTGGCATTTCCCGGGTGTTCTGGTTAAGTCCCGGAATATTCAGGGTAAGATATTCGACCTCGGACTCGTGGTCCTTCATCTTGTACTTGAGCAGTGCATGCGAAGCTGCATAGACTGCCGCCTGTTCGTTGCCGTGGGTTCCTGAAATTAAAAGGATTTTCATGTGTTCCTCGCTGGTATTTCTTGTTTACTAAACGTCTGTCCTTTGAGTAGATATCCGCAGATTCTAGTGAATTTTGGCTTAGCTTCAAGCACATCCCCAACTGTGCAGGCTCCGCGGCATTCGAATAACTGGTTGTTGGAGTCAGCCTGCTTTTGCATCGCTTTAGCGGTTTCATTGATAGCCCTTTCAACATCTACGAGACGGGCGTACTTGTCCAGGTCAGTAATACGGTCGTCCTGGATTTCAGCCATTACCTTCCCGTAGAAGTAGTCACACTTGTGCTTCTTGTTGTAGATGCTGCAAGCTTCTTCTTTGCTTTCGGCTTCGATGACGTCATACGGGTCACTGAAGTAATCGGCTTCCATGCCGGTCATCGAGTCGACGAATGTTCCTACTACATATGTATGTTTCATGATTGATTCCTATATATTTATGCCGGTTCGAAATCGGTGTATACCCTAAATATAGCAATTTCTTGTATAAACTACCGGTATCGTATGAATTTCGTGACTGAAATAGGTAAAACCGGGATATCCCGGACAATGCTCGAGGCGGTTACCCGGGCTTACCGGCAACTCTTCGAGGCATCCGAGGGCGACGCCCGGAGGTACATGAAGGCTGTCCTGGAGAAGATGGGGATGTCGGATGCCCTCGAGATGTGCTACAGCAAGGAATGGCCCGGCAAGGTCTACGGGCTTATACGCGATTATTTCGTGCACCGCGGCGGCTGCGACGTGTACTATGTCCCCGGGATAGCAAGGCTCATCTTCGGCTCGACCGATGACATCGAGGACCCTGACATGGACTTGTGGTCAGATGTCAAGGATATCGTCAAGTTCATATCGCTGGCACACAAGGGAGAGTTCAGCCGGAACCTGGAACACATATCCACTGTACAGGAAGGCCCGCGGCGCGGGATGCAGGTAAAGGGACCGCCGTTGAATTTCGAGGAACTGTCTGACATGTTCTCCCGAGAGATAGAGGACTCGAGTGCCGCGGAGAGGCAGGAGTTCGAGAATGCCAGGAGGAGCCCGACCGGTTACGAAATTATAGTCCTGGACGATTTCGATAAGGCCCATGAGTTCCTGAAGTATACCCCGGAAGACTCGCCTTGGTGCTACCTGCAAAAGAAGGGGACGTTCGAGGACTACAAGTCGAACGGAAACAAGCTATACCTCGCACTCGCACCGGGATTCGAGAAGTTGAAGCCAGGGGACAAGGGATATGGCAGGTCGATGATTGGGTTCGACATGGGGCCGGTCGATGAGCGCGGGATGTCCAAGATGCAGGTATGCAACAACAGGTACAACCATGCACCCGACCTGGAGAACGAGAACGACAGGAGCGGAGACTCGAAATACACCGAAATCGAACTGGCGGAAATACTGGGAATACCCATATGGAAGGATTGCCCGGGATATTCCGAGGAGGAACTTATACAATCAGGTCACATAAACCGGTCAATACTGGAGAGGATGTTCCCTGATTTTGAGTCGCTGAGGCGTGCCGTGCTGTACAGGCAGGATGCGATTGTGGAGGAATTGGGGGTACGCATCGAGTGGCACCAATTCGCGTCCCTGCAGCCGTTCGAATTCACGAATGCCCACAACGACCTGATTATCTGCTATGCTATACCCAACCCGGAGACTGACGAGCTGACTTACTTTGATATGTACAGGCGGGTCAGCGGCGATATCTACGCGATAACCGATATCGGCAAGGGAAGCAAGCTTGTTGATGAGACCGGGAAGATTCTCAACGATACCTGGTTCCACCAGATTGGCAAGCCGGACTCGTCAGGGTTCCCGGTACCTGTAGCGCGAAAGAATGCCGACCATACCATAGAATGGAACCTGCTTGATTCCGATGGGAAAATACTTCTTGACAGCTGGTACCGGAACCTGAATGGACCGTATGGTAGAAAGTACATTGTCATCAAGGATGATGACGGTATGGCCAGGCTGTGCCTAGCTGAAACAGGAGAACCGATATTGGACCCGATGGACACCATCCGTCATACCATAGTCGACCAGACCCATGTATTCATAATGGAAAAGGACAATCTGTTTAATTACTGGGTTGATGGGGTATTCCTGCTGGATGAATGGACCAATTCCCCGATGGGATACGCTGACCTGTATCGGCTGATGAGGAAGAGAAACGGCCTGTCTCCCTAGCGTAGGCCAAATTCCTTCAGTATTCCGATTATTTCCTCTATGTACTCGTCGTAGTAGTGGGACGGCAGAGTCGGGTCGTCGAGTTCCGCCGTGCTTGAGAATGCCGGATTGCCGATGGAAAGCACTTCATCCAGCCATTCGTGCTCAATCATTTTGTCCTTGATTGCATTGAGCAGCACCGAGTTGTCCGACGTGTGTATCCTGACTGATACGTTGTCGCCCCTAAGGTTCAGCCATAGGGTCCTCTCGACCCCGTCCGGGATTATCTTGCTTAGAATCATCCTCGCGAAATGAATCAGCATTGCCAGGTATGCGGCGTGGTATATTTTCATTTGAGTTGGCCCCTTATAAGCTGGATTGCACCGGCCATATCATGCAGTCGCTTGTGTGCGGCTGATGCCATGCGAGTGTTGAGTACAACCAGCTTGTCGTGCATGAGCTTGGTTGCCGATGGGTTTCCGTGGAACTGGTACATCGGGGCGTCCCATATCGGCATGATATACCTGATGCCGTTGGCCTTGGCATAGTCGGCAACCTTGTTAACCGGAAGCAGCAGGGTCGTCCATAGTGACGATGGCGATATACTCTCGGACTCCACGGTAGTTGCTGCCTGTGCAAGCACTATTATGAGCACGTTGTCACTGATTTTTCCATACCCGCCAACATTCCGGTTCGGGTGTATTGCCGTGACCATATACCGGACATTACTGTCCGGTATGACCCTGGTTGCAATCTTCCTGAGGAAGTGCAGGGTGATTGCCACGTATGCCGCGTCACGTATGCCAATCATTGGTTGTTCCGCAGTTCCTTGGTACACAGCGTTCCGCAGCACGGGCACTTCGCGTGGAGCCAGGTGTACGTATGGCCGCCGAACTTCCCGCCGCACCCGGTGGTAGACGTGCGCTCGCACTGGTCTGCCGGCAGGTTGAACTCGCACCCGCATCCCCTGCACTCGAAGCACATCCTGACAGGCTTCTTGGTGATTACGTATTCCAGCTTCTTGTCTTCGCCGAGCGAGGCCATCTTTCCCGGCTCGACATTGGAGAACCAGTCCAGTATCTCGCGCATGTTCTTCTCGGCGTCAGTTTCCCAGTCTATCTGGAAGCTGTTGAACAGGCATTCAGTTTCCTTGCGCCAGTGGATGTGCGTGAGATAGTTGACATCCCCAGGTTGCTCCGAGCGGCCCCCGATACACACCACGATATGGCGTCCGGAACCGTCAGGGAGGCTGAACTTCCACGCCTTCCTGATGTACCACGGGAGAATCCCGGGGGTCACCGGGATTTCCTCGGCGTCCATGAGTTTGAGTGCCGGGAGCGCCTCGTGAACCTTGTCGAGAGCGTCTGGAAACTTCACGTTTTCCTCTGTCATGTCTACATCTCCTTTCCGATGATTTGGTTGAACAACGTTTCTTTTCTCGTTCCGGCCGGAGGCATCCACTGCCACATTCGCTTTGCAATCTCGTCGGCGAGGTTCTTGTCCTTGAAGGCTACCTGGACCGAGTCCGGCGTTTCCCCGTCTATTATCCGGAAGCGGTCCTTAGGGACACCCAGGGCTACCGCGACTGCATCGGCAATCCCCCGGTGACTCATGTTGACTGCCGGGATGTCGATATTACAGTCCCGCGTCATGTCCCCGGAATGCTTGGGTGCGCAGTCGTAATAGTACCGTGTTTCCTTGCGTGGAGGTCTAGAAACCTTCGCCAGGATTTTCCTGGCGAAGGCTATTACGATGGCACAGTAAACTGCTATCCGAATCGACCGCATCGACCCAAATATAGCAATTTTATTTTTGTTTCATCGGGAGTTCTCCCTCTTCTGCCTTGTATTTCTGCGTGGTTTTCCCCAGCTGGTCAAGTTTGTCTAACCTGCTGACGAATTCAGTGGACAAGTCACGGTCCGTGAATCCACGTCGGCCATATTCGACGTACATTGGACGCAGCATACGTTTATCTGGTCCGAACCGGTCGGCAACCATCCGATATGCATCAAGCAAACCTGATTGCCTTGCCAGCTTTGCGGCCGCCAGGCAAGTCGGGGTTTTCGGGGAGGCAAGGATGAAGTCCGCAACACGGCTGAAATCATGGAACATCAGGGACGCTGCGGCATCAAAATAATCTTCATTCTGGTCGGCTTGGCTGCATTTCATATCGTACTGTTCCAGGATTGCCCTCAGTAGCTCGTTGACGAAGTACGGGAAATTCCTTGACTTCTTGTACTGCTTCAGCACCTTCTCGGAGCACATATGCTCGAGCTCTTCGGATATGGACTCGTCGATGTCGGATTCCGACTGCTCGTCGAACCGCCTGTTCTGCGCCTGCACGAGGAAGTCCTTGTTGAGGAGCCCGTTCCTGTTAAGCAGGTCAGCACGCTCGAGCGAGATGTCTTCGCCGGCGTTGATGCGTTCCGTGATGGCGCGCTTCACCCTGTTGAGAATATGGCGCTTCCTGAACTTGTCGTCGACGAGGACGCTGTATGTGGATTCCGCCGGGTCGAGTATGAAGTCGACGAGGTATTTGTACATGTCCTCGTTCTCGGCGAACCTGCCGTTGTTGAGTGCGGGGAGGATGTATTTCTTGATGAACTCCTTCTTGGCGTCGGCCGGATAATTCGGGGAGATGTACATGGCGGCATCGTCCCACTGTTCCTTCGGGATGTCCGGGTAGAACCGGTAGCCGGTCATTTTCTCATACGTGATTCCGTACCTGTATGAACCCCTTAACATGTTCAGGAATACCTCGTTGAATATCGGGTCGCCGGGCTTCACCGTGTCGCACTGGCGGCTGGCGTCCATGAATATCTTGGCGGCGTCGGTCGCCCAGGATATCCGCTTCGATTGGTCGTACGAGCGGTACGCTTCCTTGAGGATGCCGACGAGGTGCTCGCTGAGCATCATGGGGCCGTCCGGGATATAGGTGTGCTCAATCATGTCCGCCTGCGGGAACACGTAGTCGCCTATCTCCTCCGCCGTGACCTGCTCCAGGATTTCGGGGAACCTGCTGATGGCAAGCATCGTGGCCGCCCCGGTGGCGCTGAGCATGGCGTTGGGGTTTGACGGGATGTTCTCTCCCTTGCGAATCTGCTTGACCGCGAGTGTCACGGCGGCGTTCACGTCTATGCTTTCCCTCGGTGCGCAGCACATGTAGCCGAGCTTTAGGGACGTGCGGAGCACGTCGTATATGTTCGCGTATTCGGGGAACATCTCTACGATTGCGCCCATGTTCTTTACGCTGGGTAGGAGGTTCCTGGCGTCAAGCTTGAGGTGGCTGCCGGTGTCGATGCAGGCGGTGGCGATTTCCTTGGGTGTGCGGTTGGCGAACAGGGCGTCTATCCTCGGCCTTCCTATCTTGATTACCAGGTCGACAGTATCGTGGCTCTTCCTTGGCTCGACGAACAGGTAGTGTGCAAGGTATTCGTTGACCTGTGGCGGGATTTCCAGGTCGCGGTACCTGGCGAACACGTTCAGCCAGGAATCGACGTCACGGTTGTAGTAGCATCTGTAGCGGGACCCGCGGTTGCCGAAATCGTCGCTGAAAATGCGGTTTACCGTCTCTTGGTCGCCGAATATGGCGTCTACCACGGGCCTGGCCTTTTCAGGCGGGTTGGTTTCGTTCAAGTAACTGCGCAGGTAGTTGAGCGCGCTATCCCACCGGCTGAGTGCATTCTCGTACCGCTTTGCCTCCGAGCTGTTGTTACGCTCTTGCCAGCTCATGTCTTCGTATCCCCTGGGAGGAGCCGGCTTCGGCTCCTTCACCGTCTCGACCAGCGGCATGACTATGTCGTTGGCTACCTCGAAGGTGCCGACCTCGGAAGCAATCTGCATGAGTCTGTGGAGGTTGTGTGCGTCGGCCGACACGAAGTTCCTCTGCATTTCCGGCGTGAGGAGGTGGATGTCGTAGTTGGCGAATTCCTCGAGACTGACCTTCTTCTCCATGATTAGGTATTTCAGTTCTTCCTTGCTGAACGGGCAGCCGTCGCATGCTGCGCACACCACGTCGAACGGGTTGCTGCCGAATATGCTCCGCGAAGAGGAGCCGTAGCTGTACCGGGACGACCTGCCTTCACCCCAGTCGTTGAACCGGGAATCCCTGTGGTATCCGCGGAGGGCGGAGAACTTCCCCATCGCCTGCTCCAGAGTGAGTCCTTCCGCGAACATGCGCTTGATGTCGTCAACCGTGACGACTCCCTGGTTGACTGCCTCCTTCCAGAACATTATCCGCTTCTCGGTATTGCCGAACAGTTCCGGCTTATTTTCCGAGACGTATTCGATGAATTCCGGGTCGTCGCCCATGAAGTCCTTGACGCCGAAGTTGTTGTGCGTGGCGTAACCGTAGTCGTACCTGTAGCCGACCCCGGTGACCTTGTTCTTGAGGAACCACTTGACGTACGGCTGAATCATTCTGCGGTACTTGTTGGGCTGGTTTCCCCACGACTTGGATTCCTCTATCTTGCCTTCGGGCGAAAGGATTACGGTAAGGTAGGCCTTCCCGTCGGGTCCGCGGAGTTCCCAGTACTGGTTGTTCGAGTGCTTGTCGGGAGTGTTCCCGCAGTGGTGCATCGTCTTGAACGTGATGTAGGACGGGATGTGGCTTGCGATGGAGCCGTCGGCATTTACCGCGTAAACCCACTTGAAACCATCGTCGAATTCGTGATATACCTTTACGCGGTTCCAGATTGCCTCTTCTTCATCGGTGAGGTCCGGGTAAACCTTTGCGGACTTGACCTGGTGTTCGGTTGCGTTGGCAAGAACCTGTGCAGCCTGCTCCGGCGTAGTATCCGAGTTGACCTGCGAAAGGAACTTGGTGTCGAGCGTGTTGCCAACAAAGAGGTCGTGGATTGCATGTAGCTTGTCCGAGGTAGTGAAACCGGGCGACCTGATTTCCATGAGGTACAGGAAGTTGAGCACTTTCTGCCCGGCTTTCTCGTTCATCTGGTGTGCCATGTCTTCCTGGGCCCACAGGGTCTGCACTGACTGGCGTGCAGTCTGGAACCTCGTGGGGTCACCGGTAGCGTCCGCTTCCTGCTTCAGGTAGTCCTTGTTGATGTTGCGTGCCTCGAACATGGCGTAAGCCGCGTCAGATAGGGCACGTGCAAAATGGAAATCCAGGTCGGATGTGTTGATGATTTGGTCAAGCTCGTTCATATTCGGGAGTTTATATACCTACGCCCGTTCCAGTATGCCCAAAAGCTCCTTCCCGAGTTCCTCCCGGGATTTCCTTTCGGCGTCGAGTTTCGCCTGTAATTGCTGTATTGTGTGGATGAGTTCTATCCGAGACATGAGGTCAAGCTCAGCTCGAGTTATCGTGTCCGGGTTCCTGGATAGCTTTTCGCCGAGCCAGTTTCCGATGGAAGGCAGGCCGAAAATCATATTCCTAAATCCTTCGGGGCACCCGGTTCCCGGATGCCCCAACAATGTGATGTATGTTTATGCCGTCCAAATGCCGGAGAAACTTACGAAAAGCTTACATATTAGGTGTTTTGATGAATTTCCGCACGCTGTGCAGTAGTTCATTCACGGTTCCACGGTCATATATCGACAAGATTCTTGGACTTTCGATGTTGATTGGTTCGTGCTTTGGTTCCCCGTCGGTTATCTTCAGGTATGTCTCGCTCCAGTTCTCGGCTATGAGTTCCGCCTTCGCCTGTTCCAGTCTCGACAGGGAAACCGATGTAGCCAGTCGAACCGACAGCTGGCGCTGCGGCAGCTCAATGTACAGACACATCTTCTTCGCGTCAGGGTCCGGCCAGATTTCCCGTATCATTTCCCGGAGGAACCTGATGAAAATCAGGACATACGTTGCGGCGTAGATATGCTTCATTTCGCGGTCCGTTTCTTCGCGGCGGGCTTGGGAATGGCTGCGGACACGAACTCTATCAGCCCGCCGAGCTCCCTGTATGCCTCCGCCGAGTGTGCGGTGTCCAGGCTGTACCCGGCAATATTGCAGTGGACGTTGCCTGACTGCTTCCTGGTGACGATGCGGCGGTCGGCCATGACCATCCCGGCGTCTACATATATCTTCCTGGCGCTTACGGCCCATTCGCCTATGCGGTTCCTCTTGAACATGTGCACGGTCGACAGCTCGAGCATCTTCCCGGATATGGCGACGTCGACTACGTAGTCGTGGTCCTCGCCTATCCCGTTGAACTTCGACAGGGTGTGCCCCTTGATTTTGGAGCACAGGGCGAGAGCCTTGTCGAGCGACCTGGCGTCCTCCTTGAACATGTCCGGGGTAATCTTCTCCCTGGCCGCCTGTGCCAGGCGGTTGGCCACCTCGAGAACGGCGGCGTTAGACGGTGGAGTCCAATCGGACATCTTCTTCACCATGTCGACCAGTTCCCGGTCGGCGCCGGGGGCCTTCGCGGTCTTCCTCAGTTTTATCTTGAGTTTCTTCTTCGGCTTATTGTCTTCCATATATTTTCTCCGATACAAATATAGCAAAAGTGACGGTTTTTGCTATATTTGGAACAAGAGGAACCCAATATGGATATTACAGACAAGAATTTCAAGGTCATCCTAGGCAAGATGCGCGAATCCGAAACGTCAGACGTCGCTTACCATTGCAACAACGGGAGCTACTGCGGGCAGGCGAGCATCTCCATGCAGATTGACGACTACCGCAAGCGCCTCAGGGACAGGAACGAGAACATGGGCATGCTCATGGCGATGAACTACCTTCTTGCCGGCGCAAAGGACGAGTGTTCGAGCAAGAAAGCCTTGCAGAATTTAGTGGCCAACGAGCTCAATACCAACAGGTCATTCATGAAGCAGTACGCGGCGAACATGAGGACGCTGAAGTACCGCCGCTGGATGGTTGGGTCGGCAAACTCTCTGATTTCCCAGATGTTCGCCCACAAGCAAGAGAACGGCAGCGGTCCGAAGTACCCGGTGTTCGCCACGTGCCGAGACGCATGGTACCGGCTTTCCGACGACGTCACGGTGTACTCCGTGCTTGCCGCCGCCAGCGCCAGGCTGGATGCCGGGTCCAACGAAGCCGAATACAACGAACTGCTGGACTTCTCGGTCGGCACGTTCCGTGCCAACGTGGCACTCTTCAGGAAGCCCGAATCGGACAAGTTGGTCGACTACAGGATTCACGGGAGGGCTATCGTGTCCTTCGGGCTCACCGACGGGTGCGTGCCAATCATGCTGTCCCTGGACTGCACGTTCGGCATGGACGGCACAATCGAGGGCCTGGACAGGAAGCTCGGATACGACATCGTAGCCTTCCGCCCGTTCGAGGAGAAGACCGTGGCGAGGATGCCGCGCCGCACAAGAATTGAAGAAATCAAGAAAGGAGCCGAACAATGAATTTCAGCCCGAATGAACTGGTAGATACCGTCAACAAGATGCTGCGGGAGACCTTGCCGTTCCCGTCATGGAAGAAAATGACCCAGTGGGAAATCGAGGCAAGACGCCACACGCTTGGCATGGACCGTGCCTCGCAGTACAACGTGCTGCGCCTCCTGAACTCAGTCAAGAGGACTGTCCGCCACGTCAACGGCATCACCCCGGCGACGCTCAGGTCAGCGCACGTCACGGCCGAGCTTGACAAGGTCGACACCGCAGAACGCCGGAAAGCCAAGGCATTCATCTCCGAACTCAACGCCAGGCTCAGGGAACTGAATGCCGCGTATACGGTAGTGACGAGCTCGTGCCTGCTCGCCCGGGACATCATGCACTACTCTTCCGGCAAACAGCCGGTGATGCTCAAGAACGAGCACGGGAGATGGCATACCACCGCCGGGATGTACCGGGCGTATCTCGAGATGCTCGACGAGATGAAGAAAAAGAATCCGCCCCAGGGCATGCTTCCCGAAAAGATGGAAGAGAACGCCAAGCTGTCCGCCAAGGAGTTCCGCAGGAACATCACCCATTTCAACCCGGAAGAGGAGTACGAGTCGTACAAGGTCACCGGCAAGGCCATCGTCTATGCCGGGGTTGCCGCGGGCGGCTGGCCGGTACTGGTCTCGCTTTACTGCACGTTCGACCTTGACGGCCAGGTGGTAGACCTCCCGGAAGACTTCAAGGTGCTCGCCTTCAAGCCCAAGACGGCGACAATTACAAAGGCGTTCATGCCGCCGAAGAAGACCGAAGAGAAGTCCGAGGAAGGACCCTCCAAAGAAGTCTAGCGCTACGCCATATAAGCGCGAAATCCATCGCCTCGGCGATGGATTTTTTGTTGTGCTTCAATTTCCTGGTGTATTTCTTCCGGTCCTTGACCACGCGAGTACGCAGGGTCATCCCGTTGGACGTCCCGGCAATCCGTTCCCGACGGAGCCGGGCGCTTTCTTTCGCTTTTTGTGCCATATAGCCTCCGTTTTCGTTCAGTTTATGGAAATATAGCAATAAACTATGGAATGTAGGAGACCGATATGAACAGAAACCTTCTCGAAGCACTCATGACCGGATACAGGGCGATTCTTGAAGCCCAGGATGCAGGCATGAAGAAGCTGGAGGCTTACCTCAACAAGAAGCGCGATGCCGACATCAAGGACGATGACGGTTACCTTACCACGGCGAAGAAGGCATACAACTATTTCGAGAACGCTCGCATGGTCGAGGACCACTGGGCTGTCCACTTCACGAGCGAGGAAGTCTATCCCAAAATCAAGAAGTCCGGGTTCTCCCACGGTACATCCGACCTCGACCACCTGGCATACACATCGCAGTATCCGGGAGGACGCACCAGGCAGGGATGGCTGTTCGCATTGCCTGTCGATACAGCCTACTTGAAACACTACGACATGGCTTACGGCGACTGCGCCTTCCTCATCAAGTCCGACGGCGTTATAGCCAAGCACGTCGGCGAGCGAGACGTGGAGATGCTGTTCCGCCGCAAGGACGTGAAAGAAAAAATCCCGTTCTATTACGACCGGGATTCCAAGAAGTGGGTTGTCGAGGAGGAAGGCAGGAAGCCTAAGTCCTACGACACCATCGGCGAGATTGTCGACAAGTACACTAGCAATACTCATTGAGCCATAGATAGGCCACCACTGCGGCGATTATCCCGATGATGGCTCCTATCGTCCGGCTGTACTTTGCACCAGGACTGGTTGTCGGGAAGCATGTTCCGACAAGGCATCCTACGGTCAGGCACCCTAAGCATGCCGTCGCGGATAGAAGGATGTCTATCGCCATGACGAACATCATAGTTTGCCCTTCAGGTATTCCTTTACTTCGTCCGGGGCGGCAGGGAACAACTCCGGGGCGTCCACGATGGCGGTGTTCAGCAGGATGTTGTACACCTGCGGGTCGAGATTGAAGCGGTCCTTGTTGACCTTGATGCTCTTGAAGATGTTGCCGTCGGCGTGGCGGAGCGACGCGGCACGCCAGTCAAGGTACATTTCCACCAGCTGGTACAGGTTCATCCCGGATACCCCGGTGGAACCGAAGTGTTCGGGGTGATGGTCGTTCATCTTGTAGTGATGCTCGATGCCTTCCTTGATGGAATCCTTCGCCTTCTCGTAGCTTTCTTCCCCGTAAGAACTCGTGGCGAGGTTCGGGGTGCCCTTGTCGAAGAACTTGCATTCGGGTTCAATCAGCTTGGAGGCGTCATGCAGGATAAGCCTCGACTTGAGCTTGTCGGCGAACTGCTTGCCGAACTCGTTTACCTTGTCGATATGCTTCTGGGTTTCCGGGCGGGAGTCGCCCTCGTATTCCGGCTTCTCGTATCTCATCTGTTTTCCCCGTATGCCTTCTTGAGGTTCTGCGCGAGGACCGGGATGCGGTTCTGCATTTCCGGCGTGAGGAGCTTGGTCAGCGGGGTGTTCCACACTACCTTGTCGAGATGTTCGGTCGCGTTGTTGTTCGCGACCACCTTTGACCACTGGTTGTGCCTGAGATTTCCGAACGCGCCAGCGATTGCGCCGACAACGTCACGGTGGTACTTCTCCGGGGCGTTGGCGACTTGGTAGTAGGTTCCGTCCCTGTGCACGAGGAAGATTGGTTCTCCCTGGCGCTTCACGAGGCCGGCGACGAGCGAGTAGGCGTCGTCGAACGAGATGGGGCGAATCCTCCTTACGATACGGCGCATCCCGTAGAGGAAGATGGCGAGGTACGAGGCGTTGAAGATGTGTTCCTTGAATTTGTTCATATAAATCCTTTGCCGGGGCGGAAACTCACCCATCTTTAGTGGGTGAGAGGAGCCCCGACTTTGGCCCTTTTGGGGAACCCGAACTTAATCGGGTAATGCAGGGATTTCTCCCTGTGGGTGGCCATCGACAATGTTAGGAGGGCTTGTAATGAACGCCACACTGTCCCTACCCATCAGGACTGTTTAATGACGCTCGGCAGGGCGGGGGACTTGGCCGTACATCCCGGGGTGCCGTGACCTTCCTAACGTAGTTCGGGGATTGCTCCCTTCACTGAGTCTAATCAACTATGAGTTCTCAGCAGTTCACATTGTTTACTGTTTCAAACTCACGGGTCTTTAGCCCGTGGGTAGTTGATTTGGCGTTCCATGTAGGGGTTACTTTAGGGTAGTCCTGGGGTCGACGTTGAACGGGATGTCGCCGTCGTCGAGCCGCTTCACAATCGAGTGGATGGTTTCTATCGGCACCTGCACGTGCTCGGTGAACGACGCCGCTCCGTTCTGCAGGGGCATCGCCACGCTCGTGCTGTAGACCACGTCCAGTGCCGGGCGTCCGTCGACGAGCAGCTCCTTGGTGTCGCGCACCATCAGGACGGTGGACTTGTTCCGGGCGCCCACCTGGCGGGACTTCTCGTCGAGCACCATCTGGGCCGCCACCGTTATCAGGGCGTACTTGCGGATGCTCTCGCGGAGTTCCGGGTAGTCCCGGAATGCCAGGCCGAGCTCGTGGGCGGTGTCCAGGTTGTACCTGTTGCCCTCGTCCACGGGAAGTATCGTCACTTTCGGTTTGTTTTCTTCTTCGTGCATATTGTCTGCCACTGGTGTTTCAGTTCGTCGAATGTGGGAAAGGTGTTACTTGCCTTCTTGGGAGGGTTCTTTTCCTCCGTCTTGGGTGTTGTCGTCATTTCTGGTAAGTCCTTCGATAAGTTTGTCCCTGTTCCGGGTCAGGATTGCGCGGACCTCCATCTTGTCCATCTCTGGCATCTTTGCCGAGTACTTCTTGAGGCCGGCCTTGAAGAAATGGCGCAGGAGGGTGAAGTACGCGGTCGTCCTTGCTAGGTCGTTGGCATAGGATTTCTTGGATACTATGTCCCCGGCGCCCTTCTTGGCGTACTCGTACATGCTCTCGACCTTCGGCACGGGCATGCCGAACATGATGGCGTTTTCAACGATTGCCTTGGCAATCCTCTTTGCGTATTTATGGTTTGGTTCGCTCATACCCCAAATATAGCAAAAATTGTCTAGTTTGGAGAAGGGTGCCGCCATAAACAACCGGTACACAGTTATGGACAATGACATGAAAAAGCCACAGAAAGTACCAAACAGATGGCTGAACTGCGCCATCCCCGGGGTAGCCCTGACGACCTGCATAGGCTCGGTCTACTGCTGGAGCCAGTTCGCCCCGGAGCTGATGCGGGTGTTCGGCATAGGCCGGATGGCGACCGACGTCGGCTTCACGCTGATAATCTTCTTCCTCGGCATGTGTGCAGCGATATTCGGGAGGACAATCGAGAAGAACCCGAGGCTCGGCGCCGTGCTGTCCACCGTCGTCTTCATAGCCGGCTTCGTGATGCTCGGCGTGTCAGTCGAAATCGCATGCGTGCCGGCCTTCTACATCGCCACGGCGACAATAGGCGCAGGCACCGGCATCGGCTACGTCACCCCCGTGAAGACCCTGATGGCGTTCTTCGCCGACCACAAGGGGCTGGCGTCCGGGCTGGCAATCACCGGGTTCGGCCTCGCCAAGTTTGTCGCCTCCCCCGTAATCGAGTGGCTCCTCGCGACGGTCACCCTCCCGCAGGTGTTCTATTCCATGGGGGCGGTATACGCCCTGGTCATGGTGGCTTCCACCGTGCTGCTCCGGAAGTACCCCGACGCGGACCGCGAGTGGGGGCAATCCGACTTCCGCTACTCGCTCATACTTAGAAGCCGGGAGTGGTGGGCCATCTGGTTCATGTTCATGGTGAACATATCCTGCGGCCTGTCGATAATCTCGCAGGAGAAGGGGCTCCTCACAGGGCTCGGCATAGGGGCGATAGGCGCCATACTCTCGGGTACCGCCCTGGCGAACGCCGGGGGACGCCTGGGGTTCTCCAGCCTGTCCGACAGGATAGGCAGGAAGGCCAGCTACCACTTCGTGTGCAGCTTCGGCATCCTCGGGGCGATGTTCTGCCTCACCGGGAACCCCGTGCTCAGCATAATCGGAATCCTGCTCTGCGAGGCCGCTTACGGCGGCAACTTCAGCGTGCTGCCCAGCCTGCTGGCGAAGCGGTTCGGGATGGGCAACGCCTCCAGGGTCCACTCGCTGACCCTTACCGGGTGGAGCGTGGGCGGCATCCTCGGCCCACTTCTGGCGAACACGTTCACGGGCAGCTCGCTCTACCTGGTGCTCGCGATACTGTACTTCGTCGCCTTCTACGTCATGGAGATGAACGTCAAGCGCTGATTCCGGTCGGGCTTACAGGGAAAACCCGGGATTTCCTCCCGGGTTTTTGCTATATTTGGTAGCATGAAGACAACAGTGATACAAGCCCACGACGAATATACCTGCGACCTATGTGGCAGGCCACTTTCGTCAGAGTATGGCCTTGGAAGCAAGTCCAATGCTGGAGACATGTATATGGATGGGTCTAAGGTCGATTACAGCTACAACCTGGTATTCTCCAAGTACGGAAAGCCCGTTGAGCATGTCTGCAAGGATTGCCTGAAGAGTTTCTTCCTGGAGATGGCAGACAAATGCGTTCAGTAGCCATTGGCATATATGTAGCGATATTCATCTCCTTCCTCAGGAAGGTGGTTCGGAAGGCATTCCGGCAAGTTAAGCGTAAACCGCCAGATAAGTTTACCTCGATGAAGTCGCTGAATTCCGGCTATGTAATCATGGTGCGGGTTACCTGGGACGAAGGGCTCAATTCGCCATCTAATATGTCAACGATGATATTCCACTTTCTCCCGACCTGGGTGAACCATGCGGAAGCGCAGTCAGTAGCGGACATGCTGAACAACCCTTCAAGCAGAATATTTACCGAGGCGAACATCAATACCCTTATAAGCGGTCTACGTTACAGGTGCACGCATGTTCACTTCATGGTTGAGAAAGCCATGCTTGCCAGTTTAATCGACTGTGACCTTCCTGCCGGGCTATGCTCGGCTGTCAAGATGTGCCGCTGCGATGTCGAGAGCGACATGGATGGCATGATTAACTCATTCCAGGAGCAACTTCCGGATGAAACCGATGTCGATTAGGAATGCCGCATATCTGGCAATTTTCCTGCATTTCGCCCGCAGAATCATCAGCAAGATATCGATATCCCCTGTACTGGAGCGGGGCGATTTCATGTTCTTCCCTAATGAGACCCATCAGGTTGACATAACCATCCGGGAATATGTCGACCGTCACAGGAAGCAGCTTAAAACCCTTACATATACCGGAATCCTGCAGATAAAGGGCATGCCGTCGAATGAAATAGACGGTACCAGGGATACACTGCGCGATAACCTGGCAAAGATGAATGCCGGTGAATGGCGCGAAGCGCTCGGAATGCATACCGACTATATTACGGATGCCCATTTCCGAATAAGGAAGAGCGAATTGCCGTATGGCCAGAAAGGGAAGGATTTCATCATGTTCAAGACAAAATACGGCCTTGCGACCTATTCCAGAATAAGGTCGACGCTTCTAGCCGGAACGAAATTGCTATATTTGGGGCATGCGTAACAAGAAGACTTATCTCTACATCAACGGCGGTGACACGACAGGTTGCCGCGGTATCGGCTACATCATGGTTTCCAACGGCACCGACTCGTATGCAATCAGGGCCACGACCCGTGCTACGAAGGACGGGGTCAAGGCAATCGGGCAGCCGCCCCGGAAATTCCCGGTAATTAACCTGGAAAATTGCGGGTGCAACTTCAGCCACGCGTACCATGCGGGACCAATCGATTCCGATGAGTTCACTGTCATTGAACAGGCACAGTTCCTGCATGACCAGCGAATGAAGCTTGCCGATATGCTCGGACCCGTCAAGTTCGCCGAAATCGACCGCTGCGTCTGCCGCGCAATCAGGGAATTCAGCAAGTAATGGCTGCAAATATATCCATACCTTATCACGGCTGTCCAATCCACCAGGGAACCGGGCGCATGCTTTATATCTCGCCAAAGGATATAAAGCGTGCTATGGCGTGGGGTACGGATTTGGACAACTATAATAGCATCGAGTTTGTTAACGACGTTAATGATGGATTTACCAGGTTCAGATTCGGAAAAGATGGGAAGTACATCTATGCCAGCCAGAGCATCATGCTTGTACCGCTTGCGAGAATCGTCTACATGTCGTACGGGGCAGATACTCCCGAGAATTCCAAGGGTGATGTCGGCGAGCACAAGTGGTCAGTCATAGTTAACCTGTATCCTCCCGGGAAGCCCAGCATGGTGAAGCTGATTTACCCGACCGGCGGGCGTACCATGATGGCACGTAAGGTCGTGGAGATTGCTACCTGCCTGTGGAAGGCATATTATGGGAAGGAAGATGTCAAGCGCAAGCTGGCCGGCGAGATAATCATGGGAACGGAGAATATCTGTGCCCGCTATGACCCTATGCAGGTAGCCCGAGGACAGATGCCTCCCGGACTGGCGGAAATCCGCAATACCAAGATTAACAACGCTATGAGGTTGATAGACATCGCGTTACAGAAGAAGGCCAGGTTTCTCCTGAGCGACTGCGGGGATATCATACTTCACATCTGGTGGCTTTCCGAAAATGCCGAGGTTGAGCCGTGAAAATAATTGGCCTTCCAAAAGAGCCGCCAAGCCTGATAGAGGCATCGAAACTTTGCTCAAGCACGGTATTCTCGTCAATCGGGTCACTGAACAGGCTGCACAAGTTCTTGAAATGGGTGCAGCCGGGTGTTGCCGCCGTATACAAGGGGAACGACCACGACAGCCTTGTTGACCGCCGGGTCGGTACGATTGTGATGCGTGCATCCGTAAACCGCGGGCAGTTCAGGAACATGCCCCCGGAACTCACCGGGACATGGCTTAGGCACATATACCTCTGTGACGAGGAAGGCATGGGCCGTGTCAGCATGTACGTGCCGATGAAGTCGATGAAAATAATCCGCCCCGACGTCCTGATACTGTTCCTCCACATGTGCTCCAACACTACGCTAGCTCCTCTTGTCAATGCGGCCACGTCGTATGTCGGCCAGGCAAACAATTACCTGGTCACGCCGGATAGCACGACTACCGGTACTGGGACGGCCTTCATGTTCAACCAGGACGCGACAACCAACACCGTGAACATGGACATAACCAGGCTGTTCTACGAGTCCGTAGCCGGGCTGGTCGACCTTGTGTGCGAGAGCATAATGAGCCTGGTGGTAGAAAACCCGGATGTCGAACTTTTCAGGCGTGTGGTACGAATCAAGAATCGTGCCAGGCTGTTCGAGCCTTATAATAATTTACCATTCGAAGACCTGGATACTATAGGCCTTACGTTCAATAGTGCATATCGCTATAGAGCCGGCGCGGAATCATAAAAATTGCTATATTTGGTACCGAGGAATCAATGTTTTTGGATTTACTAAAGAAGACCTTTTGCCGGAAGAAGACACCGGATAAGCCCAAGGAAAAACGGAAGCGCGGCAGGCACTCCCGGGCTAACCGTGCTATAAACCGGGAAGTTGCCATAGTGGCTGCATCGGTCAATCGAGACGCTCTAGGATGTGCCGCCCATCGCGTCGTCGTATCACGATGGCCAGGCAAGAAAGCAATTAAGATACTTGAGGAAAGGTACGGTCTCTTATGTACGGGTAACGAACTAGAGGGCCCGGTAAAATATGTAAAGGTTTCGAAGAAAGAGGAATAAATGAACCAAACACTGCTAGTAATACTTTGCACCTGTGGAGCAACGCTTCTTATACTTGGCCTGTTAATCGGGTCATTGTATGTATCGAGCCGTCGGAAGGAGCGCAGAATCCTGAAGTTCAAGGCGAGCGACTTCCGCGACCTCGGGACCGTCACCCGCAACAGCATGGCCATGAAGGACCTCAAGATGCTTTACCGCCGGGTGAAGTATACGGTGACATACGCGGCGAACCACGGGGAGTTCAAGACGTTCGTGCCCATCGGGACGAAGCTGCCAAATCTGTACGGCGCACAGTTTACCAACCTGATACTGAAACCCTTCATTGACAGGCTCACCAAGGAAGGGTTCTCGGTGAACTACCTCCCTAACGGGAGCATGGAGATGGAGAAGCAGAACAGGGAACCCGCTTTCGAGGTATCGTGGAAGGACGCGGAAGACAGCGAAGTGGAAGAACAAGATGAAACAGTTTAAGCACACAATCATCACTTATGGCCACCTTCTCGGTTTGAATGTGGATGGTGACCTGGATAAGCTGATTGATGACCCGGAACTTGCCGGTAAAGACCAGAACAGCCTGAAGTCCATGCTTGCCATACGTAAGCATCTTGATTTCAAGGCGGCCGCATCCAACCACGTCATCTTTTCTCATTCCAGGGATGCCGTTGGCTGTGTGTCTTGTCGTCTTGTGCTTAGCCCAAGGGATATTCTAAGCTGCAAGTTTTTTGGAAACAATATCATGCAATCCGACGAGCATACTTTTTCGTTCCCTTATGGGCCTGTGTCGCTCGGAAGGATTATCGGCCGCGATGAAGTAAGGCAGCTGGACGATGACGAGCGCGACATCGTGAACAGCGTGGAAATTGCCAGGGTATACCCGGACAGAATCATGTGCAAGCCGAAGTTCTCCATCAGGAACTACACCATCGAACCTGATTGCGTAAAGTACGGATATGGGTCCTACCGTGACGTGTATTACGGCAACTTCAACATCGATACCAGTTTCTCCCAGAAGGAAACCGATTTCGCCAAGCTGGACCAAATCCTGGCTGACGGTGTGAATGCCTATATGTCCAAGCAGCATAATGCCCTTATTGCATCTGTGCTGCAGTACAGAAAACGAATGGCATTATATTGTCTTTCTACATGTGGCGGCACACTTAATAAACACCTAGTTTACCTGTGCTACGAGGCGTTCCTGAAAAACAAGAAGAGTACGTTCTTCGGCAATACCGCTACTCGGTTCCGTATCGGCCCCAAGAGCATCTACGTGTTCCGCGCATTCGGGGTACATCATATCCATGTCCATGGAGTTCCCGGCACGGTCGTGACCCTCGATGACCATCCGTGTTCTACGGGCACAGCCAAGCCTGCCCTTATCGACCAGATGCGCCGCTATGCCGACTTCGTGCAGTTCGAGGACCGCATCAAGTACGCGAACAACGCGGTAAGGGATTTCATCTTTGAAGCCTATGTCATACACGGCATCAAAGTGATTACCGAAGACCATGTATTCGATATGCCGTACAGTGACACCCCGGAATACCTTAAGGTATCCCGTAGGACAGTCCGGCTTGAACGGGACAAGAACAAGAAGTACCTGTGGTGGCTGAACTGGAATGGTCAGAAAGTAAAGCTCGGCCTTGCCGTAGGAAAGGGGCCGCATTTCTTCGGCTCCGGGTGGTCCTTTACGGAGCCGGTGAAGGACATGTTTGAACAGATTAGACGCATCGACTAAGTGGTATACGAATGAAAACAATCTACAACGCATTATATCTCTCGATATTCCTGCATTTCCTCCGGGTGATACTGGCGAAGTTCATCTTCCGCGGAAACGGCATGTACAACCTGTACCTTGTCGGGTGCGAAAGGAAGAACCGCAAGTTCACTGTACTCGTCGCGAGCCTCCCGGACATGGCCATCATCAAGCACATGGCTAACTACCTGGACGGGTACCACTGGGAACCGACCATCGCGATGGACGGTTGCTTCTTCCCGCGTGAGGTATGCGAAATCATTCCAATCAGTGACCCGGAACTGAAGGACCTGTTCTGCAAGGAAGAGTACTCGGAAATCACCGGGGCACTCAAGTTTGCCGACGGGGGTATGGAATAACGATGAACGATTTCGACCGTATACTTGCCAGGATTATGCTGGGTATATGTGTCATAGTCATGTTCGTATTTATTCATCTGTGGACATAGAGGTACAATATGAGAACGATAACCACGATTAAGGACCTGTACTGGGCGTTTGCCGAGATGCATTCGGCGAGCAGCATTATCATCGCAGGCGAAAGGAACGAGTATACCCTGGAAGACGGCCACATCGTCTACGTGACCGAGGAAGAAAAGCGGTTCCTTGATGCAATCAAGAAGTTCGAGCGTGCCGAGGCACCGGAGAAGCCGTCCGGGGTTGACATTCCGCCGGCCTCGTCGATTCCCGATGACCTAACGGAGTCTTCGGATACGCTGCGGAAGGAATTCAGCCAGGCTACGCTGTTCGGTTGCTGGCGCAGCCTGTCGAAATACGGGCTCAAGTGGCAATCGCGCAAATATGTACCTGACATCATGAAGCAGGCGGTCGAGAAGATTGAATCGGCCATCGATACGGCCGTTGACAGGGCCAGGAAGGACTGCCGGGAAATCATGCATTCCCTCAACAGGCACCAGCTCGAGGTCGCCATGGACAGCACCAAGGAGTATGTCTGGGAGTCCCTGGGGGAAAATTTCAGCAAGGCGCTGGCAAATGCCGCGAAGAAACTGGTCTGTGCCACGCGGACAGACGCATGCGACAAGTTCCTTAAACAGTTCATACGCGGGCATGCCAGGGTCGGCCTGAAAAAGTACGGCAGGGCCGTCATCTATACCGAGGAATCGGCATTCACCCAGCATCCCGAGTTTCCCGAACGTGACGAGCTACTCAACCTGGACTTCAAGTACGGCGAGGAATTCGGACAGCAGGACGCGCTCGCCCTGCAGATGCACATGCTGAACATGTACAGGCTCATGCCGGCAGAATCGGCCAAGTGCTACGGGTCAGACGCAAGCGAGATAGTGCCGGTCGCCAATGCCATAGAAAGCAAGAAAGTGAGCCCCGACGAGGTGGCCTGGCTGTATTGCCGCCATTTCGCCCTGCTCAACGACGCCATTAACAAGGGAGTCGAGCGTGCGATGGCCTTCGCCAAGGACGGGCCGTTCCTCGGGCGTATCAAGGACCCGAGGTACCGTGAATCGGCCGTGGTCGAAGTGGCTACCCAGGTGTCCAACCGGGTAAGGATGGAAATCGCCACCCTTGAAGGAGATGACTTCGAGCATATCCTCAAGGACCTTGACACGATGCACTCAAAGGAATCCTACAACCCGTTCCATAGGTATCCCGGGGCAATCATCATGAAACGGATAAGGCTCGCCATGCACGCGGAAATATGGCGAATCCGCGTCAGGGAGAAATATTCAATTTAAAATGATTGAATGGCGACCGCATGAAGTCGCCAATGTTCAAGTGGGGAATTCGATACTGGGCGGCGCTATGGTATATCCGGGCTCCCTTCGTGAGAAGGCATTGATTTCTCGCCCGATAAGGATTGGCCTGACGCGTCCGCTGTCTATGTCGTCCTGTGTAAATACAACCGGCATGGCGCAATTCTCAATTATCTTTCCGAGGCTCGGCCTTCTTATTTCGTTCCGGTCTATTTCCTCCGATATTTCGTCCTGCATTCCGGCTATCATGTCATTTACGTCCATTCCCGACATGTGGCATACGGTGTCCTCCAGCGAGAAGGATGCCTTGATTTTCCTGGATGCGGCACGGACACGGTCCGGGTCTGCCTGGAACAGCTTCCTGCCGTTGACAATGCGGACGGTAACCGCTGGGCGCGGGTGGTATACCTTATGGAAAATCTTCCTGCACTGGTGCAGGAAGATTGCTGTATATATGGCGTATTTCAGTTCCTTCAAACCGATACCTTCATTTCGACGTATTCGACTGGCCTGGACAGTATGGCGTTGACGCCGACTGTCGGGATTACGTTCCCGTCCTTGTCATGCGAAGTGTCCACGGAGGTAACCTCCATGTAGCCGACGTTGACGATGTCCTCTACCTTGCGCTGTATGTCCTTGAGCATCCCGTAGCTTGACTTTTCTGTGAGTGCGACTTCAACCATCGCCTTGAGCGTTTCCCGGTCAATCGCTGTGGCCATATCGTTATACGCCGGGTGTAGAGTTTCAGGCAATGAGTCACGACCGCCGATTTCGCCGGACAGGTCGAGTGTCGGATGCTTTACCTGCGTCAAGGACTTCCTGAGACAGCGCCTCAGGAAGTGCAGGAATATGCCGAGGTATATTGCGTACCTGACTGATTTCATTTTAGAGGGTCTTCAGTGCGAGGAGCCATTCGGCATGCTTGCCGTTGAACATCAGGTTCTCGGACTTGGTGCCGCACGGGATGCCCATGGAGTTGAGGTTCACCCGGGTATGGATGACCACGCCCATGTCGACAGCGCCCGTCTTGTGGGTAAGCAGGGAGACGATGATGATTTCGTTGTCGATGATGCGGTCTTCCTTCTTGCCGGATGCCGGCGCGAAGCTGACGACTTCGAGCTTTTCCACAGTGTCCGGGAGGTCGTCACGGTGTAGGGTGACGAGCACATGGCCGAGGTCCTTGGCCTTGCTGAAGTAGTTGACGACACGCTGCTTGGTTTCCGTGTCGATATCGGGTAGCTGAACGTTCATGTTCATCGGGCTTCTCCTTGTGTAGGTGTGTCTGTGGATTCCTTGCGGGGTTCCTTGGGAATCCTGAAGGCTTTGTCCATCCAAGATGTTGCTCGGACATTTTTCGCTACGGAATGAACGGGATTCAGCCTAGTTCAAATATAGCAAATAAATATATAAACTGTGCGTTACGGAGGCAAAATATGTGCGACGTTGACGAAATCCTTAGTCAACTACGTCCGCCCTGAAGGGCGGCAGCTTGCGGATTCTGCCTGAGCATCATCCACGATTGGCCGGTTGACATCGGCCTGCCCGAGAATACCGCGGAACCGTAGATAGGGTTCGCGACGATTGAATCGGGGCGGTGACGGAGTGCGATGTTGGACGCGGCATTTATGTCCGCGTCCAGCAGGACTCCGTCGGACGCACGATAACGAGTACCCTGCCTGATGCCTTGCGGCATTCCCCGAGAATCGAGGAGGGACGTGTAGGCAGGTTCAACCGTTGCCACTTCTTTCCCTAGAAGTGGTGCCTTATACTCCAGTACGGACTGGATTTCCCGTAAGGGAACCTGTCCGAACCTGTTATTGTGCTTCCTTTTCTTGACTTCTATGGTCACCCCTGATGGGGTGACAATTTTCTTCCTTGAAGTCCTCTTCTTTATCTTGCTTAAGTCCTCAACGACGTAGGTGTGGACCGGCTTCGCGAGAAGCCAGTTCACGACCCGATGAACTTCGTTCCTCGAGCGGTTCCTTTCCGTACGGGAAAGTTTCTTCAGGTGTCGCTTCGCCGACTTGGAGTTGTGCGACCTGAGGCACCGCCTCAGGTAGCGCAGCTGGCGTCTCTTCCTGCTGAAATCCCTGTCAATCCACCCCGTATTGTCGGAGCATGCGACTATCCGTCGCATGCCGCGGTCGATGCCGAGGACGCCGCTCCCGGCGTCCTCCGCCCGCGGCACGTCGAACTGCAGAGTAAGCCAGAACTGGCTCCGGCGGAAGAACACGTTGCAGTTCTGAACTCTGTACAAATTAAGGAGCTCGGCGAGCTTCGGATAGGGGCTGAAGGTGCAGTGCGCCCTGCGGCCGCCCGGCACCGTCAGCTCGACCGAACTTGTAGTCAATTTCCCGTACAAATGCTTGTCGAGTACCATTGAAAGATTTTTCTTGTAAGGAACCTCGAAATTATCGTAACAGTTCCTTATCGCAGATTTCCAGTTGCTCACTGTCTCGAGTATGCACTTCAGTACCATCTCGCTCGACAGCTCCGGGAACCTGCTCCGCAGGTCCCGGTAGTAGCGGGACTGCACGTCGTATCTTGTCAGCCTGTGGTGTACGAAATCTATTTTCTCGAATATCTTGCTGAGGTAATTATAGCATTCACGTTCCACCGAAAGTACCTCAATGTACTTCTTCCTGGTTTCCTCATCCGGAAACGCCAGCTTCACGTTGTAGCTTATTACCATATTTCTAATATACTATTTAATACTGGTTCTGTCAAGTATTTTATTGGAGGACGGGCCTCCTATGCCGCCCTGAAGGGTTCCCGTGCGGCATAGCCGCACGGCGGCATCTTCCGGCCCTTACTTTCTTCTGTGACTAGGCGGCAATGCCGCCTTTTTCGATGTAGGCGTGTACCGCTTCGAACCCGTGCTTCGCGATGAACTTGGCTACGATTTGCCATAGCGCCGCTTCCTTTTCGGTGAATCCGTTGTCGCGTACACGCATAATTGCGGTATGGAGCTGGTCCCTTACGGCATATGCACCCTGCATAGCAATAGGCATGAGTTCGTCCTTGCGCTTCTGCGTGAAGGCGATATTCCCGAGCGCATGCTTCAGTACTTGAGCGGCAAGACACTCGAAGTAAGTATCATAGTCATCCGGGTTACCAAGGGCTTTACCGGGTAACTCCTGAAGACGTTTCAGGAGTGCGGTGTCGTAGACGTCGACGAAGTCCACGTCCGCCAGGTCCCTGAGGTGGTACAGCGCGGTATGCTGCAGGAGGAGCATCTGGATTCCCTGGCAGGCCCAGCCGACGATGTCCTCGACCTTGTAGGTACCGGGCTTCAGCTTGGTCGTCATGTAGTAGCCGTAGATGGCCGCCTCGACGCGGAACTGCTTGAACTCCTCCTCGCTACGGCAGATTACGGCCCCTTCGGGCTTCATCCTGCCTCCGTGGTTCATGATGTCGTCATACAGGTTCTTGAGCGCCGGGTATACCCAGCGGAACAGGAGTCCCTGCCAGGCGTTGCATTTCAGGAACTTCTCGTTGATTTTCGTCGGGAAGAACGACTGCTTCACCTGCCCGTCGTAACTGAGGAAAATCTTGTTATCGGCGGCCCAGCTGGAATAGAACTCGGAACGTCCCGAGAACTTCTCGGGTTCGTCCGGGAGTTCCCGGGAATCATTCTGGGGAAGACGGTCGAGACGGTCGATGGCGATGCACGGAACCATGTTCGCGAAGAACGTAAGTACCTTGGTGTTGAATTTCTTTGCGCGGCCGATGCGGTAGGCATACTTCTCGACGCCGGGGTCGATAATCTGCAGGAACTTGTCGGTCATCTCGTTGCCGAGCTCGATGAGTTCCTTCTCTTTCTTCTTTACCATCTTGGCGAGGACCTTGGCTGAGACGGAGGTCTTTCCCCTGCCGTATGCCGCGACGGGCTGGTCTGCCATCCTGGCGTAGATTTCCGCGGCGATTGCCTTGGACATCCTCTTGTGAGGTCCGGTAGGGTCGAGGCCGAGCCTGCGGAGGACCTTGTGGGCAAAGATGTGGTCACGGATGGAAAGACGGATGCAGTTTGCCTCGCAGACGTCGCCGCCGGCCGAAATCGGGATGATGTGGTGGATTTCTGCGCGGATTTCCCCGGTGGGATGCTGGCGTCTGTCTTCGATGAAGCGGTCGTAGATTTTCTTGTAGTCCATTGCTATGCCTGTGTTTAATTGTACTGTATCTTTATGTACCAAATATAGCAAAAATCGGCCGGAACGGAGTGTCAGTCGAATTTGCGCGGTTCTCTATGTATCGGTTGTTTCGTAGCTCTGGCCATACTTTGCGGCGATGGCCCGTATCCGGTCCCTGATGCGTGGCTGGATGTGCGAACCGCCGGTGTTACCGAAGACAGACCAGAAGGACATAT
>Ga0265298_10002015_pt1 | contig 29233 bp, 21 predicted proteins | sample AusTroGonzalo_MG_3_FD_193486 | JGI IMG/M metagenome (GOLD analysis project Ga0265298, IMG submission 193486) | Bovine rumen microbial communities from tropical cattle in Woodstock, Queensland, Australia - Gonzalo_01 | ecosystem: Host-associated > Mammals > Digestive system > Stomach > Rumen ...
CAAGAAGAAGCCGCCCTCCATGAATCGAGAGAGCGGTTTCTGCCTTTTCGTAGCGTTTGCTATTTACTATATCCAAATTGGCATCAAGCACCATCACCACCACGGCTTCTTTCGAAGCGATGCCTGCCGTAAAGTAATTGCCGTTGGGCAGTTGAACAACATCTGTCAGCATCACACCCTCAAACCCATTTTGATAATCGCATTCTAGATGAGCACCATTGGGTTCAATACGCATCGCAATCGGATGATAATTTGGATATACAGAAGCACATCCACCAACCAGAATAGCATTTCCTTCCAGGTCGGTGATACCGTGGCTAAACTGGGTGAAACTCTGTGTATCTCCATAATCTATTTCCCATTGCTGGGCACGGAGTGGGGCGTGTAGAATTAATAGAAAAGCAACTGAAAAGACGATATTTTTCATGGTTGTTTTAGATTAAAGGTCATCGAAACCAATCACATCATCGTTAACATAGTCTAAAACTCCATATCTGACATTCGTGACATGTTTGTGATAATAGGGCTCGTGTTGTTGACCTTCGTAGTAAACTATAGCAGACTCGACATAATATCTTCCAAATGAATATATTGCGTTAAGGCTGAATTCTTTCTCGTCTGGAAGAATTCTATATATATTGTTGATTTCCCCTGCATAGTAGTCGTTTAGGTACATCCAACCGATACAGGTGTCGTCCAAATCCTCGGTATAGTATATTCCATGGTATTTAGGTCCGGAGAATTCATATTCCCTATTTCTCACAAACACCATGCGGTATCCTTCAGGTGCCGTTGGGAGCTCATCGTTAATTTTCAGATACAATTGTTCCTTTAATTTCTCATCGGCACTTCCTGGAATGCTTGGGTCATCGCATTTCCCTATATATTGGCCGCCACACAACCAGTCGTCTCCTACCGAGAAAGGACCATCAATGTGTGGTGTTTGATGCTGTGGTTGGTCGTTCTTTGAACCATATTGTCCGTCAAAGTCCAAACTCACTTCGCCGTCTCTTTGCATATCAAAGGTAACCATAAGGCGTCTGTAACCTTTATTTGCAAGAGCACTGCCATGATAGGCTTTGCGAGCTTCAGCCACTGCCTGTTCATAAGCGGCGACTACGTCGTCAACAAGCACCTTTCCGTCTGCCGTGAGGGGCAAATTGATGCTGAACTGATGACTTTCCGTAGCAATATAGTATGCTGTCGGCTCTGTGTAAGTGGCATTAAAGAGGTCGGCGATGTCGTCGGCAGCTTCTTCAATATCAACTACCTCGCGGGTTCTCAGATCCGGATTCTGGCGATGGGCCTGAACTGCTTTGTTGAAATCGAGAATCCTTTCGATGTCGGGTCCCTGCTGCATGGCTGTTACAGGAGTGATTCCGTTGTTGTTTTTTACAATTTCGTTTTTCTTGCACTGGCTCAATACGAGCATCATAGCAACTGCAATTACTAGAATTGATTTTTTCATGATTTTAAAATTTTTTTTGTTTTAAATGATATTTTCTGCACAAAATTAAGTTTAAAATCCGATGAAGTCAACAAAAAAGTTTTGAGGAATTTTTGAGGTATCAATGTGCCTGAATATCAATCGTTTACATGGTTTTTGGTGGCAATTTTCTGCACCGTTTTTGTGATGAAATTGGGCTGAGAGCAAAAAAAAAATCGGCTAAATAAGGCTCGGGCTGCTTTTCTCTTGTGCAGAGAAAGCAGCCCGAGGAATCTCATTGTATGTTAACTGACGAATTAATAAACTTTGAGTTTGTCACCCGTCTCCTCAATAATCATTCTGTAGAACTCGTCGCTGTATTTCGGCTGTTCCACCTTCGGTGCATAGTATTTGTAACCTTCTGGCACCTGACGTGCTGTCTTCACGTTGCCATCCATGTATTTCATAAACAGATACTGGTAGAACATCTTCCAGTCGGCGCAAAGACGTGTAGCCTCAGTGTTCGAGTACTTGGTGAGGAACTTCACAGCCTCTGCCGGGTCTTTGGCATAGATCTCAGCAGCCTTGGTATTGATGTTTTGCACCGATTTTACCCATGTGCTTTCGTATTCGGCCTGTTTTGCCTCAATCTCAGGATGGATGTAGTCGTATTTTGTGTAAGCCCAGTTCGACACCTGGTTGAAGATCCAGAAGCCTGCTGTGTCGGACCATTCCATCATCGAGCCGTTGCCCACGCGATAGCAGAGCGGGATCTCTGTCATGCAGGTGTACATCGGGCAGTACACTGTGCTTGCAGCGTCGTCGACACCCCACCAGATGATACCGCCGATCTCAGCGATACGGTTGGCGTTGCTCTGTGTCACAAACGAGAAGCCAGTCTGTTGTGTGGCAGTGGTTCTCTCGTGCATGTATTCCACGCCGTCGACCTCAAATCCCATCGGACGCCAACGGTATGGGCAGTGGAACGGGCCTGCGCCGAGGTCCAACGCCATGTCGAGCTCGGTGCCTTCGAGGTGGTCACGCATGAAGCTCATCATGTCGAGCACCGAAATCTTATGGTTTGGCTTCACCCACAATGGCATTCTGTTGCTCGGGAAGTTCTCCACGGTCTGTGCCTCGCCCTTCACATATGGCTTGGCGCGCTTGATGTCACGGCCTGTGGCATAGTCGAAATAGGCATCCATGCCGTCGGTCACCTTGTTGAACATGGCCCACACACGCATGTCGCAGCCACGTGCGCCGCTGAAGTCGACAGGAGCGTAAACGTCAGAGAATGAGAAGTCTTCGTCCTTGCCAACATACAGCTTGTTCTTCTTTGCAAACGAGATCACGTCGTCAGCGTAGATGCAGTCGACGTTCATGTCGGTCATAAATTTCTTGAAGTCCTTCGATGTCAAAGAAGTCTTGTTTTTCTTTGCGAGAGGGAAGGTGGTGATACGAGCCTGGTTGGCGTGACCGCTCACATATCCGTCAGGGATGCGGCGTGCCACCCACAACATGCCTTTCTCAAACTTGCCTTTACCGATCACTTCCATGATCCAGACCTCTTCGGTGTCGGCTATCGAGAATGACTCGCCTTCGCTGATATAGCCATATTTTGCTGTGAGTTCAGCGATGTTACGTATGGCCTCGCGGGCTGTCTTGCAACGCTGCAGCGAGATGTATATCAAGGTGCCGTAGTCCATCAGGCCTTCGCCTTCCCAGAGGCACTCAAGGCCGCCGTAGGTGGTCTCACCGATGGCAAGCTGGTATTCGTTCATGTTGCCGACCACGTTGTAGGTGTGGCGCACCTCAGGAATCTGTCCCAGATAACGTCCGCTGTCCCAGTCGTAAAGGTCACGCATGGCACCCTCTGGATAGTCGGCCGCCGGATAATGATACAACTCGCCGTAAAGCACATGAGAATCAGCGGCATACGAAATCATCGTCGAGCCGTCGACCGATGCTCCCTTCGTTACGAGGAAGTTGGTGCATGCACTCGCCTTCGTCATACCGAGAAGGCAGATAATTGCTAATAATGTCAATAATTTTTTCATATTATTTGATTTAAAATGTTAATAATTCTCTGTTCGTCAATTCCGATCTGACGTTTCAGGGCTTCAAAATTATCAAATTTTTCGTCATCTCTGACAAAATCCACAAATCTTATTTTAATTTCTTTGCCATAAAGGTCTTTGTCGAAGCCAATGATATGAGTCTCAATGCTTTGCGGACGGTTGTCGTTCAGTGTGGGACGCTTCCCGATATATGTCATCGAAGGGTACGAATGCCCGTCGACATCGGCAAAAGTGGCGTAAACACCAGGTTTTTCGATGAGTTGGAACTCTTCAGCAACGTCGATATTGGCCGTAGGATAGCCCATCTTGTGTCCAACTCGTTGACCATGAACCACTTGGCCAGTGTAAGAGTATTCGTATCCGAGCAGCATGTTGGCATGTCGTATGTCGCCGTACGCCAAAAAATGACGTATCTTGGTCGAGCTGACCGCCACATTTTCAATGTCTTGCTCCTCAATCCTCTCCACCTTGAAATGATATTGGCTGCCAAGCTCGTAAAGCATACCGAAGTCGCCGGTCCTGCCCTTGCCGAAATGATGGTCGTAGCCGATAATCAGCACCGCCGGCTGAATGTTTTTCACAAGATAATCCTTGATAAAATCTTCCGACGGTATCGCCGCAAATTCTTTTGTAAATTTTATAATGATAAGATTATCAATGCCTAATGCCTCCAGATGACGAATCTTTTCCTCCTGTGTCGAGATAAATCTGATGCCCGAATCGTTGCTCAGCACCTGTCTCGGATGAGGGTAAAACGTCACCACCACGCTTTCGCCGCCAATCTCATGCGCGCAGCTCACCATGTTTCTCAGTATCTCCTGATGCCCACGATGCACCCCGTCGAACGTCCCGATGGTAACGACAGCGTTCGGTACCTTCTTAAAATCTTCTATGTTATAGTATATTTTCATTTTCTTTTTAACTCGTCATTTCGACTGAAGCGAAGCGGAATGGAGACCTGAGCTTTGCGAAAGCATTCACCTCAGGTGAATAAATCTCCGGCAGCTGAATTCAAAAGTACTTTAACAGTTCAAATGGCGGTGATTTCTCGACTACACTCCGTTCCGCTCGAAATGACGGAAGTGTATGTACTCTGCAATTTCTACTGCATTCGTCGCCGCACCTTTCCTGATATTGTCACTCACAACCCAGAAATTGAACCCGTTCTCGATGCTGTTGTCGCGTCTCATCCTTCCCACAAAAACCTCATCACGGTCGTAAGCCATGATAGGCGTCGGATACAGATTTTTACTCGGATCGTCAGCCACAATGACTCCTGGCGTATTCTCTAAAATATTTCTAATCTCTTGTAAATCATAAGGTTGTAAAAACTCAACATTCACCGATTCGGAATGTCCGCCATAAACCGGAACACGCGCCACCGTTGCCGAGACAGCGATGTTTGAATGCATGATTTTGTTCGTCTCAAAAATCAGTTTTTCTTCTTCGGTGGTGTTGCCGTCGTCAAGGAAATTGCCGCCATGAGGGATGATATTCTCATGAATCTGGTGCGGATATGCCGGATTGTCCGACTTACCGCCATTCTGCTCGCAATGCAGCTGGTTCAAACCTTTCAAACCGCTGCCGCTCACCGACTGGTATGTCGACACAACAATGCGTTTTATGCCGTATTTTCTATGCAATGGTGCCAATGCCATCACAAGCTGTATCGTCGAGCAGTTCGGGTTAGCAATGATATGGGTGTCGGCGGTTATGTCGCTTGCGTTAATCTCAGGGACGACCAACGGGATGCCAGTTTTTTTGCGCCAAGCCGAGCTGTTGTCGACCACGTAAGTGCCTTTTTCGGCAAACAACGGCGCATATTTCAGCGAAGCGTCGGCGCCTGCTGAGAATATCGCGATGTCAGGTCGTTTCTCGATGGCTTCCTCAACCGAAACCAAGGTGTGTTCCTTGCCTTTGAACAGCGTTTTCTTCCCGATTGAACGCTCCGAAGCGGCCACGATGAGCTCGTCGACAGGCAGATTGCGCTCCGCAAGCACCTGAAGCATCTTCTGTCCGACCAGTCCGGTGGCTCCGATAACAGCTATTTTCATGTCTTTCCCTCCCGAAATGTTAAAATTTTTTAACAATTGACCGTTTTTAGCCTTTCAAATGTTAAAATATGTTAAAAATAACGCAAGTATAATTTTTTTGTTATACTTTTGCGCAAAAGTACATAAAAATCTTAAACATTTTACTGTTATGGATGCAAAAATGTTATTATCGACGGTATACCTATTATTAATAATGCCTTTCAGCTGCCTCTCACAGGTGTGGGACGACTTCTCCGACGGCGATTTTACCGACAACCCTGCTTGGTCGGGCACCACCACATTGTTCCGTATCAACCCCGACAAACAGCTGCAGCTGTATGCCGAAAGTGCAGGCAGCGCTGAGCTTTTCTGCGATGAGGCTGTCACCGTTGCCGACATGATGGAATGGCACTTCTGGCTCCGTGAGGCCTTCGCTCCTTCGGCCAACAACTACTCCGACATATACCTTTGTGATAATTATTTTCTTCGGTTTGGCGAGGCAGGAAGCGACGATGTGCTTGAGCTTCGGCGTGTCGACGGCACCAGCAGCGTGAGCGTGTGCCGGGGCACCGACACCTTCATAGCAGCTTCGTTTTCAGCATTATTCAAAGTCACGCGCGACACCCAAGGCTCGTGGAAAATCTTTGTCGACAAAACTGGAAACGATGGCTATACCATTGAGGCTCAAGGAGTTGACGACACCTACCAGCCGTCAGGCCGCTTCGGGATAAAATCGACTTTCACTGCTGGCAACGCCAAAAAAGTGTACCTCGACGATGTTTACTTCGGCCCTCTGATAGTCGACACCCAGCCACCCCAGCTGCTGAATCTTACAGTGCTGAAATACAACAAGATACAGCTCGATTTCGATGAGCCCGTCGACGAAACCGACGCCCTTGACAGCGAAAACTACTCCATTAATAATATAGGTGCGCCGATGTACGCCGAGTTTTATCCCAACAACCGCGCCTGCGTGATACTTTCTTATTCGAAAACGATAGAAGAAAACGTTGAATATACGTTGACAATCAATAAGATACAGGATTTGGAGGGCAATGTGGCGACCAATATCCAGTATTCTTTTGTGCACAACGTCGTCCACGAATACGATGTGGTGATAAACGAGATAATGTCCGACCCTGAGCCTATCGTGGGGCTGCCTCCGGTGGAATATATCGAGCTGTTCAACACCACCGAACACCCGATACGACTACTCGACTGGACGTTGATAATAGGCACCAACGAGAAACTGATAACACAAGATATTGAAATTCAGCCACTTGGCTATCTGCTATTATGCAAAGACACATCCACAGAGATGCTCTCGCAATATGGCGACTGCATAGGTTTCTCAAGTTTCTCAATCGCCAACAGCGGAGCGTATATCGCATTGAAAGACAATTACTTACAACTTGTTTCCGATCTTGAGTTCTCGCTTTCATGGTATCGCGATGATGATAAAACCGGTGGTGGCTGGTCGCTCGAGCAGATCGATCCTTTCTCGCCGTGTGCAGGCGCTATCAACTGGTGTGCCTCGTGTCATCACGACGGCGGCACTCCAAGCGCACGTAACTCGGTGTTTGCCGAGAATCATGCCCAGCCACGTGTCGACTATGTCAACGTGTTGAACGACAGCGTCATACAGCTGGTCTTCGACCAGAAAATGGAGCGTCATTCGCTTGTTAACATCGAAAACTACACCATCGCCGAGTTCGATGCCCACCCCGTCGAAGCATATCTCGACAATGACAAAACCGACCGTGTGACGTTAGTGTTTGAACAATCGTTAGTTTTTCATAGTTTTTACAAATTGTTAGTTTACCATTTAACAAATTGTTCGGGAACCTCTTTGCCTGCAGGGTATAGCTGTGAGTTCGGGCTGCCGGGCATGGCGACGTGCGGCGATGTGGTCATCAACGAGCTTCTTTTTGACCCCATCAGCCCCGCCGCTGACTATCTGGAACTGTTTAACAACTCAGATAAGGTGCTTAATATCAGTGATTTACAGATAGGAGTGGTGAAGACTTCGTTTCCTAACCCGCCCGACACCACGATAAAAAACATTTGTTTCGAAAACCGTCAGCTGCTGCCCGGACACTACGCCCTGCTGACCACAAAACCATCAGCAATTGCTGAACAATACGAATGTTCGACAGACAATTTCATCATTATGGAGAGCTTCCCTTCATATCCCAACAGCGGCGCCACCGCCTTGCTGCTTTTCGACGGCGAAATCATCGATTGCATGAGCTACACCGACAAGTCGCATTACCCGCTGCTGGCCGAGACCAAAGGTGTGTCGCTCGAACGTGTCAGCCCCTCAATCACCTCCTCCGACCCTGAAAACTGGCACTCCTCAATGTCGCCTCTGCATGGCACGCCAGGTTACCAAAACTCGGTTTTCATTGAAAATGAAGATGTTACAGCCGATGTGGAGATAATTCCACCAGTTTTTTCTCCCGATGGCGACAGCTTCGACGATGTCACAACCATCAACCTGAGCGACATCGGCAACGGCTACACAGCAAAAATCCACATTTTTGACTCGCGCGGAAGGCTTGTAAAAACGCTTGTCAACTGCAAAAACATCGCCGACCAGAGCCGTTTTGTGTGGAACGGCCTCGACGACAACGGAAATATCGTTCCGATTGGAATATATGTCGTTTTTGTGGAAGTGTTTGATTTACAAGGAGATATAAAACGCTTCAAGAAAGCCGTCGTTGTCGCCGAAAAATGAGAGTTAATTATTTTGCAAAGAAAATCAACAGGTTTGAAAAAGTTTTCGTACTTTTGTAGTTTCGAAAACGATGAATATATGGCATTTTTTCACGGTGCACTGATGGGTATCACGTTGGCTACGATTTTTGGGTTCGGGCCTGCGTTTTTCCTGCTCCTCCAGACGAGCATCAGCAAAGGCTTCAAGACCGCGTTGCTGTTCGACCTCGGTGTGTTGTTGAGCGATATGTTTGTCGTCATCCTGATGATGCTCACGTCGATACAGATATCGTTCGACAACAGCGCCAACATGGTGGTGGCTGGCATCACCGCTGGCTTGATAATCATCGGGTTCGGCATCTTCACCTTTTACAGCAAGCCTGAAAAGATAGTGGCGCGCTCCGAGAAAAAGTCAGCACAGCTGGCCGAGATGGACAAGAAATTCGAGAAGATTGACCAGCATTTTGACAAGATAGAAGAGAAACTCGATATCAAACGCGACGGCCCACGATGGTATGTCTATATTTCTAAAGGCTTCATAATGAATGTGTTCAACCCGTTCATCTGGGTCTTCTGGATGACCACGGTGGCGACGGTGGCAGGCTCGGAGGTGTACAACGGCAACTGGAGCCTCGAGGCCCTGTTTTTCCTGGGCACATTCGCCACAGTGTTCGCTATCGACATCATGAAAATCCTCGGCGCCTACTCGCTGAAACGTTTCTTCACCGAAAAACGCATGAAACTCCTCAACCAAGGCACCGGAGTAATCCTCGCCCTCTGTGGCCTAATCCTAATTATTCGGGTAATATTCTTTAGATGAGATTCCTCACCCCTTCGGTGTTCGGAATCTCAAAGTGTTTAACGAAAACAATGGTGGGTGTTAAAACTTAATGTCCTTCACATTAAGTTGCAACGTTGTCTTCCCTTGCCAGAAATTCTCCTCCACATGGTAGCACATGGTGAACGGCTCCTTGTCGTGGATGCGCTCGTATAAGTCGCCTTTTTGGAACGCTATTCCTGAGAACACATTCTCTGTGTTGCCTTGTTGCATCACGCTGAGTTTCAAGTGCTTACGGTTGCCCACTGCGCGTGAGAAGCCAGCGTCGATGACGTTGCGTGTGAGGAACACCGGCGCGATGTTGCCCGGTCCGAATGGCGCAAACTGCTTCAAGATACGCACAAACTTAGGTGTGATGGTAGGGAAGTCGATCTCGATGTCGACGTTGAGCTCAGGGGTGAGGTCGCCTTCTTCGAGATGTTCTGAGACGTATTGCTCGAATCTCTCTGAAAACTCCTGCAGATGCTCGGGTTTCAGCGAGAGTCCCGCTGCATATTTATGTCCACCGAAGTGTTCCAGTATGTCGGAACATGAGTCGATGGCGTCGTAGATGTCGAAGTTCTTTATCGAACGTGCCGAGCCGGTGATGAGGTTGCCTGAGCGTGTCAGCACTATCGTCGGGCGGTAGTATGAGTCGGTGAGTCGCGATGCCACGATGCCGATGACACCCTTGTGCCAGTTCTCGTTGAAGATCACGGTGCTCTTGGCGTTACGCATCTTCTCGTCGGCGTCGATCATCTGGAGTGCCTCCTCGGTGATGGTGTTGTCGAGCTCGCGACGTTGCACGTTGAGTTCGTTGATGCTTGAGGCGAGTTTCTCGGCATGGTCGTAGTTGGTGGCAAGCAGCAGTCGCACCGAGTCGGCAGCCTTCTCCAAACGTCCCGCGGCGTTGATACGCGGTCCGATCAAGAACACTAAGTCGCTGATTGTCAGCTCTCTCTCGAGTGCATTCTGGTTGTCGGGGTCGCCGTTGTCGTCACGACGGTTGATGTTGGCATGACGCAGCACCGCCTCTATGCCTGGACGCGGGCTCTTGTTCAAGAGCTTCAGTCCGAAATAGGCCAACACTCTGTTCTCGCCAGTGATAGGCACTATGTCGGCGGCGATGCTAACTGCAACATAATCAAGGAGTTGGTAGACCTCTTCTATCGGCCTGCCCAGTCGCATCGACAATGCGGTGACGAGCTTGAAGCCCACGCCGCAGCCCGACAGCTCCTTGTAAGGATACTCACAGTCGGGACGTTTCGAGTCGAGCACAGCGGCAGCACGTGGAAGCACCTCATCCGGACGGTGATGGTCACAGATGATGAAGTCGACACCGCGTTCGTTGGCGTAGTCGATCTTCTCGACCGCCTTGATGCCGCAGTCAAGCACGATGACAAGGCCGAAGCCGTGGTCGGCAGCATAGTCGATACCTTTATATGAAATACCATACCCCTCCTCGTAACGGTCAGGGATGTAAAACTCAATCTTTTTCTTGTTGACGAGATTCTTTAAATAAGTGTAAATCAATGCGACAGCGGTGGTGCCGTCAACGTCGTAGTCGCCGTAGATGAGTATCTTCTCTCCCTCGGAGATGGCCTTCTGCACACGGTCGACAGCCCTGTCCATGTCCTTCATCAGGAACGGGTCGTGAAGGTGCTCGAGCGACGGACGGAAGAAATCTTTTGCCTCGTCGAAGTTGGTGATGCCACGCTGAACTAACAAAATAGCCAACTTCTCGTCGATGCCCAACGACTCCGACAAGCTCTTAACTAATTGTTTATCTACATCTTTTGCTATTATCCAGCGCGTTTCCACTAAAAAACAAAATTTAACTCGCAAAATTACAAAATAAAAATTGAATTTCCAAACAAAAAAAATAAAAAAAATAATAACGAGATTCCTCACCCCTTCGGGGTTCGAAATGACAACTTTTTTTGTATTATTATGGCGCGGCATGTAAGCCCCTAAGAATTAGTAGATTTCTGCAAGCCGCGCCACAGTGATACCCTTATGAGGGCTGTCATTCCGAGCGAAGCGAGGAATCTCATAAAAAAATGTGTGTCTATCTGTATGAACTGTGAGAAATTTTATTATATTTGCAATCTAAATCTATAGTAGAAAATGGCATCCAAAAAAATCAAAAGTGCTTTAATATCAGTATTTTACAAAACTGATCTCGATAAAATCGTCGCTCTTCTCAAGAAAAACGACGTCCAGATTTACGCTACCGGCGGAACCCTCGATTTCATCAAAAAACTTGACGACACAGTGCGTTCCGTGGAATCGCTAACAGGCTATCCTTCGATACTCGGCGGCCGCGTAAAGACCCTCCATCCTAAAGTGTTCGGCGGCATCCTCGGTCGTCTCGACAACAGTTCCGACCTCGCCGAGATGAAACAATACGAGATCCCGGCCCTCGACCTCGTCATCGTCGACCTCTATCCTTTCGAAGAGACTGTCCGCAACACCACCGACGAAGCTCAAATCATCGAAAAGATCGACATAGGCGGCATCTCACTCATCCGCGCAGGCGCAAAGAACTTCAACGACTGCCTCATAGTACCGTCATCAGCCTACTACAAAGAGTTTATGGAGATGTACGAACGCCAGGACGGCTGCACCTCTTTGGACGACAGAAAACGTTTCGCGAAATACGCCTTCGCCACGAGCTCACACTACGACACAGCCATCTTCAACTGGTTCGCAGGCGAAAACGTCACACCACTGCGCTATGGCGAGAACCCTCACCAACAGGCAGTTTTCAAAGGCAACCTCGACGAAGTGTTCGAAAAACTGCATGGCAAAGACCTGTCGTACAACAACTTGCTCGACCTCGAAGCAGGCCTCAACCTCATCCGTGAGTTCGACGAGCCTACATTCGCCATACTGAAACATAACAACCCTTGCGGAATAGCCTCAAGACCTTCAATATCAGAGGCTTACGACGCAGCTTTGGCAGGCGACCCAGTGTCGGCATTCGGCGGAGTGTTCGTAAGCAACCGCCCTATCGACACCAAGACAGCCGAAGAGATGAACAAGATGTTCTTCGAAGTGTGCGTCGCCCCAAGTTATGACGAAGGCGTGCTCGACATCCTCTTCTCAAAGAAAAATCGTATAGTATTGAAACTTAAATCAAATAGTTTCCCGACAAAGGTTTATAAATCGGCACTCAACGGCATACTCGAACAAGACCGTGACCTGCACATCGAATCGAAAGACGATTTCAAGCCTGTGACAGAGAAACTTATTGATAATCAAGATGTTGATGACTTGATTTTTGCCAATAAGATAGTGAAACACAGCCGCTCCAACGCCATCGTGCTGGCAAAAAACAAACAGCTGTACGCCTCAGGCATAGGCCAGACCTCACGTGTCGACTCGCTCCGTCAGGCTATAGCCAAGGCTAAGAGCTTCAACTTCGACCTCAACGGCGCAGTGCTCGCCTCCGACGCTTTCTTCCCGTTCTCCGACTGTGTGGAGATAGCAAGCGAAGCAGGCATCAAGTCGATAATCCAACCTGGCGGCTCAGTGCGTGACCAAGAGTCGATTGACGCATGCAACAAGCTCGGAATCGCCATGGTATTCACAGGATACAGACATTTCAAACATTAAAAAATAAATAATATGGGATTATTTTCATTTTTCGATAAAGAACTGGCAATCGACCTCGGCACAGCCAACACCATCATCATCTACAACGACAAGGTGGTGGTCGACGAACCTTCCATCGTGGCAATACAGCGTGACTCACAGCAGATCATGGCAGTGGGCAAACGTGCTATGATGATGCACGGCAAGACACACGATAACATCAAGACTATCAGACCGTTACGCGACGGTGTCATCGCCGACTTCCAGGCTGCGGAATATATGCTGAAAGAGATGATCAAGATGATAAACTTCCATCGTTCAATCTTCCCTCCAGCGTTGAAAATGGTCATCTGCATCCCTTCGGGCATCACCGAGGTGGAGGAGAGAGCCGTCAAAGACAGCGCCGAACAGGCTGGAGCCAAGGAAGTGCGACTCATCCATGAGCCTATGGCAGCCGCTATCGGTATCGGCATCGACGTGCTCGAGCCAATGGGTAACATGATCGTCGACATCGGAGGCGGCACCTCAGAAATCGCCGTCATCGCACTCGGCGGCATCGTCACAAACAAATCAATACGTATCGCCGGCGACGATTTCACCGACGAGATTGTGGAATATATGCGTAAAGAACATAACCTCAACGTGGGCGAACGTACCGCCGAACTCATCAAAATCGAAGTGGGAGCAGCCATCCCCGACCTCGACAACCCACCGGAGGACTACGCAGTGCACGGACGCGACATGCTCACAGGTATCCCGAAAGAAGTCAGCGTGAACTATAAAGAGATAGCTCACTGCCTCGACAAGAGCGTGTCGAAGATAGAGACAGCCGTGCTCAACACCCTCGAGACCACACCTCCTGAGCTGTCGGCCGATATCTACCGCACAGGTATATACCTCACCGGCGGCGGCGCTCTGCTGAGAGGCCTCGACAAACGTCTGCACGACCGTACACAACTGCCTATTCACGTCGCCGACGACCCACTGCGCGCAGTGGCACGCGGCACCGGCATAGCTTTGAAAAACTTCGACGGCTTCCCGTTCCTCATCAAATAAGGAATGTATAACTTATTAGTCTTAATAAAAAAATATCACGCGACAATACTTTTTGTACTGCTGGAACTGCTGTGTATCATAATGATAATCAACAGCTTGCCTTATCAGAACAGAAAAATGGTGAGCGTGTCGAACCGCATCAGCGGACGATGGCACCGCACACTGGCCAACTGGGACGACTACCTGCATCTCAAAAGCCAAAACGACATCCTTGCCGAACATAACGCTATGCTGATGAACCAGCTGGAAAATGTGTCAATGACATCCGACTCGCTGATAATAAACGAGATGTATACCTTCGTGCCAGCCCACGTGATAAAAAACACAATCAACGAGACTAATAACTATATCCTCATCGACAAAGGTGCCGCCGATGGCATCGAACCCGACATGGGCGTGATATGCGACAAAGGCGTGGTCGGCAAAGTGGTCAACGTGAGCACTCACTTCGCCTCGGTGATGAGCCTGCTCAACTCTTACTCCGTCGTGAGCTGCAGATTTATCGATAATCAATATATTGCGAATGTGGTGTGGGACCACATGAACTACCAATATGGCAGAGTGCAGGACATCCCATCACACCTTATTATAAATAAAGGTGACACACTCGTGACAAGCGGCTACTCCAACATGTTCCCACCCGACATCATGATGGGCGTGATCGAGGAATACGACTACGACGAAAATGAGATGTTCAGCAAGGCGAAAATGAAGTTCTCAACCAACTTCAGCACCCTGCGCCATGTCTATGTAGTGAAAAACAATTATAAGGCAGAAATCGATTCATTATGTATAACACATTGATACGCAACATATTACGTTTTGTGGGGCTGTTTCTCCTGCAGGTGTTGATTATCAACAACATCCGGCTCGGAAACTTTATCCACCCTTGCGTTTACGTGCTCTACGTGATGCTTCTGCCATTCGACACCCCGAAATGGAGCCTGATGGTCAACGGCTTCCTCATCGGTTTTATAGTCGACATCTTCAACGGCACCCCAGGTCTCAACGCCGCCGCCACAGTGCTGATGGCTTTCCTGAGACCCAATATCATCGCACTCACAACACGAAAAAGCGATATCGAAGGCAAAACAGCTCCTTCAGTGTCGGAAATGGGCCTGCAATGGTTCTTCCCATACATGGTGCTGCTGCTCGTCATCCATAATCTGGCACTTTTCATGCTCGAAGCATTCAGCTTCCACCTCATCGGACTGGTAGTGCTCGAGACACTGCTGAGCGTCATAATCTCCTCTATTACAATAGTTTTGGTAATTTATATCTTTAAACCGATTAAAAATAAATAATATGAAAAAATCATTGATAGCATTATTGGTCATGACAGTTTTGACCTCCTGCTTTAGCTGCAAATCATTCAAAATCAATGTTAATCTTGACAATTCTACCGAAAAAACAGTCTATCTGAGTCGTTTTGAAAATGGAGCATTGACGACAATCGACTCGGTGGTGGCAAAAAATAACAAGGCCGTTTTCAAAATGAAAAAGAGCGACAACAACGACGCTTTGCATATCATGATTAACGGCTGGAGAAGACCTCTTACGTTTTTCGCTGATAACCAGAATGTTACAATAACCGGCGACTATCAGAAATACAATGAGATCGTGGTAGCAGCTTCAGAAAGCCAGGAAAAACTCAACAAATTCATGGCCGAAGTCGACAATATGGAAGACGAGAAAGACATTTATTTCGCAGTGCTCGATTTTGTGAAACAAAACTTCGACAACCCTGTTGGAATATACGTGATGTACCGCTACAAATGGGTCTTGAGTCTCAGCGATTTGGAGAATCTGTATGTAATGGTTCCTGAAAACATGCAGTGCGGCTACAAAGCCGAAGTCGAAAAATATATCGAAGTCCTCAAAAAGACACAGCCCGGCCAGCATTACATCGACTTCAAACAAACCGACATCAACGGCAACATCTTCGTGCTTTCAGAGCAAATCCAGAAATACGAAGTCACCATCCTCGACTTCTGGGCTTCATGGTGTCCCGACTGCCGTAAAGTCAACCCGGAACTTGTGAATATCTATAACCAATTCAAAGACAAAGGGTTAAACATCGTCAGCGTGTCACTCGACACCGATGCCGAAAGATGGAAAAAAGCCATCGCCGACGACAATCTCTCATGGCCTGACCACGTGTCCGACCTCAAAGGCTGGCGCAACGAAGTGGCCGACACCTACATGATAGCCTTCATCCCGCAAAACTTCATCATCGACAAAAACGGCACGATTCTCGAAAAGAACCTGCCAATCGATAAAATGATCGATCTTTTGTCGAACACGTTGAGGTAACGTGCGCGTCGGTCGAAATAACCAGTAATTACAAAAAAAGAAAAAAATTTTTCATTTTTTTCTTGCATGTAAAAAATTTTTACTATTTTTGCAGTGTCTTAGATACGTAGTACACTATGATAAAACTTAAGAATATAAACAAGACATATTTCGGGGCGCAGCCGCTACATGTGTTGAAGGGCATCGACCTTGATGTGGCCGAGGGCGAGCTGGTGTCGATCATGGGCGCGTCGGGATCGGGGAAATCCACCTTATTAAATATATTAGGTATCCTCGACAACTACGACGAAGGCGACTATTACCTTGCCGGAAAACTGGTGAAGAACCTCTCGGAAAATCAGGCGGCAGAGTTCCGCAACAAGCTCATCGGCTTCATTTTCCAGTCGTTTAACCTCATCCCGTTCAAGACAGCTCTCGAAAATGTGGCTCTTCCTCTGTTTTATCAAGGTGTGAACCGTAAGAAACGCAACATGATGGCGATGGAATATCTCGAGCGTTTCGGCTTGAAAGACTGGGCTGAGCACTATCCTAACGAGCTCTCGGGCGGTCAGAAACAAAGAGTTTCAATAGCACGCGCCCTTGTGACGTCACCAAAGATAATACTCGCCGACGAGCCGACTGGCGCCTTGGATAGCAAGACATCGGCCGAGGTGATGCAGATACTTCGCGAGGTCAACGCCACCGGCATCACTATGGTGATAGTGACACACGAACGCGGAATAGCCAACCTCACAAGGAAAATCGTGCATCTGAAAGACGGTATCATCGAGTCAATCGAAGAAAACGACCCGGATAAAATGGATTTTACTAAAGAGATAAAGTGATGTTTAACAGGGATTTTTGGTCGGAGATTTTCATGGTGCTGAAGCGTAACAAACTGAGGACCATACTCACGGGATTCGCCATCTCGTGGGGTATATTCATGCTTATCATCCTGCTTTCGGCCGGCAACGGACTGAAAAACGGCGTCACCAGCAACTTCGCCGACCGTATCCAAAACACATACCATATCTGGGCAAGCTTCACCGAACTGCCTTACAAAGGTCATAAGGCAAACCGTTATATTATGTTGAATAACAAAGACATACAACTCCTTGAAACGTTATACCAAGTCGAAGAGGTGTCGCCAGTACTCTCTCAGGGCGGCACCCTCATCTTCGGCGAGAAATCAAAGCCAGTGTCAATGGAAGGAGTGAAGCCTATTTATAAAAATATAGAAGGTATAAAGATGCTGGAAGGCCGTTTTATCAATGAAAACGACATGAAAAACAAAATGAAAGTCGTGGTCATCGATAATAGCACCAGCAACGAGCTCATGCGTATCAACGGCGTACCTACTATGATAGGTAAAACAGTGTTTATCAATGGGTTAAGCTTTACCGTGGTGGGTGTCTTCAAAGGACAGCCATGGGGCGACTTCGGACAGTGTTACGCGCCTTATTCAACAGCGCAGGCATTATACAACGTGAACCAATACTATGAGATCACCTTTATCACACGAGGACTCAACACAAAAGAGGACAATGAGGCTTTCCAAAAGGAATTGAAGACAAAACTCGCCGCACTGCATGAGTTCTCACCCGACGACAAACGTGCCGTATGGATTGACAGTCAGATGGTTAACGCATTGGAAACCAATAGGATATTCAATACGATAAGTGTCTTCATCTGGGTCATCGGCATCGCGATGCTTATCTCAGGAGTGGTAGGAGTGAGCAACATCATGCGTATCACCGTGAAAGAACGCACCAACGAGATCGGAATCCGCAAAGCGCTGGGCGCAAAACCACGTTCGATACTGCTCTCGATAGTGATGGAATCGTTAGTGATCACTACCATTTTCGGCTATATCGGCCTGTTCTGCGGCATGGGAGTGATGGAGATCGTCAACATGGTGCTCAAAACAGGCGAAGTGGCCACTGGCGAAGGAGAGATGTCGGTGTTCGTCAACCCGACAGTGGATATAAGAATTGTGGCTTTCGCCACATTGGTGTTGATAATCAGCGGAGTAGCAGCCGGATTCGCACCAGCATGGAAATCAGTAAAAGTTAAACCAATCGAGGCAATGAATTACCGATAACAACCGTCATTTCGACTGAAGCGAAGCGAAATGGAGAAATCTTAAATAATAAAATGAGATTTTCGACTACGCTCGAAATGACGAAAACATATAAAAAATGTTTGATTTAGATAATATAAACGAGATCTGGCAGACCATAGCCCGCAACAAAACACGCAGTTTGTTGACAGCCTTCGGCGTGTTCTGGGGCATCTTCATCCTGGTGATCCTGCTGGCAAGCGGCAACGGGTTCCAGAATGGCCTGAACTCACAAATAGAGGGTTTCGCCACCAATTCGGCTTTCGTCATCCCAGTCCAGACAACAGAGGCATACAAAGGGTATCAGAAAGGTCGTAGCTGGGAGACCGATATGTCTGATATTCAAGCGATTAAGAAAAAAATCAAAGGCGTCGACCTCATATCACCGATATTGAGCGAATACTCTTATAATGGCGAAAACAACGTGTTTTTCGGCATAAAAGGCGGCAACTTCAGCATGAAAGGCCTCCTGCCTAATTACAACGAGATCGACAGAGGCAATATTTTATATGGCCGTTATATCAACGAGACCGACATCGCCGAGGCCCGTAAAGTGTGCGTCATCGGAAAGAAGGTGTACGAAGACGTGATAGGCACCGACAAAAACCCTATCGGCCTGATGATCAAGGCAAACGGCATTTATTATCAGGTCGTGGGCGTGGTGCAGGCGTACAACTCCAAGGTGAGCATCAGCGGCTCAATCAACGAGACCGTCATCCTTCCGCTGACAACCATGCAAAAAGCCTATAACAAAGGCAATAAGTTCGATTTCTTTGTGTTCACCGCTGGTAAAGGTGAGAGTATCAAGGATTTACAAAAAGAAGTGGGAGCGTTGCTGCGTGAGCGTCACGACATAGCCCCTACCGATGAGGGTGCTGTCATGACGTTCGATCTCGAAGATGTCTTCACCATGTTCGACTATCTGTTTTTGGGTATCAAATTATTGATTTGGATTGTGGGAATAGGCACACTGCTGTCGGGCGTGGTCGGAGTGAGCAACATTATGCTCGTCACCATCAAGGAACGCACACGTGAGATCGGCGTGCGACGTGCGCTGGGCGCGAAACCCGCCTCGATAATACGCCAAGTGGTGGCGGAGAGTCTGCTGCTGACAATACTGGCTGGCATAGTTGGACTGGTGATAGGCGTGGCAATAATGGCGGTAGTGTCAGGAATTGTTGGCAAGACACCTTCTGACGACGTGATGTTCCTCGACCCGCAGATCGGTTTCGGCGCCGCCTTGGCAGCAACGATAATAATCGTGATGTCAGGATTATTGGCCGGAGTGCTGCCCGCAATGCGAGCGATACAAATCAAGGCAATTGATGCCATCAGAGAAGAATGATATAGCTCACGCAGATTCCGCAGATAACGCAGAACTAATCTTCCATCATAATCTGCGAAAATCTGCAGCTCGCGACGCGAGCAATCTCCGCAGATAAACAATGTGGAAGAACAGAAAAATCTGTTAAATCTGCGATATCTGCGTGAAAAAAAAAGAGAAAAAAGAAAAATATAATTAAAAATAAAAAATATGAAAAAAGTATTTAAATTCTTGTTTTTCATTGCGTTAGGCGCAGCTGTGATCTGGACGTTCTCATACCTCTTCAAGAAGTCACAGCCAAAGGAAAAGATGTACGAGACAGTAGAAGCCACCATCGGCACGATACAGAAAAAGACCGTCATCACCGGTCAGATAAACCCACGCGACGAAGTGGCAATAAAACCACAAGTCTCCGGAATCATCAGCAAAATCTATAAAGAAGCTGGCCAGATGGTCAAGAAAGACGAAGTCATCGCAGTGGTGAAAATCATCCCCGACGTAGCCAACCTCACAGCGTCAGAGTCGCAAGTCAGGATAGCAAAACTCAACCTCGACAACGTGGAGAAGATGTTCGAGCGCCAGAAGTCATTGAAAGACAAAGGGTTGATAGCCGCCGAGGAGTACGAAAAGTCGTTGCTCGAATATGAACAGGCGAAAGAAAACTACAACAACGCCCTCGACCAACTCAACATCGTGAAGGAAGGTATCTCGAAAAACGCCTCCGAATATACCAACACCTCAATAAAATCAACCATCGACGGCATGGTTTTGGATGTTCCGGTGAAGGTCGGCAACAGCGTCATCAACTCCAACACGTTCAACGACGGCACCACCATCGCCACCGTGGCCGACATGCGCGACATGATTTTCGTGGGTAAGATGGACGAGACCGAAGTCGGACGCATAGGCGAGGGCATGCCAATGAAAATCACCATAGGTGCCATGAACGACAAGATCTTCGATGCTGTGCTGGAATATATTGCTCCTAAAGGCACTTCCGAAAACGGCGCCGTGTTCTTCCAGATGAAAGCCCGCATGATCATCCCCGACGATGTCACACTGCGTGCAGGCTACAGCGCCAACGGCGAGATCATCATCGAACAGGCAGTCGACGCCGTCACAGTGCCCGAGAGCTGCATCATTTACAGCAACGACAGCACATTTGTATATAAAAACGATGTGAAAACCCCAGTGACAACAGGCCTCTCCGATGGTATCAACATAGTGGTTGTTGAAGGCCTTGCCGCTGGTGACAAAATCCGTGGAAATGAAATATTCAAATAGTCTCGTCATTTCGACTGAAGCGTAATGAAATGGAGAGGAATGGAGAAATCACCGCCATGAATCATTCAGAAATTCCTGAAAAAATAATGTCGGTGATTTATTCACCAAAGGTGAATGCTTTCGCAAAGCTCAGGTCTCGACTCCGCTCGGAATGACGAAGTGAATGTAAAACAAATTATTGAATTATTAAAATTAAATACTATATGAAAAAGTTATTCCTTATTATTTCAATAGTAACGGCTTCATTTGCAAGTCAGGCACAGAAAGTTTGGACCTTCGACGAGTGCGTCGACTACGCCATGGAGCATAACGTACAGATACTGCAGACCATTGTAAACCAGAACAGCAACGAGTACCAATACAAGATGGCAAAAAACGCCTGGCTCCCTACAGTGTCGGCTGAGGCCGGACAGAACTTCGGCTTCGGACAGTCACCGTCGGCATACGGCGTGTACGTGTCGGACAACTCGTCATCGACATCGTTGGGAATATCGCTCAGCATGCCGCTGTTCAACGGGTTAAGCATCTACAACCAGATCAAATCGAGCAGCCTGGCTTACGACGCATCGCGTAAAGACGTCGAGGCCGCCAAATACGACCTGAAACTCCTCATAATGTCGTATTACATGCAGGTGGTATTTAACAAGGAAATAAAATCAGTCGCCGAGAAGCAGCTGGCACTTACCGAAGAGCAGCATGCCAAGACGCAGCAGCTCTATGAGCTGGGCAAGGTCGCCGAGTCGAACGTCTACGAGAGCGCCGCACAGGTGGCTACTGCCAAATCGACATTGGTGCAGGCCGACAACGCCTTGATGCTCAGTGTGTTAGACCTTGTGCAGGCCCTTGAGCTCGATTCTATCGAGGGCTTCGACGTGGTGTCGCCCGAGACCTTCGACGGAGCCAACGCACCAGTGCTGCCATCACAAGAGTCGACATTTGACTTCGCCGTGAACCACCAGCCTAGGATAGAGGCCGCCAACATCCGTCTCGAACAGTCATACCGTGACGTAAAAGTCTCAAAATCAGCATGGTACCCGTCGCTGGGCTTATACGCAGGCTATTCCACAGGCTATTACAACTACTTCAGCAACAGCCGCGAAAACCTGCCTTTCAGCGATCAGCTGAGCAACAACGGCAGAACAAGCTTCGGAGTGCGCCTCAACGTGCCGATCTTCAACGCCATGCAGACGAAATATAGAGTCGAGATGACCAAACTTAACATTGAAAATCAAGAACTTAACATTGCCAACGTCCGCAAGGAACTGAAGAAAGACATCCAACAGGCGTTCTACAACGCAGTGGCTGCCGAACAGAAATACAAGACCTCCGAGGAGACATACAACGCCGCCGAGATCGCCTACCGCTTCTCCAACGAGAGCTACGGCGCAGGCCGCGCCACCCTGCTCGAACTCAACGAGAGCAAAAACCGCCTCTTCAAAACAGAAAGCGAGATGCTCCAGGCAAAATATGAGTATATCTATCGTGTAAAAGTATTGGAATTTTATAACGAATAATCGTATAATATTGAATTATTGATTCAATAGTAATTTTTTTCGAATTTTTTTGTAAAGATATGCAGCAAAATGCATATTTTTGCGTTAACATACCGAACGTCATTTCGACTGGACCTCGACCGTAGTGGAGAGGGTAATGGAGAAATCTCCGACAAAAATTCGCTCGAAATGACGAGTTGGTAATATTAAAAGTTTAAAAATATGAAAAGACATTTACTTCTCGCAGCTGTCATGCTGCTGGCAACAGCCAACATTTTTGCACAGACCGAAACAACAACGGTTATTACAAACAACAAAGTCGTCACGACAACGACAAAAGGTGATGATGGTTCAGTGACCATTGTCGAGAGAGTGTTTTGCAACAGAAGTATCCACGACCCGCTCCCGACACTCTACTATTCTTATCTTAACATGTTCGACGGCACCTTCGGTCCGGCTGCCAATGTCCCGATTCGCTCGTCATCATTCGAATGGGGCTTCTATTTCACCAGTCCGGTGGTCCACACATGGAACAACCACTTCGGAATCTCGACAGGTCTCGGCATCAGCAACGCCTACAACTTTTTCTCACACAACCAGGTGTTGCTCAACGACATTGACCACAACACATATTTCGAGTCTCTGATTGACTATTCGACAGTTGAAGGTCACGGTCCGGCCAACAACGACGCACACAGAAGCTTCCTGCGCTACTGGAGCCTGCGTGTCCCTGTGATGTTCCAATTCCAGTGGAATCTCTCCAACGCTCCTATGCAGATTGCAGCAGGCGCTGAGTTTGAGTGGCGCTTCGGCATGCGCTCGTTCGCAAGATACGGCGGTGCAAAACACACCATCAGCGACAACCTCGACTACAGCCCTGTAGGCATCAATGTCCTGCTATCATTGGTGTTCGACGATACCGTGATCTTCTTCAGAAGCGGTCTCACCGATATGATGAAAATCAAAGATCTCAACGGCACCAACGCCGACATGTACCAGATGTCGCTCGGCTTCGGATTTAATTTTGACTAAAATATAATTTGTGATGAAAAAATGTTTATTTTTGCCACATGGTAGAAAATGAACATTTCGAGAATCAACAGCACGAATGGGAATCTGCATTGCAGGTGACTGGCACCGACCAGCCTGCAGTGCAGGTTAACCCTAAAGCTTTGGAGCGTCTGATGGCAGGCCGTCAGAAGCTTTTGCCTTTGAAAGAATACGTCGACGGCATTCTGGCCGGCGATATCACAATATTGAGCAAGGCCATCACTCTCGTCGAGAGCTCCCTGCCCGCTCATCAGAAATTAGCACAGGAAATCATCGCGGAGTGCATCCCTTACAGCGGCAAGGCTCTTCGTCTGGGTATCACAGGTGTGCCAGGCGCTGGCAAGAGCACATTTATCGAGGCGCTGGGCATGGAACTGTGCAAACAAAACAAACGTATCGCGGTGCTCGCCATCGACCCGAGCTCGCAACGCTCGAAAGGCTCTATCTTAGGCGACAAGACCCGCATGGAGGAGCTGTCACAACAACGTAACGCCTACATCCGACCGTCAGCGTCGGCTGGCACCTTGGGCGGCGTGGCACGTAAGACACGCGAGGCTATCATACTATGCGAGGCTGCCGGCTTCGACACCATTTTCGTGGAGACAGTGGGCGTCGGACAGAGCGAGACGGCCGTCTACTCCATGGTCGATTACTTCCTCCTGGTCCTCATCGGAGGGGCAGGCGACGAGCTGCAAGGCATCAAACGCGGCATCATGGAGATGGCCGACGGCATCGTCGTCAACAAAGCGGATGGCGACAACGTGAACCGCGCCAACCGCGCCGCCGCCGAGATTCGCAACGCAGTGCATCTGTTCCCACCATCAGAGTCGGGACAACCGGTCAACGTCACCACATGCTCGTCACTCACACATTTCAACGTGCCCGAAGTGTGGGACATGGTGCAGACTCACGTCGAAAACATCAGAAAATCAGGCTATCTCGATGAAAAACGCGCCCGCCAGGACGTCCAGATGATGCTCGACACAATAGAAAGCACACTGAAGAGCAACTTCTATGAAAACGAAAAAATCAAACAATGGCTCGGTGTTGTGGAGAAAAACGTGGAGGATAAGAAGATCAGCGCCTATGAGGGTGCGAGGCGTTTGCTGGAGTTATTCGAGACACATATTGGGTAGTTACTGAAACATTCAGATGGGTTCCTCACTTAGTTCGGAATGACAACAGTTTTAGCTTGACATTGTGTGGAGAGCGACAATTGTTGAAAAATTGTTGAAAAAATTGTTTTTCGTATATTTTTTTATCCTATCTTTGCCAGTCCAAATCACATTGTAAAAAATTAAATTATAAATAAAAATTTTTGCAACTTAATCATGGACGCTAGAATTCAGATGAATCCAAACCTGCTGGTGCGCTATCTTCAGAAGCCGGCAGCAGAATTCACAAAGCTCGACATTATGCGCTATTGTGAAGAAAATCAAGTAGAGTTTATTAATTTTCATTACTGCGGATGGGACGGCCGTCTCAAAACCCTCAACTTCGTCATCCACAGCCTCGAACACCTCGACAGCATACTTTCAGCTGGCGAACGCGTCGACGGCTCAAGCCTCTTCCCATTCATAGAGGCAGGAAAATCAGACCTTTACGTGATGCCTAAGTTCAGGACAGCATTCCGTAACCCGTTCACCGAGATACCGACAGTCGACATCCTCTGCTCGTTCTACAACCGCGACGGAGAACCGTTCGAGAGCTCACCGGAGTATATCCTCCACAAGGCCCATCAGGTGTTCCAGAAGAGCACAGGCCTCAAGATGGAGACCATGGGCGAACTCGAGTATTATATCATCGCCAACGACGAGGAAGTGTACGAAGTGCCTGACCAGCGCGGCTATCACGAGAGCGCGCCGTTCAACAAGTTCACCGACTACCGTGTCGAAGCCATGCGCCTCATAGCACAGGCAGGCGGCCTCATCAAATACGGACACTCAGAGGTGGGCAACTTCACCAAAGACGGCAAAATCTATGAACAAAACGAGATAGAATTCCTGCCTACAAATATCGAAGACGCAGCCGACCAACTCGTTGTGGCTAAATGGATTATGCGTCAGCTGGCATACCAGTACGGCGTCACCATCACCTTCGCCCCGAAGATCACCGTGGGCAAGGCAGGCAGCGGTCTGCACGTGCACTGCAAGTTCACCAAGAACGGCAAGAGCGTCATGGTACGCAACGGCGAGCTCACCGACTACGCCAAGAAAGCCATCGCTGGTTACATGATGGCAGGCACCTCACTGCCGGCATTCGGCAACCCTAACCCATTGTCATTCATGCGTTTGGTGCCTCACCAGGAAGCCCCTACATCGCTCTGCTGGTCGTTCTCAAACCGCAGCGCCTTGGTGCGTGTGCCTCTCGGCTGGATCAACAACGGCAAAGACATGCTCGCCGACGCCAACCCTTGCGAGAAACCGTCAAACCGCGACTTCAGCGACAAACAGACGTTCGAATGGCGCGCATCAGACGGCTGTGCCGACCTCTACCTCCTCATGGCAGCATTGTGCGCAGCAGCACGCTACGGCATGGAACACCCCGACGCACTCAAAGTGGCTGAGAAAACATACGTCGGCCTGGGCGTCAACATCCATGACGACAAAAACAAGAAAGTGGCCGAGGCTCTCGAACAACTCCCCGACTCGTGCGTGAGAGCAGCCGACGAACTAGAGAAAGACCGCGCCATCTACACGGCAAAGGGCGTATTTTCTGATAATATCATCGATTACCTGATAAAATATCTGCGCAATTTCAACGACGCAAATCTGAGAAAAGAACTCGGAAATGACGAAGAAAAAATCATGAAACTTGTGAAAGAAAATATCCACGTCGGATAAAAAATTTGCAGGTCTGTTGAAAAAAAATTGAAAAAAACACACGCGCGTATTAAAAAAGTGCGTATATTTGCGAGTTAAAATAGTGCAAAATAGGTTTAAAAGCTTAGATAAAATTAGAAAATTAACAACAATTATTAACAAAATCATTCAATTATGAGTAAAAAACTTATTCTCTTTTTGATGGTGCTCTTATTCGGAAGCACAAGCTTCTTAAGAGCAGATGAAGTAACAATTGGTGATCCTACAGCAACGGAGACCAGTTCTTACTTACCAGGGTACTCATTGTACAACTATGCATTGAGTCAGCAAATCTACACCGCTGACGAAATCGGCATGGGTGGTACAATCAGTGACGTAACATTGTGGCTGAAAAACAGCTCAAGTTATGCTCGTAACTACAACATTTACATGAAGGAAGTGAGCGAAACCACATTCGCTGACGATAATTCATGGGTTGCAATGACAGCAGCTGACTTAGTTGCTACTGGCGTTTTGGCCGATGGTATTTCAAGCCCAGTCGCAACAACATTCACACTCAGCACGCCTTTCAACTACACTGGCATGGGCAACCTGGTTATTTGCTTCCAGGATGTTACAGGTTCATGGAGCAGCGGCGCAGCTAGCGTGATTATGGTCACCACTGGCAATCAAGCTATTTATGCCTATCGCGATTCAGGAACTTATGACCCATCAGCTCCAGGTGCGTCAGGTACAACTATCGCGAAAAAAAGCGTTGTGAGACTTACTATTGAAGGCGTTGTTCCTCCAACAGCAGGTGTCTCAATCATTCCGGATGAGTTCATCCTCGGCGACAAGGCTCTCAACAGCAACGTCTGGAAAGAACCATTTGCAGCAAAGATCTACAACGGTGGCGAACCTACCGTCATTTCTGCTTCTTTGAGCAATACATCTGGTGAAAACGCATTCATCATGAGCGAAGAAATCTTGGACATGCCTCTCGCAACAGGCGAAACAACTGATTTCACCCTCACAATCCAGAACGGTGTTCCTAGCGGCGAATATGTCGAGGAATTCACACTGTTCTACACAGAAAACAGAAGCATCATGACAGTTCCTGTCGTTGCTAACATCTACAACGCATCATATCCTGATGTTGTTGAGTATGCACGTACCATGAGCTGGACAAGCGGCGCTTACACCGACACTCCTGATGCTGACAACATGCACGCTGACTACAACCTCTGGGGAATGGACGAAAAACTCCCGGATGTTGTCTATCAGTTCACACTTCCAAAAGACAGCCACTTCCACGCTGAAGCAGGCAACGACTTCATCGCTATATATAAAAAGGTGTCAGATTTACACCTCACAGCAGAAGTTGAACCTCTCATTTTGGGTGAAAATGGTGTCATCGAAGACGAAATCATGTTCGCAGGCACATACTACCTCGTTGCAGCTAGCGACGCCATCACAACAGTGTCAGCTAACTTCACAGAGCTTCCTGCTCCAGAAGAGATCGCTTTCGTCAATCCTACACCAGCCGACGGTGCTACAAGCATCAACGCTCCTGTGACAATCAAATGGGCTCCAACAGATATCACAGCTACAGAATATCAGGTTGTGTTCGGCACATCACCAATCGTGAACGCCGATCCAGAAGCTTGGATCCCAATGGATGATAACTTCGGCACATACGTCGTTACCGAACTCCTTCCTACAACACAGTACTTCTACAAAGTCTTCGCAAGAAACTCAAACGGTGTTGTTTCAACTGAAAGAAGAGGCTTCACATCAACTTTGATCGCTCCTCACGCTGTCACAGCATCAGAAACAGAGATCTTCGTTGACCAGACAACTCTTATCAAATGGAAACTCGCTGGCCAGGGTGGCTTCACAGGTGAAGTGACAGTGGCTGACGGTACAGCAACAAGCTCATACGTTCCTGTCTACGGTCTCTGGGTTGATGACTTCACAAGAAGTGAGATGATCTATCCAGCTGAAATGCTTGAAGAGATGGAAGGTGGTGAAATCACATCATTGACATTCTACCTCAGCACACCTGCAACAACAGCATGGGCACCAGCTCAGTTCAACGTCTACATGAGAGAAGTAACCGGCACAACATTGTCATCATACTTCGGCTCAGCCGATGCAACAATTGTCTATAGCGGCACATTGGACGGCACAGGCACAACAATGACTATCAACCTCGACACACCTTATACATATGACGGTGGCAACCTTCTCATCGGTATCGAAGAACCGGTTGAAGGTACATTCAAATCAGCATATTTCTACGGTGTTGCAGCATCAGGTGCATCAGCATCAGGTTATAGCTCATCAGCATTGTCAGCTGTTTCATTCAACCAGCGTGACTTCTTGCCAAAAGTGACATTCACATGCGGCGGCCGTGGCAACCGTGACCTCATCGGTTACAATGTGTACTATGGCCAGAAGAACACCGAAAACGAATATGTCTACACCAAGGCTAACAACTCAATGCTTACAGAGAGAGAATACCTCCTTGGTAATCTTCCATATGATGTTACAACAGACGGTCTCGACATCAATGTCACAGCTGTCTACGATCAGGGCGAGTCAGTGCACTCAACACCTATCGTCAAAGTTTGGGTTTCAGGTTACGGCAAGTTGACCGGTACCGTCACTGAGCTTATCAGCGGCGCTCCAGTAGCAGGCGTGAACGTGAAATTCATGGGTAAAGACGAATTCAACAACAACGTCACATTCGAAGGCACAACCAACAGCCTCGGTAAATACACTATTAATAATGTAAAAGCCGGTCAGTACATTGGCCAGACCATACTCGAAGGTATGGAGCCTAGCTACTCAGACCAGGTCACACTCGCTTACAACGGCACAGAGACAGTCAACTTCGTGATCCACGAGGAATACAAACAAGTGTTGAGCGTCTACGCTGAAGAAGTTGATCCTACAATGTCAAGAGTGAAATGGTCTCTCACAGAGAACATTGGCCCGGGCCCACAACCAGGCGGTACGACAACATTCACAGAAGGCTTTGAAGGCAGCTTGAACGGCTGGAACGTTCTTACTCTCTTAGCAGACGGTGGTAGCTGGATCCACAGCAGCCAGAACCTCGGCGGTTATGACTATTCAACAGTTGCAC
>Ga0265298_10002016_pt1 | contig 29227 bp, 24 predicted proteins | sample AusTroGonzalo_MG_3_FD_193486 | JGI IMG/M metagenome (GOLD analysis project Ga0265298, IMG submission 193486) | Bovine rumen microbial communities from tropical cattle in Woodstock, Queensland, Australia - Gonzalo_01 | ecosystem: Host-associated > Mammals > Digestive system > Stomach > Rumen ...
CCAATCGTCTTGATGGCAGTAGCCAGAGCATAAGATGTAGCGAGGGTATCAGCACCAGCGAAAAGACGGTCAGTAAGCAACCAACCTGTATCAGCGCCACGATAAAGTCCCTGACGGATAATCTCACCTGCACGTGGAGGACCCATCGTGAGGATTCCTACTGTTGAGCCTGGGTTCTGCTCCTTCAGGCGAAGGGCCTGCTCCAGGGCATTCAAATCTTCTGGATTGAAGATGGCGGGCAGGGCGGCACGGTTTACGGTGCCTTCGGCAGTCATTGCATCCTTACCCACGTTACGGGTGTCTGGCACTTGCTTGGCCAGCACAACAATTTTCAAAGCCATATTATTATAATGTTCAATAATGAATATTCAATTTTTTGCAAAAAGCGGTGCAAAGGTAGTACTTTTCTCCTAATTGGCAAAGTAAAAAGTGTAAAAATTGCACAAACTTGGCTTAAACGTGCACAATTCGGCTATTTTGTGCAATTGAAAATTTGGTTTTCTCGTAGGTTATTCGTAACTTTGCACCCTGAAAAGCAAACTTTATGAAAAGACTACTATCTACGATAGCGGTGGCAGGACTGGCACTCGGTGTGGGCGCACAAGGGTTTGACAACCTGCCTGACCCTATAGAAGACGTGAACAAGGTGGTGGATAACACCCCTGACTCCATAGCAAAGGCGCTGATGTCGCGCCCTGCCCCAGGCAGCACTCGTAAGGGAGCGCAGCCTGTTTTATTCCTTGTTGGCAATTCCACCATGCGCAATGGCACACTGGGTAATGGAAACAATGGCCAATGGGGCTGGGGATATTACTTCCCTAAGTATTTTAATGCTCAGAAGATTGCAGTTGAGAATCAGGCTCTGGGGGGCATGAGTACCCGTACGTTCTACACAGACCTGTGGCCTGCCATCCGCACGGCACTGAAACCAGGCGACTGGGTGGTTGTGTCGATAGGACATAATGACAATGGTGAGTTCTTTGACCAGAAACGAGCACGTGCCGTGATTCCTGGTGTGGATCCCGATACGTGTTATATTGGCTTTAACCAGCGTACTCAGAGGCAGGATACCGTCTATTCGTATGGTACCTACCTGCGTAAGTATATCAACGAGATTCGTGCGAAGGGTGCTAACCCCATTCTGATGTCGTTGACACCACGTGATGCTTTTGACGACAAGGGTAAGATTGTGCGCAAGGCTCAGACTGAGTGGGCAGCCTATATCGCTGCTGTGGAGGGTGTGCCCTTTGTGGATCTGAACGAGATTAGTGGAGCGAAACTCGACAGCTATAGTCGCTGGAAACAACAGTATCACTTCCTAGGTGATAAGATTCATACGTCGAAATTCGGTGCCGAGATGAACGCACGTTCTGCTGCCGAGGGACTGTGGAATAGCAATAACCCACAGCTACTGCCTTTGAAGGCCATGATGCAAGGTGTTGTGGGAGATAACTATAACGACCGTCGTGAGAATGGTAAGCCCGTAGTCTTCTTTACAGGCGACTCAACAGTGAAGAATGCCGATAAAGAGGATGACGGCATGTGGGGCTGGGCCTCGCAGGCACAAACGGTGTTCGATGAGAGTAAAATCACATTGGTGAATGCTGCCCGTGCAGGACGCTCTACTCGTAGCTTTATCCGCGAGGGCTTGTGGGAGAAGGTGTATAACTCACTGCAGCCTGGCGATTTCGTGACGATTCAGTTTGGACATAACGATATCTGTCCGATTACGGATGCGAAGGCACGTGGCGTGATTGCAGAGTCGAAAGATACGCTGCACGTGTATCGACTGGACAACGGTACCTATGAAGTGGTCTATAGCTTCGGCTGGTATTTGAAGAAGATGATTGATGACTGTCGCGAGAAGGGTGCGACACCCATCCTCGTGAGTCTGACACCACGCAACGAGTGGCCTGGCGGCAAGATTGAGCGTCGCGACGGCTCGTATGGTAAATGGTATCGTGAGGTAGTGAAGGAGACAGGCGTGGAGTTTGTTGATATGCACAATATCAGTGCCGACTTCCTGGATAAGAAGTTTGCCAAGAAGTGCCTCTCTGACGATAAGGAGAAAGCAAAGGCCGAGGTGGCCCAGATAAAAGAAAAGGCAGGCCTGTATTTTAAACAGGATCATACCCACGCCTCGAAGTTGGGTGCACAGATGAACGCAAAGTCGTTTGCCAAGGGTTTGAAGACCAGCGGCAACGCACTGGCAAAGTATCTTAAGAAGTAATGAATATCAAGAAGGTAATAGATATGATTCGATACATCGGACAATGTCGCTTGGCGATGAGCGCGCTGCTACTTGTAGTGGCGCTTAGCGCGTTTGGGTCTGATGATAGATTTTCACAGATTGATTCTCCATCAAGAAACAGTGCTTTTGAAAAGGATGCGGATGCGCGTATTGACCACATGCTACAGTTCTTCAATGAGGCTGTTTACGATTCGGTGTTTCCACTGGCGCAGGAAATGATGGACCTGTGCGAGAAGCACCATATGGTGCGTCGCAAGATGCAGGCGTGGCACATGCTTATTGGTGCCTATCACTATACGGGACAGTATAACCAGGCTTTGCGCGAGACGAAGTTGATGTATCAGGAAGCTCGTAAGCGTGGCTCTGACTACGGTGAGTCAATGGCCTATTTCAACATGGGTAATGTGTATTTCAGCATGAGCCACTATGAGGAGTCGGCCGATGCCTTCGAGAAGAGTATCCCGCTGATGCTGAAGATTGACGAGTCGGTGCTGTTGGATATCTATCCTTACTACTGCGACGCATTGGAGGCCTTGAAGCGTTTTGATAAGTTGGACCAGACTATCCTGCAGTGGTATCAGGTGATGCAGAAGCAGGTGAAGAATCTTTCTGCTAACGACAAGAATGTGGCATTGGCCAACTATTTCATTGCTTGTGTGCAGGGCTCGCTGGGCAGAAACGATCTTGCCAGTGCAGAACGATATCTGAATGATGCGGAGCGTTTTATTAAGGGGAAAAACAGATATGAATATATGTATCTGCTGTTCTATCGTGCCCAACTGCGTATGCTGCAGGGACGCTATGACGAGGCATTGCAGTTGAATGCCGAACGACTGCGTATGTGCAACTTTATTGACGATAAACCGACGCTGGTGCCTGTGCATAAACAGAGGGCTGATATCCTGATGCAGGCTGGGCGCTTCAAGGAGGCTGCACAGATGTATGCACGTACTTATGAGTTGAGCGACTCGCTGAACCGTGCCAATACACGCACCCAGCTCAACGAGCTTCGTACTATGTTCAAGGTCGATGAGCTGGAAACGGTGAATGCTGAGCGCGAGAATCGCTTGGAGGCAATGGAAGTTCACTCGTCTCTGCAGCGCAGTCGCTATATGACCATTATCACAACGGTGGCTTCGGTGTGTCTGCTCGTTATCATGCTTCTTGTCTGGTATTCGGCCCGTAAACTGAGGTTTAAGAACAGGGAGTTGGCACTGCGTAACAAGGATTTGCGCATAGCCAGTGAGAAGGCGGAGGCTTCGCTGAGGATGAAGACCGACTTTATTCATCAGATATCGCACGAGATTCGTACACCACTGAATGTGTTGTCAGGCTTCTCGCAGATTCTGACAACGAGTGGTGCTTCGCTCGACGAGGCTACACGTCAGAGTATCAACCACCGTATTGTGGAGAGTACGGACCGTATCACCAATCTGGTGAACAAGATGCTGGAACTCAGTGAGGCCAGCAGCGAGACAATTATTGAACGTACGGATGAGGTGTCGCCTGTGCGTATTGCTGAGGAGGCTATCACTATGTCTTCTGTCAACAAACAGCAGCATATCACTTTTGACTATGCTTCTGATCCTGCTGTCCAGATGCTAACGCTGAAGACGAATATCAAGCAGGCTACTCGCGTTATCCAGTTCCTGCTGGACAATGCTGTGAAGTTTATGCATCCGCAGGGTGAAGACCTGAAGCAGGGAAGCATCCGCTTTTTGGTTAAACCTTCTGACGATAACTTGTTTGTGAAGTTTATCGTTGAGGATACAGGTAAGGGTGTGCCTGCCGAGGAGGCTGAGCATATCTTTGAAGAGTTTGTTCAGTTGGATGAATATTACGAGGGCACAGGTGTGGGCCTTACCGTTGCTCGTAGCATTGCACGCCGTCTGGGTGGTGATGTGGTGCTCGATACAACCTATACGGATGGCGCACGTTTCGTGTTTACCTTGCCTAAGAACTAAACTGGTATGATAGATAGAGCGACGGTTGACAAGATTATCGATGCTGCCCGTATCGTTGACGTGGTGGGAGAGTTCGTGACACTCAAGAAGAGTGGCGTGAACTACAAGGGCTTGTGTCCGTTCCACGACGATCGTAATCCGTCGTTCATGGTATCGCCGTCGAAGAATATCTGTCACTGCTTTGTATGCGGAAAGGGTGGCACACCAGCCAACTTCCTGATGGAACATGAACAGATTACCTATCCTGAGGCACTGCGGTGGCTGGCTAAGAAATACAACATCGAGATTGTCGAGAAGGAGATGACCGACGAGGAGCGCGAGGCACAGAGCGAGCGCGAGTCGATGTTCATCGTTAACGAGTGGGCAAAGGACTGGTTCCACGATATTTTGAAGAACGATCCTGACGGCATCGCCATCGGTAAGCAATATTTCCGTAGTCGTGGTGTACGTGATGACATCATAGAAAAGTTCCAGCTGGGCTATGCGCCTCAGAAACGTGATGCACTGGCGCAGGCTTCTAAGGCTAAGGGTTATAAGCCTGAGTTCCTGGTGAAGACGGGACTGTGTATTGAGGGCGAGAAGGGTGTGTATGACCGCTATGCTGGTCGTGCCATCTTCCCTTGGTTCAACGTGAGCGGCAAGGTAGTGGCCTTTGGTGGTCGTGTGCTGGACAGTCGCACGAAGGGTGTGGCACAGAAGTATGTCAACTCGCCCGACTCGGATATCTATCACAAGGAACGTGAGCTCTATGGCATCTATCAGGCCAAGAAGGCCATTGTGAAGGAAGACCGCGTGTTCATGGTCGAGGGCTATACCGACGTCATTGCCATGCATCAGGCTGGCATTGAGAATGTGGTGGCCAATAGTGGTACGGCACTGTCAACCTATCAGATACACATGCTGCACCGCTTCACGAATAATATCACCCTGCTTTATGATGGCGATGAGGCAGGTATCCATGCGGCTATGCGTGGTACGGACATGCTGCTCGAGGAGGGTATGAACATCAAGGTGCTGCTGTTGCCTGATGGTGACGACCCTGACTCGTTTGCACGCAAGCACTCCACAGAAGAGCTGAAACATTATATCGAGGATAATCAGACGGACTTTATCACCTTCAAGAGCCGTCTCACCGTTGAGAACGTCACCGACCCAGTGAAACGTTCAGAGGCTATTGGTGGTATTGTGAAGAGTATCTCTGTGATTCCTGACCAGATTCTGCGCTCAACCTATCTCAGCGACTTTGCTCATCGTATCAATATGAAGGAGCAGACGCTGGTGGCCGAGATGAATAAGTTCATCCAGAAGAACCTGGAGGACAAAGAGAAAGATAACGCACGGCAGCAGGGGCGCGAATCTCAGCAAGAGCAGGAAATGCCACAGTCCGAGGTGAGCGAGGACGACCTGCTGTCTCTTCACTCGCCCACAGAACAGGCGTCGCAGGTGGAGCAGATGCTGGTGCGCGAGATTGTGCGCCATGGTGAGGAGATCATCTTCGATAATATCGAGACCGAGGATGGTGGAACCATCTCGCTCAATGTGGCTCAGTATGTGAATTTCGACCTGTCGCAGGACGGACTCTCTTTTGCGCTTCCCATCCACAACCAGATATTGGCGGAGGCAGTAGAGCAGAGTGAGAAGCCTGACTTCAAGGCCGAGTCGTATTTTTGTAATCACGCCGATGTGCAGGTCAGTCAACTGGCCACCCGCCTGGCCATCGACCGTCATCAGTTGGGCGGACGCTTCGTATTGGAACCTCGTGAGGGGTCGTTGCGTCAGCGCGTGCTCCATCTTGTGATGGACTTCCGCCTCGACATAGTAGAGAATAGATTAAAGGAAATTCAGCGTCAGTTGCAGCAGGTGGGCTCTGATGTTGAGAAAATGATGCAATTATTAAAGGAACATAAGGAAACCAAAGAGATTCGTGATGAACTGGCTAAGCGCCTGGGCTCCGATCTCGTTGTCTAAAACGAATTATGTATTACATTCAGAAAAAATTAGAAGTATCAGCTAGCCATCACTTGGTGCTGGACTATGAGAGTAAGTGTTCAAACCTGCACGGTCACAATTGGATTATCACCCTTTTTTGCCGTGCTAAGGAGTTAAATCAGAATGGTATGGTCGTCGACTTTACAGAGATTAAGCGTAATATCAAAGGTAAGTTGGACCATCAGAATTTGAATGATGTACTGCCCTTCAATCCAACGGCAGAGAATATCGCCCGTTGGTGTGTAGAGCAGATTCCTACTTGCTACCGTGCAGAGGTGCAGGAAAGTGAGGGCAACTTGGCAGCCTATGAAGAGGATTAACAATATCTTTTATTCATTGCAGGGTGAGGGACGCAACACGGGTCGTGCTGCTGTCTTCATCCGCTTTGCTGGTTGCAACTTGCGTTGCTCGTTCTGCGATACGGAGTTCGAGTCCTATCGCGAGATGAGTTGTGAGGAGATTTTGGCAGAGGTTGAGGCTATCGGTCCTCAGTCCTCCGCCATTAAACCTCTTATCGTCCTGACGGGTGGCGAGCCCACCTTGCAGGTTGATGAGACCTTTGTTGACTTCCTGCATGAGCATGGCTATGAGGTGGCAATGGAGAGTAATGGCACACGTCTTGCTCCCAAGAACCTCGACTGGCTCACAGTGTCGCCAAAGCAAAAGCCTGTTCTCCAGCGTTGCAGCGAGGTGAAGGTGGTCTTTACGGATGCCGAACAGGTGTCGGACTTTGATCTCGAGGCCGACTACTATTACCTGCAACCTTGCGACACTGGTGATGCTCAGCGTAACAAAGCTATCACGCAGGCCTGTGTTGAGTATATCAAACAGCATCCGCAATGGCGGCTCTCGCTGCAGACACATAAGCTTATTGACATAGAGTGACGAATTTCGGTTCTCGAATTTTTATCCTCTAACCCCTAACTTCTAACCCCTAGAAACAATGACCTGGCAAGCTATCCTAATCCTCATTTATCAGATAATAGTCGTTGCGACTGTTATCCATGTGGTGATGGATAATCGTCAACCTTCCAAGACGATGGCATGGGCTATGGTCATTTATTTTGTACCCGTTGCCGGTGTGGTAGCCTATCTGTTCTTTGGTATCAACACACGCAGGGAACGTATGGTGAGCAGCAGGTCGATGGACCAGTTGACCAAGCGCTCGATGTTGGAGTTTGTGGAACAGCGCAACCTGCAACTGCCTGAGGCGCATCGCTCCGTGATGGACCTCTTTGTGAACCAGAGCTTTTCACTGCCCTTTAATAATAATAAGGTGGAAATCCTGACCAGTGGTTATGATTTCGTACCGTCGTTGTTGCACGACATAGCCCAGGCCACCAATCATATACATATTGACATGTATATCTTCGAGGACGATGCTCTGGGACGTCTTATCTCGGATGCGCTGATAGATAAGGTCCATGCGGGCGTGGAGGTGCGTGTCATCTATGATGATGTGGGCTGTTGGGGCGTGAAGAAGGATTTTTTTGAGCGCATGCGTATTGAAGGGATTGAGGTGGAACCTTTCCTGCCTGTTCGCTTTCCCACGTTTGCACGTAAGGTGAACTATCGTAACCATCGCAAACTGATTGTTATTGATGGAAAAGTGGGTTATGTTGGTGGCATGAACTTGGCACTTCGCTATGTGAAAGGCCGCAATAACCGTGGTTGGCGCGATACGATGCTGCGCATTGAGGGTGGTGGTGTTTGCTCTATCCAAAGGGCCTTCTTGGTCGACTGGTATTTCGTTGACCGTACGTTACTCAGTGATCGTAAGTATTATCCCATCAACGAGCATGCCATGATGAACAATAATGCACAGTGTGTGGTTCAGACCATCACCTCGGCTCCCCTGGCTCCTTATCCTGAGATTATGCAGGGCTTTGTGCGTATCATCATGGGTGCCAAGAAGTATGTCTATATCCAAACACCTTATTTCCTGCCTACCGATGCTGTGTTTTTTGCCTTGAAGACTGCAGTTACGTCAGGTGTTGATGTGAGGGTGATGGTGCCCAAGAATACGGATGGCTGGTTTGTGGAGTGGGGCAGCAGGAGTTATCTGCGCGAGGCCCACGAAGCAGGCATCCATGTGATGCTCTACGAGGAAAAGTTCTTGCATGCCAAGATGATGGTGTGTGACGATTCACTATGCACCTGTGGCTCTACGAATATTGACTTCCGCAGTTTCGAGAATAACTTTGAATCGAACACTTTTGTCTATGATGAGGATGTGGCCCAGCAGATGAAACAGGTGTTCCTGCAGGATGCAGAACACACCATTCCTTTGACAAGTTTGCCAAAGCTCATTCATCCACGTTTCTTCACCCGTTTGGGTGAGTCGTTTATGCGTTTACTCTCGCCTTTGATGTAAACAAACTGAAGTTGACACTGCCGTAACTTCTATGCTCCACAAAGTGCGGATGCTCTGAGAAGTCGTGATCTTTGCCGTGCTCAAATACGAAGATGCCATCTTCCTTTAGGATTCCTTTTTCAAACACAAGGTCGGGAATCTTAGGCAGGTCCTTCAAGGCATAGGGTGGGTCGGCAAAGATAAAGTCGAACTGCTGGTGGCAGCTCTTGATGAATCGGAAAACATCGGCACGCAGGGGAATACAGCTATCGTCGCCCAGTTTCTTGATGCACTCGCAGATAAAACGATGGTGGTCGCGGTCCATCTCGACGCTGATCACCTGTTGGCAACCACGCGACATGAGTTCCAATGAAATACTGCCTGTGCCAGAGAATAAGTCCAATGCAGTGGCATCCTCAAAATCAACATACTGCGTCAGCACATTGAAGATGTTCTCTTTTGCAAAATCTGTGGTAGGCCGCGCCTTAAACGAGCGCGGAACCTCGAAATGTCGTCCTTTATATTTTCCTGTAATGATTCTCATCCTTCTTACATCTTCTTGCGTCGCTTCGGTAGCAAGCGTCTCGCTATGCTCGCCGAGTGACCTCTTACATTTTACATCATCTTCCCTTGATATACAGCGTCTGCAGGTCGTATGGCATGCCTTTAATCTCTGTGATAGCATGACGGTTGAAGTCGGCCGAGGGATTGATGATATACGCGTTCTGCAGGAATTTCTTCAGTTCTGCCAGCAGCCATTCCTTCTCAGGTATCTCGCCTACGATATGCAACTCGTCGTACTCAGGCTGCAGGCGCAACTGCTTCCATACATAGAGCAGGAAGTAGAGTGAGTCGTTGGCACGACTTGCTTCGAAGGTGTTGCAGAACTTAAATCTATTTTGTTGGAAACTGAAGATGTCGAGGCGCTTCTCGTGGAAATAACCATACAACTTATGGCGTGTGCCTGTATAGCTGCGCTGATGCAGATGACGCCACACGGGCGAGATGGCCGTGATCACCTTCACATCTTTGAAGTGGTCGTCAATAACCAGTCGCAGGTCTTTGTTCATCGCAAACACTGCCACCGCATTGAGGTCAGGCAACACATTATAGCACACTATGTCCTGCTCTTTCTTGGGGAAGGTATGACTATACATTTTGTCGATGTCCTTCTCGTCAAACAGTTCCACAGGCACCATCAGCACATCAGAGTCGAGCACCACCCTCACTCTTGCGGGTGGATCCAGTAGCAGGTCGGCCGTCTTAAACGCTTCACGAAGATTAGCCGCCATCGATACGCCGCTCTTGATGACATACGGTTCGTAGATGACGTCTTTTTCGTTCTCAGCCACCTGCGAGAACGACATAGAGTTGCGTCCTATGCGGATGGTGAGTCGTTGCTTGTTGCTTGTTATTTCTGGCATCCTCGTTGTTATTTTTCTGCAAAAATACACATTTTCTCTGAGATAGCCAAGAAAACAAGGCCTATTCTTTTTAATAGGGTATAAGTCGCAACTCAGAGATTCGCAGCACACGTATGGCTTTACTGCCGCGAATATCTGAATTTGATACTCTTGTCTCAATCTTGATGCAGTTGTCCATTGCATTTGCTGTGAAGTCCTCTGCCAGTATTGTCACTTGCGAGCCAGACGCCTCGTGGGGCATATACAAGCTACCGTCGTTGGAACCAGTTGTCGTTACGCGCAATATACATGGTAGTTTTTCTGTATCCGTGGCATCGTCCTTCGTCTCTGGTGCAAATGTGATTTGGAGTTTGTAGCGCAAGCCTGGCACCATCTCTTCGTTGCGATATAGTACGAAGTGATTTGTGTTTGTTATATTCTGTTCAAAGCGCACCCATCTGTTATTGGGTATGCCCCATGAGGTGTTAACATTGTCAACGAGAGTGGGTTTTACAGTTTCAATCGAGTCTGCATAATTCGTACTTTCTTCATCTCGTATCTTGGATACCTCGCTGAGGCCGTTCCAAGCATCAATCACAATCTCGCGCTGGGTGAGCCAGGTGTAGAACGACTCTGGAATGAAGTTCAGACGATAACCTATGCCGTCGTCAAAAGTCTGCGAACTGGTGTAAGCAGTGATGTCGAAGGCTGCTCCCTCTTCTGTCTGGCGCCATTCGTTCCACAACGGTTCCAGTTGTTTACGAGAGGGTACTGTTGTGTTAGCAGGAAAATGTGCTGATGAGAATATGGCCAGTGCTTCGTCGGAAAACTGAGGATAGGTGTTGTAGTCTGAATCAGTCATGACGTGAGGCACACGGAAACTCTTCTCTGGTCCGTAGAACACAACAGGCTTCACTTGTCCATTCTCCTCAGCCTGTCCTTCTGCAAAGGTGCGATAATAGTAGGTTTTACCATGTTCTAATGTGGCATTGATAATGTTGTCTTCAATATGATAATAACGTGGTAACCTTATTGTTCTACCATCCATTTGATATCGAAATTCTTGTAATGTGGTTCTTGGACTAATCAAGATATAGCTGATGTTCAAGTCCCTTATTCTTGTGTATTCACCATAATAATCCGTATAATAGTCATCTGTGCAATACTCCAAGGAGTCACAGTGATCAATGGTAAGTCCTGGCGTTGTGCCGAAGCAGAGTCCGCGGCGTACGTTAAAACTCTTGGGAACGTCGTCCTTCCATACCAAGGCTACACTATACTCTCCATCATAGTTCCATACGTTTGTGACACCCCAGTCATAACTATAGCCATTGTTGTGGTTGGTGGTGTAGTGTCCCATGTCCTGTTCTGCAGGTGCAAACTCATAGAACTGCATGTTGGTTCTTTCTTTCAGACCGTTGACATAGCGTCGCTGGGTGCCGTCCTTCATGTGCAGTATGGTGACGTCTTGGGCTGTAGCTCCGAGGATGCCTCCCACCAGTGCAGTTATCAGTAGTATGATATATTTCTTTTTCATTGTTGTTTCCTCCTTCATGATTATTCTTCAGGTATTTCCTGATTGTCACAGATGGCTGCTGGACAGAGCTCCAGGTAGTCGAACATAAATTCTTTCACCACATTTTGATCGTCGTTTCGTGTCTTGATGCGCAAATAGTTATCATCTTTGCCATTGCTTTGTATTCTTCCCAACACAAAACGTGCAGTGTGATTCATCTCGCTAAAGGGTATGAAACCGAATTCAAAGTCTCTTTTGACTCCGCAATCCTTGGGACCATTCATGACCTTATATGGCCGTTCAACACCTTCTTGATAGCTGTCTGATGTAGCAAGCGAGTCAATTGTTAGGTTGCCGTTCAGCCAGATTCTGACATCGGGGTTGTTGCCCATGCCACTTTTGCCCAAACGAATCTCCCATTCGCCTGCCGGCATTGGTGGTAGTTTTACTGACATGTCAAAATCGCCAAAGATTTCAATATTATCGTTTTCGTATGATGGGTAAAGCTCGTTTGGATAATGAAAAACTAAACCAGGATTCTGTATGGTATTTGAGAAGTTTTCGATGGCATCCCATGTAAGGATAATGTTTTTGTCTCTATAGAAATTAATGTTCTCATCTGTTAGATTAGAATCTGTGCTACTCCAATAATATTCTCTTTTGTAGGCGTTCATTACGTCTGGGGTCAACGTCCTGGTGTTTACACGCCAGCGCTCGCCACCTAGCACTACATCGCGTGCCTGCTGGTTATAGGTCAGAATCTGGTCAATATAATAATAATAGCCATTGAAGGCCTTGTGCTCATAGATGGTCTTGTCGTCAATGCTCTCGCCCACGACCTTGGCACCACGCACCTGCACGCCATATTTATCAGGTCCCGCTTTCAATCCGCGACGATTCAGATACACGCCACTCTCTTCGCCGGCATCTGGATATGAGCATTTCAGTGAGGCATAGGGCATCAGCGTGGCATACCATGAGGCAATATCTGCCAGATTGCGATTGAAATCGTGCTGCAAACCATAAGGACTGTCTCCGTCGTAAGCTGTCAGATATGCATATGTACTACCATGTTTTAGAATGTGATAAGCCACAAAGCGGTTCAGTGAGTTGCGGCGATTAGTGGGATCGCTCACGTTGGCATCCTCAGGATAGACTACATCGTACACTTGCTTGGCGTAGGCCTTCAACTGCTGAATATTGTTGATGCCGTTGGCAGCAAATACGTCGTCGGTCTCGGCAAAAACAGTGAACATCCTGGGACGTGTCTTGAGATAGTAAGCTGCCTCTTTTCTTACATGCGACTTGTAGTAATACTTCTCTGGGCCATCATATTGATAGTCTTTCCAGTAAGCTTTCAGCGTGTCTGCCAGTCCTGTGAGCTTCAATGCCTGACTGAATAGTTGCGTTTTGGCGTCGGCTTCCAGACGACTGTCTAGCATTGTCGACATAAACTGTTCGTCGCTTTCATACGTTATCTTCTCTACATCATCGGCCAATATGGGGGCGGCGCCATTTATGACGATGTATTGCTGAGATGCAGCCGATTGCATGATACCAGTGGCGAGTATGGATAGTAAAACTCTTTTCATGGCTTCATCAGTTTAAAGGTGAAATGTTGATTGACTGATACCATATAAACGCCTCGCTTCAGGTTGCTCAGGTTAACAATAGCTTTGTCGCCATCGCGATTGATGTTGCCCTTGATGCTTTTGCCCTGCAGGTCAAACACCTGTAAGCGGTCGTTTCCTTTGAGTCCGCCGACACTTACTACGCCAGGTCGCGTCAAGTTGAAGGTGATAGGCTGGTCGGTTTGTTTCTTCGTATTGGTAATGGCATTGATGTCGCTGACTCCTACCTTGATGCTCTCTACATCATCGCGATTCATGGTTAGGGTGGCTTCTTCCTTTGTATTAGAGAGATAGGTTACTGTCATTACGCTATTTTCATAGCAGACGACAGGCTTCTGTGTGGGCAAAACGAACTGCACCTGGTTGCCATCGGCCAGATTGATGGTGAGAACCCCCAGATTTTCTGCCATGGTGTTCGTAGTCACTAACCACAGAAAAAGCAATAAAAAAGATTTTAGTCTCATAACGATTAATGTTTTATGCTTGTTGTTTTTTGTTAAGAATCAGACTGATAGTAATATTTAAAAGATGATGCAAAAATAGAAAAACGTTTTGATAAAAGCAAATGAATAGTCAATTTGTTTGTTTTGTTAACTTTATTTAATAATAATAGTCTCGAAATAATCCTTGTATTTTGTCTCCTTATTCGTATCTTTGCACAAATGATTCAGGACGAACTCATAAATAGGCTGCGGACAAGTCTGGGCCATATACCCACGGCAGAGCAGGAGAGTGCCATTCAACTCTTTGTTCAGTTTCTCACCGATCGCGACGAGCGTACGGTGTTTGTGCTTCGTGGCTCGGCAGGTACAGGTAAGACCACGCTGGCTGCAGCCGTAGTTCGAACCCTCAAGGCCTTGCAGCAGAAGCTCGTGCTGATGACCCCCACGGGTCGCGCTGCCAAAGTGTTCTCTGGTTATGCAGGTCATGCGGCCTACACCATACACCGTCGCATCTATCGTCAGAAGACGGCTGGCGACCTCTCTGCTTTCAGTCTGAATATCAACCAAAACACGGAAACGCTCTTTATGGTCGACGAGGCCTCGATGATTAGTAATCAAGGCTTTTCTGATACTTTTGGCACAGGGCGCTTGCTCGATGACCTTATCCAGTTTGTCTACAGCGGTCGCAAATGCAGATTGGTGTTGGTGGGCGACGTGGCTCAGTTACCTCCTGTGGGCGAGGATGAGAGTCCTGCCTTGATGACCGACATGCTGCGCAGCTATGGACTCACCGTCTATGAGTGCGACCTCAACGAAGTTTTGCGTCAGGCCGAGGACTCAGGCATTCTGTGGAATGCGACGGAGGTGAGAGGGTTGATGGCTGATGAAGGATGGCTGACGGAAGAAGGAGATTGTGTTTTGCCTAAGATACGCTTTAATGGCTTTGACGATATTCAGGTGATGCCTGGCGACGAACTCATCGAGAGTCTGGCCACCAGCTACAGTCGTGTGGGTGTGGACGACACGATGGTGGTGACGCGAAGCAACAAACGGGCGAATATCTATAACCAAGGCATTCGCAACACAGTGCTCGACCGTGAGGATGAACTCTGCACAGGCGACCGCATCATGATTGTGAAGAACAATTATTACTGGACGGAACAGTCAAAGGAAATACCTTTCATCGCCAACGGTGATATTGCCATCGTGCGCCGTGTGCGCCATGTTCATGAGCTTTATGGTTTCCGTTTTGCTGAGGTGACGATGACTTTACCCGACTACGACGACTTTGAACTTACAGCCATCGTCCTGCTCGATACGCTGACCAGCGAAGCGCCTGCCCTGACGCGTGAACAACAACAGCAATTGTTTGACAAGGTGATGGAGGATTATATGGATGTGCCCTATAAATCAGATCGCCTGAAGAAGATCAAACAAGACAAATACTATAATGCTCTGCAGATTAAGTTTGCCTATGCGGCTACCTGTCATAAAACACAGGGTGGACAGTGGGCGCACGTCTATATCGATCAAGGCTATGTCACTGACGATATGCTGGGACCCGACTATTTCCACTGGCTTTATACGGCACTCACGCGTGCCACTGAAAAAGTTTTCCTGGTCAACTGGCCCAAGACACAGATAACAAACAACAAAAAAATATGAAGAAACCGATTATATTACTTGCGTTGGCAGGTCTGACCTTGACTGCCTCGGCACAGAGGGTAGACAGTATTCGCATGAAGGACGTTCTGAAGGACGTCCCTTCGCGTACATGGGAGAAAACAGACTCTACCGAGGTCTATTCCATTAACTATCAGATGCCGTCGTTCAAGGGCGGAAAGGCTGCATTGAACAAGTTCGTGCAGAAGAACCTGCGCTATCCCAGTGACGCTGAGGCTTACGGTGTAGAGGGTAGTGTGGTGATGACATACTGCATCAATCGTGATGGCTCTGTATCAGACGTCTCTGCCCACGACTGCAAGATAGATCGCTTTAATGCCACAAGGTTCTCGCAGGAGACGGAGGCTCGCCAAAAGGAACTGAAACGCCACTTTGCCCTGCTGTTTGCCAAGGAGGGTGCCCGCATCATCCGCAAGATGCCCAAATGGATTCCAGCCAAGGTAAAGGGCGAGGCCATACCCGTAAAGATGGAACTCCGACTCTATTTCGTTGATGCTAGCAAGTAGTAGGGTCTTATATTCTTATTCGTATAGTCAGTAATATAAAAATATAGTATTGATTCGTTTCTTGTTATGAGTTACGACATTGCAATCATTGATCATCATAAACGATTTGAATCGTGCAGAGAATTCCTATTGTGGTATAACGATGCCGTTCAGCATTTGCAAGAAGATTATCAGCAGACCTCTCCAGCATTACAACAATGGTTTCTGAAAATAAAGAATCATATTCGTCCGTTGAATGGTGAGTTTGCACCTGCAGCTGAAGAACTGGATACAGGAGAATTTCTTGAGGCCGATTATTCTTTTGGAAAAGGGATGATATATGTCTCACTCGCTTCGACCGATGCTCATAAGACAAGCGCATTGGCTCGCGACCTGGCTAAAGAATTCGACCTGGGCTATTTCGATATCAGCGGAATGAGTGAGTTGTATAATGCTGATGGGAGCCATTTCCTGGTGTCAAGTCAGCAAGAAACAATCGATGCCTCTCAGAAAGGATATATTAGCAAATCTAAAAACAGAAAGATATTTATTTTTTTTGTTGTACTGTTATATCTCATAGCCTTATATATATGTTTCCTTAATGCTGATTCATGGGGTGGAAAGGTATTAATTCCACTAACACTATCCATCTTGATTCCCTTTTATGGATTTGTGCAGGGAAAGGAAAAGAATACTGAAACGTAGTATTATAAGCTTCTGAATACGATTATGCCGCCGACAATGAAGATAATTAAGTTTTTGAAAGACTGGACGCTGCCCGTTTCGATGGGAACGGGAGCGCTGTTGTATCTGCTGTTTGCCTATGTGCCCCAGTTGGACGAGGCCGCCTTGTTTTTTGACCCCGTGATGGAGGCCATCCTCCCCATGTTTATGTTCTTGGTGCTCTTTGTCACCTTCTGTAAGGTCGAATTTCATAAGATGCGTCCTGTGTGGTGGCATCTGTGGGTGAGCATCTTTAACTTGCTGTTCGTTGGCATCGTGATGGCGCTGATATTGGGCTTGAATCTGAAAGACGAGAAGCTGGTGCTGATGGAAGCCCTGCTGATGTGTATCATTGCTCCTTGTGCCACGGCTGCTGCAGTGGTGACCCAGAAGTTGGGCGGTTCGTTGGAACAGACCACCACCTTTACTTTTCTTTCTAATTTTATCACGGTGCTATTGGTTCCGGTGTGCTTCCCAATGATAGAGAAAGGTGCCGATATCTCGTTTATGAGTGCCTTCTGGAAGATTCTCTATCAGGTCGTTGTGCTATTGGTGGTGCCCATGTTGCTGGCCTATGTGGTGAAACACACCATGCATCGCCTGCATAAAAAAATAGTGAGCATCAAGGATTTGTCGTTCTATCTCTGGGGTTGCTCGTTGATGATTGTGACAGGCACCACTGTGAAAAATATTCTTCATGCTGAGGCCTCTGTGTTGTTGCTCATGGTGATAGCCCTTTTAGGCCTACTGCTGTGTGTTATCCAGTTTGCCGTTGGTCGCTTCATTGGTCATTTCTTCGGCCGTACGCAAGAGGCCGGTCAGGCCTTGGGACAGAAGAATACCGCTTTTGCTATCTGGCTGGGTATCACCTATCTGAATCCATTGTCGTCAGTGGGTCCAGGTTGCTATATTCTTTGGCAGAACATCATTAACTCTGTTGAGATATGGCAAGAGCGGAAGAAGAATAATATGTAAAAGACTTTTTGATAAGGAAAAGTAAAAAGGCGTAGCGATAGTTAGAAAAAATGATGAAAATATTTTGATAGTCAGAGTTTTTTCTTTATCTTTGCAACTGAATACTAAATCATTGCATATGGGAAAACATACGAGATTTTTGCCTTTTACTCTTCTCGTTGCCGTCTTTGCACTGGCTGTTTCGTGCAAAGAGGATAAGTTAGCGCAGGATTTTACCAGTGGACAGGCAGACAGTCTCATCTTTGAAGCAGGTGTTCAGAAGAACTATGACTACATGGTGTCATTGGTCGACAGTCTTGAGCGCGTGGGAAGCATTTCTGTGATGAATGCTGACCGCTGGCGTGGTACAGCCTATTATAGACAAGGACAGTATCGCTCGGCAGAATTCTATTATAAGAAGGTCATGGACGGTGTTATCGAAACCACGCAGGATTCGCTGGCCTATGTAAAGTCTGCACGCCGATTGTCAGAGTTGCTATTGATTAAAGGCGACTATGAGGGCTCACTGCGTGTGGCTATGCCTGCCGTTCAGAAATTACAGGAGTCGGGCTATGGCTCGGATATCGACTATGCCATCCTGATCAATAATATTGGATGCTGCCAACTCTATCTGGGATATGATGATGAGGCAAAGGAGAGTTTTGCCACAGCCCGTAGTCACTATAAGAATCGCTGGCAGACAGACAGTACCAGTCGAGGTTATCAGGAGGCCGTGCTTGGCACTGTTTATACCAGTCAGGCTTATATCAACACACGAAATTTCGCAGAGGCAGCCCAATGGATTGACCGTACGGACTCGCTACTGACCCTTTATCACGAAATGCCCGATGCCCGTCTCGAATACTTTGACGAATATCGCGGACGTGTCTATATCATGAAAGCTGTGGCCCTGCAGGGTTTAGGAAATCTTGCTGAGGCTGCAAAAGCCTATCAGTCGTTCCTGACTACTGAATTCTCGAAGACCAGTTCGGCCCTGATTTATGCCAACGACTATCTGATGGCCGCTGGACGCTATAAGGAAGCGGCTGATAATTATCAGAATCTGGATAAGATGCTGACAGAACATGGCATGCGCGAGTCGCTGGACATTATCCAACTCTTCCTGTTGCCCAAGTTCCGTGCCAATGCATGGGCATTGCGTCGCGACTCGGCAGTGGCTGTTGGCATGCATCTCTGTGATGCTTTGGACAGCGCTATCGTGAAGAACAAAACGAACGATGCCGCTGAGTTGGCCACCATCTATGAAACTCAGCAGAAGGAGGCTCAGATAGCCATGCAGCAAGCCAATATGGCTCGCCATCGTATGTTCAGTTCGTTGGTGGCTCTGGCCCTGGTAATCATCTCCTTCTCTATCATCATCTTCTTCCGTATTCGTTCTGCAAAGCGTCTGAAGAATGCTCACCGTCAGTTGGAAGAAGCACACCAGAAGTTGCAGGTGGCCTACGACCAGTTGGAAGAGACGACAGCGGCCAAGGAAAGAATAGAAAGTGAGCTCCGCATTGCCCGTGACATCCAGATGTCGATGGTGCCGCAGCATGCCCCTGAGCGTCAGGGATTGGATCTGCATGCCTCGATGATCACGGCCAAGGAGGTGGGTGGCGATTTGTATGGTTATCTCCTGGAGGGCGACTCGCTATACTTCTGCGTAGGCGACGTGAGTGGTAAGGGCGTTCCTGCATCGCTCTTTATGGCTCAGGCCACTCGACTGTTCCGCACTATGGCATCGCAGCACATGATGCCGGCCGAGATAGCCACTCGTATGAATGCGGCATTGACAGAAAACAATGAGCAGGGCATGTTTGTTACCATGTTTATGGGTCTGCTTAATCTGAAGACGGGTAAGTTGAACTACTGTAATGCAGGACACAATCCTCCTTTGGTGATGGATAGTCCTCTGTCGGCTGTTACTGCGAGAAACTATCCTTTCCGTTATCTGGAGATGGAGCCCAATGCGCCTATTGGCTTGTGGCCCGAGTTGGAGTTTGTGGGTGAGGAGATTGAGAACCTCAAGGGACGTCCAATGGTGTTCTATACCGATGGATTGACAGAGGCAGAGAACAAACAGCAAGAGCAGTTTGGTGAGGAACGCCTGCTGGATTTGCTGTGTCATAACGCACTTTCCAGTGCCAGGGATGTGGATGCATTCCTGAAGAGAGAAGTGGAGAAGTTCCGTGATGGTGCAGAGATCAACGACGATATGACGTTGCTTTGCATGTTGATAGAATAATGAATCAAAAATAAAAGTGACTTGGTTTGCATTCAAAACCAAGTCACTTTTTTTATGTATCTATATTACTTTGTCTTGTTATCTATGTTGTTCTCTTAGTCAAACTATATTGTTTTGCCAAGCAGTTCAATCATGATTCTTGCAGCATTCTTTGGCGCGTTCTCTTTGCCAAGGCGGGCCCATACTTCCTGATAGCCTGCCAGCATGCGCTCACGCTCAGAACCACTGAGGATAGCCTCGAGATTCGTCTCGATGTTCTGCTGTGAGAAGGTGTCGGCAACCAGTTCTGGCACAACCTCGTTGTCGGCAATAAGGTTCACAAGTGATACGTATTTCACCTTCAGAATCTTCTTTCTGAGCCAGCCAATGAGTTGGGGTAGGGGCGTTTCGTAACACACCACCTGAGGAACACCAAAGAGCGCTGTCTCTAATGTGGCGGTACCGCTGGTAACCAAGGCTGCATGCGACTTACTAAGAAGGTCGAAGGTCTGGTTCTTTACCAGTCGCACACCTGTGCCACCGATAAACTGGTTGTAATAATCTTCGTCAATGCCAGGCGCACCAGCCAACACCAGTTCGTAATCTTTCTCGAACTTCCTCGCAGCCCTAATCATTGTTGGCAGATTGTCTTTGATTTCCTGGCGACGTGAGCCAGCCAGCAATGCAATAATGGGTAACTTACCATCCGTCTCTGCCTGTGTGGGATGGGCATCTCGCCATTCCTTTATCTCGTCGGCAGTGGGATTGCCCACATAGTGTATAGGGTAGTGGTGCTTTCCTTCGAAGAAATCGACCTCGAAAGGTAGGATGGAGAACATCTCGTCCACATCGCGTTTGATGTTCTTGATGCGATACTCCTTCCATGCCCATATCTTTGGCGAGATATAATAATAAACAGGAATCTGTGTGTTGGCTTTAACGAACTTCGCAATGTCGAGGTTAAAGCCAGGATAATCTACCAGAATCACCACATTGGGCTGCCATTCCACAATGTCGCGCTTGGCTTGGCGCATGTTGCGCAGGATGGTAGGCAAGTGAAGCAATACAGGCACAAAACCCATATACGCCAATTCGCGATAGTGCTTCACCATTGTGCCGCCTGCTGCCAGCATCTGGTCGCCACCATAGAATCGGAACTCAGCCTCAGGGTCTTGCTCCTTGAGGGCTCTCATCAATCGTGAGGCATGCAGATCGCCCGAGGCCTCGCCAGCTATCAGGTAGTATTTCATTGTTCCCAATCCTCCTTTTGTTTCAGAAACTCGTAGGCTGTCACGTCAATCTGTGTGGGCGTGATGGCCACGTATCCGTTGTCCAGAGCCCAACGGTCGGTGTCCTGCTGCTCTGGTTCCTCGTTACGATAGTGACCTACCATCCACCAATAGTCGTAACCACGGGGATGATGGCATTGGGTGGTTTCGTTATTCCATGAACCAAGAGCCATGCGGCACATCTTTACACCTTTATATGATGCACCTTTGGGGAAATTGATGTTCAAACAGATACCCTTTGGCAGTCCTTCGTTCAGTACCTTCTCTGTGAACCTGCGTATATAGGGGCGCAGAGGCTCGAAGTCGGCATCGTCGTGGTTGTCGCACAGCGAATAAGCCACAGAGGGAATAAACTTCAGACAGCCTTCCAGTGTGACACCCATGGTACCGCTGTAGTGCGTGTTCACCGATGCATTGTCGCCATGGTTAATGCCGCCAATCACCATCTGAGGCATGCGCTTGCAGATGTTGGCCAGTGCCATCTTGACACAATCAACGGGCGTGCCGTTACACGACCATATCTCAATGCCCTCGCTCTTTTTCTGAAGGGTAAGTCTGAGGGGTGTGGTAGCACTGAAGGCACACGAGAATCCAGAGCGGGCCGAGTCGGGCGCACATACGATGATGTCGGCTATGTCGTGCAGCATGTCAACAAGACAACGTATGCCTTTTGCCTGAAAGCCATCGTCGTTGGAAATCAATATCAGGGGTCTTTCTGTCATTCTTTTTGTATTTTTGTGTGCAAAGTTACTTATTTTCTTTGAATTACCCAAAAATATAAAATAATTAAAATAAATGCAGTGAAACAACCGTTGTTTCACGGAAAATTAGTATCTTTGCAGCCTATTATCAAATTAGGAGAAGTATTGAAATGGGAAAAATAATTGCATTAGCAAATCAGAAAGGTGGCGTTGGTAAAACAACGACAACTATTAATCTGGCTGCTTCGCTGGCCACGCTGGAGAAAACCGTGCTGGTGGTGGATGCTGATCCACAGGCCAATGCGTCGAGTGGACTGGGTGTCGACCTCAAGGAGGTGGACTGCTCGCTCTACGAGTGCATCATTAACCATACTGATGTTCGTGAGGCCATCTATACCACCGATATTGAGGGACTGGACATCATTCCCAGTCATATCGACCTGGTAGGTGCCGAGATCGAGATGCTGAACCTGGATAATCGTGAGAAGGTGATCAAGCAACTGCTGGAGCCCATTCGAAATGAGTACGACTATATCCTCATTGACTGTTCGCCCTCGCTGGGACTTATCACGGTCAATTCGCTCACGGCTGCCGATTCAGTGATTATCCCTGTGCAGTGTGAGTACTTCGCATTGGAGGGTATCTCAAAGCTCCTTAATACAATTAAGATTATCAAGACGAAACTGAATCCGAAACTTGAGATAGAGGGTTTCCTGCTCACGATGTACGATTCGCGTCTGCGCCTGGCCAACCAGATTTACGATGAGGTGAAACGTCACTTCCAGGAACTGGTGTTCAAGACTGTTATCCAGCGTAACGTGAAACTCTCTGAGAGTCCCTCGCATGGTCTGCCTGTCATCCTCTATGACGCAGACTCAACAGGTAGTAAGAACCATTTGGCATTAGCAAAAGAAATAATCAGCAAGACAAAATAACTATGGCCGTTAGAAAGAAATTTGATAAGAGTGTGCTTGGTCGCGGACTGGATGATATTGGAAATGGTCGCGGACTGGATGCACTGATAGATACGAGTGACGTGTTGACACAGGGATCTTCTAACCTGAATGAGATTCCCATTGACCAGATTGAACCCAATCCTGACCAGCCCCGTCGTGAGTTTGATGAGGCTGCCATGCAGGAACTGGCCACAAGTATCCAAAATATGGGTATCATCGCACCCATCACCTTGCGACAGGTGGCTCCTGACCACTATCAGATTATCGCTGGTGAGCGTCGTTGGCGAGCTTCGCAGATGGCTGGTCTTCAGGCCATCCCTGCCTATATCCGTACTGCCAACGACGAGAGCGTGATGGAGTTGGCTCTGGTGGAGAATATCCAGCGTGAGGACTTGAACGCCATTGAAATTGCATTGGCCTACGAACATTTGGCAGAGACCAGTGGTATGACCCAGGAAAAGATCTCTGAGCGTGTGGGTAAGAGTCGCACGGCTGTGACCAACTATATGCGTCTGCTGAAGTTGCCTGCCCAGATTCAGATGGCCTTGAAGAACCGCGAGATTGATATGGGACACGCACGCGCCTTGCTGTCGCTCGACTCGCCCTCAATGCAGTTGAAGCTCTTCCGCGATGTGCTGAAGAACCAGTACTCTGTACGTAAGGTCGAGGAGATGGTTCAGGCCCTGAAGAGTGGCGAGGATGTGCAGTCGGCACGTAAGCGCATCTCAACAAACACACCGCTGGCAGCTCATCTCACGGAGAAGAGAGACTCGCTGACGAAGTATCTGCGCACCAAGGTTCAGATGACATGCACAGCAAAGGGCAGTGGTAAGATCAGTATCGCCTTCGCTAATGAGGACGATCTGAATCGTATCTTGGCCCTGCTCGAGAAATAAAGACGTTAGATAGGATAGATTAATGATAATGAGGTTCAATCAGAGTATAAGGATGAATAGAAAGATGAGAAGGCTCATGGCCCTTTTACCTTTTTACCTTTTTACCCTTTTGCCATTATCTGCCTCTGCACAAAACGAGGTGTCCGACTCTATCGTACAGGCTATCGACTCGATGTATAATGCCATGACGGTAGACACTGTGGCAATCAGCGACAGCATCGAGAATATCAAGTCGGTGGTTGTGATCGAAACGCCTAAAGCACTAAAGGCCGAGCGCGACTGGAGCACGTGGCGTCCTAATCCGCAGAGGGCTCTGTGGCTGGCCTTGGTGATTCCTGGCGGTGGCCAGATTTACAACAGAAAATACTGGAAGTTGCCTATTGTCTATGGAGGCTTCGTGGGTTGTATCTATGCGATGATGTGGAACAATATGATGTATCACGATTACTCGCAGGCCTATCTGGATATCATGGACAACGATCCGACAACAGCCAGCTATAATAAGTTTCTGCATCTTGGAAAGCAGATTACTGACGATAATAAAGACCGCTATAAGCAGGTGTTTAAGAGCAGAAAGGATAAGTACCGCCGCTGGCGCGATATGAGCTTCTTCTGCTTGATTGGTGTCTATGCCGTATCGGTGATTGATGCCTATGTCGATGCTGAGTTGTCGGCGTTCGATATTTCCAAGGACCTGAGTCTGAAGGTACGACCCACGGTCATGGGAAACAATTCTTCAATGAATCCGCTGTATGCTACGTCGTTGGGCGTGAATTGCAGCATAAACTTCTAAATAAGGGAAATGAGAATGAAACTAGAGACCATAGCAAAACAGGCAACTAAGAGTCTTGTGCTCTTGGGCGCCTTGCTGTGCTGGCCTTCTGCTACGCAGGCCCAGATTACCGTTGTAGACGAGGATGACGATGAGATTGAGGTCGTTGATGAACAGGGAAATGAGGAGATTGAGTTCCCTGAGTCTATGACGGACAACCTGGATAGTCTGATGAATCAGTATATGTCGAAAACATATCTGACACCAGACAACGACTGTCAGATGAAGAACGAGAATCCTACCTTCTCTAAAGAGGTATACATGGATCGTCTGCATCGCATGCCTACCATCATGGAGATGCCTTATAATGATGTGGTGCAGTCGTGCATCGATCGCTATACTGGCCGCCTGCGCAGGTCAGTAAGCTTCTTCCTGGGCGCAGCCAACTTCTATCTTCCTATCTTTGAAGAGGCCTTGGAGGTCTATCAGTTGCCTTTGGAACTGAAGTATCTGCCTGTCATCGAATCGGCCCTGAACCCCACGGCTGTCTCACGCGTTGGTGCTACGGGCTTGTGGCAGTTTATGATAACCACAGGAAAGGCCTACGGACTGGAAGTCAACTCGCTGGTTGATGAGCGTCGCGATCCTGTGAAGGCATCGTATGCCGCAGCACGTTATCTGCGCGACCTCTATCGCATCTTTGGCGATTGGAACTTGGTTATCGCTGCCTATAACTGTGGTCCAGAGAACATCAACAAGGCCATTCGTCGTTCTGGTGGCGAGACGGATTATTGGAAAATCTATCCCTATCTGCCCAGAGAGACTCGCGGCTATGTGCCTGCGTTCATCGCTGCCAATTATGTGATGAACTATTATTGCGAGCACAACATCTGTCCTATGAGTAGTCAGCTGCCCACAAAGACAGATACGGTGCTGGTTAATCAGAATGTAAACTTCAGTCAGCTGGTGAATGTCTGTGGTTTCGACCTCCAGATGCTGCGCTCGCTGAATCCCCAATATCGTCGTGATATTGTGCCTGGTGCCACCAAGTCTTCTGCCATCCGTTTGCCAGTGGCCGATGTGGCTCGCTTTATTGATTTGCAGGACTCCATCTTCTCTGGCAACAGTGCTACTGACAAGCGCATCGTTGTTGAGGTCGAGGAGGATGTGGTGAAGCCGGCAAAGGCCGACAGACGCTCAAGTAAAGGCGCTAAATGGCATACAATTAAACGTGGCGACACGATTGGCGGACTGGCCAAGAAGTACAGGACAACAGCATCGAAGATCAGGAGCCTGAATGGATTGCGTGGCAACAATATCCGTGCTGGACAGAGACTGAGAGTACGCTAGTTATATATAATATGGTATAAGGAGGAATGGCTATGGATGATGAGCAGATGAAACTTGACGCAGTGGATGATAAGTTGATAAATGATGCGTTCGAAAAACTGATAAACGACTACCTGAACTCACGCCATCGTAAAAAGGTGGACCTGATCACAAAGGCATTCAACTTTGCCCGTCAGGCTCATAAGGGTGTACGCCGTCTGTCTGGCGAGCCTTATATCATGCACCCCATTGCTGTGGCTCAGATTGTTTGCTCTGAGATAGGACTGGGTTCTACGAGTATCTGTGCGGCCTTACTCCACGATGTGGTGGAGGATACGGACTATACTGTTGAGGATATCGAAAACATGTTTGGTCCGAAGATCGCGCAGATTGTTGATGGTCTGACGAAGATTAGTGGTGGCATCTTTGGTGAACAGGCTTCTGCTCAGGCAGAGAACTTCAAGAAGTTGCTGCTCACCATGAGCGAGGACATCCGTGTCATCTTGATTAAGATAGCCGACCGTCTGCACAACATGCGTACATTGGACTCTCAGCCTGCCAATAAGCAATACAAGATAGCAGGCGAGACACTCTATCTGTATGCACCTGTGGCCCACCGACTGGGTCTTTATAAAATCAAGTCGGAGCTCGAGAACTTAAGTTTTAAGTTCGAACATCCAGAGGAATATGCCTTTATTGAGAAGAAACTGGAGGAGACACGTGTCTCCAGACATGAGTCGTTCGACCAGTTTATCGCGCCTATCAAGGATGTGCTGCATAAGATGGGTATTGAATACGAGATTCGCGAACGCGTGAAAACGCCTTATTCTATTTGGAATAAGATGCAGAAGAAGCATGTGACGTTCGACGAGATCTATGATATCCTGGCTGTGCGTATCATCTTCACACCTAAGGTGCGCGAGGAGGAGATCAACGAGTGCTTTAATATCTATGTGGCACTGACGAAAATCTATAAGAGTCATCCTGATCGAACACGCGACTGGCTCAGTCATCCCAAGGCAAACGGTTATCAGGCACTTCATGTGACACTGATGTCGAAACAGGGTCATTGGATTGAGGTGCAGATTCGCTCAGATCGCATGAACGAGATTGCTGAGCAGGGACTGGCTGCCCACTGGAAATACAAGGACGGCGCTGAGGGCGAGATTACTGAGGACGAGAATGAGTTGAACGAATGGCTGCGCACCATCAAGGAGATTCTTGATGATCCTCAGCCAGATGCCATGGACTTCCTCGATGCCATTAAGCTGAACCTCTTTGCCAGCGAGATCTTTGTCTTTACGCCCAAGGGCGAGATTAAGACGATGCCTGCCGACTGTACAGTGCTCGACTTCGCCTTTTCTATCCATACGTTCCTGGGCTCGCATTGTATTGGCGCCAAGGTGAACCATAAGCTGGTGCCCATGAGTCATCGACTGAAGAGTGGAGATCAGGTAGAGATTCTTACGTCTAAGTCACATCATGTGCAACCTTCGTGGATCAACTTCGTGTCAACAGCCAAGGCTAAGGCTAAGATCCAGGCCATCTTGCGTCGCTCCAGTCGTGAGATTCAGAAGAAGGGCGAAGAGAAACTGCATGCATGGCTCGAGAAGAATGGCTTTGAACCCACGCTGTCGGTCATTGACCGCCTCTGTAAGTTCCATGATGTGTCGCGTCGCGAGTTACTGTTCCAGGCCATTGGCGACAATATCATTCTCTTGGGCGAAAAGGATGTCGACGAACTGAAGGGACGTAATGCCAAGAAACCAGAAACTGGTGGTGGATGGCGTAAGTTCGTGCCTTTTGTCAAGGCTAAGAAGGCTGAGGAAGAGGTGGCGAAACCTGAACTGTTCGTGGTCTCAAAGGACTTTAATCGCAAGAAGCCCATCTATATCAATGAGGATAACATCCGTCAGTATATCTTTGCCGACTGCTGTCATCCTATTCCTGGCGACGATACGCTGGGCTATATCGACAATAACAACTGTATCGAACTTCATAAGCGTACGTGCTTGGTTGCCAATAAGTTGAAGGCAAGCTATGGCAACCGTATCCTCGATGTGAAATGGGATATGCACAAGAAACTTTTCTTCGATGCTACGATACGTCTGGCAGGTATTGACCGTCGTGGCCTGGTAAACGAGGTGACGCGTGTCATTTCTAACCAGTTAAGTGTCGACATTCGCAAGCTGACGTTCACCACGGAGGATGGTATCTTTGATGGTACTATCGACTTGCGCGTTCACGATCGTGATGATGTGCGCGAGATCATTGATAGCCTCAAGGAGGTCGATGATTTGAAGGAGATTTCACAAATCATGTGATAAATATAATAACAACTTTTTTAACACACAATCACTATGGACTACAAAAGAGTTTTTGAAACGATGGTTGCTGAGACATCAAAGTATCTCACTGATCATCGTCTAAAGACTATGGTATTAGGTCTTTCAGGAGGTATTGATTCAACTGTAACAGCAGCCGTTTGTCATGAGGTAGCTAAGCGTAACCCTGACTTGAAGTTCATTGGCGTGAGCATGCCTTGCACCACGAACACAGTCGAGGAGAACGACTCGGCCAGTAAGGCCATGAAGGCTTTCTGTACAGAGTATTGGGTAGAGAATCTGCAGGCACAGTATCTGCTGATGAAGGCTACCTGCGAACAGCATTATGCATCGACGGCCCTCTCACAGGGTAACATCAAGGCTCGTCTGCGCATGATCTATCTGTATAATATTGCTTCAGTGACGGGAGGTATGGTGATGGATACCGACAACCTCACAGAGCACTATCTGGGTTTCTGGACCATTCATGGTGATGTGGCCGACTATAACCCTATTGGTGGCTTGTGGAAGCACGAGGTGTATGCTCTGTGTAAGTATCTGTTCACTGAGGTGTTCACTGACACCAACGATGCACGCTATCAGGCTTTGAAGTCGGCCTACGACATCATGCCAACCGATGGTAATGGCGTGTCGGCTGGTGGCGACATGGCTCAGATTGCTCCTGGTCATACCTATGAGGAGGTGGACGACATCCTGAAAAGCTATATCAGTAAGAAGGATGAGCCCGAGGCTCAGGCTGCCGAGGTAGAGCGCCTTAACAAGGTCTATGGCGCCGACACGGTGGAGCGTGTGCTAAACCGTCATCGCAACTCAGAGTTTAAGAGAAAGAGATTGCCCATTGCCATTGCGCGTGAGCTCTATGAATAAATAAAAAGTTAGGTCCCTAAGCTTCAAAGAACTTAGGGACCTTTTTTTCTTATCATTTTTGATGGTTATTGCAATCCATCTAATTGTTTCTTAAGGGCTTGCAGATCATCACGAACAGCCATCAAACGACTCAGCACATCGGCCTTCTTGTCGGCTCCGTCGCGGTTGGCTGTGATAATCTTCTTGGCTGCGGCCAACTTGAAACCACGCACCTTCACCAGGTTGTGAATCAGTTTGATTTGCTCTATGTCCTTCTGGGTATATTGGCGCACCTTGTTGGGACCTGAAGTCTTGGGCTTCAGATAAGGAAACTCCGTTTCCCAAAAACGAAGTGTACTCTCGTTGAGGTCGAACATCTCGGCCACCTCCTTGATGGAGTAATAGAGTTTCAAATTCTTATTCAGGTTCAGTGCCATAAATCCTTGTGATTTGTGTGCAAAGATACGAAAT
>Ga0265298_10002017_pt1 | contig 29222 bp, 17 predicted proteins | sample AusTroGonzalo_MG_3_FD_193486 | JGI IMG/M metagenome (GOLD analysis project Ga0265298, IMG submission 193486) | Bovine rumen microbial communities from tropical cattle in Woodstock, Queensland, Australia - Gonzalo_01 | ecosystem: Host-associated > Mammals > Digestive system > Stomach > Rumen ...
TTCTATTTATTCGTTTGAGAGCGCGTGTCTCCGACACGCCTGTTCTTTATTTGCCTGATATACCTCACATTAGCATGTGAGGTTATTGAGAGTTTGCCTCTCCGAGGCAATTTATAGAAGCCCCCTTTATTGTATTTTCTGCGATATTTTGCATATTGTACTTAGGTTATTTTAGGCTTTTCATTTGTGTGGTTATATCCACGCTGCAAAGTTACAAATATTTTTTTAATTGTTATCAAATTTTTACCATTTTTTATAATTTTTCTGTCCTATCGTGTGCTTAATTTGTATATTTCGTATATTATGTCAAAGTTCAATGATAAAACGAATTTAAATTACTAATAATCAACAAAATCCACCCTTTCTCATGAGCGAATGCGAGCAGGAGAATAACTCCTAGCCGCAAAGCGGCAGAAATCTGGTCAATCTAACAAACTTAAACTAATAATGACCTATAATATTTCGTGAGACGAAGTGAGCAGGGGAATAAACAACACGGAAATACTATTTTGTGAAACACCAATCCAAACATATACAGCCCTACTTTATTTCCATCGAAAGCACCACAAAACAAAGAAAAATCACCAAAATTTTGACAATTGCAAAAAAATCATTATCTTTGCAAGTTATTTCACTATTGTCCGAGACCGCATAGCAAGTCTGCCGGCAATGGATTTATATTATTGTAAAACAGAAAAATAAAAACCACATACATATATGAAGAAGCGTACAATACTGTTAGGTTTTATGGGTCTGCTTTTCTGCATTCCCGTGCAATCACAAATTTATACACGCTACACCCAGCATTTTGAGTCAAACGACACCAACTCCTACACGACATCGGGTCCAACCTCGGTAAGCACCGTGCTTTTCTCCGACGGAAGTCGTTCCATACACCTCGACCAAAACACGTCGGAAGAGGCGGAAGTGCTACTCGACACCATCGACCTGAGCTACATGTCCGACCTGCAATACGCAACACTGGAGTTTATGCATATATGCAAAGTGCGTGCACAGTCGTGTTTCAATCCACCATCGGGCGGCATGATCGAGGTAAGACTTGCCAACACAACAAGATGGACACAACTCACAGGCTCACATTACGATATGGACTGGGGCGGAGGTTCCAACGACTTCAACCTCAACGGATTTTTCTCCGACCGGACCTATGAAAACACATGGGATGCCGGAAACAACACCATTCCCGCCAACACGTGGTGGAAAAAGGAGCGTTTCAAACTGAGTTCATTCCTCAACGGCGTTCAGCAACAAAACCGCAAGCTGATAATACGATTCCGTTTGCCGCAACTGCGCAACGCCTCGGTAGAGAAATATGACGGTTGGTATATCGACAATATCGTTGTCAAAGCCAGTGCCTCATCCATGACAACGCCGACACTGCACATGGTAACTTTCCCCAATATGCCAGAAATCCCCTACAGCAGGGACATGCGCATAGTGGCCGATATATCTACCACCGCCCTGCAAGGCATGAACAGAGACTCCATTTATATCACTTACAAATTAGGTGTCTCGCAACAATACCGCACCATCATGACAAAAATTGCGGGAACACAGTCGCAATACGTTGGCTACATACCTTTCTGCGGCTACGACACTATTGTAAGCTACCGCATTATGGCCAAAGATTCATCAACGAACCAAAACTACATAACCTATCCCGCCAACGAGTCTTCCTTTGCGCAATACCGTTGCGTCAGAGGTGTGGCCAACGAAATGGCACTGTATTCTGGAACAACATCCAATTCTACCGATCACCCATTCCCAAATTTAGGCGACGCGCAAATAGAGTATGTTTACGACCAAGCCACCATGCAGGCGGCGGGATACTCTTATGGTGCCATTACTAAAATAGGCTACCAAACGGCATCGGGAGGTAATACCAGCATCAATGGGCTTACCATTAAAATGACCAATATCGATACCCTGCACACCACTGCCGTCGACAACTCGTTCTATACGGGAGAATTGACCACCGTATTTTCGGGAACACACCAAACAGCCACCAACTCAAGTACATGGGGTGAAATAGCCATCGACTCATTCTATTACGCTGGTTACGACCTACTTATACAATTATGTTACGACAACTCGTCAAACCCTCCGGCCACAGCACTACGCTCTTTCCCAACAGCCGCTAATAAGGGTTCCTTGTTCCTTTCTGTGGACGCCGTGAGGGGACTCAGCGGATGTAACCTCTCTTCGGTATCGACAGCCGGAAACGCAAGCACTTTGCGTCCCAACCTGCGGTTTACAATGGTGGAGAACCAGCCGTTGAAACATGACCTTGGCATAGACTCCATAAGTTCGCCAAAGATTGTTACTTCGGCATACACACAAACTCCCATTGTTGTGAAACTCCGCAACTACGGCACCAACACCGTAAATGGTACCACAATATATTTCAAAGTGGACGACAACCCTGTTCAGAGTTTCAACTGGACAGGCACCATTGCGGGTTTGTCCACAGCCTTGGTAACCATAACAAGCACCGAGATATTCACCCCGGGCTTTAAGCACGTAACAGCTTGGACATCAGACTCCATGACTGTGGCAGGCAATCGCTTGCGCGACCACGAGCCGTACAACGACACCGCCTCAACCACTTTCATAGCCTGCGACGGACCAATGTCGGGAGTGCGTCAGATTGGTGGAACAAACGCCAACTACAACACCATAGACGAATTTCTTGAAGCCCTTTACCGTTGCGGCGTTAATGGCCCCCTTACTGTGAACCTCTCGGCAGGCATATACAACCAACAAATGTCCATGCCGCCTGTGCAAGGAGTTTCGGACTCCAATACCATAACTTTCCGTCCGCTTGACGGCGACACCAACTCCGTGGTGATACGCGTACCTGCCACCGCAAGTTGCGCCCTCAATATGGACAGCTCCTCATACGTGGTATTCGACGGCCTACGTTTCGAGACATCGGCACGTGCGGTAGGAAACACCAGCGCCTTGGTGCGTTTTTCACAAAACAGCCACCACTGCAAATTCTTGCGGTGCCAATTTATTGACAGCACTAACGCCGGACTTGCCCATCTTGTGAACAGCAACAGCATGAACTACCTTACCATAGACAGATGTTATTTCCACGGCGGTGCCACAGCCTTACAATTGGTGGGACGCGACACCAACAACCTGTCGTCGGGCAACATAGTATGCCACTCCTATTTCGACATGCCGAAGAATGTAGCACTCCGTTTGGAAAAACAAAATTCGCCACTTATTGACTCCAACTATTTCTATAGCACACAAAACAACTCTCTTTCCGTGGTTTACGTGGCTAACTGCTACGATTCGGTCAAAATTACCCGCAACAGGATTTTTTCTTCCAACGGTGCCTACGGCCTCCGCCTAACGGGAATTGTCGGCGATACCACAACGTATGCACTTATTGCAAACAACATGATAGAAGCTTCAAGCAACAGCAGCTCAGGAACATACAATTCTCCTGTGGATATATCCGATGTACAGCGGCTCAATTTCGTTTACAACGCAATAAACCTCAACATCCCCAACCGCACCAATATATCATCTGCCAGCATAGGAGGCATCGGCAGATTCGCAAATGTACGCATACTTAACAATATATTTGCATCCACCACAGGTTCAGGCAACTACACACTGAATTTCACCCCAATGCAGGACACTACTTTTGTAATAAACCACAACGATTATTACAACGCCGTACCTTACATGCTCAACCAATTCAACGGTTTATCCACCCTTTGGCAGGATTGGACAAACTACGTGCCTCAGGACAGCAACTCACTTACCATACCTCCCGTTTACTTGCTGTCTTACCACGCCGACTTGCGCACATACAATAGTTTCCTACAGGGCAAAGGCATTAGCATTGCCGAGGTAAGCACCGATATAGAGGGCGGTACACGTGCAAATCCCCCTTGTATTGGAGCTTTCGAATTTCCTCCATTGGCATACAACTTTGAGATTACAGAGCTACTTGCTCCCGAAACATCTTGTACACTTTCCACTGCCGAACATTTCAAGGTTGTGGTGGGCAACACCGGTACCGACACAATAGCCGCCGGTCTAGCAACAATACAATTCCAGATGGCCGGAGGCACGGCTTCGGCTCCCGAAATTATAACACGTCCGGTTCCGCCAAGCGACACTATACATATCACTTTCAATAGCTCGGCAAACCTCTCACCCGAATCCAACGGAGCCGACTCGGTGTTCCATTTCCGTTTTTGGACAAATTTCGATCAGGAAGTCGATTTTACCAATGACACCCTCGAAGCTTCGCTACTTGCATTGTACCAGCTACCTAAACTGCCCGACCAAAACCTTTCTTTTGCCTACGCTTCGGTACAAACACTTTCGGTGAACTCCAACGACTCCGTTTATTGGTACACCACCAACGACCTGAACGCAGAGCCTTTCCACAAAGGCAGCACCTACACCACCGACAGGCTTTACCGCGACACCAATATCTATGTGGCTCATTTCCACGAACAACCGGAAATAAGAATAACAGAAATACAGTTCTTCAAAGCCAAAGACGGTATTACAAACCCCTACCCCAACTGGATGAACACCAACACCAACTTCGCTGTAGAGGTATCCAATTTGGGTAACCATCCGATAAATATCGGCGGAGATACTCTTACGCTGATAAGCAGCACCACCATGTACAACAACAAAACATACATATTCCCGTCAATAACGCTTAAACCTTACTCTTCCGTTGTTGTACAATATGTTGCAGGTAGCTACAGCGATTCCATCACATGCTATTTTGGAGCTTCGGTATCGCCGCAATACAACACCCGTTTGGGATTGCTTTACAAGCGCAAAGGACAAGGACTTATCGACGCTGTGGCAATAAACGGCATAATGTCGCAATCCGTTTGGACTAACCAACACATACCCTCCGACATCTGCTCGGGACAAGTGAATTTCACTTCCACAAGCGCCGGCATACGTCGCACAAACATCAACGACAACTCCGGCAACGGCTGGACAATATGCGGAAACTCAAACCGCATGACCCTCGGTAGCGTGGAAAACGGTATCATCATCGTTCCCGACAACGGCTGTAAAGGCTATCGTTCAGCAATAAACATACACGTAACCAATGTTCCACCGATAAATGTCGGAATAACAGACATATCGGTTCCCAACGAAGGCTGTTCGCTATACAACGAACCGGTAACGATTTCGCTCACCAACTTGGGAGCAAGCACAGCAACGGGCATCTCGGTACGTTTCAAAGTTGGAAACACCACCTATCCCGCCGAAAACATCACAACTCCAATAGAATCTTATCAAACAGTAAGTTATACTTTCTACAATTTGGCAGATTTGAGCAACCACTCCGCCGACCGCAACATACCAATAAAGGTATGGGTTGAAAAAATGAGCTTGGATTCGGATCAGAGCAACGACACCAACAGCATAAGCGTTACCTCTCTATACACTCCCGACCTGCCTAATGTAACTCCTCTGTCGCAAACCATCAACTACGCCACTACCGCAACAGTAAGGGATATAAATTTCAACGACACCCTTGTATGGTACGACAAAAACGGCATGGCTTTGGACACAGGATACGCTTTCACCACACCACAACTATATCAAACCGACACTTTCTATGTATCGGGACTTTCCACCAAAATCACCGGCGAACATCTCGGACAGTTTGAGGCCACAAGCGTGGCAGGCTACCCCTCGGCATACCACTGCGGAATAAAATACCGCAAAGAGCAGTATCTTATAACCGCCGATGAAATGAGAGCTTTGGGATACAACAGAAATCCGATAGCCTCCATAGCATTCCACCTCGACAGTGTAAGAACTCTGACCGGAAGCACCACTTTCCTTGAATACGCCATATCTATAGGCACTACCTCTATTTCGGCATACTCTACGGCCAACTCTTGGCAAACGGTATCTCCTGTTTACTCCCGTAGCAACCTCATATTAAGCAACACCGACAAAGGTTGGGTTGAACATAAACTGAACAGTCCATACTTGTGGGACGGCGTGTCCAACATAGTAATTCAAGTATGTTACACAGTACTGTCCCCCTCTTCGAGTGCAAGTGTTTCATATTCCACCACCGAAAACACATCTGTTATATACTCGCACAGCAGCACGGTAAACCAAAGTTCGGCAACTACCGTTAGCGGAAGAAGCAACCACCGTCCCGACATACGTTTCGGATTTGTTACCTACAACTGCGAGGGACACCAACGTCCGTTCTACGTAAATGTCATAGGAGCCCCCAATACAGACGCGGCTCTGCTGGGCGTGGCCAACATTCCGGCAAGCGGAAACAACTCGGGCGTAACACAGCCTGTGAAACTCATACTCAAAAACTACGGCACCACAGCATTGAACAATGTTGCCATTCATTGGAATGTGGACAACGACAACATTCAATCTTTCAACTGGACAGGCAATATCAACTATCTTGACACTGCCGAAGTTTATGTTGGCGACTACATATTTGGACCGGGACACCATTGTATAAATGCCTATCTCACATGCCAAGGCGACGGTTACGCCTCCAACGACACCATGCAAAGCTGTATGCTGTTCTGTTTCGACCGCACACCAAGAACCATAGGCAACGGAGGATATTTCGCCAACTTCACAGCCGCTGTAGATGCACTCAACAGTTGCGGAATCTGCGACAGTGTAACACTTTTGGTACTGCCCGGAACATACAACGAACAGATACTTCTGTCCGGAATCGGCGGTATTAGCGACACAACACCCGTAATTTTCAAATCATCTACAGGCAACAAATCCGACGTTGTGCTAAACCACAGTGCTTCAAACATTTCCAATAACCACGTACTGAAATTCGACAACATCAGCAACATCACTTTCGACGGAATTACAATTGCCTCCACAGGAACTTCTTTCGGTAATGCAGTGGTTATCAGCAATTCCAACAAACTGCACTTTACCAACGACAGCATTACCGTTGCCACATCTACAAACGACCCGCTATGTTCGGCCATAACACTGCTTGGCAATGTGAACAATTTAACTTTCATTAACAATGCCACCAACGGGGGTTACTATGCACTATCCGACATCGGTTCTTCGGGAACTACACAAAACATAATATTGCGTGAAAACAGTTTCGGCGACTTCAGAGCTGGCGGTATCTGCTTACAAAACGCCAACGGATTGGACATCACACACAACCAAGTGCGCTCTGCAAACGAAGTTTCCACATCAATGACCGGTATTTCCTTGGCCAACCATCACGGCTACTTCGACCTGCAACGGAACCAAGTAGTACTGAAAGGCAACGGTAACGGAACCAAACACGGTATAGAACTGCTCAACTGCTCCGGTTCATCGCAATATCCGATACGCGTTTTCAACAACATGGTAAGCATCGCCGGAAACGCATCGGGCGCCAACACCTCATCGTGCCTATATCTTGACAATTCGGAATATGCCAACCTTTACTACAACACTTTGAAAATGGCTTCCACATCATCGGCAAGCCTTACACGCGCCCTCGACATAGTGGCCTGTCTCAACATAAAGACGATGAACAACATCTTCTCCAATTTCTGTAACGGATACGCCTGCTATGTAGATTCCATGCAAAGCGTGGCCTCCGCAAACTACAACGACTACTACACAAACGGTTCCAATTTCGTTTACTGGGAAGGCAACCGTGCCGATACAACGGCTCTGCGCAATTTCACATCTATGGACGGATATTCATTCAAGCAGGAGCCATTCTTCATTTCAACCGACGACCTGCACCTCGCATATTCAACGATTGTAGAATCCGGACAATACACCAACGAGGTAACCATAGACATTGACAGCAACGCCCGCCCGCAAACTCCACGCCCGTGCGTTGGTGCCCACGAAATACCTCATCTACAACACGATATATCGGTGGACAACATCGTATACCCTGTTCTCACAAGTATGCCAATAGAAAACAACCAACTGATGATTATAGCACGCTTCTACAACAATGGACGCAACACCGAAAGTCAAATAACATGGCACGCCGAAATTGTGGGATACCCTGCACTTACAAGCAACACCGAAACCATTGCTCAAATAGCCATGGGTCAGTACGTAAACGACACAACTTATATATCTATGCCTTTGGGAATGATAGACACCCAGTCGGTAAAGGTATGCCTTTCGGTTGCTGGCGACGAAGACTCCACAAACAACTGTCGCACAGGAAAATTCTTAATATATCCTGCATACAATATGCAAGCCTATCAAACAACGGTAACAACTTCGGCATGCCGCATGAAAAACGTGCCTATATCCATAACCGTTGCCAATGCCGGATACAAACCCATTCCTACCACTCTCCCGATGGAGATAGGATACGAGATAACCATGCTCTCGCAAGGCGTGCAACTAAGAAATATTCCTTATACTTTCCGCGACACCGTTTATCTGCCACGACAGCTCAACACCGGTGTCCGGATTACCCTACCCTTCTCACAAAATGCCGACATGTACCCCTACGACACACTTATGGACGTGCGCCTTTCGGTACGCTCGTGGGTAAAACTGCTCAACGACCTCAAGACCGACAACGACACAACGACGGCGGTTACAGTAACTTCGAAACATACTCCCGTAACCCCTGTAGGCATAGACCAAACCATACCTTACGCCACTTTGACCACACTCAACGCCTCGCAATCGCAAAGCCGTCCAATACGTTGGAGCAAAGACTCTACATCTACACCGTTCTACGCCCCGGCCAGCTATCAGGTATCGCAGACATATAGCCATCCCAACCTGCTGTTCCGCGACACCACATTCTACTTGTCATCGATAAGTAGCACAGGCTGTACAAGTTACTACGCACCAATACATGTGCATGTAAACAATCCTCTACCATACGACGCTTCGGTGGCCCAAATCACCGAACCTACAGCCAAAGTATATATGGATTACGACACCGTAAAAGTCCGTATCAAGAACTACGGCTCGCAAACACTCACATCTACACCTGTAAAATACACTGTACGCGAAACCAACAACGGTAGTATATTGCAGATAGTGTCGGAAACATGCTCGACACAGATAAGTCCGCAGGGCGAATGTATTTACAAATTCAACACCCTGCCCAACTTCCCCAACCTTCAGAATTGGAGCTACGAAATTACCGCTTGGACTGACCTTCCAAACGAAATGACACGTTCCAACGACACCTCGCGGATTAGCGTAACGCCAATCAACGAATCCAATTACTGCACACCCGTCGTGAAAGACACCTCTGGTTTAGATATATCGCGCGTAACCTTTGCCCGTATGGATAATCCCATGTCGCCGATAGGTCGTAAATACGTAAATTTCACCAATTTCGACAATCCCATGATGGATGCCGTTGAACTTCACCGAGGCACAAGAGACACTCTTATGATAAGCTGTGAGAATTTCGAGAAACCCAACGACTCCACTACAAAAGGCTTCGTAACCGTGTACATCGACTGGAACCGCAACGGTGTGTTCGACGCAAGCGAACAAATATTCAGCGACTCCGTTTTCGCAAGGCATACTATTGCAAAAGTTGTAACTGTGCCTTCCACAGCCTTGCTTGGCAATTCGCGCATGAGGATTATTTTGGAACAGGGCGGTAGCAACGCACGTCAAGCATGTGCCACAAACATCGAACAAGGTGAAATTCAGGACTACCTTGTGAATGTAACACAACGTCCCGACACCGATGTTGCCATAATGCGCATACTCTCGCCCGACGACCCCATTATCAGCAACCAAAACACGCTACGCCGTATAACACTGAAAGTGTCAAATCTCGGAAATACCGTGATAGACACCATAAACATAGCCTACTCTTTCATAAGCGACACAGGAGTACTCAACGCCAACTACCAGTGGACAGGCTCATTGCAACCCAATGCCTTTGCCTCCGTAACTTTGCCTGCCTACAATTTTGGGGAAGGCTCAACCGAATTTACGGCACAGGCCATTGTACGCGGAGACCGCAAGCCCGACAACAATACCGTTGGACAGCTGTTCCACCGCTTCCATGTGATAACACTTATCTACACCGACAATTTCGAAGCCAGCGATATGCTTTTTGCTCCGCGAGGAACAAACGGCTATAACCAGAACCTGTGGCAGAAAGGCACTCCAAACAAAAACTCATTTGCAGGAACCACCAGCGGAACCTTAGCTTGGGTTACCGACTCCGTGTCGCCAATAAACGTTTACGGTTTCGGCAACAAGAGCTACCTCTACACTCCGCTTATAAACATATCACAAATAAAACCCGACACAATAAGATTCAATTTGGCGGCAAATTTCGTATCGGGTTCATATATGTATATGGAATATCGCAACTACCTTGGCAAATGGGTGCGTGTGGGCGAAGCCAACGACACTCTGCCCTGGTACACCTTTATCGATGGATTCAACGCCACCCACAACTACATGCAGTTCCAGTATCCGCTTTCGCGTATCAGCAACGACTTCTCGCAAGAAGTACAACTGCGCTTCGTGTTTATAGCAAAAACCAAAGCCCGCACCCACGACGGCTGTGCCATCGACGACCTTGAAATAGGCCGTGCAAAACGCGCCTTAGACGCTGGTGTTGTAACTATAATGTTGGCTTCCGGCGAACCGCGTTTCGGACAATCCATCGCTCCACGCGTAATGGTGAAGAATTTCGGATACGATACCCTAAGAACCATCGAGATAGCTTATCACCCCGAAGGTCTTGCCCTGCCGCGTAAAGCCACATGGCACGGTGCTTTGCCGCCCGACCAGTCTCTCATCTACAGATTCTCAAGCTCGCCATTTGTGGTACAACGCACCATGCCCGACACCTTCAGCATTTGCGCATACACCATAGTCGATGACGACATTTATTCAAGCAACGACTCCACATGCAAATCGTTCGGACTGATACCGTTGCAGAACGACGCCGGAATGATAAGCATACAGTCGCCTGCAGAACACGTTGTTGCCGGAGACTCGCTACCTATATCGGTACGTATCAAGAACTTCGGAGGTGGTGCAATATCCACATTGCCAATTTCCTACATCTTCAACAATACGCTTGTAACGGAAAATATTGACTTTGTAGCACTTACCGGCAATGCACTACAGTCGCTCGAGAGTTTCAACTACACATTCAAACGCAAAGTGCGCGCTCCTATAGGCAATTCGGTACTACACGTATTTACAGGCCTTGCCAACGACGCCTACATATACAACGACTCCCTTACACGGCACATAAGCACAACCAACAACCTTGTTGATCTGCAAGCCTCGGAGATAATACTCAACGAATACGACCACAATTTTATAACAGTGGAATTGGCAATAGACAATCTTGGCGCACGACGTGCCGAAAACTTCTCTGTCTCCTATTATTTCGACAACGACACTTCCACACTTGTAACCGAAACATGCTACACCGTGATACCGGCACTCTCACGCGGATACCATGTATTCAACGCCAGACTGCCGCAGCGCCCCGCCCCGTATTCGGTTGTAAGAGCTTTCCTAAGCGTAGAAAACGACTATAATACCAGCAACGACACCACAGAGACATTCGGCACCACCTTCACCGATATGGCTGCAGTAAAAGCCCTTGTGGAGGAAAACGAAAACTCGTCGTGCAGGGTGTTTGTACAAGTCAAAAACATGGGTAACCTCATCACCACCACTCCAATCACCGTAAGAGCTAACATCAACGGTACCACACTTACAGGAACAAGCAACAGCAACATGTATCCCGGACTTGTGTACAACATAGAAATGAACTCGCAGGTATCCAAAAACAGTAACCATCAGTACACAGGTACGGCTTCGGTATCCATAGCCTATGACGCTGACCCGTCCAACAACCAAACAAGTGTTGTGGAACGCTCCAACTTTGTGGGACTGCCAGTAGCCGAAAACGCCGAACTCCAACTTTACCAAAACTATCCCAATCCATTCTACGAAACAACCGGAATCAGTTTGTCGATACCGGCAGACGGCAACGTGCGTTTCTTCGTTATAAACTCGCTTGGCGAAATGGTGTACCAATCGGACAAATTCTTTACCAAAGGCGAAAACACCATAACCTTTGACAAAGGCAACCTTTCGGCCGGCACATACTTCTACGGTATTGAATTTGAGGGACAATGCCTGATGAGGAAAATGATTTTCCGCAAATAACAGCATTATTGTTCTATCAAATGGACATACTGCTACAACGCTTTTTGGAACACGTCCGCAACACGGGACTATTCTGTGAATCGGACAAAATACTGCTCGCAGTAAGCGGCGGCATCGACTCGGTGGTTATGACCGACCTCTTTGCCAAAGCAGGATTTAACTTCGGCATAGCGCATTGCAATTTCCAATTGCGCGGCACCGACTCCGACAGCGACGAAGAGTTTGTAGGCTATTTGGCAAAGAAAAATCAGGTTACGATACACAAAATCACTTTCGACACACAAGCATACGCCAAAGAGCATAAACTGTCCATCGAGGAGGCCGCACGGGAACTGAGGTACAACTTCTTCGACAAAACGGCACGTGAACACATCTACCGTTATGTGGCCACAGCCCACCACAACAACGACGCTATTGAAACATTCTTTATAAACCTTATACGTGGCACCGGAATTGCCGGACTGCGCGGCATACCACAAAAAAACGGCAACATTGTACGCCCTCTTCTACCCTTTTCTCGACAAGAAATCTTCGAATACGCCTCCCGCAACCAGCTGCCATACCACGAGGACTACACCAACAGCGAAACCGTTTTTCTTAGAAACAAAATCCGTATCGGACTTATACCCCTGCTCAAGGAAATATCCCCAAACATCGAGCAGACCATGAGGCACAATATGGCACACATAGCGGATGCCGAACAGATTTTCCGAAATTCCATTGACGAAAAACGACAACAACTATTCCGCTACAGCGACGGATTGACCTTTGTGGCGAAATCGGAAATACGCAAACTGCTACCGTGCAACACTTATATGTTCGAACTGCTACGCGATTTCGGGTTCAACGCTCCAACGGTAAACGACCTGCTACTCTCACTCGACAATTCTGGAAAGTGCTTCCTTTCGGCCACTCACACCATAGTGGTGGACAGACACGACATTGTTATAAAAAACAACAGCAACGAAAAATCCATAGAATATCAAATACCTGAAGGCACCGAAAAAATCCACAACCCGATAACACTGATTTTCAAAGAATTAAATACTGCATATACAGAAACTCCACAAAGCGACAAAAATACTATCACCGCCGACGCGGACAAACTCCAATACCCACTTACACTACGCAAATGGCGGCCAAGCGACCGTTTCCGCCCTTTCGGAATGAAAGGCACACGAAAAGTGAGCGATTTTTTCAAGGACAACCATCTATCGCTTTTCGAAAAAGCAAAAAAATGGCTGCTCTGCAACGCCGATGGAAAAATAATATGGATTGTCGGTATGCGTATGGACGATTTTTTCAGAGTGGACAAACACACAAAGAAAACAATTGAAATATTTTTTACCAATAATACACTATAAATCAATAATATATGTGTTTTTAACATTTTTTTTTCAAGAAAACACAATAATTTTTAAAAAAAGTAGTATCTTAGCAGAACGAAACGTAATACGTTTTTTTAAGCAAATAATAGTCTAACCGATTAATCATCAATGAAATGGAAGCAAAGAAATCACCTCGGGCAGACCTTGAAAAAAAGAAAGGTCTATATTTGGAGATTGGTTTGATATTCAGTTTAGCAATAGTTTTGCTGGCTTTCAGTATCAAAAGTTACGACCAATCCAAAATTGAAATAAATAATTATGATGGTCCTATAATGGAAGATCTTGATGATATTATAAATACTGATCAAGACGAAGAAGTAGCACCTCCTCCGGAACAAGAACAGCCGACAACCGAATTCGAGATAGTTGACGATAACGTTGATATTGAGAATGAAGTTGTGCCTGTAAATGCCGACGACAACATGAATTCTGCTCAGCAAGAATACTCAGCTCCCGTAATTGAGGAAATCGAAGAAGAAAAAGATGAAGTAAAAATTTTCACTGTGGTAGAAGCCATGCCCGAATATCCCGGCGGAGAAACTGAGCTGTACAAATACCTTGGCAACAGCATAAACTACCCCGAACAGGCCAGAAACCTGGGATTACAGGGAAAGGTATTTGTAACTTTCGTTATCGAGAAAGACGGCTCCATCGCCAACCCGAAAGTGCTGCGCGATATTGGCGGCGGTTGCGGTGAAGAAGCTCTTCGCGTGGTTCGCAGCATGCCTAAATGGAAACCCGGAAAACAACGCGGAAAAAACGTGCGTGTGCAGTACAACCTGCCGGTTCTGTTCCAATTAGAATAGTTCAAAACACAACAAACACTCACGAAAGAGCCTTTCAAAGGCTCTTTCGCTTTTTATACAAACATGATTGCAATAAATAAACTCTCGGTACAATTCACCGGCACCAACCTATTTACCAATGTTACTTTCAACATCGGCGACAAAGACCGCATAGGTCTTGTAGGCAAAAACGGCGCTGGCAAATCCACACTGATGAAAATCATAGCCGGACAGCAAACGCCCGAAACCGGCACCATAGTTATAGCCAAAGACCAAAGCGTGGGCTACCTGCCGCAGGAAATGATACCCAACGGCACTATGAGCGTACTCGACGAGGCTCTTACCGCTTTCAGCCAGATAGACACCCTTGAGAACGAACTACAGCAACTGACACAACAAATTGCCGACCGCACCGACTACCAAAGCCGGGAGTACGAACAACTGCTAAACCGCCACCACGAGTGCATGGAACGCATAGCTATGCTTGGAGGCGAAAGCCGTCGCGAAATGGCCGAAAAGGTACTTTTGGGACTCGGTTTTCGCCATAGCGATTTCGACCGCCCGATAACAGAGTTCAGCAGCGGATGGCAAATGCGCGTGGAACTTGCAAAAATACTGCTCAAACACCCCGATTTCATACTCCTCGACGAACCCACAAACCACCTCGACATTGAGTCGATACAATGGCTCGAAAACTACCTTACGGCATACAAAGGCGCGGTTCTTCTTGTATCGCACGACAGGGCTTTTCTGGACAACATCACCAACCGTACCATAGAAATAACAGCCGGCCGTATTTACGACTACAAGGCATCGTACTCGGGCTATCTTGAGCTAATGCAGGAAAGGCGTGCTTCGCAGATGGCCGCCCTCACCAACCAACAGAGGGAAATACTTCAGATACAGAGTTTTATAGACCGTTTCCGCTACAAGGCTACAAAAGCCAAACAGGTGCAAAGCCGTGTGAAACAGCTGGAAAAAATGGAACTTGTGAACATCGACGAGGTAAGTACCGAAAGCATTCGTTTCCTGTTTCCGCCGGCACCGCACTCCGGAAAAATTGTGGTGGAGATGCAAGGCCTCAGCAAATCCTACGACACAAACAACGTGCTCAATAATATCGATTTAACCATACTCAAAAGCAGCAAAACGGCTTTTGTGGGGCGCAACGGCGAAGGCAAATCCACTTTGGCCAAGATTATTGTGGGCGATATTTCGGACTACAGCGGGATGTTCAAACTCGGACACCAAGTGTCGGTAGGTTATTTCGCCCAAAACCAAGCGGCTCTGCTCGACGGCGAAGCCACCGTTTTTGAAACAATCGACCGCGTGGCCGTAGGCGACATACGCCCGAAAATGCGTAAAATTCTCGGAGGCTTTTTGTTCAACGACGACGAAATAGAAAAAAAAATAAAAGTGCTTTCGGGCGGCGAAAAAGCACGTTTAGCCTTAGCCAAGCTACTGCTTACCCCAACCAACCTGTTGGTGCTCGACGAACCCACCAACCACCTCGACATGAGTTCGAAAGACGTGCTGAAAAACGCCCTGCTACAATACACCGGAACCCTTGTAGTGGTATCGCACGACCGCGATTTTTTGGAGGGGCTTACCGATACTATCTACGAGTTTCGCGACAAGCAGATACACGAGTTCAAGGGCGATATTTTCGAATTTTTGGAGCACCGCAAAATCGAGAACCTAAAGGCTTTGGAAATGGCACAAAACAAGGCGGAAAGCGCACCCAAGGAAGTTTCGTCGAACAAACAAAACTACGAGCAGGCCAAGGAAAAAGAACGTGCCTTGCGCAAAATGCGGTCGGCTATAGGTAAATTGGAGGAGGAAATAAACTCCCTCGAAAAAGCGATTGACGAAAAAAACGACAAACTTGCACAGTCACCCGAAATAATGACATCGGAACCAAATTTCTACACCGAATACCAAAAGCTACAGAAATCGCTGGAGGAACGCATGTACGAATGGGAAATACTGTCGGAGCAACTTGAGGAGATGGAAAAATAGCCTCCTCCCCCACCCTACTCCACGCGTAACAGGGTGAGTTTTACATTTTTAAGCTTTATAAACTCATCGCACACCCTCGTACTTGCCGATTGTCGCACCGCAAAATCCAACGAGCATTCGAGTTCAAAATTTTGGTTGCTTTGCGGAAGATTCTCATCCTTAAGTATTTTCATAACGCTGTTCATGGCACTATAGTCGAAACGCAGGTTATACACCTCGGTTATGTTTTTTTCGATAATGACAGCATTTTCTATAGCGTCCTTGGCGGCGGTGCGGTAGGCGTTGATAAGTCCGGGCACGCCGAGTTTTACGCCACCGAAATAGCGCACCACAACAATCAATATATTGGTAAGATCGTAGGACTGTAACTGACCATAAATAGGGCGTCCGGCGGTACTCGAAGGCTCACCGTCGTCGTTGATACGATAGGCCGCCTTGTCGGGGGACAAAATATAGGCATAACAGTGGTGACGGGCGTCGTAGTACTGTTTTCGCAGGCTGTCCAAATGACTTTTTACCTCCGTTTCGGTGGTAACAGGAAAGGCAAAGGCCATAAATTTACTGCCTTTTTCCTTGTAAACGCCTTGCGACGGAGCTTTTATGGTTTTGTATGTGTCCTCGAACATGGGTTGTAATAATAATTGACGGCGTTGTCGCCAAAAGTTTCAGTTTTATCGGGATTTGCCGGGATACCCGGAGCTTTCAGACCTTTGCCAAAAAGCACACTTCCTTGTAGCTGCCGCGCCTCGTCCCAGAGATTTTGCTCTAAAAAGCTATATATCAGCTGTTTACCCCCTTCAACAATCAACGACTGAATTCCTTTGCGATACAGGAAATCGAGCACGGAAGGTAACATTTTTTCGAAACCAACATTTACGAAAGTAATGTTTTCGCGACTTCGAAGATGAGTATTTTCGGTGAAAACCACCGTTGGCACGGAGCCGTCAAAGAGGTGCAACGAGTGAGGCAGACGGCCTGTGCGGTCGATAGTAACACGCAACGGATTGTGTCCGTGCCACATACGGGCTGTAAGTTGCGGATTGTCGTTGGCAACAGTGTTTGTGCCCACCATTATGGCATCCTCGCAGGTGCGCCATTTGTGCGAAAAGGTCTTCAGTATGTCGTTGGTAATCCAGTAAGTGTCAAGAGGTTGAGCATTACGGTCTATGTCCATAAAACCGTCCTGTGTCTGAGCCCATTTCAGTATAATGTAAGGGCGTTTTTTTTCCATAAAGGTGAAGAAACGGCGGTTGAGGAAACGTCCTTCTTTTTCGAGCACCCCCGTAACCACCTCTATTCCAGCATTTCTTAGTTTCCTAATGCCATTACCCGCCACCAAAGGATTGGGGTCGAGGGTGGAGACAACCACTTTTTTTATACCTTTCTCAATGATAAGGTCGGCACAGGGCGGCGTTTTGCCAAAATGGGAACAGGGCTCCAAATTGACATAAAGTGTACAGCCAGAGAAGTCTGTATTTCCGTTGCCGTGAGCAGTTAGGGCGTTGCGTTCGGCGTGATTGCCGCCATACTGCTGATGATAACCTTCGGACACTATAATGCCGTTGGGAGCAGTTACCACACAGCCCACCATAGGATTGGGACTTACGTGCCCATGCCCCATACGCGCGAGCTGAAAGCAACGGAGCATAATTTTCTCTTCGGCAGTCATAACGTTTATTGTTGCGGTTTGCGCACGTAATGCGGCATTTCAAAGGGGATTTCCAACGAAAGCTCCACCAGACCGCCGAATTTTCCGTTGTCGTACCACGGCGTTTGGTAAATAAGTTTCTTTATGCCGTTTTTTTCTATGGTATAGGCGTTGGTTCGTGGATTGTGCAGCATATCAATCAATTTGGAGCGTGCCGGTTCGGGATGGCAGTTGAGCAGGTTGCCGCCAATAAGGTCTTTGCCTCCCGACTTTTCAAAGGTTTTAGCCGATTTCTCGTTCATTTCCAATATGTTGCCTTCAGTATCGCATACAGTTATGGCCACATCAAGTTCGTTAAGGTAATTCATAATATCTTAATTTATTTTTTCAATATCAGTTATTTATACAAATGTCTTTTCCAGCAAAATCTTTAGCGTCAGCGTATGGCTATCGCCGCAAGCAAGTGGCACTGTTGGATATTTGCCAAATTTAATTACAATAACGACAAATAATGCGTCTTATTACATTTTTGTATTTGTTTTAGGTGCTTCTTTTTTGCCACCCGTGTTGCACCTATAAATGAATTTAAGACAACCCCACTGTTTTTTCAAAAAATCATCATTATTGGGTATTGTCCCGTTTTTATTGTGATTGTATCTTTGCAAAAGAAAAACTGACAATTGACATCATGAAAAACCAATTTATAATCAATTAGTTAAAATAGAAAATTCTCCATGTTATTAAATGTATATTAAATGTAAGAGGGTCGGTTTTCAGGAACCGACCCTCTTTTTTTTTATTTGATATTCAGTAATTTGTGTGTCTGTAGCGAGAGTTGCCATCGGGGATTTTGTTTTACGAACTTCACACATTTTTTAGTGATGATTCCGTTCTTGGTTTCGTCGCCGGTGTCGCAGGGCTGCACAAAGTAGTGCCGGGCGGCTATTCCGAAATCCGACACGGGGTGCTCGCCGTCGAAAATCACCTTCACCTCGTCGGCACGGCTTATCGCCACTCGTCCCCTAATCCCCACAAAATCCTCTTTGGGACTGACGGTAATCCAGTCGATGTTGGAGGGCAGAGGCTGGGTGCCGTTGGTTTCCACCGCCACGGTTTTGCCTATGGCGTGGAGTTTATCTATCAGAGTTTCTGTTAGTTGTATAGCCGGTTCGCCTCCGGTTATAACCACCAGATTGGCAGGGTATTGCGACACTTCCTCGGCAATCTGATCTTCGCTCATCTCGTGGAAAGTATCGTGGTCGGTGTCGCAGAAAGGACATTGCAGGTTGCATCCCGAAAGACGCACAAACACAGCGGATTTGCCCGTGTTGTATCCTTCGCCCTGCAGCGAGTGGAAAATCTCGTTCACCCTCATAGTTCGTAGCACTTGTCGTCCACCACATACACGGCCACGTTGCCTTCGCTCTCCTGCACCGAGGCCTTGTAGCATTCGGGTATCTGCTCGGTTATCCAGCGGGCTATGTTCTCGGCGGTGGGGTTGAAGGGCAGCAGGTCGTTGAAATTGCCGTGGTCGAGGTAGCCGTGGATTTTCTCTTTGATGACGTGGAAATCGGCCACCATGCCGTTCTCGTCAAGCTGTTCGGCCTTGCAATAAACGGTTACAATCCAGTTGTGTCCGTGCAGACTTTGACATTTGCTGGGGTAAGGAAGTGTAAGTTGGTGGCAACCAGCTATTTCCATGCGTTTCGAAACGTAGTACATATTGTTGTAATTAATAATTAGTAATTAGTAATGAGTAATTTTTGTGAACAATGCATCTCAACTTTCAACTTTCAATTAATTAGTAATGAGTAATTTTTGTGAACAATGCATCTCAACTTTCAACTTTCAATTAATTAGTAATGAGTAATTTTTGTGAACAATGCATTTCAACTTTCAACTTTCAATTAATTAGTAATGAGTAATTTTTGTGAACAATGCATTTCAACTTTCAATTAATTAGTAATGAGTAATTTTTGTGAAAAATGCATCTCAACTTTCAACTTTCAATTTTCAACTGAACTCGTATTCGGTGGTGTCGATTATTCCGGCCTGTTTTAGGGCTTCCTTGCGTTCGATGCAGGTGGCGCAACGGCCGCAGTGCTTGATTCCGCCCTTGTAGCACGAGTAGGTCTTGGAGTAGTCGATGCCGAGGCTTTTGCCTATCTTGGCGATGTCGGATTTAGAGATATTGGTGTAAGGTGCTGATACCGTGATATTCTCGTAAGTACCGCTGCTCATGGCGTGCGACATGGCGTTGATAAACTCCTCGCGGCAGTCGGGATAGATGGCGTGGTCGCCGGAGTGGTTGGCTATCAGCACTTTGTGCAGACCTCTCGTTTCGGCCAGACCGCAGGCGATGGCAAGCATAATGCCGTTGCGGAAAGGCACAACGGTGGATTTCATGCTCTCGTCGGTGTAGGCGCATTCGGGAATGGCGTCTGCGCCTTCGAGCAACGACGATTTGAAATAGCGCGAGAAGAAATCGAGTGGTATCACCAGCTGCTCGATGCCGAGGGTGCGGCAGTGGTAGAGGGCGTATTCCAGCTCCTGACGGTTGTGGTTGCTGCCGTAGTCGTAAGTAACGGCAAGGGCTATGTCGTCGCGCTTGTCGTAGAGCAGCGTTATGGAGTCCATCCCGCCCGAAACAATAATCAGGGAGTCTTTCATGGTGCTTGTTATTTGTTGTTGAAAGCCTGCAATATACGTTGTTTTGCGAGTTCGTCGAAACGGTGGTCGCCAACATGCTGTGCAAAGGGGTAGATGGCAATGCCGCCGCGCGAGTTGAAAATGCCTGTAACGTCGATGTATTTGGGCTCCATCAGCCGCACAAGGTCTTTCATGATGATATTTACGCAGTCCTCGTGGAAATCGCCGTGGTTGCGGAAACTGCCGAGGTACAGCTTGAGGCTCTTGCTTTCCACCATCCGCACTGCCGGTATGTAGTTGATGAGGATTTTGGCGAAGTCGGGCTGTCCGGTGATGGGACAAAGGCTTGTAAATTCGTTACATACGAGGGTTACGAGGTAGTCGTTGTCGGGGTGCTGGTTTTCGAAAGTCTCCAGCAGCTGAGGGGCGTAGTCGGTGGGGAATTTGGTGCCTTGGTTGCCCAGAAGCGTTATCCCGTCGGTGTTGGTTCTGCTCATTTTTCTGTCTTTATTAAAATGGATGGTAGGTTATCCGATTATTCCGTATATTAAAATGATAATCAATGCTATAGGTGCAACGTATCGCAACAGGAAATAGTATATGCCGAAGAAACGTGCCTTGAGGGTGCCACCGTTCGAAAGTTCGTCTCTGACTCCGGCCTTGGGGTAGAACCAGCCGAGGAAAATGACCATCAGCAGGGCGCCTATAGGCATGATGTACGATGCGGTGAGCATGTCGAAAAGGTCGAAGACTGTCTTTCCGAAAATTGTGAACTCTTTCAGCGGGCCGAACGACAATGCGCAGAACGCGCCGATGGCGAACACCATGAGCGAGGCTATCACCGAGGCCGCGCCGCGTTTCCAGTGCAGCTCCTCAACGGCGAAAGCCACCAAAATCTCCAGCAGCGAGATGGTGGAGGTGAGAGCGGCTATGCCAAGAAGCACGAAGAACACTATGGAAAAGATGTTGCCGAAAGGCATGCTGTTGAACACGTTGGGAAGGACGATATACACCAGTTCGGGGCCGCCGGCGGGGTCCATGCCAAAGGCGAACACGGCGGGGAATATCACTATGCCTGCCAATATTGCCACCAGGGAGTCGCAAACGGCAATCCAAGTGCTGGTTTTCAGTAGTTTGTCCTCCTTGCGGATGTACGAGCCGTAGGTTATCATGGCGCCCATGCCGAGACTGAGCGAGAAGAACGACTGTCCCAAGGCTTCGAGCACCCCCTTGCCGGTAATCTTGCCGAAATCGGGCTTGAAAAGAAAATTGAGACCTTGCGAGGCACCGCTAAGCGTAAGCGAGCGCACGCACATCACCAGCAAAAGGATAAAGAGAATAGGCATAAGCACTTTCGACACCTTTTCGATGCCTTTCTGCACGCCCATAGTTATTACAAGTCCTGTAAGCGCCAGAAATGCAAACTGATAGATAAGCGGCAGGTATGAGCCTTGCGAGAAATCGGAGAAGGTCTGCGATACTGCGTCGGGAGGGAGGCCGTTGAGTTGTCCGCTGCACGACAGCACCACGTAGTTGAGAGTCCAGCCGGCCACCACGCTGTAGAAAGCGTAGATGAGCAGTGCGGCCACTATGCCGAGCACGCCCAGCGCCATCCAGCCTTTGTGTTTGCCGCCCATAGTGCGGTAGGCGCCCACCACATTGCTCTGCGAACGGCGTCCTATCACAAACTCCGTCATCATCAGGGGTATGCCTATCATAATAACGAAAAATACGTATATCAGCAGGAAGGCGCCGCCGCCGTTCTGTCCCAGCATATAGGGAAAACGCCAGATGTTGCCAAGTCCTACAGCACCGCCGGCGGCGGCAAGAATAGCACCTATGCTCGAAGTGAATCCACGCGAATTGTCAGTCATAATAATTTTGTTGGTTTTTGATATGCAAAGTTACGAAAAAATTTTTAGTTGTGGCTCATGAATTTAGGTTTTGCTTACTTTTTTAACCAAAATGAATCGCCATTTGAAATATAATTTGTAATTTTGCAAAACCTTGCCCTATGGCAGATTTTCTTTAAAGATTATTTAAAACCTTAAAACAAAGTATTTTATCCGACAAAATCAAATTAAGCAATCATGAAAAAAAAGATAGCCCTTGTGATGGGCGGTTTTTCGGGAGAACACGATATTTCAATAAATAGTGGAAACGAGGTTTACAAGGCTCTTGACAAAGAGAAATTCACCGCTTACCGCATTGTGATTGAACCAAATGAGTGGTTTTTCCTTTCGGACGACGGCGTACACGTGCCGGTAGATAAGAACGATTTTTCCATTACGCTCGACGGTGAAAAAATCAATTTCGACCTCGCTTTTATCATAATACACGGAAATCCGGGCGAAAACGGACGCATTCAGGGATATTTCGATATGATAGGACTAAAATACACTACCTGCGGTTTTTACACCTCGGCACTGACTTTCAACAAGGGTTACTGCAATCCGTTGGTGCGTAGCTTTGGAGTTGTGACTTTGGCAAAATCGAGGCTTCTATACGAAGGACAGGTCGATACAAAAGCCATACTTTCGGAACTTGAACTGCCAATTTTTGTAAAACCCGCCGCAGGAGGTTCCAGCGTAGGAATGACCAAGGTGAAACGTCCCGAAGAACTGTCGGCGGCTATTGACCGTGCCTTGCACGAGGACGAGCAGGTGCTTGTAGAGGAGTTCATCGAGGGACGCGAATTTGGGTGCGGTGTAATCCAAACCAAGACAGAACTTATTGCATTCCCTGTTACCGAAATAATTCCCATAGGTCGTGAGTTTTTCGACTACGAGGCTAAATACCACGGACTATCCCACGAAATAACTCCCGCCGAAGTGGAACCAAAGGTGGCCGAAGAGATACAAAACACCGCCAAAAAGTTGTACAGCCTTCTCAATTGCCGTGGAATAGTGCGGATCGATTTTATCTACAACGAAAACAAAAAACAACTTTATTTCTTGGAAATCAACACTATACCCGGACAATCGGCGGAAAGCATAGTTCCAAAACAGGCACGTGCTATGGGCATAAGCACTACACAGCTATATACCATGCTGATAGAGAGTTTCTTATGATTTTGCACGCCATCGAGCGGAATCTTGCACATTGCACCACCAAAAAGAAAGCAATAGGCACAATTTATAGTATAATACATTCATTTAAAAGCGCATAAAACATAAAAGCAATGGAACAATACAGCATACCTGTACTTCTGCTTACTGGATATTTGGGTAGCGGAAAAACAACCTTGGTAAACAATATCTTGAACAACCGCAAGGGATTGCGTTTTGCGGTGATTGTGAATGATTTAGGAGAAGTGAATATTGACGCCGACCTCATTCAGCAAGGCGGTGTTGTGGGTAAAAAGGACGAAAGTTTAGTAGCCCTGCAAAACGGCTGTATCTGCTGTACCTTGAAAATGGATCTCGTTGAACAACTGAGCGAAATCATCGCCCAACGTAAGTTCGACTACATCGTAATAGAAGCCAGCGGTATATGCGAACCCGAACCCATAGCGCAAACCATCTGTTCCATGCCCACTATCGAAGAAAAATACACCCGCAACGGCCTGCCGCGTATCGACTGCGTAGTTACCGTGGTGGATGCTCTGCGCATGCAAAACGACTTCGGCGGCACCGACCTCACCGCACGCAATTTCGAGGAAGATGATTTGGAAAATCTTATAATACAGCAAATCGAGTTCTGCAACATTGTATTGATAAACAAAGCTTCCGAGGTATCGGGGTCGGAACTCGGACGCATACGTCAGTTGGTGCATACCCTCAACCCAAAAGCGCGCATTATCACCTGCGATTACGGCAATGTGGACTTCGGACAGATACTGCACACCCACATGTTTGATTTCGAGAAAACTGCGACTTCGGCCACTTGGGTGCGTGTGGTGGAGGATATTCACGATGATGACGACGACCTACACATTCACCACCACCACGAAGGCGAACATGATGACGACGAACACGAACACCATCACCACCACCACGAAGAATCCCACGAACATCACCATCACCACCATCATCACGACGAGGGTGAGGCCGAGGAATACGGTATTGGCACATTTGTTTACTATTCCCGCAAACCGTTCTATCTAAGACGTTTCGACGAGTTCGTGAGCCGTTTGCCCAAAAATGTGATACGTGCCAAAGGCGTGTGCTATTTCCGCGAAGAATACGATACCTGCTACGTTTTCGACCAAGTAGGCAAACAGATTTCGCTACGTGATGTGGGCCAATGGTATGCAGCAATGCAACCCGGGGAACTGCAGATGTTTATGATGGCCAATCCTCAGGTACTAAACGACTGGGACGACCTTTACGGCGACCGTATGCAAAAACTCGTGTTCATAGGCCAGAAAATGGACAAGGACAACCTTTGCCGTCAGCTGGACAACTGCTTGGTAAAGAGCGAGTAACAAACTGCCATTATCCATACCAGCCGAAAATGTGTTCCGTAGCAACCACGGAAAGGCAAACTTTTTTTGCCGTTTGCCGATTTTTTTGTAAATTTGCATTTTAAAAGTCAAATTATGCAACGACAGTCATTTCGGACAATAATAATTTTTGTCGCACTTCTTTTCTGTGGAATGTCGGCAAAGGCTGACGACGGACTCTCCGACAGCTCGTTTGTAAGCCTGATAACTTGCGGTGCTGGCAACGACTATTACCTCGCTTTCGGCCATACCGCCATAAGAGTGTGCGACCCATCCCAAAACCTCGACAGGGTTTACAATTACGGCACTTTCGATTTTGGGACTCCCCATCTTTATTTGAGATTTATTCGCGGATACCTCAACTACTGCGTATCGGCATCGAGCTACAGAAATTTTGTCAATAACTATTGGTGGGAAGGTCGTTCCCTAACAGAGCAACGCCTGCGCATGACCCTTGCCGAACGCAACAGGCTTTACACTGCGTTGGAAGAAAACTGCCGTCCACAAAACCGCTTCTACCTATACGATTTCTTTCGCGACAACTGTGCCACCCGTGCCCGCGATATGATTGCCAACGCCCTCGAAAACAGGACTGTTTTTGCCAAACAACGCTCAGACACAAACAAAACCTTCCGCCAGATGATTTATCCCTACACGGGACGCCTCAAGTGGTGGCAGTTTGGCGTGGATATGCTGTTGGGAATGCGTTGCGACCGTCCGCTGTCCACATTCGATTATATGTTCATTCCTTTCGATTTGGAAAACCAGCTGGACACCACTCCTATGGCGGCGACAGCGCAGCCTTTGGCAGAAACCTCGGTACAGGTGCTACCCGAAACCAAAGAGCCCAATGCCGAAAGCCTTTCACCCGACTTGGTGTTTTGGCTACTTTTTGTTATTGTGGCCATACTTTCGGTTATGGGATACATAAAGCAATGGAAACTCAGATGGCTCGACATCCCGTTGTTTTCGGCAGTGGCATTACTATCTGTAATAGTGATTGTTATGTGGTTTTTCACCATACATTGGTGTACCAAGGCCAACCTCAATATACTGTGGCTTAATCCGCTTTTCCTGTACATAGTTTTCCGTTTGCGCAAGTCGAACCGCATAGTGCTTTATATCGCAATGGCCTGCGTTGCCACCGTTGTGATAGGTTTTGCATGGCTTCCGCAACAGTTCAACACCGCGGTGATTCCCATTGCACTATCGCTTATAATCCGTTTGACAAGTTATATTTTGCCGTCTAAAGACACCGAAACAAATAAAAAATAACAATATGACCTACGACACAGAACCCTTTTGGAAATGGTTTGATGAAAACAACGAACAGCTGACAATGCTTTCGGAGTACGACGAAGAAACGCAAAACCGCCTGCTCAACACCATGCAACAACAGCTTGATAACTATTGCGGGGGATTGACGTTCGAAATCAGTGAGCCGTCGGCCAACGGTCGAAGGGTGGTGTTTACAGCCGAAGGCGACACCGAACTTTTTGAGCCGCTACTCAAACTCACCGACGAAGCCCCCGACCTCGACTGGTGGGAATTTGTACCTTTCAAACAGCCTTGCGGCGACGACTGCAAAGTACGTTTCGACCAATACCTTTTCGACACCAAGAAGATGTATTTCATGCAACTCGAGAGCGAGGAGGAGCCCGACATTCTCGGACTGCGTGTGGCTTTCGATGGCGCCGACAACGACAATGAAGATATGCTTGTGGGTACTTACGTAACTCTCGAGGCCATGATAGGCGAGTTCGATTGCGCTACCCTTGTGGGATACCTCGAAATTTGCCCCAAGCCCGAAAAACCCAAAGACGAAGGCTTTTTGCCACTCGCCGAATTTCCCGATTTTGTGGAGTGGTTCAAACAGCAGAGAGACAAAAGATAACCCATTAAAAATAAATAAGTTATAAAAATTAACAATAAAAAAATAATATCTTTTGGATTTTTTTGTTCAAAAAGTCCGATAAAATTGTTAATTTCGCAATTTGTATTGACAACGCAAAAAAGACGAATTGTTTTCGATATATCATTATCAATGAGCGATTTATGCGTATAAAAGAAATAAATGTTTATGAGTAAAGTTGATGTATTGCTGGGTCTGCAATGGGGCGACGAAGGAAAGGGGAAAGTGGTGGACGTTCTTACGCCCAACTACGATGTCGTGGCACGCTTTCAGGGCGGTCCGAATGCCGGACACACCCTTGAGTTCAACGGCATTAAACATGTTTTGCATATAATACCTTCTGGGGTGTTCCATCCCGACAAGAAAAACGTAATTGGCAATGGAGTGCTGATAGATCCCGTGATATTTGAACGAGAGATAGAAGGTCTCGCCAAAAAGAACGTGGATGCCACAAAGAACCTTTTCATCTCAAAAAAAGCACACCTGATACTGCCCACTCACCGTTTGCTTGATGCCGCCAACGAACAGGCCAAAGGCAACGAAAAAATAGGCTCTACGCTGAAAGGTATTGGTCCGGCCTACACCGACAAGATAGCACGTACCGGCCTGCGTGTGGGCGATATTTTGGAATTTGATTTCCGCGAACGTTTCGAACTGCAGAAATTTCAACATATACGCATTGCCGAAATGCTTAATTTCGACATACAGAACTTCCGCATAGAAAACATGACACTGCAGGAGTACGAGGACAAGTGGTTTGCTTCGTTGGAGACACTGAGTAATTTCAAACTGATAAACAGTGAGTATTTCCTCAACGAATGCCTTGACAACGGCCTCAACGTCCTTGCCGAGGGCGCACAGGGCTCCATGCTTGACATAGATTTCGGGTCGTATCCCTTTGTAACCTCGTCCACCACCGTTACAGCCGGGGTTTGCTCGGGACTGGGTGTGGCACCCTCCAAAATCAATAAAGTATTCGGAATTACAAAGGCCTATTGCACACGTGTTGGCAGTGGCCCATTCCCTACGGAACTTTTCGACGAAGACGGCGACTTATTGCGCAACAAAGGCAACGAATTCGGCTCCACCACAGGACGTCCACGCCGTTGCGGTTGGATAGACATACCCGCACTTAAATACGCCTGTATGCTCAACGGAGTTACCGACCTTCTGGTTACAAAAATTGATGTGCTCAACGATTTCGAGACAATAAAAATGTGCAACAATTACCTTATAGGTGGGAAACAAACACAAGAGATACCTTTCGAGTTTAACTCAGTGGAGATAAAACCGCTATTCGACAGCTACCCGGGATGGCAGTGCGACTTGCAGGGAACTACATCATACAACGACCTTCCGCAAAATGCTCTCAACTACCTAAAACAAATAGAAAATGTAGTAAAAACCCCCATCAAGGCAGTGTCCATAAGTCCCGACCGCAAAGATGTGCTTTTTAGATAAACAATAAAAATAATTATTCCGCGTTTTGAGATATAATTTATAAAAAAAGAAACACCAATTAAAAACTACATACCATGAAAAGAATAGTTTTTGCCCTATTGGCGATAATGACAATAACTGCGGGCACCAACGCCCAAACAAAGGTAAAAGAGTCAGCTGTGCCGCGTGCGGTGCTTTTGGCTATGGAAAACACCTACACATCGTATTCCGTAAGTGCTTGGTTTGAACAGCCGGGACAGTATGTGGCCGATTTCACCACCGAAGGCCAAAAAGGAAAAGCCTACTTCACCGACGATGGCGAATGGCAGTACAGTGCCTTTGTTGTGGAAATTTCGGAATGCCCCACAATAATGAACACCTATTTTGTGGACAATTATCCTGGTTTCAAAATCCGCTCCACTGAATATATCGAGGAGATGAGCGGAGACAACTACTACCGTATGATAATCACCCGAAAAGGCGTGGGTTCCGACGATTTTGAGCTGATTTTCGACACTCGCGGAAAACTTACCAAAACCAACGCTCCCGACCCCGAAGTGGTGCGCCGCGACTTCATAGCACGTAACAATCCCGAAGCCGACCTCAACGAGCGTGAGGCTCCCGAAGCTCCATCCAAAGACGGCTCCAAATCGGGAAAGAAGAAAAAAGACCTCGACATCGACTCAGAGGTTGAAAAAGTAACGCCTCCCGATGCAGTGAAGAAAAATTTTGAAAAACG
>Ga0265298_10002018_pt1 | contig 29212 bp, 27 predicted proteins | sample AusTroGonzalo_MG_3_FD_193486 | JGI IMG/M metagenome (GOLD analysis project Ga0265298, IMG submission 193486) | Bovine rumen microbial communities from tropical cattle in Woodstock, Queensland, Australia - Gonzalo_01 | ecosystem: Host-associated > Mammals > Digestive system > Stomach > Rumen ...
GCAAACCATCGGCAGCAATTGCGTCATTCCATGAGATGAAATTCGCCGTCGTGGCGAGGCTGTTTGAGGGACAGAGTCCCGAGTTCCGAAGCCACAGGCGAATAAATCCATGGAATAGCAATCGCTGCCGGTTTTGCGAAGTCTTTGCCTGCAGCATGAACTATACGCACAAATTGGGGTTTGACATTGTATTAGTTGCAATTATAACCCCATTCTTTTGTACATAGTGTTTTCTTCCACCATGATTCCCTTCTTAAAACATAGTTGTCATCCATTCTCGCATTATAATTTTCAAGGATGGAATATTGAAAATTATCTTTTACATAATCAAATCCCTTTTCTGAAACGATTTTCTTTAATTCTTTATTGCCTCCATGACCATTATTTACATAGTCAGTCCATCTTTGCAACAGCATTTTTTCTTGTGCCGTGGCAGAACCTACATAAAGTTTCCCAGTCGCTTTATCAGTAATGAGATAAACGGCTTTTTGGTTTTGCAAAGCAGCAATCCAGGTCCAGCGTTGCCTTTTGATGATTGTTTCCAATTGATAATATGACAGTCTTACATTCTCATAACCTGGAAAATCATCCCCCTCATAGGCTACAGGAAATACTTCAATAACTTCCAATTCATCCATTATGGAATCAAATCTCTTGCCTATACATTGTGCATCGTTGTGATATTTAATAACAACACGTCCAAACAACTGTGAATACTCTCCCAGTTCTTCTGCTTCGTAACCAATACCGTATTCAACATCTAATAATTTTGTAATACGTTTAATTGTGGTTAATAACCATCTGTCATATGAAAGTTTTAACAGGCAAATAGCAATTTGTCCAACACCAAAATATCTGCGTTTCTTATGGTATAACAACCAGTTAATATTTACGAGATCCGGATTTTCTTTATATTCATCTAAAGGATTTGTTGTGCCATCAAAAACGTTCATTTTTACTCGAATATTCCACAGTTCGTCGGCACTAAACCTTAATAAATCGTTCAGCATGATTCTTTTCATAGCAATTATCTTTACCCTCCAATTTTTATAATTTTTCCCTATAAAAATTATATATGAGAATGGCATAGAGTGTCATCACTTGTATCAAGCCCAAAGTGGTTACTGGTCTAATAAAATTTTATCAACCTATTTCCTTCTTATTGTGTATCTTATATCGCTAGTATCTAAAGGTTTGTCGGTACTCTCCGTACCTCTTCTTTTTATGGTGTACCTTGTATTGTTAGCCCATTCCTTGAGCCGTTCTTTCGCAAAGTTGTTACCTAGTTCACTAGCCTTTACATAATAAGATTCTGCAACGGTTAAATTTCGTTCAACACCCTTCCCAAATTCATACATATAGCCTAGGTCTGCCAAAGCAAAATCGTTTCCTTGTTCCGCTGCTTTCCGATACCATTTCATAGCTTCGGTAAAATCTTGCGGAACGCCTTTCCCGTCTCGATACATAACACCCAAAGTATTTTGTGCAGAAGAATCTCCTTGTTCCGCTGCTTTTCGGTACCATTTCATGGCTTCGGTAAAATCTTGTAGAACACCTTTTCCATATTCATACACGACTCCCATATTATGTTGTGCAGCAATATTTCCTTGTTCTGCCGCTTTTTTAAACAATTTTACTGCTTCGACATAATCTTGAGGAACACCTTTTCCATCATAATACATACATCCTAAATCATTTATGGCAATAGAATAATTTTGCTCTGCTGCCTTCCTATACCATTTCACCGCTTCAACATAGTCTTCTGGAATACCTTTCCCGTACTTATACATACAACCTAATTTGTGTTGTGCTAATAATTCTCCTTGTCCTGCCGCCTTTCGATACCATTCCAATGCTTCAGGATAATATTTTGGAACTCCTTTTCCTAATTCATACATACAACCTAAATTAACTTGCGCCGAAGAGTTTCCTTTTTCTGCTGCTTTCCGATACAGTCTCGCTGCTTCTACATAATCTTGCGGTACACCTTTTCCAAACTCATACATACGTCCCATATCATTTATAGCTGTAGAATGATCTTGCGCTGCCGATTTCCGATACCATCTCACAGCTTCCGCATAATCTTGTGGTACACCTTTTCCATTTTCATACATATAACCTAAATTACGCTGTGCAAACGGTTCTCCTTGTTCCGCTGCTTTCCGATACAGTCTTGTTGCTTCTACATAATCTTGCGGTACACCTTTTCCATTTTCATACATAACACCCAAATCATTTATAGCAATGGTATATCCTTGTTGTGACGCTCTACGATACCATTTCACAGCTTCCGCATAATCTTGTGGTACGTCTCTTCCATATTGAAACTTATATCCCAAGTCACGTTGTGCAGCAGGTCCACCATTTTCTGCCAAATCTATATAATGTTTAATTATTTCATTATAATTCTTTTTGTTGGAAGAATATTTATCACTATTTTTGCTAGGTTTTACGCTTTCCTCACCATTTTCAAATGAAAAAGTATAATTTGCATCCTCCAAATCATCTTCATCCTCTTGTTCCTCATCTTCATTGTACCATTTCATTGCTTCTTCAAGTTCTTCTGATACGTCATCATCTTCATACGAAAAAATTAAATTCGCACCTACCAAGGTATCTTCATCCTCTTGTACCTCAGCTTTAGTGTACCCTTTCATTGCTTTTTTATGATTATCAGGAACCCCATGTCCGTTTTCATTCATGTTCCCTGAATTATTTAATCTATCATCTTTAAATAATTCGTTGTGTGTTCCATCAGCTTTATTACTTTCAATATCTTCCTTTTCAAACTTTTCTACAAGATTATTCCACTCAGCATTCTCTCGTTGTTTTAATATTTTAGCCCACCAAGCTTTAAACATCTTCATTTCTTCATGAGAAACAGCATAAGAAGGAAGGAAGAGCTCTTTTTCATCATCACCCTGTATCCTGCGATAAAATTCTTTCACCGCATAACTAGTTTGTAAGTCAGAATATTCTATAGGTCTCTCTAAATATAAATCTGTTATCCGGCGAACACGAGATAAAGCAACATACAACTGGCCCGGAGCAAAACAGTACGGATCCAACGTTACAGAATCATATGTCTGCCCTTGTGACTTATGAATCGTTACAGCATAAGCTAACTTTAACGGTATCTGTGTTATACTGCCACAAGGAATTAAAGTAAATGATTTCCTTGTCACAGTGCGTACTAACGCTCTTCCATCTTCTGTCATTGTGTCAACAGGAACGTTTTCTCCATCTGCCGCCACTCTCCAAGGAGACAGGTTAACTAATCCCGTTTTCTTGCTTCTACCCTTTTGTAAGCGGTACTCTTTAACAATCTTTTCTTCGCTTTTATAATCTTTTGCAGTCCATGTATATTTACCAATGATGACATTTTTATTACCATTATCGAAATCTACAATGACATAGTCGTTTTCCATGCTTTTTACATACCCCAGGCTCCCGTTTACATATTGTTTCCCCTCTTTGTCATTTACCAATGCCATAACACGGCAACCTTTTTTCAATCTCAATACTTTTTCCGCTAGTGTATCACTCTCTATTATATCCCCTGCTATTTCTGCGATATATTGCTTAGATTCGGTCTTTAACCGATCAAGGCATTCTATATTTTTAGCAAAAACTACGTCATTACGTCCGCACAAATATATAGCATCCTTTTTAGGTGCCGGAGATGAGTGTTGCATTATCCAAGAAATACCAGTTTCTTCACCGATCCGTATCTGATTTAAGGCATTCAAAAAGCCTAAATCATCGCGTTGCCTAACCTGTTCGGTAAGGATGATGGAATGAAAGTTAAAAGCTTCCCATCCTTTTGACATAAAAGCATACGCTTCGTTTAAATCATCTATTGTATATTTTTCAGACAGACTGCTTCCCCATTTATTAATTAAATATTCTCTATCTCTTTTTGTTATAACTGGTGGTAGTTGGAAAAAGTCACCAACCACAATAAATTGCTTATGCCCTTTTGTTCTGCTCAGTATTTTGGATATCGTCGCAAACAAGTCAATCTTACACATAGATATTTCATCAATAATAATTATCTTCGCAGCCTCAACTGCACTACTGACTTTATACCTTGTATTTCGGGATAAAACATTTAAAGGCAGGCGAAATGCTTTATGAAGTGTTATACCGCCTACATTGATAGCAGCTATTCCTGTAGGAGCGCAGACAAGTACATCCTTTTTCTTTTCTTTTAAAAACTCTTGGATAACATAACTCTTGCCTGTTCCCGCTTCTCCGGTCAAGAACACATTTTCTCCAGACATCATAGCATCATATGCCAATTGCTGGCCTTCAGTGAAAGACATCTTTTCCTCCCATTTGCTAGGTGCTAAGCGACATTTCTAAAGTCAAGCGATTTTTCATTCAAAAGCATTTAACCAACTATTTGTTTAAATTATACCACACTTTGTGCCAAAAGCACGGTCACTATCTGTTACATTGCCACGTAGCCGTAGCGTTTGCGCAAATCAAAAGTTATCATATGCAACTTCTCGCGTCAGTCCGTATCCTTTTTCGGAATATACGGACACTCCGTCAGTTTGCTCTCCGAGTGGATACAATACAAGTCTGGCACTGGTCCGCAGTTCTGATACGCCTTGTCGTATATAATTTCCTGATGCGCTGTCGAGGAAGTCTCCTTCACATTTTCCAAAGTCAACTGTTTGTCCTGTTCCATCTTTAACAAGATTGCTCACCTCTGCTTCTTTTACTTGTGGGTAGTTCTCCGGCGCTTCTTTGTATAACGCTGCGGTTTCTTTGGCTTTTTACTTATGTCAATCTGTTTATGGTATTCCCTTCTCCTGACTTCCTCTTTGTCCAATAGATTGCCTTCATAATCAAAGTATTCTGTCCCTCCAAATTCAATGTTGTTTTTCCTAAGGATAACAAGATACTCTGTATGATCATTATCATCAGCAAAATCTTCATAATCGGATTGTATGGGATAATCTGCTTCTATATATTCATCCATAAACCAAATATGTGCAAACCTGCACGGAACAACAAACTGGTCTTTTTCTAAGGAATACGCGCCGTCAAAATATATATCAGTTCCTGCTGCCAATACCTTTTTGTGCATATCAACATCCCAAGAATCAATATGCGCAAACTTTGGTTTAACTATGATGGTTCCATCAATGTACATCAGGCCGTATAAGCCTTTTTCTTCTTCCTGAAAAATCACTACGTCATAGTTGGTATCCTGTATAGCTGTATATTTACAGGGAATTACTTCTTTGCCGGTATGATCTAACACACCCCAACGGGCTTTCCCGTCAATCATTTTTGCCACAACATAATAATCTTCTTTGCAAAAATTACCACATGGCCCCATTACGTACACATATTGCGGCTCAATTACCACATTCCCTTCGGTGTCTATAAAGCCCCACGTACCAGCGTCTAGGACGTATGAATCATACAGACCAGTATCTGGCCAAGGGGGGCTAAACCTCTTGGCGTTATATTGACAAAGACCAATACCGCCAAAGTATACTTCAAAATCTTCCGTGGTATCTACCACTACTTCTCTTCCGGTTTTAGTAAGGAAACGCGGTTTACTGTCGGTGATTCTCGTAATCTTCTTCCATCCTCTGAGGTGTTTTTCTTCCTTTTCCTCGTCTGTTAAATCGTAGTCCTTCGGCAGATAATCTGTCATGGAAAGCCTCCTTTTATACAGCCCTCTTCTACATTTGAAATCAAGCAAGTCATTCCTGTCGTTATTTCCTTATATCAGTTTTTCCATCTTACTGATAAGGTCATCAATACGCTCATGTTCCTGTTTTATCTGGTAGTAATCTTCATCCGTAAAATTCGGTTTGTTCAGCAGCTGTATCCTCCTCCAATATTCATCCCGTGTTTTGATAAGATTATCTTTTACCTCTGGGTTTGTTACTTTGGCAATCAATTCGTTCAGCTTTTTATACCGGTTATGTCTTTGGAAAAGAGTCTTCATATTATAAATCCATGATCTCAAATATATTCCTTTCTTTGTCCAGTATGCTGCTTTGGCTGAATCCTGCGGGACGCCCAGACCTTTTTCATACAATTCCCCTAACCTGGTTTGGGCGCATTTTATGTCGTGTTCGGCAGCAATTTTATACCATTTCGCCGCCTCAGCATAATCCTGTGGGACGCCTTTACCTTTATCATACAGCTTTGCAAGATTCGACGCGCCTGCCGGATCCCCCTGCTCGGCCACTATTCTGAACCATTCTGCCGCTTTAACATAATCCTGTCCGGTTTCTTCGCCAATCTCATACATATAACCCAGATTAAGTTGGGCAGCCGTGCACCCGTTTCTGGCTGCTTTTTCATACAGTTCCAAAGCTTTGGCAGGGTCTTTAGGGACGCCGTACCCATACCGGTACAGTAAAGCTAAATTGTTCTGTGCGCTTGCATTCCCCTGCCTTGCGGCTTTTTCATACAGTTCAGCCGCTTTGACATCATCATGTTCCACACCGTTGCCAAACACATACATAATTGCCAAGTTATATTGGGCAAGTGCGTATCCCTGGTCGGCTGCTTTTCTGAACCATTCTGCCGCTTTAACATAATCCTGCTTTACACCTTGACCGTTCTCGTACATAAAGCCTAAATAATTTTGGGCATCTGCGTCTCCCAGTTCCGCAAGCCTTCTGAATATCTCGGCAGCTTTGCTGTAGTTCTTTTCAACGCCACTCCCATGATAGTATTTTTTGCCCACCTCAAGATTACTATAACAGTTATCACTGGTTTTCATATTTATATTATCTTCCATATTCTTTGCTATTCCTCCGGTTCCGTGAAGCCCAGTTCCACCCTGCACTTGGCCCAATATTCCTTCGCTTCCTCCCATTTTTGTTTTTTGAGTTCCGGGTCTTTTTCTTCGTACCACGCTTCCAGCAGAAGCTGATACTTCTGATCTTTCTGTGCGGTCAGGTTCTCTTCTAAATTTTTCGGGCGTTTCCGCCCGAAAAAAATATACCCCTTCGTCATAGGTTCTCCCGTCCACTGCTCCTTGCTCACTATCGTCATATCCCTATTCCTCCGTATTCTCAAATCCCAGCTCCAACCTACGTTTTGCCCAATACTTCTTGGCTTCTTGCCACACCGTGTCCTTGAGTTCCGGATCGTCCTCATCGAGCCATTGTTTCAAGAGTTCTTGATAGCCTTCATCTTTTTGCTTTACGAGGTTCTCTTTCCAGTTTTCCGGTGGCTTGTATCCGAAAATTATACGCGCAGTCGTCAAAGATCCACCCGTCCATTCTTCTTTTGTTACTATCGGCATATCTCTATTCCTCCTAATCCTTGGATCCCAGCTCCGCTCTTCTTTTTGCCCAATACGCTCTTAACTCTTGGTATCTTTTTTCTTCCTTCTCCGGATCCGTTTCCTGGTCCCACCTGTCCAACAGAACTTGATACGTCTGATCCTGCCTCTTCAGGGAGTTCTCTTTCCAGTTCTTCGGTGGTTTGTAACCTATTAAAATCTGCACGTCTGTCAACGGTGCCGGTGGATCCGTTTTCTGTGTCAGGTCCAATGCCATTCTTGTTTCCTCCTTCCTTTTATAACCGTATCTTCTCCGTAATTTCCCAGGGGACATCAATGCCCCTGGCGATATCTGGCGACTGTTCGTCGATGGAAACCAGAACACCGCAAGCGGAACCGTCAAGTCCGTATTCTGCCCGGTCATAACCGATGCCCAAGACGGTGTCCCGGGCTATTTGGGGAATATCTACTGAGCATGCGGCAGAGATTTCACCCACGATATGGATAAGACCCGTGGTCACCACGGTCTCACAAGCCACTCTGCCGTTGGGATCTTTTTCTAAAATGGCATCCAGAATTGCGTCAGAGATTTGATCTGCTATCTTATCCGGATGGCCTTCCGTAACGGATTCGGATGTAAAATATTTGCGCATTTTGTTGTTTTCCTTTCTCTTTTAACTGCACTTTCCGCGCATTACAAGCGTATTACCGGCGTTAAACAGCACCTGCATATAGGTGTGAATGTTTTTCGGTTCGTACAGTGCGTCTCCTGCCGAGGCTTTTGCGGCTCTCATGCCTGCCAGTATTACGGCATCCAGTATTTTTTTGTTGTTGGAAACCAGAGGTATCTTCATCTGTTCAAGCCCCAGCTGATAGGCATCCACTTCGTGAAATGCAGTAAATATCTTATCTATGTCTTCAGACGTAAATTCATCTGCAAAATGTTTGAACTCATTCTGCATGCAGGTGGCATAGATTCCTGCTCCAAAGGCATGCATCCCGATTATGATGAGATACAGGTCGTCGGGTTTGTCTTTCAATGCCAAAATGTTTGGGTCTTTACTGTTCTGTCGGAACATCCTGTCAAGGACGCCCGCTTCATTGTACAAGTATGTAAGTTCCGGAATTTTGATCACTCCGTGCTCTATCATCTCGTCAACTACCGCCTGCGCTATGTCACGGAACAGCGGCTGGTTCAGTTCCCTGGGCCCCAGTGTCCGCATCTTTTCGTCCTCCGCGTCTCGTTCTTTCATGAGCTCGTCCATGCGTTTCCACATTCTCTGTTCTTTCTGCTCCTTCAGTTCCGAGTTCGTCTCGTTCATCCAGTCCTTCTTCAGTCTCTGAAACTCCGGATCCTTCATCGATTCTACGCGTCCCTTCACGTTGGATGGCATTTTGTTAATAGTAATAAAAATCTGCGCTTTGGCAGGTTCCTTTGTCTTCACTTCTGTGCTTACGCCTGCATACTGCAGCGCCTTTTCAAAACAACTTACGTAATCTGTCAGATACTCCTGCCTTTTCTCTTTATTCTTTGTCACCGTTACTTTTTCAACTTTCTTTTTCCATCGGTTAAACGCCTGCCAAAGGTTCTCCAGTTCCTCTTCGGGTCTGTTTTTACCCAAATTGAAATTATAACGGAACACCGGTATTTTCTTTTTCTGCCGCGCTTTGTTCAAAATAAATTCTGTGCGGAACGCATCGTCCTGCTGTTCCTGTTCCGCTGCATAATCCTCTGTGGGTCTGAGCACATTCATCGTAAATTTATAAATCGCCAGTCCTTCCAAAAACCGGTGGTAACCCTCCAGCGCCAGCCGGTCTTTTTGGATGCAGGTCAGATTACGCAGTACCCACCCGCGGTCTTCAAAGAACCGGGTTACTGCATGAAGTGTCTCCGGGTTAATCGCCATGCGCAGCTCGCCGTCACAAATTTCCACTGTTTCCAACGTTACAGAGTTGAAGAAGAATATGCTGCTGTCAGAATCAATCTGTTTGTATCTGTCAAATTGTTTTATAAAATCCTCTATGTAATTCTGATCGGTATTTTCTGTTTTTAAAATATAATACCCTTTTCTGGTCGAGCAATAGATTGGTTCCGGTTGAGTAAATGTGTCCTTCGGGAGTTCTGTGCCGTGCACTTTCAGCCAGCCGGCTAACTTCTCCACACTGCCTGTCATGATACGTCCGTAATTACGTATATCGGTGACCTGTCGTTCCGTATATAGTTCAAAGAGAGGCTCTATGTATTTATTCCATACATCCTCTGCAAGAATAGGCGCCGGTTCTGTCCAGTATTCTCCGTCGTCTCTGGTATCTGTCATGAGCCGCATGGTGTAGTGGATGCGTCCCACCACGAACTCCCCTGCCTGACTGTATTCGACTCCAATCTGATCCTTGTAGGTGTAACCGTCCTCATCCGGCCCTGTTTTCTGCAGAATGAGTTGTATGTAGTAGTTACCCCCGGGCAGCCTGCACTGCTCTGGCGTTTTACTGAAATTTGTCCGGAAGTCTTTAAAGAGTTCTGTCATATAATCACGCAGGGTGCAACCCTCTGCCAATCGCATAGCAAAACAAATTTCCGTCGTGTGTTTCTCCGGCACGGTGATTGCAGGATTTAAGTTGGGTCGGATTAGATAAGCATCCGAGTGACAGGCGTAATCCATCACGGCCATCCAGGCTTCAAAATCATCTTCTTCGTCTTCATCATCATCGTATTCATCATCATCATATTCTTCTTCGTCTTCGTCGTCGTATGCGTCATCATCTTCGTATTCGACCTTCTCTTCGTTTTCGTCAACGCCTTCGTATTCGTTGTCGGCTGCGTATTCTTTTTCAATTTCTTCCATATTGTTTTCGTACTTATCATTATTTTTCATAGCGTTTTCCTCCTGAATACTTATCCATGTAACTTTATCATTCTCTTTGTTTTTTGCTTTCAGTTTTTATAATAAGTTCCCACTCCTTTCCCTTATTGCAGGGACTATAGAAAAAGCCCATCACATTGACGGGCTGTATGTAAAAACAAAAGCCCATCGTCATGATGGGCTGAATTTTCAACATCCCATCATACAAGCTTTAGCACCTTACCTTTCCGGCAGGTTGCTGTGCGGTCACGGAGCTTGTCTCTCGCGCACTCTTTATGGTCAATTGGGGTTCCATTTCTGGATCACTATCAAGTTTTTTCATTAATCTTTTTACATATTTATTATAGCATATTGCGCCCAGAAAAGCAAGCATTTTTTCTGTTTTTCTTCTTATTATATAGCTAAAAAATAGGAGATTATTTCGGAGGGGTTATCGCTGCCCGGCAGCCTGGGGGATCACCAATGCCCAAATCATAGTTGCGGCCAACCCTGCTTCCGGGGTTTCAGACTGAATATGCGATACTGGGTAGTCATTACACAATACTGAATTTCTACTCAATATTCATTACGTACGTATGCGTGGCGGAACTGCCAATGTGGCAGTGAAATGGCCACGCAGCGCTTTACTCAGTATGCAATACTTCTTACTCAATACAAACGCATTGTTTGCGGATGTAGGCTTTGTGCCTATGACACGCCTCTTGGCAAGAAGCATCATATCCATTGAACCGGTTTACATTTGTATTTTTTACTCTACCTTAAACCGGAAAACGTGAAGAGAACTATGGTTTATGGTTTTCACCGGACAGCGATATTTTGTTTTTAATATTTGTTCTTGATGCCGGCAGCAGTTACCGCCGGCATCTGTTACAACTTGCCGAAGAGTTACTCTTCAATCTCGATGTACGTAGTGGCGTTGGAGATTTGAATCGCCGCGTCGATGGATGCTTTGAACTTGTCAATCTCATCCATCAGCGCTGTAATTTTTTCGCAGATGTTGATGGGGTCAACCAGCCGGAATTCGTTACGAGCCTTGAAGTCCTTGCTGGCTTTGTCCAACTCTTCCGCGGATACCTTTTCTTTGCTGCCGTACGTTGCCTGAATGAATTTGTCCAGGCGTTCTTCCAGACGGGCGCCGTTTTCGGTTTCAATCTTCTGCCGCGCCTTGCCCAGCGCCTGGTTCATGGCTTTCAGCTGCTGTTCCTTGTGTATGATGCCGTACTGCATCATGTAGATGGCTTCCGCCATGGTCATTTCCTTGCCGTTCACGGTGATAACCGTTTTGGCGTTGGAAAGGCTCAGGGCTTTCTTGATGCTTTCGTTACGCTTAATCAGGTCATTGATCTTCTGGTATTTTGCTTTCACATCGTTTTCGAATTCAGCCACGGTGATGCCGTTGATCTTGGGGCTGATCTCTTTATTGGCTTCGCAGAACGCGCACTCCTGAATTGCTTTTTCAATCCGTTTGTCAGCAACTTTGATTTCGCACAGTGCTTCATGTACAGTCATTTTTGCCATTTTCGTTCCTCCTGTTTTACCATCGCTTACCTTAATCAATCAACTACGTCAATCGGTTTAATTGACATTAATGTCCTTTTTGAATTTCACTGTGGCGATTGTAACATTCATTTTGCTCTTTATCAAGTATTTATTTTGTAATTTATATATTTTATCTGTTTTAATGTTTATATATTTGTTTTAATTTAGATTCAGTGATTATGCGGCCCACAAAAATTTAAGTAAGGCATTAGATAAACGCACTGAATTTAAATCCGGCGCAGCCCATGGATTGAGCATATACGCCGGATTAAGACACCGCTTGATTTGCTGGCACTGGCACCGAATTGGCCGTCGACCGCAAAACAAGGTTGCTTTGTAGCAGATGCCACGATGCACAATGTACCCCGCCGGCGAAACGTCCGAAACGACTCTGCTATAAACAATATAGCACATTTTGTTGTGGTCGTGGTCGCCATCATGGCGACATTTTCTTAAAAGGTTTTTACAAATAAAAAGCCCTTTACAGATCAATGGGCCGGGATCCAAACCCGGTATTGGAGTAAAGGGCTTTTGTCAGACCGCTGCTGTATAAACAGCCACACGGTTTTGTCAGCAACGGAACCCGGGGGCGTTACCGAATGCAAGCTGGCCGAGCATATACCGTTACTGTCAATGTCATTTTATCAGCGAACTAAACAACCGTCAATACTGTCAGTTTTTCTTCCTCAATCACTATATCTTCCTTATTCAGCATCCCCAGATGCAACCACGGTTTCCCTGTGCCGTGGTAATCGCTGCCGCCGCTGATCAGCAGTCCTTTTTCACCGGCAGCAAGGCGCAGCGCTTCCACTTCTTCCATGGTGTATTCGGAGTAATAACATTCCAGTCCGTCAATCCCTGCATTGCAAAGTAATTCCAATTGGTCATGAAACTCGTTTTCAGTTAACCGTTTCTCCCTCACTCCTCCCAAAGGATGCGCCCACGCCACAACGCCGCCGGCAGCTTTTATGGCTTTGATGGCAGCAATGCCGTCCACTCTGCCGCCGGGCAGATTTTTAAAATAGGTTTTGTAAATATCAACCAGCTCTTCGCCCGGTTGTACAGGTGGTAAGTGTTTTTGTATCAGTTCGGCAAAAGCAGGCTTGCCAGGGCTTTTCTTCATAAACAGCTCTGCTTTTTCCTCTTCGGTAAAGGCAAAGCCTAACTCTTTTGTCAGATACTTCCAGCGCCGTTCCGTTTTGTTCATCCGCACATCGTTCGCTTCTTCAACAAAATTCCGAAACGCTGCATGATTGGGATCGTAGTTATAACCGAGAATGTGACACTTTGCAACTTCCGTTTTGCACGAAAGCTCCACGCCTTTTATAAATTTAATTCCAGCAGGGACAATGCGTTCCATTTCCAGAGCGCCGTCAATGGCGTCGTGATCTGTTATTGCAAATGTGGTTATGCCAAGTGTTTGAATTTTTTTCAGCAATTCCGGAATTGTATCTGTTCCGTCCGAAACTTTGGTATGCATGTGCAGATCTATTTTGGAATTCATGGACACCCTCCTTCTTATATTTTTACTATAGCACTTTTATTAATGGACGTGGTCGCCATGATGGCGACATTTTCTTAAATGATTTCTAACCCATAGCTTTCCAAAATATTATTTACTTCCCACACCGAACGCATATCGTGCTCAATGCAATATGAAATTACAAGATCGATAATCAGGCTGCGCGACAATGCAAAACCCGCAGCGTTCAACAGATCATTTGTTTCTTGTAAGTCCAATTGAAGGGCAAGGGCAAACCGTATGATTGTATATTTTCTGGGATGATAGTTCACATCGCTCAGTATTTTGGAAAAAAACTTCCGGTCATAGCCTGCCTTGCTGTAAACCATTGGGGCCGTCATCTTTTTTTCATCCATGTAATGCATCAGTTTCTTTGTGAAGGGGTCTTCGGGAACAAACTCTTCCTTGTCCGGTACGTTCTTATGAGTCTTTGGCACAGAGCGGATGGAATAATGTCTCTTGGGAGTGCCCGGATCAATTGTCACCGTACTTCCATCGGGCATTGTAATTTCCCGAACCTGCAATTGTTCCGCGAAGTAAGGTTCCACCGTCTGCGCAATCTGTAAGTTCTCTTTTGTTTTCCCGTCCAATTGATACTGTGTTTTTATATATTCCGCCACGGTGTTGAACGATGCAGTTGCCTTACCCTCTATTTTTTTATGATACTGCGTTTTTAAATAATCTGCCGCGGCCTTGAACGATGCAACTACCCTAGCGCCTGTTTTTTTATTTTCCACGTCCGGATACAGCACCAAATAAATATCCAGCGCAACATTCTTGTCGGTCAGATAATACCGGCAGGTATCATAGGCAATTTGAAGTGCTGTCTCATAGGGAAAGTCGGTGTAATGGAAAGAAAATACAGGAACGGCAACCGTTCTGCACTGATTCTCCACAGCCAGTTTAAGGGAATGTTGGTAACAAGAAGCCATCCATTTATCTTCGTGCTCGGTTCCGTCGTACCACACCGGGGCCACTGTATGGATTATATATCTGGCGGGCAATTTGAACCCGGGCGTAAGCTTTGCTGCTCCTGTAGGGCAACGACCTGTCTTTCTGTAGTACTCCATTAATTCAGGGCCTGCTACTTTATGGATTGCATGGTTCAAGTTACCGCCATCTTCCGCCTCGTTATTAATTATATTAACAATCGCATCTACCTGCTGCGTGGTTATATCGCCAATAACAAAGTTCACACCCATATCTTACTACCACCTTTTTGTTCTTATCTTTAAGTCAACGGCCCCAAAGTTTTCATCATCTCTTCATCTTCGCGCAATTCTTTTAGCGCTCGCTGCCGTCCCATTTCAAATTCATACCCTGCCTGCTCAGCGTCCTGCAAGCGAACACGCTTTACTTCGTCATCCACCATGAAATCACAGTTACAGTAATCGCAGGTAAGCATTTTTGCATTTGGAGACGACTGTAATGTTGCACCGCAATGTGGACATAGGATACTAACGATTTTCATGATTACACCTGCCAGATTTTTCTGCTTAACACATCTACGCAACTTAGTTTTCCGCCCTGCATATATGCGCCAGTATCACACATGATGACATTATTTGGGAAGAACTGTGGTTTCATCAGCCTTTTCCCCTGCCCGTTCCGTTTCTTCAGTTTCTGCACCGGGGTATGACCGACCACGATTGTTTCCTCGCCCTTGTATTGCTCCCACCATTGCTGCCGCCTCCATAGCATATCAAACTCCGTCTGAACTGGCAACGGCACATCTGGGTCTACCCCCGCATGACAGAAAAAGAACTCCTGGTACTGGAACCTGATTGGCAGGTTCGTCGCCCATTCGACAAGTATTTCCCTTTCATTCTTTTCCAACTCGTTCAGCTGCTGCAGCGTCTCAAACCCACCGTTATCGAGCCAAGAATCTGCGTAATCGGCAATCAGGGTATTATAGCTGCCGCGCTTCTGCATGAGGTATGATGACATCATCACCTCATGGTTGCCTAACAGGCACACCACGGAATCCGGGAACGAATGCTGCAGATCAAAGACATACTGCAGGCACTTGACGGAATCCGTTCCCCGGTCGATATAATCCCCCAGGAAAACCAGCAGATCCTCTTCAGGGTCAAACCGGATTTTTCCCATTAACGTTATTAACTTTTCATGCATACCGTGGCTATCGCCTACAGCGAGTACACGGGAATAACCAAATAAATTTTTCATGCTTCACCGTTATTGTTTTTCTCAGCAATCCGTGATATATTATTTATATAAAAGTAGAGGAGGCTTGGTGAAGTTTTCGGACTTCCCCTGCACTTTACCCTCTACTTTTTTATTTTATATTATTATATCACTTTATGCGTCCAAAATGGTACTCTACCAAACATGCATGGCGTCGTTTTTATTTTATTCTCTGCTCCACTCGTTTCCATGGTTTGAGAGAATATATTCTAAAGTCTTTAAAATGACTAAAAATTGCAAAGACCGGTGCGCCATATGTCACCAAACCACCACAAAACCAATAATAGTTAATATAAACGACAAAAATCCCTTGCCCACCGCTAACCAACCAATTTTAGCGATAGACAAGGGTTTTGCTTTTGCGTGATATTATTTGTCGTCCCGGCCTCTTAAAACGCATTACAGCCCGTTTTACGAGGTCACTTTTTTATTTTCCTTGTATATTTGCGTTTTATAAACAAATCTTCCAAAGGAACATCGATTTCTATGCCGTCACGGAAAACCACAGTCACCTTGTCCTCGATACAGATGACCATGTGATCCAGAAGATTGCACCAAAGTCGTACGTCGAACTCGGTGACGGCATCACCCAGATTTTTCAAGGTGTTCCGGACGGATTCAAAATACTGCCTCTTGGTATTTCTTTGCATGATCTCGTTCCGACATTTATCATATTGACGGCATGCCTCGTCAAATTCCTTCTGCAGAAGTTTCCGTTTCTTATCGTATTCCTCCTGTTCCTTTTCAGTGCGGTGGCTTACCCGGTAATCTCCTTCAATCCGCATCTCCTCCAGCATCTGGCGTTTCCTGTCGGCTTCAGCCATCTGTTCTTCCAGTTCGGCCGTTGAATACAGTTCTTCCGTTATGGCGGTCAGGTTCTCTGATATTTCATCCTTCCCTCGCAGGCGCTCATTAAGGGCCGTCATAAAGAATCCCTGCAGTTCCTCTTTCTTGAACCAGCCGGTCTGACAGTATGTTTTTTTATGATACTTGTTCCGGCAACGGAATATTTCTCTTCTGTATCTTGAGTTTTCGGAATGCCATGTGGTAAACGCGAACCAGTCCCCACAGCAGCCACACTGTACCTTGCAGGAATACTCGTCTTTTCCGCGCCACATAGCCTTTGAGCCATGCCGTTTCTGCCGTTCTGCCTGCACCGCCTCAAACATCTCCTTACTGATGATGGCCGGATGGCTGTCTTCAATATAGTATTTCGGCAGTTCCCCTTCGTTCTTTTTCTGCTTTTTTGTCAGAAAATCGGGTACATATTTTTTCTGCAGAAGCGCAGACCCTTTGTACTTTTCGTTGGTAAGAATGCTGTAAACTGTGTGCGAATGCCAACGCGGCCTGCCCGTAGGGCTCTTAACTTCCATCTTTTCCAACCTGCTGCATATCTGTGTACAGGTCAGCCCGTCCAGGTACCATTGGTAAATCTGCCGTACCGTCTTCGCCTGCTCCTCGTTGATGACCGGCTTGAAGTCCGGCCCTGGATCATAACCAAGGAATATCTTGTATGGCATATTGAACTTGCCCTCGGCCATACGTTTTCTGCGCCCCCATTTGGTATTCTCTGAGATAGAACGGCTTTCTTCCTGCGCCAATGACGACATGATGGTTATCAGCAGTTCTCCCTTGGCGTCCAGGGTATGGATGTTTTCTTTCTCGAAATACACCTCGATGCCTTTTTCCTTCAACTTACGGATCGTAACAAGGCAGTCGACCGTATTCCGGGCAAAGCGGGATATTGATTTGGTGAGGATTAGGTCAATCTTGCCTGCAAGCGCATCTGCAATCATATTCTTGAATTCTTTACGGCGGGTTGTATTGAGGGCCGTCTTGCCATCGTCAGCATACATCCCCGCAAATTCCCAATCCGGATTGCCTTGTATCAATTCCGTGTAATACTTAACCTGCATATCGTAACTTGATTGTTGCTCTTCCAATTCAGTAGAAACACGGGCATAACCCGCTACTTTCTTTTTGACATTTTTCCCGTCGGGTGAGGCTGCGAATGGATTTATCCGTGCGGGAATCGTCTGTACTACTACCGGGTTCATGCGCCGAGCCTCCTTCCTTTATACTTCATGCTTCTTTCCGCCCTGCGTTCCGGAGTCCACCAATCCTTTCTGCTGACCGGCATCCAGGTAGTATCAATCACTGAACCATCCTTCATGTGGAACACAAGCCTGTACTGCTCCGGGACAACGATTTTATCAATTCTTTCTGAGAACATTTTTTCATCAAATTCCTTTAAGCCCATTACTTTACAACAGTTCTCTTTCAGCTTATCGTCCGGCAGGTACTTGCTGTTGCATTCCTTCCCTCTCCTCCGGGTCCTGCAAACCCAGTGAACATAACCGTCTTTCTGAAAGCGGACGTAGTATTTCCCGCATACAGCGCACTGTATCTTATGGGTGAAACAGGTTATGTCTTTCTTCAATAAATATCCCATCTTGGCACGATGCATCAAGATTTCCTGGGCCTTATCAAAAACATTACGTTCTATAATTGCCGGGTGATGATCCTGAAACTCATACTTCCTGCGTTCCCCATTATTGCGTTTTACCTTCTTACTGATGCAGTTTTCAATGTAGGTCTTCATCAGGGTCAGCTTCCCGATATACAATTCGTTGCCCAGTATCCTCCGAACCGTTGTCATACTGAACTTTTTACCACGGACGGTCTCCCTGCCTTCCGAGTTCAGCCATTTGGTGATGGCATAAACCGAATCTCCCCGGAGCAACCGGTCATACATATTCTGAATTACTCTCGCTTCCTCCGGCTCAATCACAAAGTTTTTGCCATCCCACCGGTAACCGTAGACCTCCGTACCGCATCCGCAAGGATCCCCTTTCTCGAACCGTTTGTGCATCCCCCATTTTACGTTCTCTGACAAAGACTCGCTTTCAAACTGCGCGAAACTTGCCATAATGGTCAGCATAATCTCGCCATCCGTGGCCAGGGTGCAGATGTTTTCCTTTTCAAACCGTACCTCGATGCCCCTTTCCTTCAGTTCCCGCACCGTCACCAAAAGATCCACTGTGTTACGTGCGAACCGGGAGATGGACTTGGTAAGGATGATGTCAATCTTTCCGGCACGGCAATCGTTCATCATCTGAATAAACTGTTTCCGGTTTGTGGTTTTTGTACCGGTAAACCCGTCGTCTGTGTAGATGCCCGCGAATTTCCATTCCGGGTTATTCTGAATCAGCCTCGTGAAATGCATGACCTGTGCCTCATAACTGGATTCTTGGTCTTCCTTGTCGGTAGATACTCGGGCATAGGCCGCTACCTTTTTCTTTTTAATCTTGTATTCCAGCGGCTTTGTAGCGGGAATCACCTTTACAGCCGGCATGATTTAATCCCCCAAATTCATTGTTTATCCCATGTATTTACATGACCCGATATAGTGGTAATGCTCATCCAACAGGCACTGGCAGTGCTCCACACATTCATCAACGGTTTCACCGTTGTCATCGACTTCCGTATGCGCCTTTTTGAATTCATTTTTAAGAATTTTTCCGTAGTACTTTTTCGCCTTTTCAACACTGCTAAAAGCATGCATGTCTTTGCAAAATTCGTTGATGTCCCTTATAACAATGTACATCACCTTTATGTCCCGCGTCCGGTTTGGAACATAAACGCCATCCACGATATGCCCGATGACCTTGCCGTTATGGGGCTGCGGGTTTCCGCCTGACACATACTTCGTACCGGTACGTTCGCGAACTGCATAACGGTTCGGGCCTTTGCGCCCGCTGTCTTCCACAACGGTGTTGACCGGGCGCGCCACTTTACGGATTGCTTCTGGAACTGCCATATTAATCACTCCTTTATATAGTCCATTATAATACGTCATGGACTATATAGCAAGGGCCCTTTTGAAGAATTTTCCCAGTATTTTAGCCTGTTTGCGGGTTTTACAAGACAAATATTATAGTTTGTAAAACTTTGATCCGGAGTATTAAATCATCCCATTACCGGCTTATACTTATCACGCATCATCTGCTCCGCCTTGTCATATTCTTCCTGGGTAATGATCCCTTCGGTCAGCGATTTCCTCACTATGGCCATGGTGACGCTGTACATCATCTGCCCGTGAAATTTTTCATATTCCATCTTCCAAACCTCCATTGTTAAAAATGCCCCTCACTTAATAGCCGTGAAACAGGCTAAAAGTTGAGGGGTTTTTTTAAAAAAAATTCATATCTTTATCTGAACCGGAAGCCGGTTTCCGGTTTGGAGATAAAAAAAGCCCGCAGACCTGCTGCGGGCCGTTAAACAATATACGATTATGAGCGCCGCACCGCAAAATACACGGCGGCTGCGGCTATGATATAGGCAATATTGCGCTGCCACCTACTGCGCCGTAGCCTTGACCGTTCCTCTCGCTCGTACTCCTGCAACAATCTGTTGGCATTCTGCAATGACTGCGCCTGCCCGTCCACTGTCAGCTTCAATGCGCCCAGCTGTTCCCTGAGCGTCTGAGACTGCTTTTCGGCTTCCGCTAACTGCGTCTGTGACGTTGCCAGCTGCTGTTTCAATATTTTTGATTCGCTCGTCTGCCTGTCGTTGATATTCCTCAGTTCGCTGAAGTTCCTGTCTAACCTCTCCAGCTCCGTGGCTGTTAGTTGAGAGTTGCCCTGCCGAACATAAAGCCGGAATAAAAGATAAGCAGGCAACCAACCATATGCAAAATAATGCCCTTAATGTCCTCGACATCCATTTCACCGCCTCCGTTATACAAGGGAATAATTCCCATCATAATATTTCTGGCCGACCTTCAGGCTGTCCGTGAACTGCCACATGGCAGCGTCCGGCCAGTCACAGGACGGTCCCCACTCTGCGCACCATATGGGAGAGTATTCCGGCAGCACATTCACAAAGATACGATTCTCCAGCCAATCCAAGCTGGCATAGAGACCGCAGTTAAACCCATGCCGGTTACACTCAGCAATGAACTCGTTGCACATCCCGGTGATGACCATGCTGTTAGGCATGCCATGACGCTCCTTATACCCGTCGCCGTCCTCCATATCAAACCAGACACCCATCTCAAGCTTGGCCGGAGTCAGGCCGCTTGTCTCCAGGATATTCATCATAAATGCCGCTTCCTGTTTGGCCGCGCCCTTCGTCAGCGCATAGCTGTAATAATAGGCACCCACCTTCAGCCCGGCATCCAGCGCACCGTTGATGTTCTCATAGAACAGGCTGTCCAGATGCCCGCGCCCGTAACCGAGCCTTACAATCGCAAACTCGATACCATTGGCCCGTACCTCTTTCCAGTCGATACGTCCGTTGTTTTCCGATACGTCAATTCCTTTTTGTAACATTATTTTCCCCTCCGTTTCAGTAACTCATGAAGTCGGCTCATGCTCTGAACGCCGGCGTCGCCAAGGTTCTCGATGACAGACAGAATCTCGTTCATGGCGAGATACCCGCAGACGATCTGGACGATCTGGGAGTTCGCACCGCTCGCCATGCTCATCAGGTCAAAAACGGCCGCCATCAGGAAGCATATGCAGTAAACGAACAGCTTGCTGACGCCGCGTGTACGCATCTCCGTGCTGTTTATCTTACGCGCCTTCCGGGCGCTGTTGATACCCTTCACAGCATCAAAAAAAGCAGGGTTCTCATTCCCCTGCTCTACCAGATACGCATAGCTGATGGCGATCCATTTTGTAAAGATATCAATGTACAAGAGCACCCCAAACCCGACCATCAGGATGGAATACTTGTGGGTCACCAGCCCCAGCACCGCGCCGGCGATAACCTTGATGTTGAACATATCCCACATCCGTTCCAGGACGTTATGGACGATTTCTTTATCCATGCTTTCCCTCCTATTCCCCTTCTCGTTATAATCGTGCTTCTAAAGCCGCAATCCGCGATTCCAATGATGCCAGGAGCGAACTTATATCCAGCACGCCGCGTTTATCTGTCCTGACCATCGTTGTTCCATCGGTAACGCCAAGAGGCAGATAAAAGTTAGTATATGTGGTTGTTAGATTGAACGGGGTTCTCGCATCCGCAATCAATGGCATGAGTAAGTTATATGCACCATTAGCGCCAGAAACGTTTGAATACCGCCTAAATCCAACTTGTGTTAAACCACTCGCCGCAGATGCGTAGTTTCCAAGGGTCATTAACGGCAAACCATCTACAAGGTTGCCACTTGCCGAATTGTACTCCAGGTATCCCTTTTCCACATTATTGTAGTTGTACAGAGTGAATCCCAACTTATCACTTGAGGCTGATTGTTTAAATAACACTCTTTTTTGTCCTATAAATGTTTTTACCCCGGTTATACTTTGGTCAGAATCCGTTGTTACATAATTGGTAATGCCAAAGGCGTATGACAAGCCGTTCCATGCGGTAGTTCCGTCACCGACTTTCGCTCTCAATGTATCGGTTTCGATACCAATTTCACCAGTCGCAAGAACAGGATTTTCCGTTGTCCAATTGGTTGCCGTATCCCGCCTTAACTGTATGGTTACACTATTTACGTTTTGGGTAGGCATAGAAAGCACCCCCTTATGCGTTACCGCAATCAAGAATCAAGGTATCTGAACTGTGTAAAATAGTAGAACCATCCGTCAGTCCGCTTGACGATTTTCCTGCAAATGCAGCATTAAAGCGTGAATCCGTGTAGTACAGATTATTGCTCCCCTCGGAAATATCGTCGCTGTCCAGCGTAACTGCGCCGGTTTTACTGTTTACCGATATTACACCGCCGCCTGGAACATTTATCTGCAACCAGTTTGCCAGTACGCCCGGGTTATCTGCCGACAACACATATACCGCATTCGTGTCCGTTCTTATACACAAATCGCCTTTCTGTGCAGAGAGCGCCAGCATATCAGCTTCGCTTGAAGCGGTAAGGGTATCCGTTATGGCCAACGCCGGCAACACAGATGTGTTCAGTTTTCCGTTAGAATCCAGCACCGGAACATTACCGGCAGAAATGCCTGTATCTTTACCTGCAGCTGTTCCGGCATCAGAAATATCAGCCAGAGTAAGCGCAGGCAGTGTGTATACGGCAACATCAACACCATCTATGATAAGATGTCCGTTTGTGGCAGAAGCCCGAACAGATGCCCCGCTGTAATCCAACTGCGACCACGTTTTTACTCCATCACCGATTTTAAATTTTTTTGTGTCAATCTCAACACCAAACTCACCTTTGGAAAGCACAGGGTTGGCGGTAGTCCAATTTGACGCTGTGTCATTCCGTATTAAGATGGTTACTCCATTTGCTGTTTGATTAGCCATTTGCATTCCCCCCGCTTATACACTTAATTTGATTCCAATCACTGCCAACGCAGTAGTATTTCAAGTCCTCATCGTCCCACCGATATATCCTGTTCTCGCTGGTATCTGTATAAAAAACACCAACCTGCCCCAGATTGGGAAACTCATACCGGCTGTGATAGGTTTCGCTTTGTACTTTCAACGAATCCAGCCACTCCTGCTCTGTACCAATAAATCCGTTGTCCACGGCAATTTGATATGCGCTTTTACCGTCTATGCCGTCGCGCCCGGTTATTTCAATGTTAAAATCAACCTCTTGCATATCAACAACCATTTCGTTTTCGACTTGCGGCATATCAATGATTATTTCCACAGTTTTTTCTTCCATGTTACACACCCCTACTCCGTGGTAATATCCGGCTGCAAGTGGTATTGATATACACCAAAGGTTACATAGCGCCCCTCTTCCGTTCCGTTGTTGATCCTCACCTGGATGTCATAGTAATAGTCACCAAACGGCAAGCCCTGTGTAGTTTGATGCGAGATGTGAACACTGCCGTTTACAACAGGCACCTGAAACAGATAATCAGAATCCTTGCTGCTTCTTTTCACAGAAAACACGGCTTCGTAATCGCTGACCGGCTCGTCATTGATTTTGATGTTGATGTGAAAATCAGCGGTATCTCCCCTTGTATGAAAAATGTTTCCTTTTTTAATAACAAACATAGCGTTCTCCTTTACTCCTGCGGAATTAAGCCGTCAAGCATAAAATCACAGTTTGAATAAACAGATGGGTCTGCAATGTCTCGGACAGTTACAGCAAGATTGCGCAGTTTTCCGTGATAAAATTCAGCCGTGTTGCTTTGATTGTTTCCGATTCTCGGCGTGGTGTATTGCATGCCGCCGAAAAGATATGTGTCCGCATAGGAATTTATAAACACGCCGTCTATATACACATACACGGTGGTTGATGTAACCGCAAGCGCGACATGGTGTATCCCTTCTAAGTCAATTCCTGTCACGCTCATCCTTGAGCCATTCGCATAGTGGTATAGCCCATCATAATAGAAGCTCAACGTGCCGCCGTTGCTGTTGCTGCCACCCATTGAATATAGAACACCGCCATTGTTTACCCGGTCAATATCGATAATAAGCTCAAACAGGAACACAGGATTTGTCATTTCTGAATAATCAGGTAATGTAATAGTGTTGTTTAACCAATAATCTCTTGAGGAAAAAGATATACCACCTTTATCATAGAAGTTCTCATAACCATACCGGCTGAAACTGTTAACGCCGCTAACAACCGCATAATTGCCTCTCTCAACAGGCAGTTCAACAAAATCAAGGTTCATGATGCTGAAGCCATTGAAGTTTGAATCTGCTTGCATACTTGAGAGGTCTATGGAAACATTTGTGTCTGCATCGCTAATTTGAACAGAGCCTGATATAGCCACAAAGCCGGGACATTCGACGCTATACTGAAGCGTGTCCGAATCAGCGCCGATGAAAATTTTGCTGTCCCCGCAAAAATCAACCTCGCATTTCGAGGTTTCAACATGCACCTTAGGATTGCAGTTTGCTGGTAAGGTCAACGACAAGCTGTATTCTATTGCGGTTGCGTCGTCCATCATCTCAAACGGCAAAATTTGCGAAGCGTAGGCAAGCCAATTTGACGCGTCTCTGATTTTATCCAAGAAATATAGGTTAACATACACATACCCTGTGCCATTCGCAACGGACGAGCCTGAAAAAACATTGGTATTGCCAAGCGTACAGAAGTAGTCGCCCAAAACCAGCTTTTCTAAATTAGAGCAATTGTAAAATGTGCTTGTTCCACCAATCCATGTGGCTTTCCCAATATATAACTCTTTTAACGCAGTGCTATTATAAAACGCTTCGGTGTCAGCGCCTGTTCCTTTTGGGAAATATACCTTTTTTGAGCCTGATTCGCGGAAAGAACGATACCTGACATATGTCTCATAAGCAGGGAAGCGCACTTCTTCAAACTTTGAACCACGAAAACCATACTCGCTTGGTATTGATGTTACTTTTGCGAATGTGTAATTTAACAGCTTGCTGCAACCGCTAAATATATCACTACCGCTCAATGTTTCTAAATTCGGAGCATTTAATGTTTCCAAATTCGAGCAGCCAGCAAGCGAAGCGCCATACAAGGTTTTGACGCTTGGCAAGGAAAGGTTTATTAAACAGCTACAACCATTGAATACGCTTGTTCCCACATACGTTATTACAGGCACGTTTACGGTTGCGAGCTTGGAATCAGAGTAAAACGATTCATCTCCCCAACTTGTTAACGAGGGAAAGTCAATTTCTTCCAACCTCGGACATTCGCGGAATGACCGATATGAAATTGATGTACACGCGTCCATCTTCACATACCGCAGATTATCACAATACCGGCATGTCTCGCCGCTTGTTGACGTTACCGCTGGAAGAATAAGGGATTGAAGGGAATCATTGTTATTCATAATCCTTGTGCTTAATACACCATTGATTTCCCCATTAAAATCATTGATTTCCGTTGCCGTACCGGCAAATATATCCGCTATATTGATGGGCGAAGTAAGGTTTCTTGTATGCCTGTAATATACATACTCCGGCTCAGGTTCAGGCACTTCTTCGGTAGGCTCTATGTATTTCGGAACTTTGATATATTCAACATCTGAAAATATAACGCCATTGATCTTTACTGTATCTGACATCCATGTCCCCCCCCTTAACTCAAAATCAGCATCCTGCTTGGTTTAAACAGTACTGTCAGCATCTGCTGCTGAATTACGCCATCCATATAGCCTAACGGTAAAATAATGGTGTCATCGTCCTGCAGGATAGGTTCAAGTACTCCACCACCACCGCCCTGGAATATAATTGTTTGATTATCACCTGTTGTAAGCATAAGCGCGCTCCCATTCACTTCGGCTCTTTTAATGTAATAATGGCTTGTTTTTCTGACGTACACCTCGTCCACGGTTACCGGAACCATATCTGAATACTCGCCAATATTACCGTTGGCGTCCATGTATGCAACCGAAACTTCATAATCGTCAGGGTCGCATATATACATATATTCTGATTTGCTTGTTTCAATTTCGTGGACGGTATCCCCATCGTCGATAACGATATGTGCTGTATATCCTTGCGGAATCGCCCCAACGTCAATGATTAACCCGCTTTCCCTGACGGTAACTGTCGGAGCGTTTGGCGCAGGAATGTCATCAGCAATCAACAGACCGGACACGGTGCCTTCGCTTTGTGTCGCTCCCAGCACCGTGATAACTTTCACATAATAGTCTGTGTCCGGCTCAACATCCACCACGGCTGAATTCCCGGCAATGCTGGATTCGGCAACGTTGAAATCAGTTCCGTTTTCGGACACCAAAACAGTGAACGTACCGCCGTTGTCGGGGATATCCCAACTGCAGGCGATACGTCCAACCATTACGCCAGTTTCGTTCAGCGTCTGCGTAAGCGCAGCAGACAGGCGGGTCACATTTTGCGGAGTACCGTACCAGTTTTCAAAATCGCTGCTGTACGGTATGTTATAGCTCATGCTCATCCCCCCTCTACCACGCTCACATGACCGTCCGCACGGATAATGGTGTAATTGCTGATGCTGTCAATCCTCGCCGCCCTGCCCGACCAGTTCGGGTGCGCCTTATACGCATCAACCATGCTGGCCGGAACGAGATATTTCACATTGCCATTTGCATCCGGCATGAAAACACTACCGCTGAATTTGATTTCGGCCTTGTCCATGATTACATAACGCAATGCCGGACAGGAACCGACCATGTTGCCAGTATTGGTTATATTGGTGGTGTCCCAACCGCTTATGTCAATAACCTGCAGGGAGTCACTCCGGAAGAACATAGTGCCCACATTCGTCAGCGCTGTTGTTATCCACCCTGACAAGTCGATAGAAATCAGGGAATCACATTCCGTGAACATATTTCCTGCGGTAGTCATGCTTACGGTATTCCAATGGCTGATGTCACCCAGGTCTTTCAATAACGAACATCCGGCAAACATACTGCTCATGTCGGAGCAGTTCCCAACGTCCCAGTCGGTCACATCGACTTTAACCAAAGACTGGCAATATGCAAACGCTTCATTCAGTGTAGTCATATTGCCGGTATGGATATTCTGGATAATCTCTGTGGCATATTTCAGATGCCCGCCTGATGTAACGTCATTTGAAGCTCCAAACAAACACTGTCCTCTGAAACGGCCCCTTGCGTCAGGCTGGCTTATATCGTGTACCACAATACGCCCCATAAGGCTGCTTCTGTCAACGCCTGTCGTGCAGGCATAGTCCGAGAAGAAGTTCCAATGTGACGGTTCCCAGCCGAACGTAAAATAGGAAATAGACCCATTGGCATAAATTTCTGCGCCAACTTCCGATGCCGTTGCCAGAATAAAATAATCTTTGTCCAGCGACAATACATCGCCTTCGTTGTACAACCTGCCATTAACGAATAAGCGCCCCGGTGCATAGCCGGTCACCGAACGGACCTCCGCACTGATCCACCAGCCTTTTTCTTCTTTCGTAAAGGCCGTAGTGTATCTTTCTTCCGTAACGCCCCTGACCGCTTTTACCGTGATGGTCTGGAAATCGGTCTGCATTATGGTCACAGTGAAAACCGTTTCATCGCTTTCATCCGGGTTATAGTTTCCCGGTTCGGCAAAGACGCGCTCGTCATATTCAATGCAGCTTATCGTCCGGGTGAAGTCCTGGGCGCGAGTGATCCCCTGCACCACAAAAGGCTTGCTCCCGGCGGTGGCTTCCGCCAGATCAAATATGTCTCCGGGTGACGGCAGTTTTCCCACCGGCACAGCATCCGGCAGCGTGACCGACGTCCAGCCTTCTTCGCTGGATTCCACCGTGACCGCGCAGGTGTACAGCGTATCGTCCTGCCTGCGGTACTGGATGCGATAACTTGCCAAAGTGTTTGTAAGTTCGACAGGCAAGGTCAGCGTTCTGCCTTCTACCTTTTCAATGCGTCCGCTGTTCGCCCACTTTGGTACATCGTGGGATACCAGGACCACGTCACCTACCGTGCAGGCGATGGCATCGATCCCACACTCAAAAGATATGGTACGCAGCTGGTATTTGTTGCAGAGCAGCTGGTACACACCCTCCCGGTATGCCTGGGAGTATTTGGTAACGCCGTCCATGGTGACCTGTGCTGTCTTGGCATAGCCGTCAGAATCAAAAGTGTCACTGTAGATGGTCAGCACGTCCCGCTCATACCCTGCCTCGGCGTTGGTAAAGGTGACTTCCACGCAGTTGGCCCGGTCAGCGATCTTCAGGAACTCCTCATTGAAACTCCCTGTCACGATGTTCCCCATACCGAACATCTGCACCGCTTCCTGCGGATGGGAGTAGATGCAGCCGTATTTGGTGCCGAACCGTACGACCTTCCCGTGGCCTATGGGCGCAAGCTTCTGGTTGCACACATCCAGCATCTCGCCCGCCGATACGATCTCGATGTTCACATAATATTTTTTCCCCTCGCAGTATGCCGCCCAGGATGAAAAGTCATCGTAGCGCATCAGGTGCGCCGGTGCGCCCCGGACCTCATACTCGTATCCGCCGGTATTAATGTTCTTCAGGGGTTTTGCCTGATGAATCAGGTCATAGCACGCCCAGGCCGGATTGTTCGCGTGTTTCTGCTGATACTCATTGGAATACGGATTCCACACATACACGACGGAGCGCCATTTCTTGAAAGTCAGCGTCGGTGCTCCGCTCAACTGCCCGGTCGCCTTGGCCTTGATACCGATCAGCGCCGTATTGGGATAGCAGAAATCGTCATAGACAATGGACGATACGCCCGTCCAGTACACCGCAAAGCCGTCCCGGCTGGAATTGGAATAATTACGGTACACCACCCGGACCCGGACGGAATACTCACCGGCTTTTATTCTGTCTACCCTGTACTCACGGCGAACAGCCTTGTTGCTGCTGCCACTGATCATCAACGCCCCGCGGCTGGAATCATAATCGCTCATATCCGCAGCAAAGTAGCTGTAATCCTGCCAAACAGGCGTCGTAACATCATCCCGCCTGATTTGTATCTGTATGCCAACCGTGTTCGTTACTGTTTTGCCCTCATCGGTAACGTGGTACAAGCCCTGCGGGCATTCAATCTTGACGATTAACCCCTCTGTTGCAGTACCCTGCGCCAATGCTGTAAACCATGTATCTATCTCTTCCATGTTGTAGGACAGGTTCTGGGTAAAATGCGTGTCGCCAAAGAATGAAATGATATCCTGATCATTGGTTCCGCTCCGCACTTCATACCTGACTTCCTTGTACATGCCAATGGTGTTGTCGTTCAGCTTGATTTCATCAATGTTCAATGGACCTTCGCCACAGGCAATAAGCCAGTAGAGGTAATCATTATCCCCCTGGGCCATGGTGTATTTGCCGATGGTCTGGCCGCCGGATTTCACCAGTCCGTAGGTCAGCGCAATCGGATTGTTTTGGCCTTCCATGGTGGTCACGCCGGCCCAGGAATAGGTCGCTGCGTCATCATAACT
>Ga0265298_10002019_pt1 | contig 29207 bp, 36 predicted proteins | sample AusTroGonzalo_MG_3_FD_193486 | JGI IMG/M metagenome (GOLD analysis project Ga0265298, IMG submission 193486) | Bovine rumen microbial communities from tropical cattle in Woodstock, Queensland, Australia - Gonzalo_01 | ecosystem: Host-associated > Mammals > Digestive system > Stomach > Rumen ...
TACTTCTGTTTCAAACTTGGTCCCTTTTGTTTCAAACTTGGTCCCTTTTGTTTCAAACTTGGTCCCTTTTGTTTCAAACTTGGTCCATTCGTGATTTGTGGGAACGGGTGCTCAGCGGCTGGGGTCCGGCGCCGAAAGGTGGCGGATGATTTTGAGGGCCGTGAGTTCGTTGATCTCTGCGTGGCGAGGCACAGCGTCCATTGCACCGGTTATGACATTGCGGTACCAGTCGTGGTTCGCTCCATGCCTGACGAGTTCGCAGCCCTCGTCGTCGAGTCGCTTGAGCAGCACGCGACGCTTCATGCCAGCTCCATCGCGCCTATCGAGCGCGGCGCGTCGGTCATGGTGCCGTCGGCGATCATCGCGTTGATGTCGTCACGCAGCGAGCGGAGCATATCCTCGAGCTCGGGCACTGTTCCGGCCTCTGTCCAGTAGTCCGGATAGTCGTTCCAGTATCCGATATAGCCGCCTTCCTTTGCTGGCCAGTATGTGTACGATATGCTCATTTGCTTCATCCTTCCTTTGACTGTGGGTATTATACCATTTTCCGGCTGTGTCGGGAAGTGTAAAAAAGTGTAAATTTCATGTTGACGGTGTATAACACCTTGTGGTATAATTTGTGTCGCCTGCTCGGGGTGGGAAGGTGAGGAGTGGTTAGCAATGCCAAATCAAAGGAAAAAAGGAAAGAAACTTGTCGCTGGTTGGCTTGAGAATGGCGATGCTGAAGAGTTTAAGCAACGAGCCGAACAGTTAGGCATGACTGCTACAGACCTGTTAACGCTTTTAATCCGCGAGGAGCTGAGGCGGAGTGCCGCAGCTAGAAAAGGAAGGAGTGTTGAGGATGGAAATGGTGATGTTTGAAGTGGCATTAACTGATGATGAGCTAAAGAGGTTTGTTGAGATATGTGTTCAGTCTGGCGTTTGCCCGGCTGTAAAAATCGGGCAACTTGTACATGGTTTTGTTTTGTCGCAGGGTGTTATACACCGGAAATCGAGTCCGTGTGAGGCCTCTTAATTAAATTTAAAATTAGGTGTAAAACACCAACAGCTTGTCAACAGCTGTTGACAACGGAAAGGGGACGGAGAATGGCGGTAGTTATTATGGATGAGGAATCAAGGGAGAAATTCCTGGGGAGCCTGAATAGGGTCAGCGGGGCTCTCGTTGCAGCTTTGAACTATATTGGCAAGCTGTGCGTGAGGGAGAATGGCGCACGGGAGGAGCGCGACTATATAGAGCGTGTCTGCAACGATGGGCTCTTGGAATGTGGAGCCTGCCGCGGGGTTGTTGTCGCCAGTCAGGAGTGTGCGCCGCCCGAAACCGGGAGCGCGTTGGGGCATGATCTCGACGTGGATATGCATGATGTCCTGAAGAGGCTGTTGTCGGTCGCATGGCGGGGCTCCATTAGGTTTGAGGCGCTGCAGTGGTACTACGCCGAAGATAACACATGGGTGGTGCGGCTCAAAAACGAGGATCCCGCGAGGCGGCATTGGTGCATCGTTGAGGCGGATCGCCTGGGTAAGGCGTTGATGAGAGCCGAGTTCGGCCTGCAGAAAAGGGGTGTGGCGTGAGGATGATCGAAGAGACCGTGATCACCCAGGTGGGTGATGTGCCCATAAAAAGCCGGATGCGTGTGCGCAAGTTCGGGGAGGTTTACACGCCCTGGCATATCGTCAAGAAGATGTGCGACCTGGTGTGCGACGACAGGCTTGACACGCGCTACCTGGAGCCGGCCTGCGGCAACGGCAATTTCCTTGTGGAGATCCTCCGGCGCAAGGTGGCCAAGGCCAGGTGCCTGGATGATGCGCTCATCGCGCTCTCCTCGATCTATGGTATCGATATACTGCCGGATAATGTGCGTGAGGCCAAGATGAGGATGTTTGCGGTTGTCGTGGCGGCATATCCCGAGGATTACGTGCCAGTGACCGGAATGATCACACTCATCCTAAACTGCAATGTACAGCAGGGTGATTTTCTGAGCGGCCTCAAAGCCAACGGCGAGCCGCTCGAGTTCGTGGACTGGTCGGATCTCGCCAGACGAGCGCGAAAGGAGGTGAAGTGATGGACATGACGCTGCATGTTAGATTACCTGAAGAGTGGTATAACGGCCTCAGGCGGATCGCCGACTCGGTGGAGGGGACGATCCACCAGCAGGCGAAGCTCGCGATAAGGGACAGGCTGGAGCGTGAGGGCATGCTGGCCTCGCCAGGCAAGGAGGCGAGCGATGGCGGCGAAGCTTAAACATGGCCCGGGAGGGCCGGAACCGAAAGGAAAGGGGATAGGGATGAAGAGCAGGAAGAAGGGCGTCAAGGACGCCAAAAGCGACGTCTCAAAGGACGTCCGGAATGATGGGGCGACGAAGCTGCAGACGCGGGAGCGGATCTACGTCGCCGCGCATCAGCTGAGGCCGGCGCCCTGGAATCCGCGGCCGGAGATAACCTCCGAGAGCGTCGCGGACATCACGGCGAGCATCAGGGAGATCGGGCTCATACAGCCGATCGTCGCGGTGCCGGATCCGGACAAGCGGCCGTATGGCGGCGTGAGCTACTATATGGTTATCGCCGGCCACAGGCGCCTCAAGGCCGCGATCGATGCAGGGCTCGCGCCGATACCGGTGGATGTCGTGGACTGCAGCCTCGATGTGGCAAAGCGCATCACAATGATCGAAAACCTGCAGCGCCGGGATGTGGATCCGCTCATGGAAGCGGATCTGATCGCCGGGCTCATCGAGGGCGGCATGACGAGGGCCGAGATCGCGGCCGAGACCGGCCGCGGCGAGCAGTGGGTGGCCAGGCGCGCCAATCTCGTCAAGCTGTCCCAGTCCTGGCGCAAGTGTGTATCCGACGGCAAAAGGATCACCGTCGACTGCCTCGAGCATGTGGCGGCCTATCCGGAGCGGATCCAGGAGAAGCTGGCGAAGGCCGGGGCGTGCAACTGGTGCGCGGACAGCGAAGCGCTCGCGTGGTACAATGTAAAGTACGAATTTGCGCGGGAGAGCCGGGAGCTTGGTAATGCGATGTTCGACGCCCGGGCCAAATGCCTGGCGTGCCCCAATAACACCGGCTGCTGCCGGGACCTTTTCGACGATGTCACTTCGGAGCTGGGGTGTTGCCTCGATGCCAAGTGCTATGCAAAGTGTGAGCAGGAGGTAATCGATGCGGAGATCGAGAAGGCCGCGGCGCGTGGATACAAGGTGTACAAGGGGGCGCCGTGGACGTACAGGGTATATGGCAGCGGCGCCAAAAAGCCTACAAAAGGTAAAACGGCTCTCTACGTCTATTCGGAAGCTGGTCACAAGGTGATGGTGTGGCACGAGCCGCCGCCGGAACCGGAGCCGGAGCCGGAAAAGGCCGACCCGGAAGAATTGAAACGGCGCAAAGCCGAGGCGAAGCGCGTGAAGCTTGTAGATGCGGCCAGGGAAGAGGCCGCTGACTCCCTGGTGCGTTGGATCGATGAGCAGCCCGAGGATGGCGTGTGGCCAAAATGGGTGGTCGATTGCGCGATTAAGGAGCTCCATCGCGCGCTCGATGAGGTTGGCAGCGGGTGCGAGGAGGTCATAGATGCCTTTATGAGGAACGTCGGCTGCTCGCTCGCGGACAAGGAGGCTGAGGCTGTCTACAAGGAGTTTTTGGCGGCCGGCAAGTGAGATTTGCATTCGAGAGATCCTACCACAGGTTGGAATGGCATGACCCGACCAGAGGCACGAAGAACATGGCATAAATCCCGACCCCAAAAGGTGGGCAGGTTGGCAGGCCGGAACAGACGGCCGATAATCTGGAGGAGTGACGATGGCTTTGAAGGATGATGGCGGAGGGCCGGAGCGGACGATGCATGTTTTCTGCTGCGAGGTCTGCGGGGCCGAGTTTACACACTGGCGCAGCGCGTTCGGCCGCAAGGCGGCCTACTGCGACAGCTGCAAGGTCGAGGTCCGAAGGCTCAACCGGCACAGGTTTTTTACAAAGCGGCGGAGCCAGGAGGATCGTCGCAGGGCGCTTGGCGGCGCCCTGGAGAGCGATGGAGTGCGCATCGAGTGGCGCGGGCGCAAGGTCGCCGGTGGCACGCCGCGCGGGAATTTTTTCTGAAAGTTAAAAAGGAGGCTTATGGACTTATGAACAACGAACTTGACAGATGGAGTGAGGGCATCATATTGCCGCAGAGCGATGATGCGCAGGGCAGTCCGGCGGGCGTGTTGTCGGCGGTCGGGCTTTTTGTGGTTCTGGCTGCGTTCCTGTTCATTGCGTTCTCTATGGGCTGGGATGCGGGGCGCAAGAGCGCTCTAAAGGAGGCGGCGATCGAGCGCCAGGAGATCGAGCAGAGCTGGCTTGATGAGGCCGGGCGCGAGTTCTCGCCGCTGGCTTAAGGAGGTGCGTGATGGGCAGGAGATCCGTGGAGATCTACAACTACTCCAAATCGCCGTTGGAAACGCTCTCGGCGGGCGAGATCGCCTACGAGACCGGCGTCGACCGGCATTTCGTCGCCGAGCAGATGAGGCTTTTCGCCGAGTCGGGCGGCGAAAAAGGCCTCAGATGGGGCAACTACGGCCACGGGCTGTCGCGCAAGAGCACACGCGCGGCCGTGAGGGAGTGGCAGCTTGCCCTCGAGCGCGAGGCGTGCAGCAATCCGGAGCTCGAGCCATGCCCGGCGATGTGATTGGTGGTGCCAGAGCTGGCGAGGTGCAGCTCCTGCCCGGGATGGAGGAGGAGCTGAGGAGGCTCGCGCTCGCCGAGGCCGACGAGAGCGAGATCTCGCTATGCAAATCGTACACTGGCGAGGGACTCCTGGCGAGGGATCCCGCCAAATACGAGTTGGCGGCCAGGCTCTATTTCGAGTTTGGGATCGGCGTCACGCGCGTCGCGCGGCTCCTGCATATCTCACCTAACACGGTCTACGCCATAGCCGACAGGGAGCTCGTGCGCAATCCTGGGCGCGTTGAGGAGATGAGGCGCAATGCCACTGTCGCGCTGCAGCATACGGTTGCGATGGGCATCGAGGCGGCGCGCGGGCTTTTTTGTGATAAGGATGCCGTCAGGGCTGCCGGATTGCCGGGAGTCGCAAAGGCTCTGTCGCTTCTCACGTCTCTCGCCCAGGGCGATACCGGGCGAGAGGGTAGAAAGGTGCAGCCGCAGAGCGATGTCGGCAGCGACTATCTCGATGTCATCGATGGCGGTCCGGAGAATAGATTCGTTCCCGGAAAAAACCGCGGCGGCGGATTCCTCGCCGGCGAGGCTGTCGAGGCGGTCGCCGGGACTCCGGATGAGGCGGTCGATGCTGGATCCGGCGAGGCCGCAAACGGAGGTGTCGTCCATGCGTAATGAGTACCATAGCCCAATAAATAAAGGGGCTTGCGAGTGTGTTTGCAAATTTGTTTGCAAATTCTTGGGGTTTTCGGCCGGATCCGAGTTCGGACCTAAGGCCTATGCGTATGTCGGCCGCAGCCCATACGGCCGTGCGGCGCCCGGCCTCGCAAGGGGGCGGGGGGGGGTGGGGGCCCGCGCGCGGGGGGCGGGTAGCCTTAAAATGTATAGCTTTAAACAGGCGTCAGCTGAAAGGAAGGTGGATTGTGGCTAAGAACTTCACTGAGAGGCAGCGTAAACTGCTTGGAGACCTGAAAGAGGAGCTTAGAGAGGATTTCCGACCGCCCGAAACCGGCGGAGAGATTCAAAAAAATCCCCCGCCTTTACCCAAGGTTTATGCCGACATCGATGTATGCCGGCTCCTGGGGATCGGCCAGCGCGTGACGGCCCAGGCGCGCACGGCAAAAACGCGCGGCGAGCTCTGGGACTGCGTAGGTGGCCATGCCGGCATGACGGAGGCCTGGATAAAATCGCGCGACCCAAACGCCGATCTGACGCGCATTCAGCCAATCAAGCCCGGGGACGGCATAATAACGTGCAGGCTCGTCGACAGGTGCCCAAATACAAAAAAGATGCGCGCGGCCATGCTCGCGAACGGCAAGACGGTCATTGTGACGGTGTACGATTCACGTCTTCTGAGGCGTGACCAGCAGTTCGATTTCAGGGTCTCAGGCCGGCTTCTGGTTCTCGTGGAGACGATCAACCCATCGAGGTACTAGTCATGAGAGACACCTGGTTTGAGCGTTTGGGGGCGGGCCGGTTCACCCTCCAGGAGAGGGGGTTCCTGGCTACGCTATACTCGTTCGGCGACGCCGAAGGGAGGTTTGCGACATACTCCGACGAGTGCGCAGAGGCGTTCGGAAGCGACTGGCTCAGCGTCGCCTGCAACCTCAAATTCGCCGGCGCAATCACATTCCAGATGGAGGATGGATGGGTCCAGATGCAGCTTAAATTCCGCGACGCCAAGCGCCGGAACCGCAACAGAAACCGAAGGAGTCAGTGCCATGCCTGAAGAAAAAAACTGCTTCAAAAATTTCATTCCGACGGAAAATGAAGTCGGTTTGATCGTGCCGTTCGAAATTTTGGAAATTGTTAGAGATGGAGAACTTTCTGACACTCAAGTCGGCTCTTTAATGCGCTCTTTGCTCGGTGAAAAGGTCGAAGTGAAAGGTCTTCCGCAAGTAATTGTCAAATCTTTGAAAATGACCTTTGACGGGGCTAATTCTAGAAGAAACAGCTCCATTGCAAAAACACGTATGCGCAGAGCGTCACTTGACAGAAAGGAATCTGACGAGGAACAGAAAGCGAACTGTCACGCGTCAAAACAGGATTTGTTGCGCGTCAAAGGCAATTCTGTTTCGCGGGATAGGATAGGTAAGGATAGGATAGGTATATATACCCCTATATCCCCTGACGGGGATGAAAAAAATTTTTCAGATCCTTCAGGTCCGGATGAACAGGACGACAGTCCGTCGCCACCGTCCGAGGAGGAGCTGTCGTCGACGTTCAAGGCGATCGCCGAGATGCATCCGAGGAAGGAGAACATCAAGGCCGCCGAGCGGGCGTTCCGCTCGCTGTGCCTCAAAAAATCCCCGCGCGAGATCCTGTCGCTCCACGGCGAGTGGTGCAGCCGTTGGCGGAAGAGCGGGAAGTCGGACTGCTTTGCGCCGCAGCTGGCCAAATGGCTCCGGGGCGAGAGGTGGCGTGACGAGATCATCCCGGACCGGGAGGAGCCGCCGCCTAGGGCGGATGCCGGACAGCTCGACTTCAACGAGCGGCCGAGCGTGGACAATCTGTGCTGACGGAGGATGGGAGCATGAGAACACCAGAGCAGAGCGGCAATGAGACCGACATCGAGGTCGGCGTCCTCGGATGTCTGCTCGTCGAGCAGGATCCAGGGATCGTCGAGGCGGCGATGGAGTCATACCAGCGTTACGGCCTATGCACCGCATGGTTCATGTCGAAGCGTAACGCGAAGGTCTGGGAGGCCTGTCTTGAGGAGTGGCGGGAGAAGCGGGCTGTGGATCCGATCCTCGTCGCCAGGCGGATGGGCGAGGATCGCTCGGCCGTCCTCGATGTCGTTGAGGCCGGCATGGGCGTCATCGGCACCCATGCCGGATATTACGCCGACGCGATGAAGTGCCGGCAGGCCTACAGGCTCGCCCACCGCGCGGCGATGGAATTTTCGCGCGAGATCACGCCCAACACCGTCGGCGGAATGGTCGAGACGTTCGTCAAGCAGCTCACCGAGATCAGGGACTTCATCGCGGGGGGAGGGGAGACGCTGCGGGACGTCGGCTCGTTCCTCGAGGATTCGATCTGCATGAAGCGGTGGCTCTCCGAGGAGCGCTTCGTGAACAAGAACTGGGACAGCTTCGACGGCGTGCCGCTTCCCTGGGGGATCTTCAACAGCGTCTATGCCGGCCTCAAGCCTGGGCTGCATATCGTCGCGGCGCTCCCGAGCCAGGGCAAGACGACGATGGCGGTCAACTTCAGCTACTACTGGATCCGAATGGGCATCAAGCATGGCTTCGTCTGCATCGACATGCCGGCCGAGGGGCTGGCCGACCGGTATGCCTGCCTGTCCGGCCAGCTGAGCCTGTCTAAGCTCAACTTCGGCGCGTCGAAGTCGTACGTGGACGAGTTCGAGCGCCATTTCCGTTCGTTTGCCGGCGAGGATGTGGTTGGCATCACCGAGGAGGATGCGATAGGGCGCATCGAGTACGAGATAACGCGCGGCGTCAAGACGAAGGGCTGGCAGACGGCGATCATCGACTACCTGCAGCTCGTGGATCCTGAACTCGCCGGATCGACCGCTCCATACATCAAGGTCATGGAGGCGACGAAGGCCATAAAGCGCCTGGCCAAGAAGCTCAAGATACCGATCGTCTGCCTTGTCCAGCTTTCCAACCAGTTCGCTAAGGATGTCCGCTCTGGGACGAGCAAGGTGCCGGGGCTCGACCATCTCGGCGACTCAAGCGAGATCGGCCGCGCGGCGGCGAGCGTCGCCGTCCTGGTGCAGGACGAGGAGGTCGTCTCGTACTGGAAGGAGAATCCGCCCATACAGCTTGCGTACGGGGATCCGAACCACGCCCTGGGGAAGGTCGGAGGCGTCGATCCGGAGACGGTGCGCAGATTCGAGACGGGGCAGAAGAGCCTCGCCGTGGACGGCATCCGGCCGATAAAGTACTGCATCATAAAGCAGCAGCAGGGCGGCAAGGCGGTTATTCCGATGCTGATGTTCAGCCGGTATTTCATGTTCCGCCCGGGCGACTACGAGGCGTCGCCGAAGGCCGTGGCCTACGGGGAGAAGCGCGAAAAGGTGAAGATGGTCGATTACGACTGTTTCGCGCGGATCCGCGACGACTGGATGTACAACGACGGCGACGAGATACTTGAGCTCACAGGAGGGATCGGGCTCAGGTGGACGCGCTTCCCGGGGGAGACGACGGAGCAGTTCACGGAGCGGATCATCCGCGAGAGGGAGCTGCACCATTCGATGAGTGGTCGGCATGAGGGCTGGCTGCTCGGCTTCCCGCCGAAGTGGTATGATCACGTCGATCAGGCCCTTGATGCGGTCCGCGAACGGTATCAGCGCAGCCATCGCGACCGCATTGCACGGATGGCTGCGCTGAGGCGGAGCGTGAGAGGGGAGGCGGTAGGATGACAACGAAAAACCGGATCGAAGTACTGGATATGTTCGGGGTGACGGAGAAGGACCGCGAGGATTTCTTCTCGCTGCCGGAGCGGCTGAAGATCGTCCCTCTGGCCATGGCCGAGCAGGTCAGGCTTGAGGCTGAATCCGACATGGTCGAAAGGGGAGGTGTCCTCTCGGGGCCCGATGAGCTTTTCCGGATACAGGGCCGCTTCATAGCCGCGAAGCGGTACAAGGAGATCTTCCTCAAGTGGGAGAAGCGCTGGGGGCGGAAGGTGGAGGTCGCCGGTGCGTGACGCCTTCTTCCAGCCGCCCGTGGAGAGGGATGCGCTGGCCGTGGCCAAGGCGCGCGGCATGGACGCCGCCGAGGCGATGGCGATGCTCGGCAGACAGCGGGAGGCGCATCTCCGGCTGATGGCGGACGACCCTTTCCGCAACGGCTACGAACCTGAGATCTGGCTCGTGGCCAAGGCGCTTCTCAGGAACACGAAGCCGCTCCCCAGGGAGTCGGCGGCCGTGAAGCGCGTCATGGGCATGGGTTGGGACGAGTGGGCCGCACGGACCCGCGAGGCGCTCGGTTTTGCGCATCCTGTCGGCGAGCTGCTCATCATGGGCGCCAACAGGAGCGGCAAGACGGACTTCGCGGCGCGGCTGGCCATGTCGGAGGCCATGCTCGGCGGACGGTCGATCAACATCGGCTTCCAGTCGCTTCCGACCGGCAAGCAGGTGCAGGAGCCGAGGGTGTGGCACTATCTCCCGAAGGAGCTCAAGAAGACCGTAAAAACGGCCGACGAGTACATCGCCTACACGAAGCAGAACGGCTTCTCCGGCTCGAAGATGACATTCGCCAACGGCTCGTCCGTACGGTTCATCACCTACGAGATGCGCGTCGAGGCGGCCATGGAGGGCAGCGCGCTCAACTTCTGCTGGCTCGACGAGGAGTTCCCGAAATCGTTTCTCGAGGCCGCCCGCTTCCGCTGCTCGAGCGTGGCCGGCAATCTTGTGATGACCTTCACGCCGATCAGCGGCATGACGCCCGTCGTCTCGGAGATCTTAGAGGGCATGAAGGTCACGAAATGGCACACCGCCTACATGCTGCCGTCCGACGGACGCGAGTGCTGGCCATGGGCCGAGCTCGGCCTGGGCGAGGAGGAGTGGAATGCGCTGTCGGTCTGGCGCAATACCGACCGGGCCGTCGACCCGTGCATACCGGAATCGAGGCCGGAGCGATGCCTTAAATGGGCGTTGGGTGTCACGGACGACATCCCGCCGGCGGAGCGCAGCTTCGGCCGGGTGCCGCGCGTCGCGGTGTGCCGCGGCGGCGAAGTCGCGGCGGTATGGTTCTACGGCGGCGACAATCCGTACGGGACTCCAGGCGAGGTGATACAGCAGGCTCTGAAGAACCGCAACGCCACCGCGATGATCAAGAAGCGCGTCTACGGCGTGGCGACCAGGATCAAGGGGCGCATGTTCCCGGAGTTCAGCAGGGAGAAGCATGTCGTCGCGCCGGAGAGGATACCGTCGAGGCTGGTGCGCTGCATGGTCGTAGATCCGGCGCCGGAGCGCAACTGGACATGCGGCTGGTACGGCTACGAGCCCGTGAGCGACGTGCTCTACAAATACCGCGACTGGCCCGGTGCCTATGAGATCCCGGGCGTCGGGATCCCCGGTCCCTGGGCGGTGCCGAGCGACCGCAAGGGTGGCGTCAATGACGGCGATCGGGGGGATGCGCAGGAGCCGTTCGGCTTCGGCTACAGCGCGTACAAGTTCGAATGGGCCAGGCTCGAAGGGTGGCGCAACTACACGGAATGGGCCGGAACGGCCTCCGGCGCGTCCCCGCGGCCGGACGATGGCGTCGTCGAGGAGTGGTCCGAGGTGGACGGCGTCGCCGAGAGGATGGCCTTCAGGATCATCGACAGCCGGGCCGCAAGCCAGAGCAAGATCCACCAGGGTGAAACGAGATCGCTCTTCGAGGATGTGAGCGCGCTTGCCGAGGGTTTCACGCCTGCGAGCGGGCAGTCCATCGAGGTCGGCGTGAACATGATCCGGGACCGGCTCAACACCGGGAGGTACCTCATCTCGGCCGAATGCGTCAACACGATCTTCGCGTACGAGACATATACCGGCGCCGACGGCCAGAAGGGTGCCTGCAAGGATTTCATCGACTGCGACAGGTATGTCACGCTGTCGGATCTGACCGGCTTCGGGGCCGATGACGCAACGGCCGTGGGCGAGTCTGCCGGCTTCGAAGACGCCCGTCGCGCCCGGGCTTCCAGGGCCAGAAGGCGCCGTCCATGGATCTGAAAAGTCGGCGATGTGTGTATATACACACAAAAATGAGCCCTAGAGGCGTTTTTTTCTTTCCGGCCCCTTGACAAAGTGCGATAATGGCCTTGCCGCGGGCGATGGGACGCGCCGACCACCGCATCCGCGTAATGTTACGGCGGGCTTGAAAAGGTGCGCACGGCCTTGATCGTGCGGGAGGAAAGAGATGCCGAAACCTGGAACAGACGACGAGGAGCTTGAAGAGACTCTCAATACCGAGGAGGACGACGGTCGAACCGAGGAAGCCGACGACGACGATGACGACGCTGGAATCGAGGATGAAGAAGAAGGCGACGACGGCGACGACGACGATGAAGGCGACGACGGCGACGACGAGGATGATGAAGAGGACTTCAAGCAGCTTGGACAGCGCGCGCAGAAGCGCATCAAAAAGCTTGTGGCCGAGCGGAAGGACCGCGACGGGCGCATCCAGACGCTGGAGAAGGAGCTGGAGGAGGCGAAGAAGCTTGGCGGCGACGACGGCAAGGCCATCGTCGCGGCGGCGGAGAAGTCCGGCGTGCTGCCGAGCCTCATGACTGCACGCGAGGCGAAGGGCATAGCCGACCTTGAGAGGGCGAAGTCCACCGTGGCGTACATCGAGGATCTCCTGGACGACAACAAGGACTCCTACGAGATCGGAGGCAGTACGCTGACGCAGGGCGAGCTCCGCAAGGAACTCAGGCGCCAGAGGCAGCGCGTCGATGAGCTGGACGACGAGTTTGGCGACGTCCAGAAGGATCTTCGAAAGAAGACCCGCAAGGTGCTGGAGCTGGGCATCGCGGCCATGAAGGCCGGTTGGGATCCAAACAAGAAGGCGCAGCCCAAAAGGGTTGCAAAGTCGGAAAGGAACAAGCCCGACGGCCGGTCGAGAAGGCCGGTTGCGAGCGGCGGCGGCGAGATCGACTGGGGTTCCGTCTCGAGCGAGGCGGACCTTTACCGGGCGATGTCGCGCGGCAAAAGGAAGTGAGGTTAGAGAATGGCTTATTTTACAGCGGATCGCGAACTCGTCGATCCAGATTTCCAGGATGGAGTCGTCGCGTCCAAGCGCGAGGACTGCATCCTCCAGACCATCATCGGTCGCGGCAAGAAGCCGACCGACTGGGAGCAGAAGAACCAGGTCGAGGCGTTCCCCGAGGCCTACAACGCCAGGAGCGCTGAGGGCGCCGACCACAATGAGGCGAACTTCGCGGAGTACAAGGACTTCGTCCTCGCGCACGTCTGCGAGGTGTTCGACTCCAAGGGCTATCTCGTCACCAGGCACAGGCAGATGTTGCCTGGGCACAACGAGAAGTCCGGCGAGACTCTGACGCGCAAGCGCATGAAGGATGCGCAGAACCTGATGCTCTCCATCGAGCGTGCCATCTCCAGCGACCAGGAGGCAGTGGCGTACGGCGAGAGCCACAACCCCGTCACGCGCGGACTCCTGAGCTGGCTCAAGCCGCTGGCGACGCGCACCGACGCGGGCGCGTCGACGCTGCACTCCGTCCATACGATCCCGAAGGAGCTCTGCCCGGTGGCGGGCCTCACCACGAATGTCGCCAACCTCACCGAGGCGGCGTTCAAGGCGGAGCTCATCAAGGCGCGCAAGCAGCGCGGCACGGGCAACATGTCGCTCGTGGGTCTTGTCGGCATCGACCTCAAGACCGTGATGAGCGAATGGCTCTCCAAGGCGACGGACGTCAATCTCAGGCGTACGCAGCCGGCGGACCTGAAGAAGATCACGCTCATCTGCGACGACTTCAACTTCGACGGCGTGACCTGCCATGTGATGTACGACGGCCAGATCGGCGCTGATGCGTCCACAATGGCCATCGGCGACGCGAGCCACTATACGGGCGCGTTCATCGACCCGAAGATGTGGAACATCGGCACGCTTGAGGCGTTGCGCGACTTCCCGCTGCCCGACAAGGGCGCCGGCCCGCGCGGCTACCATACCGCGACTTTGAGGCTCACCTGCCTCAATCCGATGGGGCAGTTCGCCATCCGCCACCAGGTTTCGCAGCTGTAGCGGACTGAAGGATTAATAGCGAGACGGGCCCCTCCCTGCCGAAATTCCCTATCCCCGCAGGGAGGGGCCCAATTTTCCAGGAGCAGTCGAGATGAGGCGGATTGGCACCCAACAGGAGCTTTCAGAGGACGAGCGCGGCCAGCTGGTCGCGGAGCTCGCGTACTGGAAGGAGCGCAGCGCGCGTTTCTTCGGCGAGGGGCGCCGCATGGCAGACGGCTTCAACTGCCGGTGGAAGGGCCAGGACATAAGCGGCCTCAAGCTCGACTCCGAGGATGAGGCCGCATGGCCGTTCGACCAGTCGAGCGATCAGCGCATCAGATGGGGTGATGCGATCTTCCAGGAGCTTGAGGCGCTGTTTCTCATCGCCGTGGCGTCGGCGAGGGTCGAGATCACCTGCGCCGGTGGTGCGGACGCCGAGAGGCGCGCCGCGTCGATACAGAAGCTCCTCAAGTGGGAGATCTCGAAGATGGGCGCGCAGTGGACGTCCAACCTCAGGGCTCTGGCGTACTACATGCTTGTTGACACGCCGGCCGTCGCGGCCATGGACGTCGGCTGGACCAGGCGCACGGCGCTCGGGGTGGCGAGGCTCGAGCGTACGGCGCTCGAGGAGGAGTACGTCGCATGGCGCACCGCGGCCGACGAGGCCTCAGTCGTGGATGCCTCGACGGAGTTCTCGCTCGCCCTGGAGCCCTCCGGCTCCGTGGTGGACGAGGCCCCTGCAATGGCTGCGCGGGAGAGGTTCGCCAAGTGGCTCGTGGACACGAGGGGCTGCTACGCCGGCGACATCGAGGCGATAGCGTCGGCGCTCCTGCAGGACGGCGAATGCGAGGCGAGGGCCCGGGTCGCCGCGTGGGAGGGCCCCGAGGTCAAGGCGCTCCGGTTCGGCGAGGATTTCTGCTTTCCGGAGCGCGTCGAGGATTTCAGCTACGCAAGCCCCTGGTTCCGCACCGACTGGGTCACGGAGGCGTGGCTCAGGGAGCGCATAGCGGAGGACGGATGGGATGCCGGATGGGTGGAGGAGTCCATCAGATCCAAGGGCCAGGCGTTCTACGCCGACTACTCGACGGAGGATCTGGCCGATCTCAAGGATTTCGTGAACATCGTCTGGTGCTACACGCTTGAGACGTCCGAAACCGGCGAGACGGCGAGGGCTGTGACGGTCCTCTCCCCGGCGAGCGGCAGCGCGTTCGGGAAGAGGCTTCTGACGAACAGGCACGGCAGATGGGATGTCATCGTCTTCAGGCGTGAGGTCAAGGGCGGGAACATCACCGGCTCCAGGGGCATAGCGGAGATCGCCGTCCCGGACGCGGGCGTCGCGAAGATGCTCAGGGATCTCGCGGCCGACAACGCCATCCTCGGAAGCGTCCCCCCGGTGAAGGCCAAGGGATCGAGGGTGCGGGACATAATCCTCGAGCCCCTGGCCGAGATCTCGATGGGAGCGTCGGACGACGTCTCTTTCATGCAGCCCCCGGCGTATCCAGCGGCGGCCGACAGGAGCGAGGAGAAGATCAAGCGCGAGCTCTGGAGCTATTTCGGAGTCGCGATGGATGGGAACACGGACGTCTCCGAGAGGAGGCGCGCCTTTGTGATAGGGCTGCTGCCGCAGGTGAGGGATCTTTACGTCGCGCTGATCGAGGCTGCGCAGGACTTTGCGTCCGACGAGATACTCGCGACCGTCACCGGCGACGGTGACACGAGGGGGCTGAAGCGTGAGGATATACGCGGCGACTTCGGACTTACCCTGGAACTTGATCCGTCGAATCTGAACGACGAGGTGCTTTCCCGCAAGATAGGCACTATAGCGCAGCTCATGCAGTCGCTCGACCGCAAGGGCGAGATAGACGGCGGCGCTGTCGCGAGGTATGCGTTCATCCAGCTGTTCCCGGAGCTTTCGAGAGTCGCGTTCAAGTCGCCCGAGGCGCTCACCATGGACGATGTGGCCGACGAGCAGCGAAACTTCGTGCTCATAAAGGCCGGCATCATGCCGCAGATGGACACGTCCGGAAAGTGGAACTACGGCGCAAGGATCGGCTGGTACAGGGAGCAGCAGCAGTCCAACCCCGGGATGTTCGAGGATCTCTCGGCTGATTCGCAGCAGAAGCTGTCGCAGTGGCTCCAGGCGCTCGAGATGCAGGAGCGCCAGTACGGGGAGAACGCCGAGATCGGCAGGACCGGCGTCGAGTCGATCGAGTCAAAAGGAGGCAGGTGATGGCTGACGTGCGCAGGAGCGAGGGCGAGTACTATCCCGCCGGCCGTCCTGATTGCCTGTGCAGGCCGGATGTCGAGCCTGCCGGGCAGCTGTATCCCGCCAACGGCGGCCGGATCGGTCCTGCGGACGGACGTGAGAACGGTGGAGAGTACTATCCGGGGGGCGATGTCGATCATGGAGTCGTCAAGCTCCAGGAGGCGCCTTTGAAGGGCGTTGAGCTGGATCTGACGACGAACACGCTGCCGGCGATACGCTCCGCCATAGGGCGCATAGGCGACGCGCTGGGCCGTCTCGGGGCGACGGTGGCGACGGTAGCCGCGCTTTCGTTGGGAGGTTTCGCGGCCAGCGTGGAGCGCGCATCCTTGAACGGCATGGATCTCGATGGCGATCCGGCTGTCGTCGTCGGTGTCGACTTCAGCGGACTCGCCACGGAGGTGGCGGTGTCCAACGCCCTTGCCGGCGTCGAGGCCCTGGGCGCGGACATAGCCGCCCTGGCGACATCCAAGGCCGACAGGGACGCCGGCATCTACTCGGACGGATGGCTCCTTGACGGGACGACCACGCTCTGCCCCGCAGGGGTCAACAAATGGGAAAGCACCCCCCGCCTCGGCATGTTCTGGCGCCTCACCTGGGCGTACAACGAGGAGTGGGACCAGATTGAATGGAGACTCCAGGCGCAGCCAAAGAACAAACCGCTGGCAGGTGTCACATACCCGGATGCCTATGCGTTAGAAAGCGAATTCGCCCAGGAGTTGGAGCTGGAAGATCCTTACTCGGGGATCCACTACACCGTCACGCGCATGTCATCGATCCCCAATGGACGAGGTGCGGCGTTATCTTGGGAGCTGGCAGAGGCCAAGGACAGCATCGCCCTCCTGTCTGCAGGCAAGGCTGACCGTGATGACATCGAAGCCGCCACAAGCGCGCTCGCGCAGGCGGTGGCAGACGCAGGCTACCTCACGGCGGAGACCGATCCAACCGTGCCGGAGTGGGCCAAAGCGAACACCAAGCCATCCTATACGGCATCGGAGGTCGGCGCAATCTCCTCGACGTCGAACACGCTCACGTCTCCTGGAGTGGAGACCGATTACCTTGCGCAGCAGCGCGGGAGCTCCGTGCGCGGCGGTATCCGCGTGCGCTGGAGCTCCCACAGTGAGGATAATTTAACCGGATATATGTACAACGGCGTCGCCGTCAGGCGCGGCGGCCAGACCGAGGATTATCTCTGGGGGACCACGAACGCTTTAGGCATCGTGCGCTTTAAGGACTTGGAGCCGATCATCACATCGATCTGCCTCTCATTGATCGGCAATGTATACTGGCAAAGCGACGACAACGGCGTCACGATGGACGCCTATTATCGCGATCCCGCGACGATCTCCAACATCGTCGCCTCGGCGGTCGCGTATGTTGCACTCGCAAACGCCGGAGATCTGTATCTCCGATATGAGGACGGCGCGCCGATCCTCTACATCCCCGATGAGGATGAGGCCGGCGGAGTAGTTGATCGCAACGGCATCGATGGCGAGGGAGGAGGCGGCAATGGAGGCGACTAAAATCGCAATAGCGCTGGCGGCCGCCGCAGCGGCCATCGTCGCTCTCGCCGAGGCTCGCAAGATCGCCTCGGTTAGGACCAGCGCCGACGGCAGGATCGACGCCGTGAGCGTTGGCGGAGACTCGCTGACAAACGGATTGAGCGCCGTTTCGGTCGCGATATCCGCCTCCACAAACGCGCTTGCCGAGGTGGCCCATACGGGTGACATGATGTCCCTCACCAACGCTCCCGCCTACACGATACGCGCCACCATAGACGGCGATGGAATAACCCGCTTCAGGATCTTCTCCACCACACCCACCACCCAAGCACCGAAAGGAAACGACGAATGAAAAAGTTGACATTGGCCGCATTTGCGGCGCTCGCCTTCGCGGCGATGGCTGAAGATACGGCCATCGGCACGATCGTTCTTGAAGAGAATTTCGCGGACTATGCGAATATCTCCAACGGCGTCATAACGATTCAGGGCACGACGATCACCCCGCTGACGACCCACATCAGCAACTCCGGGCTCAACAATTCGCTCGTCAACGACACCTCTGCCGGCACGGCCACCGTGACGATCAACGGCGACGCCGCGACGGTGTACACGACAACCGGAGAAGGTGTTTCCAACGACACCTCTGCCGGCACGGCGACGGTCTCGATCGGCTCAAACTCCGCGACCGTCTACACAAAATCCAAAACCGACACTCTACTCGCGGGAAAGGCGGGTACCGCGACGACGATATCAGGCTATGGCATCACAGACGCCAAGATCGAGACGGTCAACACGTCGGACAAGAAGATCACTTTGGGCTCCAGCTCGATCACCTGGTATGACTGGGCGCTCCAGGCAACGAAGCCCTCCTACACATGGAATGAAATCGGCTCGACGCCGACGACGATCGCCGGTTACGGCATTACAGACGCCTATATCACAAACGGTGTGATAACGATCGGCTCTGCGTCGATAACGCCTCTCACGTCCCATCAGTCGCTTTCCGGTTACGTCCCCACGTCCCGCAAGGTGAATGGCAAGGCCCTGTCCTCGAACATTACCCTTTATGGCAGTGATGTCGCCATGACCTCAAGCGATGCCACCAAGGTTGATGCGGCGGTGAATGCCAAGGTGCCGCTCGCTAACCTAAAAGTTAATGGCACGGCTCTCACGAGTGCGACGACGGTCGAACTTGGGACGGCGTACATCCTCTACACGACGACTGGGGGCAAGACGACTGCGGTACTATACGCGCGTTAATTTTGACATGAGGTCGACATGAGGAAGATAGTGTTTTTTGGCATCCTGTGCGCAGCTTTCGCATTCTCCCTGCGCACGGATGCCGCCACCCGACTGGGCGAGCTCGCCTGGGCGGATGATGTCACGAGCCTGTCCAACAAAGTGGGTGTCATCGAGTCCTGGGCGCTCGGCGATGACGTAAAGCTCGTCGTCGCCGATGCCGGATCCTCGAACGCGACGCTGACTGTGGCGTACACTAACGCGACAATGTACAGCTCGGTTGTGGACTCCTCCGGCACGGTCGCGCGGGCGAACGCCTACACGGATGCGACGGCGACGGCGGTCACCGCGGCCGTCGGCGAAATGTTCGATACCCTCGCCTGGGGGCGCACGACGTCTGGCGGCGCGCCGTCACCAGAAGACACGCTCGTCGTCGAAAAGAAGAGTCTCACGCTCACGGGCGGCGGCGGATACAGCTATCTGGAATCATCGCAAGGCGGCTATTGGGTGGCAGCCGTAACGCTCGGCACCAAGTGGACGTGGGAGAGCCTCGCTGAAGCCCAGGATCCGTCGAACCCCGCGACCCTGACTCTCCGGGATGCAGAGGGCAACGCCGTGCAGACAGTCACGTCCACCAGCTCGCGCGAAGTCTATGCGGTGGATGGTGAGATGGATATCTCCATAAACCAGAGCGGCGTCGACGACGTCATCACGATACCCTACGCCATCAACTCTCCGGACTGCCCCGAACTCCTGTTTGCGCCCGCATTGACAAACGACGTGGGCTTCCTTGCCTCGACAAACTGGCCGTCTTACATCAGGTCGGTGGTCCCATCAGGCTCCAGCGGCGCCTGGACAAACACGGTCACGATGGTCGGCCGTCCAGCGACGGGATTTTTTCGCGCCAAGTATGTGCAGCCTGGTACGGTCTACACGCGCTACGATAAGCCGCTCGGGATCGAGCAGCTTTACATCGCCGGCACAAACTACAACGTATCGGTCGAGAACGTGAACGGCCGCAAACTCCTGGTCCTGGAGATCGCGCAATGATCAAGGCTGCGCTCCAGAAGCTTGCGCGCAAGCCTATGCTTGCGGTGATGGCCGTCGCGGCCATCCTCTACGGTGGCACCAAAGGCCCGCGCGGGACGATAACGTTCGACGAGCTTCTGGTCGACCAGGGCTCGTATCTCACGAACAACCTGGTGCATATCGCGGCAGCCAAGACCTCTCAGCTACTGCCGGACACGGCGGAGATGCTCGTGCATGCAAGGGAGCTCGGCTCCATCGATCCCGCAGACTGGGCCGAGTTGACCCCGAGGCGCACGGTCGGCGATCTCCCCTGCGACTACACGCTTGCGGATGCGACAAACTACAATGTTACGGTCACGGTGGACTGGCAGCCGGAGTCGATCGTAATTACGAACTATCTCCTGACGGTACCGGGGTTGATCGCCATGGAGGCAACTCCGGGGCTGAGCCTCGATGCTGTTCTGCGTGGCACCGCTGGTGTCATGTACGATTCGGAGATCGATTACCTCGAAAGCGATGGCGGGCAGTATATAGACACGCTATATACGCCCGACAGCGAGACGACCGTTCAGGTCGAGTTCATGGCGCTCGGCAGCAGCACCGATTATGCGATATTCGGCTCCAGAACCAAGTGGAACTCCGCAGATCAGTTTGCCGGCTGGTGGCATTCGAGCGGCACATATCTTCAGTATTCGACCCAGGGCGCGATAACGCAGGGCGTCGCCACAGAACGCGGCCGACGTTATGTCATGCAGATCGGCCCGGATGGTGGCTACATCGACGGAGTAAAGGTCAAAACGTTCACGGCTGCGACGTTCACCTCTCCGCATTCGATGCTCCTCTTTGCGAAATGGCAGGCGGGTGATACGACCGACCGCAGGCTGGTTGGGCGTATATACTCGCTTAAAATCTGGCACGGCAACACCCTTGTGTTCGATGGAATCCCTGTGCGCGTCGGGGACATAGGCTGTCTGTACGATCGCGTGACACCTAGGCTCTTCGTCAACAGGGGCACGGGATCATTTGTTTTAGGGGAGGACAAGCCATGAAAAAGGTTATAGCGATTATATTGATGGCCGCAATGGCCGTGCAGGCCGGCTGTCTGTACGAGTGCGATTCGTCAATAGGGGCACTGGATCGTTTGTTTTAGGGGGGGCAGGTCATGAAAAAGGTTATAGCGATTATATTGATGGCCGCAATGGCCGTGCAGGGCGCGCAGTACTCGAAGCTCGGCATCATAACGGCGGCCAAGGCGTGCGGCAGGTGGCCAGCGCTCAAGGCGTGGATCGCGCAAAGCGGCTACGAGGACGAGTGGATCGTCTGCAACTATTTATCCGACGACTTTCCGCAGTTTGAGACGATCGTCGCCGCCATAGTCGATGCTGGTGTGGCGACGGCCGAGGAGGCTGCCGCGATCCTGGAGGCGTCCCATGACACGGCGCTCCCGGATACACTGATGGTCTCTCGATATCGCCGGGACATGGCGTCATCGACTGGCCGACGCGAGTGGCACGGCCCGTACACGACGTCTATCGACACCAACCGGCTTGTGCGCGTCTACATCTATGAAGACGGCTACACCCACGAGGAGCCCTGGACTCCGCCTAAGCCAAAGGTGCAGGTGGATTTGGAGCGCGCGCGGCAGACGGCCCAGCGCCTCAACGCACGCGCCGACAAATTGGCTCCTGATGCTGCGGCAAGGCTCAGGGCCCGCGCTGCAGCCATCCTGGCCGACGCCGAGGCTGCGGCCGCTGGCAACGTGCCGGTCGAAACGATCGAGATCGGCCCTGGCGCCGTCGAGGAGCCGACATCGACCGAGGGTGAAACGGGGATCGATGTGAGCGATCCTCCTGACGACGGCGGCTACGGCGTCGAGCCTATGGAGGGCCAGTAAAATGGACGCGGTTCTTTCGGACACGCTCAAGGCCAATCTCAAGGCGGCCAAGACCGCCGACGCGAAGCTGGATGCCGTTGTTCTCGCGACAATCGCCAACGTCGACTGCCAGCGCAAGACCGGCGACCGGGTCAAGTGGCTCATCAAGGCGTTCTGGGTGCTGTCGGCGGCCGTCGTTTCACTGACCGCCGTCGGCCCGGATGGCCTTAAGGCGATTCTGTCCGTTTGGAGGTAATGATCATGTATCCAAGGTTCCACGCCCCTCATCTTGAGCCGCAGCCGGACGGCAGGTGGCGTCTGACGCGCGCCTGGACTGCACCGATGGCGCGTCCCTCATGGCGCTGGCGGTGGTCTTCGGTGCGCTCGGCGAGCGCGGCTTCAACGCCGTCGTGCAATCCGCTCCGACTGAGCCGCAGATCGATCCGGCGTGGCTAAAGCACATATTCGGAGGAGGCAACTGATGTACCTGCAATTCCATGTGCCGCAGTATGAATGCGTCGGCGGACTCAATCGCCTGACGGCGGACTGGACTGTGTTCGTGGTCCACAAGCGCAAGGGGGGATGCGACATCGAGAAATACGTCGTCCCCAAAGGCTTCACCTGGGACGGCGCATCGATTCCGCGCTGGCTCTGGTGGATCTGCGGGACGCCCAACAGGGCGCCGAGGAAGTTCGCGGCGTGCTTCCACGATTGGGTCTATGGGACGGCCACCGTGCAGATGAAGCGTTCGAAGGCGGATGCTATATTCCGCCAGATGCAGGTGGACCTTGGAACACACCCGTTCCCCGCACGCGTCGAATGGGCGATGGTGAGGCTGTTCGGCCGAAGCCACTGGACAAGCCGGCCGGCGGGCGGCTGGGACTGGTGGCGGTATAACGATTGCCCTCCGCATGGTGCGGAGGGGAACAAGGAGGTAAGAAAGTCATGAAGAAGAAAGGTTTGGGATTGCTGAATCTGGTTGTATTGTCGACATTTGCCGTGTGTGGTCTGGTGGGCTGCTCGACCACGGAAATCGAAAGTGATGGGAACGGCGGTTACCGCATCAAGGCGCGCACCAGCTGGATCGACAGGGAGATTAAGCGTCTCTCCGGAAAGGTGATGGAGCACGGCAAGTTCGAGTTTGAGCTTGAAGGTGTCACGAGCGATGTGAGCGAGCAGCTTCCGGCGTTCACGCGCGAAATGTGGCAGGGCATAGCGCTCGGCCTCAGGATGGGGCTGACGGCCGTGCAGCCGGCTGTGGCGACCGTGCCGCTCACGCAGGATGGCGCCGACGCCAATGCGCTTTCCCAGGCCGTGACGGCGCATGGCGCTGCCAAAGCCCAGGTGATCGAGGCCAAGGCTAAGCTTGTCGAGGCCAAGGGCGATGCGGATGAGAGCGGATGTTCCGACGGCAGCTGCCCGTACCAGTAAACTTGGATAAGGAGAGATTGTCATGATGAGTCCGACTCAGATACAGTATGCACCCGACGGGGCGGCGTGGAAGCGTCCGTCGATGGTCGGCTATGTCAAGAAGGTTGTCGCGGCGAACGGAGATCCGGAGACGGATTACGATCTCGTGTTCGTCAAAAGCGACGGGACGGCGCATCCGTTTGCGTTCGGAGCCAGCCAGACGGTGAGTTCATCCACGCTGGGGCTGACGCGCGCGCTGCTCGGCCATATCCTGGCGGAGGACTGGCAGCAGTCCACCGCAGCGCTGTACGAGACCGCCCGCACGGGCGGCGACGGCGAATGGTGATCCTGTGGCTGCATGGAGGGATAGGACATGCGCATAAAGGTCAAGAAGACGACGAGTCCGCTCTATGAGCGCGAGTGCATGCGTCTTGAGCGCGAGAAGCGCTTTGAGATGGCGGCCTGCCGCGAGCTCAAGGAGATGCGCAGGCAGACCGGCGCCAAGCGCGGCGAGGGGCGTATTGGCGCAAGGAGCCGCTATGCGGTTCTGAACGCCATCCGCACGGAGGGCAAAGAGGTCATGAGTCCCGACGCCAAAGGCTTCTGGGACGACATGGCGCGTCGCTATCCGTGGCAGGACGTCGATGGCATGGTTCCGGATTCGTCGTCCCCGAACGGCCATGTTGGCCGTTTCGGGAAGGTTTCAGAGCGGTTTGTGGGTGGGCGGTGGTATCACTGGGACGGCGCTTCCGGTGGATGGATCGAGGGCGAGGCGTCGCCCAGAAAAGGTGTGGCGTGATGAAGATTCCGTATGGCTGCATACTAGAGAACGCGGCGAGGCTCGCCGGCTACAATCCGGATATCGATCCGCTGTCGCAGCGGACCAGGCTTGTCGTGGCGTTTGCGATCAACAACTGCCTCCAGCGGATCTACGCTGAGCATTTCGCGCAGCTTCGCCGCATAGAGTTCCGGCGCTACAGGCCGGACTGGAGCGACGATGTCGTCTGGATCGACACGATGGAGTGCTGGCATGCCGGGTCGTACTGGCGCCTCGATGCGTCGGCCGGGAGCGGGGCCGTCGAGCCGGGGATGGCCGGATCGGGATGGAGGCCCCTGGACATGAAGGAGGTGGCGGCCTTCATCGCGTTCTCTCAGCCCTGGGAGCGCGCGGTGATCGATGCCGGTGGGGTGGATCTTGCGGCCTTCGCCTATCCCGCCGATCCGAAGTACAATCCGTCGGCGGCGCCGATCAAGGGATGTTCCATGAGTGCGCTCGGCATTTCGATCCCGGCTCCCGCACCGGCCGGGGTCTTCATCGTCTTCCAGCCGAGATTCCCGAGGATCGCGTTCGTGGACTGGACGTCGGGGACGTCGTATCCGGCGGGATCGGTTGTGTACAGGCCTGATGCAAAGGATGTGTTTCTGGCTCTCGACGATGCGTCTGGATCGGTCCCCCCTGAGGCGGATTCCGCGACATGGGCAGTGCTCCGGATCGAGGACGACTTCGAGGAGTACATGGTTCGCAGCGCGGCGGCCGAGCTGATGACGACCGATCAGGGCAAGCACCAGTCGAGAGCCGAAGCGGACCATGCCTTTGACAGGATCTGCGAACGCCTGCAGGTGAGGGTGAACGACGCAAGGGCGAGAGCCGGGCGTTTCAGGTAGTTTCAGGACGGGAGGCTTGGCGATGGCGTTGAGCGATGATCAGCGGCTCAAATACGGCATGTGGTGCGAGGGCTCCGCATGGCAGATACTCAAGCGGGAGAAGTGGAGATACGAGTTCAAGGGCGACACGCTCGTAAGGTTCCGCGAGTATGCCCCCGTTGGCGAGGTCACTTCATGGATGGAGGGGCTCCTCGATTTCCTCCTCTCGGACGATTCCGTGGCGGGTTTCACGGTGCGTGGCGTCACCGTCCCTCCGTTGAGGCTGTACAACAGGTCATGGACGCCCGCCGACGGTTTCAGGATCGTCGGCGCGTGGTACGAGACGCGGGACGGGAACGTGGATCCCGATACGCATCTCGAAAGGATCCGCGTCTACCAGGCCATACGCCTCGATCCGTCGTCCGGCGTCGGCGACGGACCCTATACGGTCGAGGACGGCTGCCGCTACAAGGTGGATTTCACGTTCCACTGGAACGAGGAGAGCCCTCCCTCGAACCTGCCGGAATCTTCGAGCGGCGTTAACTACCGTTTCGAGAGCGTGGGCCGCGATGCGGAGACGGGACTCTGGAGCTACATCCTGGTAAAGCGCACGGCGGTGCGGCAAGATGTCCCGATCTACAAATCATCCGAGACCCTGTTCGAGACGAGGGAGGAAGAGCAGCATATCGGCGTCAGGCAGAACGACGTCGCCTCCACGGGGTGGGCCGCCGGTGCCTCGGAAGGCGTCATCACGGAGCGGCAGATCACGAAGAACGACGACTGCACGAGCGACGTGCGCAACATCGTCACGACCGAGAAGGCCGTCTCTAGAGCGCAGGTCGAGGGACGCCGATCGCTCAGGGCCACGGTGACGAGCGTCACCGACCGCAACCAGCCGGAGGCCGCATCCGTCTCAAATCTCTCCGCCGGGGTCTCGGTGCGGGTGGAGAGGACGCCTGGAAAGCGCTACAACAACACCGTCGAGACGTCCACCCCGAATGTCGGCGATCTGCTCAATAGAACCTGCCAGGATTCGGCGGAGATGCATACCGATACGACAGTCGAGGTCGTGCCGGCCGGATCCGTTTCCGAGGGCTTGCATCAGGCCGCCGGCGTAAATGTCGAGAGGGAGGTCGCCGTACAGCGCAACGAGGACGGCGTCTCGGCTGATCGCCGGACGACGGTGCGCACCTGGAAAAGGATGGAGGGCTTCGGCAGCGTGGATTCCGGCGGGACGGTCGTAGGCACGACGGAGAGGGTCGTGAACGCCGACGCCCGTCCGGTCGTGCCGGATGCGCCGGCCAACACCGTCATCGAGGCGGATGTCCAGCCGAACGGGCATGGCGGGGTCAATGCGGCCGTCAAGCGCACGGTGTACCGCGAGCGCAGCACCGGGTCCGTCTCGTCGGGATCGTCGTCCGTCGCCGTAGCGTCCGAGTCCCGCATCAACTGCCTGTCGGTGCCGTCCCCCGGCCGGGGTGGACCGAATGTCGTCAAGAGGGTGTCGGCGACGCCCAACGACCATGGCAGCTATACGGTCAACGAGTCCGTCGAGACCCATATCCCGGACTCGAAGACCGTCATGGCGGATTCGGCCGGGCATACCGATGTCCTGACCGTGATGTCCAATCAGACGTCGCCGCCCAGCGTCGGCGACAGTCCCGACAATGTCGAGAATGACGTGAACATGGCGCTTAACGACCATGGCTCGTTGTCCGTGACGACCCGCAGGCGGATGTACAAAAAGAAGACGTTTGTGGCCATTTCGGGCACACCGGTCGAGAGGGTCGAAACGACTGTTAGAACGAACGATGAAGCAGATCCAACCGCGTCGTGCGGCAGCGCGTCGGTCTCGCCGAACGGGCATGGCACCGCGACGACAAGCGTTGCGGAGGTGACGCCTCTGCCGCGGGACAGCGGCTGGATAACATGGGATAGCGTTCTGGAGCTCGAGAACGGCAGGTACAGGTACAGGCATGGACTGAGGGTCTTCAAGAATCTCGACAGGCCGCCGTCGCCGGGCGACAAGGGCAACGTGTCGATGAGCCTTGCGATCAACCATTTTGGCCTCTACGACGGATCGATGTCCTTCAAGAACCTGTACAGGTTCGAGCGCAACACGGGCGGCAATGCCAGCGGAATCCAGCAGGGCAACATAAGCTTCAACGGCAAGACCTATCCTGTAAAATACTTCTACGGTGCGGGGCATGAGGGCGAGTATGCGCAGGCTGTGGCCAATCAGGTCGTCGTGCCCGGGCTCCACCTCCAGAACGGGCTTGTCGTCGTAGGGGCGGGGGTGTAGCCGTGACGCCCGAGGACATGATCGAGCTGAGGCGGATGGTGGAGGATGCCGTCCGGCATACGGTGTCGGACGACAGCCCATCCGTGGAGGTGCTGTCCCTCCTGGATGGGATCTGGACCGAAATCCGGCTCCTGAACCTGTATGGCGCCAACGGCGCCGACGGAGGGAGGGGGGATGCGGGGCAGATTCCCTGGCAGGTTGAGATCGTCGAGGGTTCGAACCTGGCGAGGACGATGAACGTCCGGCGGCCGTATGTGCGCATCGGGTCCCAGACTGTGGCGGCGACCGGGACGTCGAACGTGGCGGCGGTGGCGGGGGACTGGTATTGCGTCGCGGACTGCGGCGCGCATACGGCGATCCTTTCGCAGACCCCGGTCAACGACGGGACGCACGAATCCCTGCTTGTGTTCAAGCTGTCCTCCGGAGGCGACGTCGAATACTGCAATGTGTCGCCGCAGGTGGAGATCTGGGAGGCTCCGGCGCTCTCCCAGTCCTCCGGACAGTCGTGATGGCTGGAGGTGTCCATGTCGTATGCGTCAACGGTGGATCTGTCGGCTCCTGTGCCTCTGCCGGTGCAGCGGGGGCTTGAACTTTTTGGAGGGGCTCTCGCCCTTGCGGTCTCGAGGGTCGTCTACGCCTCCTGGCTGCTCGGCGGCAGCGGAACGAGCGTCCAGGAGAGGGACGGGATGCTCGAAGAGGCGGAGGGGGCCGACGACTATCTCGCGTTTGCGGCCGCGATGTCGCAGACCGTCCTGGTTGAATCGTCCATCGTCGCGACGGCCTCGGCCTTCAAGGAGGCCCTCGCGTCGCATAGAATACTCTCCCTCCAGTGGCAGGCGTTCGTGTCGTGCTGTATGAGGCTGCTGCGCGGTAATGGCATGCCCTATCTGATAACTCCGCCGGCGAGCGGTCCTCACGTGCTGCCAGCGGAACTTGCTACGGAGTGGACGCTGACAATGTACGATGGCGTCGCGCTGACGGTCCGCCATCCGCTCTGCCAGGGGATGTCGAGCGCCGTGATCGCGGGGGTCGGCCTGTGCAACATGGACTGGTCGGACGTGTTCAACCCGGAGTGGTCTGCGAGTGGATCTCCGGCGGTTTCATACGCCTGGATCGTCGAATCCGCGGACATGGTCTGGGTTCAGGCGTCGGGCCAAAATGCGGAGCTGCCTAGAAGCTGCAAATACATGATCGGTCTTCCAGGGGGCGGGCATGGGAATTTCCCGTGCTACGGCGTCGACGGGAGCGGTCCTCTGCTGGCGCTCAAGGAGGACGGCGGGCATCCGGCAACGCTTTCGACCGGCCACGGCTGCTGGCGGCACAGGTATCCTCTGCACGCGCTCGAAGCCATGCGCAGCGCCCTGCTGTTCTTTGAGGAGTATGGCCATGGGCTATGGTGCGAGGAGAGTGTCTATGCCTGGTTCAAGCGCCGTCTGAGGAGGGTCGAGCTTGTTTACGCCGTCCATTCCGGCCAGTCGATCCGGCCTGGAGGAGGTGCCGTCGCCGTCACGCTCGATGACCCTCAGGGTGATCCCGAGGTCGTGGAAAGCGCCCTGTCGGCCGTAGACAGGCCCGCCCTGGGGCGTAGTGCGGACATGGACGCGCATGTTACGGCGGCGTGGACGACCGGGCGGATGGCCACGGCAACGCTTTCGGGAGGGGGGACGGTGCTGTACCTGAGCACTTACTCCAACGATCTCTCCACGACAATAGCGCGCCATCTCTACGAGAATGTCGTTTCCTCCGCGGATTTCGAGTCCGCCCTCCGGCAGGCCATATCGCAATGTGGCGTGTCGCTGGATGGGTATGTCCATAAATCTCTCCAAGAGACACGCGCTCTCGACATCTATACGCAGTCGGACGCGAGGGCCGACGGGGTGGAGGCGGCCGGGAACTGGGGCTGCAGGACGTCGCTAGGGGTGCCGTCTCGGATGCGTGGCGTCATCGATGGCATCGGCTGCCTGGCTGCGCTGTCGGTGGGCATGCAGGACATGGAGCACACGGCCAGGCACACCAAGGTGCACTGGGAGGCGTCGGCCGCCGGCGAGGATGAACGGACCGTGGCCGCGCGCGTCTGGGGTGCCGTCTGCTCGAAGATCCTGACGATGGCTGGCTCGGGACCGGTGGAGACGGCCGCGGCCGGCAACGCCAGCAAACCGGAGGGCCTGACGGCAAGCCTCGCAGCGGACTTTCCGCTGACGGGGGTGTACTACCCGCTTGTCACGGGCGGGAGCATCACGACCGTCATCCTGGACGGGCTGCCACTGACGGACTGGAGCGACGGCGTGCAGCGGTCTACGCCGTTCTCGTTCTCCCTTGTCGCCCCCGACGGCACCCCGATAACAGAGGATGGCGTTTACGATATCGGCTACTCCGGCACTTGCGTCTGCGACACCCGGGGGCTCGAGGACGACGACTACGACAGGTGGGGGGCATCGACATGCAGCTACACCGGCGATGTCGAGGAGTCGGGCTTCCTCGTCAAGTTCAAGGAGCGCCAGATCATCTGATTTCCCTGCGGTTTTGGCGTTAAAGGGCGTCTTCTGGCGGTTTTCGGCGGATAGGGCTTGCATTCGGGCTGAGCTTTTGGTATACTATAACCGTTGTTTTCGAGGGCGGCTCGCTG
>Ga0265298_10002020_pt1 | contig 29201 bp, 21 predicted proteins | sample AusTroGonzalo_MG_3_FD_193486 | JGI IMG/M metagenome (GOLD analysis project Ga0265298, IMG submission 193486) | Bovine rumen microbial communities from tropical cattle in Woodstock, Queensland, Australia - Gonzalo_01 | ecosystem: Host-associated > Mammals > Digestive system > Stomach > Rumen ...
AGCAGGTAAGGATATTAGTCTCGGTGTTGTCGGTCACGGCGATGAAAGCGTCCATGTCCTTGATGCCTTCGTCTTCCAAGAGGTCGAGGTCGCGAGCATCGGCGTTCACCACAAGGGCTTCCGAGAGGTAGTTGGTCAAGTCCATGCAACGCTCCTTGTTGTTCTCCAACACCTTGATATTCAACTCGTTTTCAAGACGTTTCGCAGTGATTCTTCCTACACGTCCGCCGCCCACAATCATCACGTTGTGGATGTTGATTTGCTTTTTGCCACTCAGTTTGATGATGTCCTTGATGGCGTGGGGCTTGGTGACCACATACACCATGTCGCCAAGTTGGAACACGTCGTCGCCTTGCGGGATGAAAGTGTTTTGTCGACGGTGGATGGCTGCAACACGGAATTGCAAGTGTTCGTATTGGTTGAGCGTCTCATCAATGGTCTTGCCAAGGATGGCTGCCTCCGATTCCAACTTCACCATGAAGAGTTGCAGTTTGCCGCCCGAGAAGTCGTAGGTCTCCAAGGAGGCGTTTTGTTTCAGCAGTGAGATAATCTCCTGTGCGGCAATGTCTTCTGGCGAGAGCAAGCCGTCGATGCCGAGGTCTTGATACATGCGCCACACCTCCGGACTCAGGTTCTCCATCGTGTTGACGCGGGCAATGACCTTCTTCGCGCCCAGTTTTTTGGCGATGATGCCCGTCAACAGGTTGATGTGCTCGTCGTGCAGCACCGCGATGACCAAGTCGGCGCGTTTCACGTTGGCGCGTTGTAGCACGGCGGTTGAGGTGGAGTCGCCCGTGATGGTCATCAGGTCGCTATGCGATTCCATCATTTTCAGCAGTTCCTCATGTGGGTCCACGATGGTGATGTCGTGGTTGCTGCGCACCAAGGCTTCGGCCAAATGCAGGCCCACTTCACCGTCTCCAGCTATTACTATGTTCATTTTGATTCAGTTTACAAACCGCAAATGTAGGTATTTTTCCGAAATCTTCACCAAATATCCGACCAAGTCACCGAAATCATATAATCTCTCCATTCCAAAGCTTTTTCAGAAAGTCGAGAACATAAATAGTTTCGATGGTTCCGATTTTTCGGTTGAAGCGATCGAGGGATACGATGATTTGACGACATTCGGGATGTTCTTCGGCAAAGGTTTTCAAACCTTTCAAGTGCTTGTTTTGTACCTCTTCGGTAGATTTTATTTCTATCGCCACTTCGGCCTCGCCTAACACTGCGTCCACTTCAATGCCAGTATAAGTGCGCCAATAGGATAGCTGTTTCTCGCTTTGTGTATAGCCTAAATACGCCCTGATTTCTTGCATCACGAAATGTTCAAAAGCATGTCCGTATTCAGGTGTGCCACGTTGTAGTTCTTTTCTGTGCAGCAGGAAATTGCACACGCCCACATCGAAGAAATAAAACCTCGACGCTTGAATCACCTTACGTTTTGCCACTTTTGTGTAAGCAGGAATCATATAGCCAATCAAGGTGTCTTCCAAAATGGAAAAATACTCTTTCGCAGTATTGGCACTGATGCCGCAATCGGAAGCCACGTTGTTGTAATTGAGCATTTCGCCACTGGTGATGGCAGCAATCTCCAAAAACCGCTGAAAACCATCGAGATTGCGCACCAAAGCTTCAGCTTTTACTTCTTCGCGAAGGTAAACGTCAATGTAGGCTGAGAGTCTTTGTTGCGGATTCTGACTTAGGTAATGCGGTGGTAACATGCCATACGTCAATGCTTTCTGCAAATTAAAGTCTGGAATTTCAGCACTGACCAAAGGGTAGAAATAATATGGCAAGGCACGACCGCCCAAGGTGTTGTAGCCCTTGCGCTTCAATTTTCGGGCACTTGAGCCGCATAGAATAAACCTCATGTTTTTCTCAGAAATCAGGCGATGGACTTCATTCAACAACAACGGCACTTCTGGAATTTCATCTATTATGACCAACTTTTCCACCGGCTCGTCTTTCAGCATCTCGTAAAGCAACCCGGGACGCTTGGCAAGGCGCAAATTCAATTCCGTGTCCAACAAGTCAAAATATAAGGCCTTCGGGAAGTTTTTCCGTAAAAATGTTGATTTTCCCGTTTGACGAGCACCAAAAAGAAAAGCACTCTCCTCCAAATCGTTATTTAACTTACATTTACGAATTATTGTATCCATTTTTTTGTTTATTTACTGCATAATTTCATTGAAAATCCGCAGTATTACTGCATAATTTCATTGAAAATCCGCAGCAAAGATACATAATTTTCATATTAAAAAACCAAAAAATCACCAAATATCCGACCAAGTCACCGAAATCACATGGTTGGTGGACTTTTCGCTGTCCTTGAAGACGTTGGCCATCCCAAAGGTGTAGCGCACTTCGATGAACCAATAGCTCAATGCGGCGGTGAGGCCATAGTCGAAGCGATTGAAGCTGCCTTTTTCCCACGGCGTGATGTATTGCTGTTTTTTCTTGCCTTTTACGTCCAGAATCTCGTTACCGCCCAAACAGAACCCGATTTGCGGTCCGATACGTAAGCGCGGAATCTTGGATTCGTCTTCATCGTCCTCGTTCCAGCGGCGGAGATAGACGTTCAGCAGCAGCGGCACATTGATATAATGCGATTGCTCCTTGTAGCGGATGGTGTTTTCCGCCAAATCGAGGCCTCTTTTCGAGCTTGTGCCTTGCCGCGAATAAATGACATCCACCTCGGCACCAAGAATGAATCGCTTGGGAATGAACGCGATGCGCACACCAGCACACAAGTCGGGGCGGAAAGTGGTGCTGTCGTTGAGGCTCATCTTCATGGTGGAGAAGGTCGGGCCGAGCATCAGGCCGCCGCCAAGTTTCTGGCCATGGAGCGAGAATGCTGCCAAAAACATGAAAATGAAGAAGATATATGGTCTTTTGTTTTTCATCATAACTATCTATAAGACAATCTTGGCCGTGTAAGTTCTTTCGGTGCTTCTGATGACCATCAGGTATTGTCCTTTCGACAAGCCCTCAAACATTCCGCCGATTTCGATGCGGTTGTTTCCCGCTGGATGATAACCTAAATCCTTGTTAACCATTAGTTTGCCATCCATTGAGAACACCATTGCATTCAAAAGGCCACCTTGTTCCATTTCTATTTCGGCATAGCTTGAGGCCGTAATGGGGTTGCCTACGATGCGGATGGCGTTTTCATTGTAGGTGCTTTCCTGAAGGCCTGTCCCCGAATACTCGTAAGCACCCATGTCGATTTCATCGCCTTTGACGCGCTCATAGCCGTTCAAGTCAAGGCCCTTGAGGATGGCCTCGGGCGTTTCGGGTGAGCCTGCATCAATGCAAGGACTTTCTTGACGCAGATGGAAATCCTTGTTTTCAGGATTGGCGAAAAGTGGGTCTTTATCGATACAGTTTTTGTAAATTTTAATGACTTCGTTGTTCGAAATGTTCTCCCACCCAAACTGGATCAAGCAGTTGTAAAACTCAGGGGCATAATCGTCATAAGTCCATGACCACATTTGCACAGGCTCATCGAGAGGAACGTCGTTGGTGTTGCCGTAAACGATGCAGTTGCGCACGATGGGTGAGCTGTGTTGGTAGAAGAAAATGCCGCCGCAGTTGACGCCATGGGAGTGATTGCCGACTACGGTGAGGTTGCTGATTTCAGGCGAGGAGTCGCTGATGGCCAAGCCGCCGCCGAAATGTCCCGAAGCGTTGCTGGCAAACAATGAATTGGAGATGCTGCATGGGTAGTCGTTGCTGCGAATCAGGTAAAGCCCCGCCCCGTTGATGCCGTAGTTGTACTCAAAGATGCATCGGTCGATGTTGACGGCACAACTGTCCAAGCTCAAGGCACCGCCGATGGCATTCTGGCCGATGTTGTGGCGAAAGACCATGTCAGTGAGTTCAACCTTGCAATTGATGAAACGCAAACCACCGCCATACATAAAATAAACCGTATCCAAACCAGTGTAAGTCAAGTTATTATTTACGGCACAATCATGCATAACCACAATCGAATACTCGGCGTTCAGGGCGCCGCCATGCTCGCGTGAGAAGTTGCAGAACAGTGTGCTATGGCTGATTTCCACCCCGTCGCAGCCGTAGATGCGCAAGGCACCACCGTCCTGGTCTTTGTCAAGGGCGGCTTTGCCGTATTGCAGGCGGCAATAGTCGAATTTTGCGTTCGCATTTTCGAGGCGAATACCATTCCACCCACCTTTTTCCCCATCGAAAAGATGGAAGCCTGTCGTGTCGGTTACGGTGAAAATGATGGAGTCTTTTTCGGTGCCCAAAGCCATCAGTGAGGTGCCGCTTTTTGCGGTGATACTATAGAAGTCGTCGAAAACAACGGTCGTTCCGGGAAAGATGCGCAAAGAATCTTGAACCTCAACATTTCCTACGACTAACACCGTATCGGCCTTCCAAACACCGGATTGCGTGCCGGATACTTTGATGGTTTGTGCTTGCGAAACGAGTCCGCACAGCATGAGATAAAGGAATATTCTTGTTTTCATCGTTGAAAGAATTTGGAGTTTTGTTGCGCAAAAGTAAGGGTTATTTTTGATATGTGCCCCATTTCGTCGAATTTCATTACTTTTGCAGCCGAATTGAAAAACGAAAGCATCATGCCCATACCAGTCATAGGAGCCTTAGTGAAGGCTGCAGCTGAAATTAAGAATATTCCGGTCGAGATACGCCAGAACCACACCGACCCCATCAGGGCGCAACGGAGGGAATTGCGCAAGTTGCTCGTCAAAGCCCAGTTCACTGAGTTCGGCAAGTTCTACCATTTCGATGAGATTTTGCTCTCGAAAAACATCTTGGAAGAGTTTCGCAGACGCGTTCCCGTGTTCGACTACAACAAGATGCACGATGCGTGGTGGTACCTCAACCTTGAAGGCAAGCGCAACATCGCCTGGCCTGGAAAAATCAAGTATTTCGCCCTCAGTTCAGGCACTTCCGAGGCGGCCAGCAAATACATTCCCATCACGCGGGCACTGAACAATACCATCACTCGGGCGGGCATTCGGCAGTTGGTCTCCGTCACGCGCTACGATTTCCCCTTGGGCTTCTACAACCGAGGCATCCTGATGATTGGCGGTAGCACCGACCTGCAATACAATCCGGAATTTGGTTACTACGCCGGCGACCTTTCGGGCATCTCGGCGAGCAAGATTCCGTCGTGGTTCGAGCGTTTCTACAAACCTGGACAGAAGATTTCGAAAGTGAAGGACTGGGCCGAGAAGATGGATTTGATGGTGAAGGAAGCGCCCAAATGGGACATCGGTGCCATTGTGGGCGTGCCGGCTTGGGTGCAGATTTTGCTGGAGCGCATCATCAAGGAATATAATTTGAAGACCATCCACGACCTTTGGCCGAATCTGATGGTTTACGTGCATAGCGGCGTGGCCTTCGCACCCTACGAGAAGAGCTTCGAGCGCATTTTCGGCAAAGAGGTGTTGTTCGTTGAAAGTTACTTGGCCTCAGAAGGTTACATCGCCTATCAGGTCGACTTGAAGAAGCGTGTCATGCAGCTTTTGGTCGACAATGGCGTCTATTTCGAGTTTGTGCCCTTCAACGAGGAGAATTTTAACGAGGACGGCAACATCGTGGAGAATCCCAAGACCTTGCTGCTCAGCGAAGTGAAGGAAGGCGTGGATTATGCCATTTTGCTCTCAACCTGCGCTGGCACATGGCGTTACCTCATCGGCGACACCATCAAGTTCCTGAATACCAAGGATTGCGAAATCGTCATCACGGGACGCACGAAGCAGTTTTTGAGTATCACGGGTGAGCATCTCTCGCAGGACAACATGACCCGTGCTGTGGAGATGATGGCCGAGAAGATGGGCGTGAACATCACCGAATTTACCGTGTCGGGCGTGCGGCACGAAACCATGTATGCCCACCATTGGTATATTGGCTGCGACGAACCCATCGACAAGCAACAAGCCCTCAAGCTCATTGATGAAAACCTCTGCCAGCTCAACGACGACTACGCCGTGGAGCGCACGCAGGCCATCAAGGAGCTGTTCATCGACGTGTTGCCTACGCAGCGTTTCTACGAGTTTATGGAGCAGAAAATCGGCAAGTGGGGCGGTGCCACCAAGTTCCCGCGCGTGCTGAAAGGCAAGCGCCTTGAGATGTGGGAGGAATATGTGAAAAGCTTGCAGTCGTAACAATGGAAAACACGCCTGAGATTTTTGACAAAATGCCCGAATTCAGCCGTATCGGGTCGTTCAGCTTCCTTTTTTGGGCCATCCTGATAGGGCTGTTCCTTTCCGTGGTCGTCAATATGGGGCCGGCTTTCATCACGTTGGTGCAGACCAGTCTTCACCGTGGCTTCAGGTCGGCGGCGTGGTTTGCCACGGGCGTCATCCTCAACGACGCTCTGGTGGTTTCGCTCTGCATCCTAACCTCGGTCCAGGTCGTGATGCGAACGGGTTTCGAGGCGGCGCTGGCATGCATCGGTGCTGGCGTGATTTTGCTGCTGTTCGGCATCTTCACATATCGGAAAAAAGTCAAAGACCGCGAGCAACGGGAAAAGATGATGGAAAAGCGTTCCGAAGAAATCATGAAAAACAGCGACAAAAGGCCATCATGGTTCGTTTTTTTGGGCAAAGGCTTCATTCTCAATATCTTGAATCCTTTTGTTTGGCTGTTTTGGTTTTCGGCGGTGGCCATCGTGGCGGGCAACATGGGCGGCAACAAAGTGAGCACCATCGTGTTTTTCGGCATCATCCTTGGCACGACCTATACCATAGAAATCCTAAAGGCTTGGGGCGCGGCCAAACTGAAGAAGTTCCTCACACCCGAACGCACCACCTTAATCAATAAAATCGCCGGCATTTTGTTGATGCTTTGCGGCGCTTACTTCATCATTTTTAGGGGGATTGTACATCTGATTTAAATGTAAGTCCGATTTTTTGCATCAAAAAACTTTCATTTTCCGTTTTTTCCCTATTTTTGCCTTCGGTTTTGGGACGAAAATCTCAATACCAAGACATGGTGGAAAAGAAGCGTTATGCTTCGTGTTGCAAGAGGAAACCTAGGAAATTTCAACTGCGACATCGCTGATCTGAAAGAGGAAAGCAAATATAACTATGCGAGCATAGCAGCTCCAAACGCATTAAGCGTGGACTGCTATTAACATCTTGTTATATTGGGCTTTCCTAGGGCCTCCTCTTGAAGATGTGAGCATACAGGGCCACGCTTCTTGTTTGAGAAAAGTCTTTTTGGACTCTGAAAGACAATAATAACCCAAAGATAGTGTTACAACTACAAACCAAAACAACAAAACAATGAGAAAGTTTAGAACCCTATTTTTGTCGGCAATCATCTTGCTGTCAGCTTCTTGCAGCCGAATCGATGAGGTCGACATCAACAGTTTCAACCAGCCGGATGGCGAGGTTTTGAATGGCCGTGTCGCCGTGTTCGGCAATGTGACCACCGAGATGCGCCAGCACCGCGTCACCATTTCGCCTGTCCATCAATGGGGCGACAATCAGAATGTTATGCCCGAAATCAACCGCGTTTTCGTGCTTTGCGGCAACGACACCATTCCTTATGTGGAAAAGGAAGCCGACCGCAACAAGATGACTTTTGTTTCGGAGCAGCCTTTCAAGGGCGAGACAGGCAAGACCTACAAACTCGTTATTGAAACACCAACAGGCGACATCACCGCCGAGGACTATCTGACACCTTTGGGCGACACGGATTACTTCCCAATCATCAAGGACCACACAAAAGTGAGGAGTTATCAGATGCACTCGGGCAAGATGGCGCATGAATTCCAGTTTGACAAACATATCTACACCGTCGGGGAACAACCTGTGATCTGCGGCCTGACCTTCCGACAGCCAGAGGATTTCCCCATCGATAGCATCGAAAGCGTTTCGTTCGTCCATAACGACATGTCGCTCTCGGCACTGTTTACTGCCAGACTGTTCTGGTATTCCTATCATGTCACTGAAGATCATCTCAATCAAAGCGAGACTTTCATCACTTGTTCGGTCTCACCCGAATTCTACACCTTCCTGTTGGAAGTCTTCAACGAAGACGACTGGAGTCTGGGCCTGTTCGCCACCATATCAGGCAACGTGCGAGGCAATGTCAAGAACGGCTACGGCTATTTCTTCACCTCCGATGTGCGACGCAAACCTTTCACATACCACGAAATCTATAACGCCATCACCCCCGAAAACGAATAAGCCATGAAACGCATCCTCACTACCCTATTGTTTTTAGCCGCTTTTGCTGGCCTTCAAGCACAGACCTATACATTAAGCGGTCACATCACCGATGCCGCCACGGGCGAGACGCTGATTGGAGCTACCTTGTATGAGGCTTCATCGCAAACAGGCACCTCATCCAATGGCTACGGCTTCTATTCGCTGCGTTTGCCCGCAGGAAAACACAAACTACAATGCGCCTATTTGGGCTACAATACCAAGGAGATTGAAGTCCAATTGGACGGCGACAAGACCTTGGAAATCAAGTTGGAGGAAAACTCTGTTGGGCTGGGCGAAGTCACCGTTGAAGCGGCAGCAGTGGAGCGTCCGCAACAGCAGAACGAGTTCCACGCCGAGATGCTGACCGTGCAATCGATACGGAAACTCCCGAGCGTGTTTGGCGAGGCTGACATCCTCAAAGCGGTGCAGATGCGGTCGGGCGTGAAGACCATTGGCGATGCCTCGTCAGGCCTGCTCGTGCGTGGCGGCACCAACGACCAGAACCTCATCCTCATCGACGAGGCTCCCATCTACAATCCCTCGCACCTCTTCGGCATGATTTCCATCTTCAACCCCGAAGCCGTGAACCAAGTGACGCTCTACAAGAGCAACATGCCTGCGCAATACGGCGGGCGCGTCTCGGCCGTCCTCGACTGCAAGATGAAGGAAGGCAACATGAACCACCACGACTTTTCGGTGGCGTTGAGTCCCTTTGCCGCCACCTTGACCGCCAACGGCCCCATCGTCAAGGAAAAGGCTTCCTACCTGATTTCGGCGCGTAGGAGTTTCATCGACTTTTTCGTGAGTCCCAACGAGAGTATGCCGCTCGTGCCAAGATTTTACGACTTGAACGCAAAAATCAACACCAAAATCGGGCAGAACGACCGCATCTATCTCTCGTTTTACCGAGGCCACGATGTCATTGAGTCCATGGGCGGCATTGACCAATCGCAAGGCAAGTTCAACACTTGGGGCAACACTTCAGGAACCATGCGCTGGACGCACAACTTCGGCAGCCGCTGGTTCCTCAACACGGCCTTTATCGTCAGCGATTACAGCAACGACCTCGACTACAGTTACAAAAGGCGCAAATACAACTGGCGCACTGGCATTTCCGACCTCAACCTGAAAACCGCATTGAGTTATTACATCGCTCCCGACTGCGAACTGCGCATCGGCGCGGGTGCTGTCCGTCATGCTTTCACGCCTGGCGAGTCCGACAGCATCGGCATGAGCCTGCCGCATTATCAGGCGATGGAGTATTCCGCATACGTGCTGAACGATTGGAAACCCTTGCGTTGGTTGGGCTTCAACTATGGCGTACACCTGTCGGCCTTCCAACCCTTGAACAGCGACGAGAAAGTGATGTTTTATCCCGAGCCTCGTGTGAGCATGAATGTCATGCTGAACGAGAATACCTCTCTGAAAGCTGGCTATGCGAGAAACGTTCAGTATATCCAAGTCCTGCAAAACACCGCTTTGGACTATCAGTCGTTGGAGACCTGGTTCCCGGCAGTCAATGGATTGAAACCCGTCATTGCCGATGTGGTTTCAGGCGGATGCTTCCTTGATTTCGGTGGCCAGTATTCCGCTTCTGCCGAACTCTATTACAAGAAAGGCCAGAACCAAATCGACTTCATCGACCATGCGCAGCTCATCAGCAACCCGAATGTCATCAATCAAGTGAGAAGCGGCAATTCGAAGGCCTACGGCGTAGAGTTGAACCTATCGAAGAACGCCGGGAAGTTCACGGGAGCGATGAGCTACACCTATTCGCGAGTGATTTATACCATCGATGGCATCAACGACGGCAACCCGTATTCGGCCTTGTCCGACATCCCGCACGACTTCCGCATCAATGGCTGCTATCAGTTTACGCCACGTTGGAGTGCGAGTGCGGCATGGCAGTATTCAAGTGGGCATCCTGTCACTTTGCCTGTGGGCTTCTATGAATACATGGGACAGACCGTCCCGGTTTATACCGAGCGCAACGCCAGCCGCACACCTGCCTATCACCGTCTCGACCTTTCTTGCGCCTATCATTCGCCGAAATACAGAAACGGCTTCAATTGGAGCGCAAGTTTTGGCCTGTTCAATGCCTACAATCGCCTGAATCCGTTGGGGTATCAGTTTGAAACCGATATAGAATCAAGTGAGATGCGGGCATACGCCTATTCGATGTTTGGGATTTTGCCTAATGTTTCGCTGCGGGCGGGATGGTAAGTCAATCCATAAGTTGTTCGAACGCCGTCCAAGGCGAAACATCGGGCAACGGCGCCGTTATTTCAATTTGTGTCTTCAAAACGGGATGCTCAAAAGCGATGTGATAGGCGTGCAGGCTGATGGAAGCATCGGGATTGCTGCGCGGGTAGCCGTATTTCAGGTCGCCACGGATGGGACAACCGATGTGCGCCAACTGGCAGCGAATCTGATGGTGTCTTCCTGTAAACAACTCGATTTCAAGCAAGTAGAAGTTTTCCGATTTTCCAACGACACGGTAGATGAGTCGCGCTAACTTAGCTTCCTTGGTGCCTTCGGGTACGACAAACGACTTGTTCAGTTTCTCGTTCTTGACGATGTAATCTTCTAGCACATCGGCCTGTTTGGGCGGATGGTTTTTCACCAAGGCTAAGTAGGTCTTGCGGAAATCACGGTCTTTCACCTTGACGGTCATTCGGGAGAGAGCCTTGCTCGTCTTGGCGAAGACGACGGCACCGCTCACGGGCCTGTCGATGCGGTGGACGAGGCCGGCGAACACGTTGCCCGGCTTGTCGTATTTCTCCTTGATATATTGTTTCACGTCGTCGAGGAGACAGACGTCGCCTGTCTTGTCGCCCTGCACGATTTCCGAGGGGAGCTTGTTCACCACGATAAGGTGGTTGTCTTCGTAGAGAATCCTATCAGCAATATTACTCATAACTCCAAACTCAACACTCCAAATTCTCCACTATAACCCCGCTCCCAACGACATACGGCTCTGTCTCATGGTAGACCACGCCAAACTGTCCAGGTGCCACGCCCGAAATGGCCACCTCCGAGACGATGTCGGCACCGCGTTCTGTAAGGCGAATGCGACCATAGGTAAACTCTGGTTGGTGCCGTATTTTGAAGCGGACACGTTGTCCGTCAACGAACTGCAAGGCGGGATTCATGGGTTGAAGGTCGCCCAAGGGGACGATGTTGGTGTATTGCGCCACGGGGTCATAGCCCTGCGACACATAGACGATGTTGTTCGGGATGTCTTTCTTGACCACAAACCAAGGTCCGCCGCCAAGACCAAGGCCCTTGCGCTGCCCGATGGTGTGGAACCAGAAGCCCTTGTGACGCCCTAACTTTTTGCCTGTCTCCAACTCCACGATGTCGCCTGGCATCTCACCGAGGTATTCACGGATGTAGTCGTTGTAGTTGATTTTGCCCAAAAAGCAAATCCCCTGACTGTCATGGCGTTCTGCACTGGGCAGCTTGTATTGTGCCGCTAATCGGCGCACTTCGGGTTTGGGCAGGTCGCCGATGGGGAAGATGACTTTACTGAGTTGGGCGTAGGTGATGCGTCCCAAGAAATACGTCTGGTCCTTGAAGGTGTCGGCCGCCGTGCCGAGCCAGAAGATGCCGTTATCGTCCTCCCACGAACGGGCGTAATGTCCTGTCGCGATTTTGTCGAAATTGTGTCCTTCCTTTTCCTCGAAGGCACCCAATTTAATCCAGCGGTTGCACATCACGTCGGGGTTGGGCGTGAGACCTTTGCGCACCATCTCCATGGTGTATTTGCCCACGGTCTCGAAATACTCATGCTGCAGGTCCACGATGTCGAACTGGCAGCCGTATTTCTTTGCAATGTAGGTCGTTATCTCAATGTCCTCCTCTGACGGGCAGCTCGACAAATCCTCTTTGCCCTCCATACCAATCTTGATATAGAAGATATACGGGTCGTAGCCCTGCTCCTTGAGCAGCGGCACCACCACCGAGCTGTCCACGCCCCCCGAAACCAATGCGGCAATGTTCATAGACGGATGTTTTTGAAAAACCACGCATTTTCCGCAAAATGGCGGCGCAATGCGATTACTGAATCTCAAACAGGTTCAGGAAACCCGTCATCATGAACACGCTGCGGATGTCGTCGCAGATGCCGCGAACAATCACCTTGGCGCCCTTGTCGGCGGCGGATTTGCGGATGGTAAGGAAAATGCGGAGGCCGGAACTGGAAATGTAGCTCATCTCGGAGCAGTCCAAGATGATGGTGTTGAAGGCTTCCTCGGCCAAAGCGTTCATTTGAGGAGTGATTTCCTGGGCTGCAGGGGTGTCCAAACGGCCAGAAAAGCATACCGTAATCGTGTTGTTTTCACGTGAGATGTTGACTTCCATGTTGTTAGTAGTTTTTAGTTATTGTTAGTATGTTTTTTTCTTCTTTTCGCTCATAATTCACTGTATCCATGATGGTACGGACGAGGTGGATGCCCAAGCCTCCAATCGGTCGTTCACCCATCTCCGCGTTGATGTCAACCGCTTCCTTGGCCGTGGGATCGAAAGGTTTTCCGCTGTCAGTGATGACGAACGACACACGCTTCCCGTCAACCCGGGCATCAATGTCCATCACATTGTCCGTCCCTTCGGGATAGGCATACATGATGACGTTGGTCACGGCCTCTTCCAAGGCCAAGTTGAGATTGAAAATGGCTTCGTGGTCGAGTTGCGCTTCTTCTGCCACAGCATCCACAAAATCAGGCAACAAGGTTATTTGTTCGATGCTGTTATGCAGGGTGAGATGATGCGATTTTTTGTTCGCGTGGCCTAAATAGTGGATGAAGAGCATGGTCAGGTCGTCGCTCTGCGGAGCATCGCCGACAAAGAGGGAAACCTGCTGCTTGATATTTTCCAAATGGTCTTGCGAGCGTTTTCTTCCGTGTAGCGTCTGCTCTATTCGGGCCTCGCCAAATTGTTCCTGGGTTGCGTTTTCAGCCTCTGAAAGTCCGTCGGTGTAAAGGAAGAGGGCGTCGTCGTAGAGGAAAGGCGTTTCCTGCTCGATGAAATCCATCCCACTGAGGATGCCTAACGGAAGGTTGGGTTCCACGGGCAACATCCTGATGGCGTCGGTGAGGATCATGGGCGGGTTGTGGCCGGCGTTGCAATAGCGCAATCGGCCGGCGTTCAGGTCAAGCACACCGCAGAAGAAGGTGACGAACATGTTGCTCTCGTTGGTCTCCGAAACGGAATTGTTCATCGAGGCAATGATTTTTGCCGGACTGTCCTCGTGGGCCGACATGGCGCGAAACAGGCTTCGGGTAACCGCCATCACCAAGGAGGCGGGAATGCCCTTGCCAGAGACGTCACCGATGCAGAAAAACAGCTTCTCGTCACGGATGAAGAAGTCGTACAGGTCGCCGCCCACTTCTTTGGCAGGAATGATGGCGGCAGCAAGATCCAAGTCCTTTCGTTCTGGGAAAGGCGGGAAAGTCTTGGGAATCATGGCCATCTGAATCTCTCGGGCAATATGAAGCTCGTTCTCCATTCGTTCTTTCTGTTCGTTCAGACGATGGTATTTCGCCTGGTTTTTGGTGGCCACCCGAAGAATGACGATAAGCATGGCCAAACCCAACAATTGCAGCAACTTCACAATCATCCCAATTCGGCGGACACCGCTGTACAGCTCTTTTTCAGGAAGCACAATCGACAATGACCAACCCGTTCGCTCCACGGGTGAGAAATAGACGTGGTTGGCTTGTCCCTGATAACGGACGGGCATCTCGCCCGACTGTCCGGAGAGCATGGCGTGGTTGACACGGTCAAGCGCTTCGTAGTCTTCAGATGCCAATGCAAATTGGTCAACGGTGGTTTGCATCACCAAGGTCTCAACAGGACACACCATGATTTGTCCGCTGCGGCTGATGACCATGTTGAAGGCGTTGGGATACACCTTGATTTCGCCGATGAGTTCCGTGAGCCAGTCCAAAGAAATGTCGGCAGTCAGGATGGCAGCTATGGTTCCGTTTTTGTCTTTTACCGGCATGGAAAAGGTGGTCATCAGGATGTCGCCGCCATTTTCGTCGAAATAGGGTTCCGACCAGTAACTGTCATTCAGTTCAATGGGTTTGGTAAACCATTCCATGGTAGGATAGTCGTATTCCTCGGTGGCCAAGGAAAGTATCTTGATTTCACCGGTTTCCAAATCTCTCGTGGCGTATGGGGAATACAAAGGGAATTTTTCGCTGTAACCAGGAACAAGGGCTATGGTCGAGCCGACTACGGCAGGATTCTTGCCCACCACCAACTGGGGAATCCGTATCAGGCTGTCGGGATACTCCAGACACCACTCTGCTATCCAAATACTATTGCGGACGGCGGCTTCAGCTTGGTCCACGACATCCATGATTTTGTTCTCAGCACTTTTCAGTTCGCTCTTCGCGCGCAGCGAGGCCTCTTGTTTGATTTCCCTTTGGGCATAGACGAATTGGATGATGGAGGTTGCTTCCAGCGTGATGGCAGCCACAATCACCAGCAACACTCTGAGTCTCACCGATATGCCCGGCTTTTTATTGTCTTTCTTTTCGGATTTCATAAGATGGATTTTAATGCTATACGAAATTCTGGCATGGGCTGTTTGGTGTCCCTTTCCACAATCAAGGTTTTGAGTCCGGCGAAGGGACGTATCATTTCTTCAATTTCCTTCAGCGGAATGCCTTCCCCGAAATACACAGGCGCGAAGCACTCCCAAAACCGGATGGCTAACGCCTTGGGCATGTGGAAGGTTTCTTGGATGAAAGCTTCGCCGCTGAGACAGCAGCAGAGGTAAACCATGGCTACGTCGAACAAATGGTTGCCCCAGCAGAAGTCACCCAAGTCGATGAAATAGCGTTGGTCGCCCACAAAGATGACGTTGCTGTATTGGAGGTCGCCGTGGATGGCGGTGTCCTCGTCCGGCGTGTCGGCGATGAAGCGGGTCAGCTTGTCTTTTTCAGCCGTCGTGAAGAAAGGGTTTTCTTTCAGAAGTCTGTAATAGCGTTCCTTGACATTCTCTAACTTGGTGGTATCCACATGGGTAGCATGGAGCTTGAGGCACATCTGGGCAAACTCGGCGGCAAACTGGGCCACTTTTTCCGGTTCGTCGGCCGTGGCGCGGGAATAGGACTTCTTCCCAAGGATGCGCTTGAAACGAATGCCGTAACGGCCGTTTTCAGTGACCACATACTCTCCGGGTTCGGGCGTGGGGATGCCCATGTCATAGACCTTTTTGGCAAGCTTCATCTCGTCCAACGGTTGCTGAATCTTGCCTGGGAAATAGAGCTTCAGCATCACCGAAGGGTCGGTCTTGTGGTCGTAGCTTTCGCCGTTGGCACCGCCGCCGGAAAGTACATAGTCGTTGAGGGTTATCTTGATAGGTTCCATCAGGTAAACACTTGATTGATAAGTTGTTCAAATTCCTTATAGGCAAAAGTGCCGTCCAATTCGCGGAGGGCATCGGCCAAACCTCGGTAGTGCCACTCGTGTTCCTTGGGGTCTTTGGCATGGAAGCGGCTCCAAAGGGCATCGCCTATTTTGGCATAGTCGTGGGCAATGGTTCGCATGTTGGAGAGCTTGTCGCCCAAGGCCACCATCTTGGCATCGAGGCTGGCATGGGAGAGTCGGTCGATGGCGGCTTGCTTGCGGTCGTGCCAACTGTCTTCTTTGCTCACGCCTTCGGGCCTTTCTTCGCTCTCATCGGCCACCAAGGAGGCAATCCGCTCGCCGAACTCAGCCCGAATCTGCTCAACGGTCACGTTCGTGTCCTCCACCGTGTCGTGCAAGGCAGCGGCGGCCAAAAGTTCTTGGTCAGCGGTCATTGTGGCCACAATTCCCACTGCCTCCAAGGGATGGACGATGTAGGGATAGCCTCTTCCTCGGCGTTCTGTGCCGGCATGGGCTTGGACGGCGAAGATGATGGCGCGGTCGAGTAGGGTGGTATTGAGAGGTTGGTTTGCCATAACTTATTGATTCATAAAGGGAAGTTCTTTGGTCTGTTCCAGCAGAAGCTCGGCCATGGCTTCGTTTCCGGCGGAAGGTCCGTTCAGCGTGTCCAACATCAGTTTCAGTCCGATGCGACCTCCACCGTTTTTGAGGATGTAGGCTGTGCAGAGGTTCTGTGGCGCCACAGAAGAGGAGAGGATGTCGATGTCGGTCAGGCCGATTTGGAAGCAAGCGATTTGATAGGCGGCATCGAAATAGTTCTTCACGAGCGCGTCGAGGTCCCCAAGGGTCTTGAATCTCAAGGCTTCGAAAATCGGCAGGAAGCTAGACAGGTCTACCGGTTGTATTTCCGCCTGGTTGATGGAGGCAATTCGGCGCGTCAGTGCGTCGAAAGGCCCGATTCGCAGGTAGCTTTGGAAGGAGTCGCCGTCCAATGGCACCTCGCTCAAGTTCCCTGATGCCACCAACGTCTGCACCTTCCGGCGATAGTCGGAGAGTTCCCGCCGGATGCGGCTGAACTCATCGTCCACCAACTCCAATATTCCGGCCAAGCGGCTCAGATTGCGCTTATACACGTTGGGGATTTCCACACCGCTCTTGTAGCCAGTGTCGTGGTTCATGTTGGCCCAAGCGTGCTGAAGGACGGTCCGCATCTGCACCTCGAAGCGGATTTGGTTCAGCTCCGGATACTCTGGATGGGTGTAGGAAGACTCGGGAATGCGGCAGATGTAATGCACAGAAAGGTAGCCGAAGCTGTCAATCTCGTGCGCTTTCCGCTTGTCGATGGAGTTCTCCCAGTCAATCTCAAACAGGCGTTCCAAAACGGAAGCCACCTTGTCCACATCATTGGTGTAGAAGGCGATTACGCGGATTCCCACCACATCCGTGACATCATAGATGCTTTTGTATTTGCTCCCTTTGAGTTGGAGTTTTCCTGCAAGGGAGCTTTCCGTCTTTACACGATGCTCCACGGAGGCCACAATGATGCCCGCCTCGGCGAAGAAATCTTTCAACTTTTCGGGAATCACCTCCGCCATCTGCTCATAGATGGGCAGCAGCTTGTGGTATTGCGCAAGCAATTCCAATGTATGGGAGTCGAGGGCTGGGATGCTGTTCATATTAATGTGTGTTCGAGTTTGATGGGGCAAAAATATAAATTTTTCGGATATAGGACCATCATATTATGGTAACGCAACTTCCGAAAGTCATTCCGTCATCGAATAAGGCTTGTCTTCGGCTTTCAAACCTCTTTCAAGATTTGGCTCGCTACCCATTTCAAAAACGAGTTCTCCGCCTTGCACCAGTTGCTCATGGGTGAGGTACAATTTACTGATTTCCTGACCGTTGAGCGTGACTTTCTGCACATAACGGTTCTCATCACTCACCGCAGGAGCCTTGATTTCCAAAGTCTTGCCATTGCCCAAGCGTACCTTCATATAAGGCAGAAACGGCGCACCTATTATATATTGGTCGCTGCCTGGACAGACGGGGTAGAAGCCCATCGCGGAGAAAATGTACCACGCCGACATCTGGCCGCAGTCGTCGTTGCCGCAAAGTCCGTCGATGTTGTTCTTGTAAAAGCGGTTCATGATTTCGCGGAGCCAATACTGGGTCTTGTAAGGCTGTGAAGTCCAATTGTATAGGTAGGCAATATGATGTGCGGGTTCATTGCCGTGGTTGTAGCAACCCATCAAGCCTTCTTCAGTGACATCCTCAGTGTTCTCGAAGAATTCGGGTGGCAATTGCATGACGAACAAGGTGTCGAGGTTGTGGACGAATTGCGCATCACCGCCCATGGCCTCGATGAGACCTTTCACATCCTGCGGCACGTAGAACGAATACACCCACGAGTTGCCTTCCACAAAGCCCTCACCTTCAGTGTCGAACAGGCTGAACGGCTCTTTCCACTTGCCGTCGCTCATCTTGGGACGGGCGAAGCCCAATTCGATGTCGAAGGTGTTGCGCCAGTTGGCGGCGCGTTGCTTGTAGAGTATGGCCATTTTAGCGTTGCCCGCCTTCAGCGCGGCTTGGTAAATGGCCCAGTCATCGTAAGCGTATTCCAAAGTGATGGAAACGCAGCCGCTGTTCTTGTCGAAAGGTACATAACCCAAATTCTGGTAGTCGTCGAGGTTGACGTAATAGGGGCAAGTGGAACTTTGTTGCATAGCTTTCAGCATGGCATCTTTCTGGTTTGCAACGTCTTTCGTGTAGGCATCAGACAGAACGGAAACGGCATGATAGCCAATCATGCACCAATTCTCGTTGCCCATGTGCGACCATACGGGCAGCAGTCCGTGGACGCTTTGCTCGCTGTGTTTCAGCATGGAAGCTACCATGTCGGCATTACGTTGAGGCTGTAAAAGGTTGAACAATGGGTGCAATGCGCGGTAAGTGTCCCACAGCGAAAACACGGTGTAATTCGTGAAACCTTCAGCTTGATGGATGTTATGGTCGATGCCGCGATACCGGCCGTCCATGTCCATATAAATCGAAGGATTAATCATGGTGTGATAAAGCGAAGTATAAAGCATAGCCTTCTGATCCTCAGTGCCTTCGGCTTGAAGAATGGAAAGCTCTTTGTTCCATTTGCCTTGGGTTTCGGCCAAAAGCTGCTCAAAATTTCGGCCATCGGTTCCGGTGTGAAGGTTACGCAAGGCACCGTCTGTGCTGGTGGCGGAAAGCGCGACTTTCACCTCAAGCGTTTCGGGCTGGTTGAAAGTGAAATAAGCCACAATCTTGCGTCCCGTCATTTCGGGGAAGTTGTGCTTCTCGTCGAACTTGCCCCACATGCCGTTGTACTTGGGCTTCTGCAACTCACGGTAGCCGTAGTCGACGATAGGTTGGTTGAAACTGATGGCGAAGTAGGTGTAATTCGTTCTTGCCCAACCGTTTGTGATGCGATAGCCCGTCAACAACGTGTCGTTTTCCACACGCAGGTTGGCCCACAAAGTTTTGCCATCATAGTTGTAGATGCCGTGCTGTAAGTCCAAAATGATGCTGCCGTCCTCGCCTTTTGGGAAGGTATAACGATGAATGCCAGCGTGTTCTGTGGCCGTCAGTTGGGCTTTGATGCCGTAGTCCTGCAAAAACACCTCGTAATAGCCTGGCACCGCAATTTCAGTGTCGTGGCTGAAACGGGAACGATAGCCCGCATCGGGATTCGTCTGTGTTCCTGGGTTGAACTTGATTTCTCCCGTGACAGGCATCACCAAAATGTCACCCAAGTCAGAGTGCCCCGTGCCGCTGAAATGGGTGTGGCTGAAACCGACGATAGTGCTGTCTTTGTGCTGATAACCAGCGCAATACTCATACACACGCAGTTGGTAACAGCCATCGATGTCATGCGGCACGGTGTCCGTGTCGGGACTGAGTTGCACGATGCCGAAAGGGGCACAAGCCCCTGGAAAGGTGTGCCCCATGCCGTTCGTCCCGATGATGGGATTGACGTATTGGAAATAATCGCCTTCATTGTCGCCGCCAGTGTCCCCGTTGACAGAAATCCGTTCGGTGCAACCGAAAACAACAAGACAGCAACAGGCGAGAAGAAAAGCTGATTTTTTCATAAAACATCGGGTTCAGTCGGTGTTCTCTATCATCTTGTCCTCTTCGCTCAAATCTGGGACGAGCCTTTGGATGGGCTTGAAGCGATAGAAGAAGCGAACGGCGATGACACGTACCACCGTGTAGGCTGGAATAGCCACCAACATGCCCACTACGCCACCGATATGGCCCGCCATGAGGAAAACGATGAAGATTTCCAAAGGATGGGCTTTGATGCTCGTGGAATAAATCAAGGGCTGGAAGACGAAATTGTCGATCAATTGTGTCGTCAACATGATGGCCCAAATAATGAGTCCAAAAATCCATACGTTCACGCCCAATCCGACACCGATGCCCACTTTCAGAATCATACCCAAGATTGCGCCTATGGCCTCGCCGATGATGGGTCCCACATAAGGAATGATGTTCAAGATACCCGCAATGACAGCGATACCGATGGCATAACTGACATCCAGTCGGGCGATGAGCCAAAGTCCCAAAAAGTCGATTAAAGCGACACCTAAAGTTTCCAAAAGCAAGCCCACGAAATAGCGCGAAAGCAACTGCCTGATTTCGCCCAAGGTCTTGTTCATCGTTTGCTCAATCTTATCGGGCACCAATGCGCAGATGATCCTTCCAAACAAATTGAAGTCCTTCAGGAAGAAAAACGAGATGAACGACACGGTAAATACTCCGACGAAAATGTCAATGACGATACCTGCCACCGATCCTACAAGGCCGGTCACGCTACTGAAACTCACCAAGTCCTTGAGGGCGTCCAACAAGACGGTAATCAAGTTGAAATCTTGGCCGAGGCTGGGGAACAGCCCAATCAGCCATTGGTTGATGCCGTCCACCCAACTTGTCCCCGATGCAGACGAGTCGCTCGCTGCCGAGGCATCGCTGATGATGTTTCCCACCATGGGAATCAGTACGATGATGATTAACGCCACGAGAGCGATAATAAGAATGATGGTCAGCACTGCCGACAGCCAGTCGGGGAGATGAAACTTGTTGATGTGGACTTTCCTCAACAACCTCATTATCGGTTGTCCAATCAGAGAAACCACAACGGCGATAAGAATGTAGATGAGTACATTCTTAAAGATGCAGCAGATGGCAATCATCGCTGCCAACCCCGCCAATTTGATAATATAGTTGGCTAATTTTTCTGTACTTTTCTCGTTTTCCATGTTTTGAACATTTAATTACAGGGTACAAAAGTAGTTTTTTTTGGAATAGTCACGCATTTTGGTGAAAAAAATCAATATTCATTGGGCATGGGTAAGAAATTCCAACAGACTTTTGCACCCTTCCGAAACATCCTGCCACGTGGCCTCAAAATCGCCAGTGTACCACGGATCGGCCACGTCGCCTGGACGGTGTGTGTAGTCCATCAAAAGGCTGATTTTGTGGTCGGTGTCTTCGCCGAACATACGCTTTAGGTTGCGCAAATTGTTGTGGTCCATGGCGATGATATGGTCGTAATGCTGATAGTCGGCACGGGTCATCTGTCTGGCGGTCTTGCCGTCGCAACGGATGCTGTGCTCGGCCAATTTACGTCGCGCTGGAGGATAGACGGGATTGCCGATTTCCTCGGTTGAGGTGGCGGCTGAGGCGATTTCAAATTGATCGTCCAAGCCAGCCTCCTCAACAAGTTTCTTCATCACAAACTCTGCCATCGGGCTGCGGCAGATGTTGCCGTGGCAGACGAAAAGCAGCTTTTTCATTCCACGGTGACGGACTTGGCCAGGTTTCTCGGTTGGTCGACGTTGCAGCCGCGCATCACGGCGATGTGGTAGGCGAGGATTTGCAACGGTATGGTGGCCAACAGTGGCGAATAGAGGCATTCCGTCTCAGGAATCTCGATAACGTAGTCGGCCATCTTGCGCGCCAGCACATCCTTTTCGCTGATGATGGCGATGATTTTACCGTCGCGAGCCTTCACCTCTTGGATGTTGCTGAGCACCTTTTCGTAAGTGCTGTGGTTGGTGGCGATGAACACCACAGGCATATCCTTGTCAATCAAGGCGATAGGACCGTGTTTCATTTCGGCGGCGGGATAGCCTTCGGCGTGGATATAGGAGATTTCCTTTAGCTTCAAGGCACCTTCCAGGGCAACGGGATAGTTCTGCAAACGTCCGAGATACAGCATGTTGCGCACGTCCTTGTATTTCTCCGCGATGTCTTTCACGTGGCCGCTGTGGTCGAGGGTCCACTGCATCTTTTCAGGAATGCGGTCGAGTTCTTGGATGAATGCGGCACGTTCCTCGTCTTTCATCGAACCTTTCAATTCGGCAAGGCGCAAGGCTAACATCACCATTACTGTGACCTGCGAAGTGAAGGCCTTGGTGGAGGCTACACCGATTTCAGGGCCAGCGTGGGTGTAAATGCCTGCGTCAGTGGCTCTTGATATGGACGAACCGATGACGTTGCAGATGCCCAACACGACCGCGCCTTTTTCTTTCGCCAACTGGATAGCGGCCAAGGTGTCAGCGGTTTCGCCCGACTGCGACACGGCAATCACCACATCGTGCGGCGTGATGACCGGATTGCGGTAGCGGAACTCGGAAGCATATTCCACCTTGACGGGAATCTTAGCCAGATTTTCGATGAGATAGCTGCCTACCAAACTGGCGTGCCAGGAAGTGCCGCAAGCCACAAAAACAATGTTGTCGGCATAGAGCAACTGCTTCTCATACTGCAAGATACCGCCCAAACGAACGGTGTTGCCTTCTGGGTGCAGACGGCCGCGCATGGTGTCGCGTACGATGTCCGGCTGCTCGTAGATTTCCTTCATCATGAAATGGTCGAAACCGGCCTTTTCGATAGAGTCGAGGTTCATCTTCAGTTCCTGAACGTAAGGAATGGCTTCCACATCCTGGATGGTCTTGATGTGCAGCTCTTCGCCCAATTTGATGCGCACAACTTGCTCGTCTTCAAGGTAAACCACCTTTTGTGTGCGGCCCACGATAGGCGTGGCGTCGGAGGCGATGAAATACTCGCCTTGGCCGATGCCGATGACCATTGGGCTGCCCTTGCGGGCGGCAATCAGTTGGTCGGGATGGTCTTTCTCTACGATAGCAATAGCGTAGGCACCCACCACGTGATTTAGGGCGATGCGGACAGCCTCAAACAAATCCACGTGTTCGCTTTGTTGCACGTCCTCAATGAGGTTGGTCAGCACTTCGGTGTCGGTCGAAGAAAGGAACTTGAATCCACGCTTTTCCAATTCCTTGCGCAAGCTCAGGTAGTTTTCGATGATGCCGTTGTGAATCAGCGCGATATTGCCCGACTGCGAGCGGTGTGGGTGGGCGTTCACTTGGTTCGGTTCGCCGTGGGTGGCCCAACGCGTGTGGGCGATACCGATGTGGCCGCTTACATCCTTTGAAGAAGCAAAGGCCTCCAAATCAGAGACCTTCCCTTTTGATTTATAGACATTTAGCTCGTTGGCTTCATTCAGCAGGGCGACACCTGCACTGTCGTAGCCACGATATTCAAGACGTTTCAGTCCCTCGATCAGGATGGGATAGGCCTCTTGATGGCCGACGTATGCAACAATTCCACACATAATTTTAGGTATTAAAAAGCGCAAAAGTACATTTTTTGAAAAAACGAAATCCAAAAATCAACATTTTTTTTGAAGCGATTCTGAAAAAAGCCGTAATTTTGCATCCCGTATTTCAAATTTCAAACACCATGAAAAGCCCAGAAAAATACGGGTTCGACAACGAAAAATACCTCAAAATACAGTCGGAACACATCAAGGAACGCATCGCCAAGTTTGGTGACAAGTTGTATCTCGAATTTGGCGGAAAGCTCTTCGACGACTTCCATGCCAGCCGTGTGTTGCCGGGTTTCCAGCCCGACAGCAAACTGAAAATGTTGCAGCAGTTGGTCGACGTGGCCGAAATCGTCATCGTCATCAGCGCCATCGATATCGAGAAAAACAAGGTGCGTGGTGATTTGGGCATCACCTACGATGTGGACGTGTTGCGTCTCCGCGATGCTTTCATGAGCCGTGGTTTCATGGTGAGTGCAGTAGTGGTCACGCATTACAACGGTCAGGCCAGCACCGATGCCTATCGCCATCGTTTGGAGCGCATGGGCATCAAGGTGTATTATCATCGTATCATTGAGGGCTATCCGAACAACGTGGCGCTCATCGACTCTGATGAAGGTTTTGGTCGCAACGACTATGTGGAAACCACGCGCCCGTTGGTGGTGGTCACGGCACCTGGTCCCGGAAGCGGCAAGATGGCTGTATGCCTGAGTCAGCTCTATCAGGAAAACAAACGCGGCATCAAGGCGGGCTATGCCAAGTTTGAGACTTTCCCCGTGTGGAACCTGCCGCTGAAGCACCCTGTCAACGTGGCCTACGAAGCCGCCACCGCCGACCTCAGCGATGTGAACATGATCGACCCTTTCCATTTAGAGGCCTATGGTGAGACCGCCGTCAACTATAACCGCGACATCGAGATTTTCCCCGTGCTGAATGCCATTTTTGAGTCTATTTACGGCGAGAATCCTTACAAATCGCCGACCGACATGGGTGTCAACATGGTGGGGTATTGCCTCAGCAACGACGAAGTTTGCTGCGAAGCCTCGAAACAGGAAATTATCCGTCGTTACTACACCGCACTTTGCGATTTGGCCAAAGGAAAAGGCTCTGAAAATGAGGTGAATAAGATTGCCCTGCTGATGAAACAGGCTCGAATCAGCACTGCCGACCGCAGAACGACCATTGCCGCCAAGGAGCGCAAGGAAAAGGAAGGCGTAGCCTCAGCCGCCATGGAATTGGCTGACGGTACCCTCATCACAGCGCACACCAGCGACCTGCTTGGCCCCAGCGCGGCTTTGATTCTGAATGCCACCAAGCATATTGCTGGCATTCCGCACGATGTGAAACTCATCCCGCAAGCCATGATTGAGCCGATTCAGAAGACTAAGGTCAGCTTCCTTCACGGCAACAACCCGCGCCTCCACACCGACGAGGTTTTGGTGGCCATTTCGATGCTCAGCCTTTGGGATGAAAACTGCAAAAAAGCCTTGGAATGCCTTCCGCAACTCAATGGCTGTCAAGTGCATAGTACGGTAATGCTTAGCGAAGTCGACCAAAAAATCTTCAAGAAACTCGGCATCGGCTTGACCTGCGACCCTGTGGCGAAGAAATGAAGCCTCAGAAAGCCCGTATCGCCCTCACATAAAACGTTTGCGTTTTCAATGACTCGTTGGTGACAATTCCGTCATTCTGCACATGCAGTGACGCCGCTCCTCGTGTTCCCGTTTCGGTGCTCGACCAGTAGGTCTTGCCTTCCAATGTCGGATAGCCTTTCGCCTGAAGGGTGGCATTCACAGCTTCTTGGTTTTGAAGGAGATAGCGCAACTCGTTACTTGAAGGTACGTACCATTGCTTGCGCGTGATGTGCCGATGGTCGTAATACACAAGGTTCCAAGTGTTTTTTCGGTAGCTCCATTGGATGACCGGATAATTGCGCAGGTCGTAGTTGTCCATCAGGATGTTGGTGTTGTTCCAGCCGTCTCGGGCATTGGTGGCACCCGTTTCCTCGTTGATGTGGTTTTCCGAGCACCACTGGGCCTGCGTTTCGTCAAGGCTGACCATCAGTCCGCCAGAGCCGCCCGCTGTGGTGAAAAACACGATGCCTTGCAAGGTGTCGTTGTGGTAATAATCTCCGATTTCGTATCTCGGATAAACGGGTGCAGGTGCATTGCCGCCTTGCGGCTCGTATTTTTTGCAGGCGACGAAAGCGAGACAAAAAGCTGCAACGATGTAGAGCGACTTTTTCATTGGAGTTGAAGTTTGTGGCAAAAATAAGGAAATTGTTTGAGAAGAATCCCTATTTTTGCCCCAAAATACAAACATTTGTACCGATGAAAAAACTCTATCTTATTGCCCTCTTTGGCCTCGTGCTGTGCGCCGGTTGCACGAAAAAAGAAACCGACCCTGAAATCATCGCCATGCGTGGATTGGTGAACCGCGTCGTGCCTGAGTATTCGGAACGCATTGTCCTTGAACGACTTGCCGACACTGTTGACCGTTTTGAAATCGAGACGAAAGGCAAGAACCTCGTCATTCGGGGCAACAACGCCAACAGCATGGCTGTCGGCCTGAACCACTATCTGAAATACTACTGCATGGCGCAGTATTCGTGGTTTATGGAAGAGCCTTTGCAGATTCCCGCCATCATGCCGAAAATGCCCGCCAAAGTGAGCGAGAGTGCTCGTGTCCCCGACCGTTTCTTCCTGAATTACTGCACTTACGGCTACACCATGCCCTGGTGGGGCTGGTCGCAGTGGGAACACTTCATCGACTGGATGGCGCTCAACGGAATTAATCTGCCTTTGGCTATCACGGGGCAGGAGTCCGTGTGGTATGAAGTGTGGAGCGAACTCGGCCTCACTGACGAGGAAATCCGCAGCTATTTCACTGGTCCGGCGCACCTGCCGTGGCACCGTATGCAAAACATCGACCACTGGGGTGGACCACTGCCTGTGTCGTGGTTGGAGAACCAAAAAGAACTGCAAAAGCAAATCGTTGCCCGTGAGCGTGAACTCAACATGAAGCCCGTGCTGCCCGGCTTTGCGGGACATGTACCGCCTTGCATCAAGCGCATCTATCCCGATGCTCCATTGGCTTCCTTGGGCGATTGGGCCGGTTTCGACAGCACCTGTTGGTGCAAGTTCCTCGACCCAGAGTGCGAGTTGTATCCCATGATACAAAAGAAGTTCATTGAGAAGGAAATCGAGTTCTACGGCACCGACCACATCTATGGCATCGACATTTTCAACGAGATGATTCCACCGAGCTGGGAGCCTGAATACCTTGGTCGCGTGAGCCGTCAGGTGTATGAATCTTTGGAGGCCGCCGACCCCGAAGCCACTTGGTTAGAGATGACTTGGCTCTTCTGGAACGAGCGCCAGTATTGGGAAATTGACAACCGCATCGAGGCCTATATCACTTCGTTTGACAAGAATAAACGCCTGTTGTTGGACTACTACTGCGAACGTCAGCCGATTTGGGAGCGCACGAATGCCTACTATGGCGTGCCTTACATCTGGTGCTATCTTGGCAACTTCGGTGGCAACTCCATGCTGGCTGGAAACCTTGATACAGTGAATGTTAGAATCGAACGTGCTTTTGCCAAGGGCGGCGATAACTTCGTTGGTATCGGTTCCACTTTGGAGGGTTTCGACTGCAATCCATTCATGTATGAATACGTTTTCGAGAAGGCTTGGGACAACCCACTTACCAAGGATGTGGACGCTTGGGTGGAACGCCTCGCTGACCAACGTGCTGGCAAAGAGGACGAGAACATGCGCTCCGCGTGGAAACTGCTGGCTGACAGCGTATATAATAAGGTATCGTCGCCGGGACAGACCGTGCGCATCAACCAGAGGCCGACGATGGGCGACATTAAGGAATATCGCCAGTATTATGTTGCACCGACCTACAAATACAGCAACATCACTTTGCTGGATGCTTTGGACGACCTGCTCGCCGCCGACTGCAACACCCGCACGCGCCATTTTGACGTGGTCAACATCACAAGGCAATTGTTGGGCAACTATTTTAGCGACCTTTACGCCGATTACGTGAAAGCCTATACAGAAGGCGATTACGAGAAACTGCATCAAATTGAGCAAACGATGACTTCCATTCTCGATGATACTGATGCGATTTTGGCCACTGAAAGCGCATTCCTCGTGGGTCGTTGGATTCGCGACGCGAGAGCCATCGGCACGACGGAGGAAGACAAGGACTACTTCGAAAGCAACGCCCGCAACATCATCACCACTTGGGGCGAGGAGGATGCCTTGCTGAACGAATATGCCAGCCGCGCCTGGGCAGGTCTCACCGCGACCTATTACGCCTACCGTTGGAAGGAATTCTTCAAGGATGTGGATGCCGCCATCGAAGCAGGTCAGCCCTTCGACGAGAAGACCTACCACGACCGCATCTGCAAGTATGAAGGCCAATGGTGGCGTGAGCGTCTCGGCAATTTCAGTGCCGAGCCTCAAGGCGATGGCATCGCCTTGGCCAATGCCATTGCTGACAAGTATCGTGCGGAATTGGAGGCACGATATAGGAAATAAGGTCTTTGGGGAATGAAACGAAAAGCTTCGTCTAAACGGCAAGGCTTTTCTTGTTTTATTGATTGTGGATGATAAAAATAGGGTAATTTTATCAATTGTAACCGATAAATTGTACCTTTGCATCCGATTATGGTGTCATTAATGACAGAAAAACCGAAAAAATGGAAATAAAAAGAGATTATTTTTTAAAGCAACTCGTTGATAGAAAACATAATGGGATGATAAAAATCGTCACAGGAATTAGGCGATGCGGAAAATCATACTTGTTGTTTCATTTGTTCTATAATCATTTGAAAGACAATGGGATTGATGAAAAGCATATTATCAAGGTGAATTTGGAAGACCGCCGAAATGCATCGTTGCGCAATCCAGATAATCTGCTTAAACATATTGACGGCTTAGTAAAGGATGGCAAAATGCATTATATTCTGCTTGACGAGGTGCAAATGGTGAGCGAGTTTGAAGATGTGTTGAATAGTTACCTTCAAGTTCCCAATGTTGATGTTTATGTGACGGGTTCGAACGCCAGGTTTCTTTCCAAAGACGTCATTACCGAATTTCGTGGTCGAGGCGACGAAGTGAAGTTGTTTCCCTTGACATTCAGCGAATTTATGTCAGTGTATGATGGTTCCCCACAACGTGGTTTGGACGAATACATGACTTTTGGCGGATTGCCTTTGGTGCTTTCCCGAAAAACCGAAGCGCAAAAATCAGTTTACCTCAAGAACTTGTTCACTGAGACTTATTTGAAGGACATACATCAGCGCTATCGCATTCAGCACGAAAATGAATTTGAGGAATTGCTCAACATCATTTCTTCCTCGATAGGCAGTCTGACGAATCCTTCAAAGTTGGCCAAGACCTTCAAAAGCATGAAAAATGTCACCATTGACCCTGAAACCATAAAAACTTACCTCGAATACATTTGCGATTCATTCCTTGTCGAAAAAGCCATGCGTTATGATGTGAAAGGCAAGAAATACATTGACACGCCTTGTAAGTATTATTTTACCGATATGGGACTACGCAATGCCCGTATCAATTTCAGGCAAGATGAAAAGACACACTTGATGGAAAATGTCGTTTTCAATGCGTTGGTGGCAAGAGGCTTCAATGTGGATGTTGGTGTTGTCCCCGTGGTTCTCACTGATGCTTCAGGCAAACAATCGAGGACCCAACTTGAAATTGACTTCGTGTGCAACCAAGGTAGCCGCAGATATTATGTACAATCGGCGTTCCGTATGGACAGCGACGAGAAACGCGAACAGGAACAGGCTTCGCTTCTGAAAGTAAAAGATTCATTCAAGAAAATTATCGTAACGGGAGAAGACAGCATTGTTCATCGTAACGAGCAAGGCATCACCACCATGAGTATATATGACTTTTTGCTCAATCCTA
>Ga0265298_10002021_pt1 | contig 29182 bp, 28 predicted proteins | sample AusTroGonzalo_MG_3_FD_193486 | JGI IMG/M metagenome (GOLD analysis project Ga0265298, IMG submission 193486) | Bovine rumen microbial communities from tropical cattle in Woodstock, Queensland, Australia - Gonzalo_01 | ecosystem: Host-associated > Mammals > Digestive system > Stomach > Rumen ...
GGTCTGAAAAAAGCCGAGTATTCAAAAGATGATATCCATGACAATGAGCTTGTGGCGGTATATATCTGCCGCGAGAACATAGATATAGAAGACCTTGTACTGCAGTCCTCAGAGGTTTCAGAGGTATGCTGGGCAGAGATAGACGAACTGCTTTCCGTTATGAAGTATGAGGATATACCGAACTGTATCTCACTTGAAGAGCTTGACATGATAAAGAAAGCTGTTTTCTGAACAATAAAAAAGGCTTCCGGATGGAAGCCTTTATTTTTTGCCTTATTCCGCAGCTGCACCGCCTGCTGCCGCACCGCCGCTGCTCTCTGCAGGAGCCGGAGCTTCGCTGCCGCCTGCCGCTGCACCGCCGCCGTTATCTGCCGGAGCCGGAGCTTCGCTGCCGCTGCCTGAACCTGCATCACCTGAACTGCTGCCGCTGTCTGTAGGTGTTACCGGCGTTTCGCTGCCGCCTGCTGAATTGCCTGAGCCATTCCCTGAACCTGTACCGCTGCCTGAACCTGAGCCGGAGCCGTTTCCTGTTCCTGTGCCCGAACCACTGCCTGTGCTTGCACCGCTGCCGCTGCCGTTACCTGTGCCTGAACCGTTTCCTGCACCGCTTCCGCTGCCTGAAGTTGTTCCGCCTGCTGCAGAGCTTACGGTAGTAGTGGTCTGAACGTAGTATTCATTCGGGTAAACTCCTGTAGGTATTCTCTGTTCTACGAAATATCCCGAACCTGTTGTGACCTTAATAGTATAGTTTGTTCTTGTAGTTCTTGAAACCGTTGTGGTGCGTGAGGTCTTTGCAACGGCAGTATCATTCATAGTTGTTGTAACGACAGATGTAGTTACATTTGTTACAGTGCTTGTCCCGTTATTGATCTTTTCACGTCCGAACCTTGATATTACCTTTTCTGTAGGTGTAAGGGGGAACAATACAAAGAAGGAAAGGATAGCTGCTGCAAGGGCAATGAAACAGCCGCACGAAACAAGGGTTATCTTTGTGGAATTTTTCAGATTGCTGAAAAAGCCGTTTCCTTTACTCATTAAATTTACACTCTCCTGTATCATAGATAATGTTATTATACAACTAATGTCGGAAAAAGTCAAGTCTGAGTATGTCCGGGTTTGTGACAGAAAAATGAAAATTCCCCGTATAAAGGCAAGGCTTTGTACGGGGAAAATTTTACTGTTTCCTTTTCAGCTTGACGAGTTTGTAGATGAAAAGCTCAAGGGAGATAAGCGCGATAACAGCAGCTCCGGCAATAAGGGCTGTTTTTTTGACTCCGTTTGAGTCATCAGCTCCGCTGTCCTTGTCGCTGCTCTGCTTTGCAGCCTTTGTTGTTGCTTTTTCGGTCTTGTCCTTTGACTGCTTTGTAGTTGTGGCTTTTTCTGTGGTATCTGTTTTTTTGCCGTTTGAATGATGTTCTGTCTGTATACCCTCCGCTGTCGCTTCCTGTGCTGTGAAGCCTGCCAGCCATGCAAGGGAGGCGTTCCAGTTTATTGTACATTCGTTTACGGACCAGGCTTCGATATTGTCAAGGTAACACTTCTGCGGAGCTATCTCGCCCTTCTTCCAGCCTGAGCCCTGGACCCACGGATCCTGCATACCCGAATTCGGTCCTCCGCACATTACACCGTTTGGAGCCTTGGGGAAAGCTTCATCTATCTGCTTTGCCCAATACCTGTGGTGCGGATACTCTATAGCGTGTGTGCCGTAGCCTGTTACGTAAGAGTAGTCCATGGCGTTTCTGCCGAGTATGTAATCCATACCGCCTATAGCACCGTCGAGATACTGTTCCTCACTGGTGAGGAGATATGCATAAGCCATTACTATGGAATTATCTGTAACAAATGAGTTGGAACCCCAGATATAGCCCTGATCGCTGTCGTTGTAGGAGAGTGTGCTCTGACCGTAGGGGAGACCATAACCCTGATTTTCTTCGATAGTCATATAGCGGTCAGCTGCGGCGATTATGGCTTCGTGGATTATTTCAACATCGCCCTTGTCGAATTTCTCAGGATTGAGAGCGGCGCTGAGTGTTGCGAGTGCGCCTGTATTGCCCCAGTCGAAGCTGCCTATTGTATCCACGCTCTCGCCGCCGCCGAGAGTTGAAGGAACGTCAAGGAAGAACTTGTTTTCAGTTGCTTCGTCGTAGTAGTCCTCGTTGCCTGTAGTAATAAAAAGTTCGAGGGCAGCCCAGCAGAATTCGTCCTCAACGTCATCGTCGCCGTAGGCACCGCCGCCAACGGATTCGTCAAGAGGTGCATACATGGCAGGGTGCTTTTTTGCAGCCTTGAAGGCATTTTCTGCGGCTTCGAGACATTCGTCCGAAAAACTGCTGTCGATATCCATCCACAGTCTGCTTGCCTGAGCGGCACAGGCTGCAAGGTTCAGGGTAGCGGCAGTCGTTGGGGGCTTGACGATACGCTTCATATCGTCATCGGCAGGAGCTATTCCGAGAGCGGTCCATTTTTCGTCATGGGCTTTATGGTATGCCATGCCCTTATACTCGCCGCTGTCAACTATCATTTTCAGCATCCATTCCATTTCCCAGCGGCTCTCGTCAAGGAGATCCGGGATGCCGTTGCTGTTTTCCGGAAGCAGCATGGTGCCGTCCGCATAAGCGTCTTCAAAGCCGTATTTCAGAGCTGTTTCGTACTGATTCTGCATGAGCCACAGTGAGAAGCCGCCGTTCACAACATATTTGCCGTGGTCGCCTGCGTCGTACCAGCCGCCTGTAACGTCAACTGATCCGCTGCTGCCGCTGTAGCCCCAGGTCTGTTCGATCTCAGCCATATCTTTCGGGTGACCTGCCGCACGGGCCAGTGCAGAGGTATCGCCTGAGGATATATATTCGCTTTCGATCTCTATACCGCTTCTGTTCTGGTAGAAATAGTTGAGGGAATCATAGAGAAGGCTCGAATATACAGATGAACCGCATATCTCGAAGTCTCTGCTCTCTGAGCCGTCAGCGGCTTCAATGTGATAGGTGCCTTCCTTTTTGAGACTGCTGAAATCGAGAACGTGTACCTCGTCATCAGAGTCCTTATCATGACCGAAGGGAGTGCTTTTTCCTTCGTATACAGTTTTTCCCGAACTGTCCTTGACTTCAAAATCAACAGCCTTTGAGGAGTCACTCAGAAGAGTAGCTTTTTTGGCTCTTTCCGGGAAATAGCAGACCTGATTGGTGAGTATACCTGCTCTCTCGTAGGGGACTGTTTCGGGATAGTCGTTTTCGTCGCTTGTAAGGTCGATAAGCGACATATTGTCAAATTTTATCTCAGTACCGGCAGGAAAGCAGTCGCCGTTGGTGTACTGACCGTCGCCGCCGAGGTGGAAAGCCCATTCCGCAACATCAAGGGACTTGTCAGCGGTAAAAGTTACATCGACCTTTTTTGTTTCATTCTTGCCTATCTGTATACATTCCCATGTGCTGTTGAAGTCGGGACCGTTGTCCGCCATCATATTGTGCCATATCTCTACATCGCCGTCGAGGTTGCCTATTTTTGTATAGTATTTTCCGCTTTCGGATGGAGTTATCTCATAGGATACTTTATATTTGTGACCTGAGACTATCTTCAGACCTCTGTGTCTGAACTGGCAGTCCCATCTGTCCTCTCCGCCCCGTGAAGCTCCGCCGGGATTCACGATAGTAACTGTATAAACGCCCTTGCTTATGTCGAAATCCATTTCGCCCGGTGCGGATTCCACTATATGCCAAGGCAGACCCACTCCGTTTTCAAAATCTGTCTGTCCGAGCTGCTGTCCGGCGTTCGCTGTGAAGCTGATGCCTGCAGGCATAACAGCAGCTGCGGCAATTATCACAGCTGCTGCAGCGGATACTGCTCTGACAGAGACCGATGTTTTCCTTCTCATATGTATATCCTCCTGTTTTCTGCAATTTTTCCATATATACTTTAATACTTTTTTAGAATAAAGTAAAGCGGAGAATCAGAAAATTTACAAATTGGACTTTTAAAACAGCATTTTGCTCATTAATTTCTTCCAAACACGAGATATTTAGTTGAATTAGCCTATTTATGGCAAACCATGCAAAAAATCGCAAAAAATGGCAAGCTGAGCTCTTGATTTATCCTGCATGGTGTGATATAATGTCTTAATGTGGAGTAATCTGCAAAAAATGATTTTATTTGTGGAGCTTTGATATGAATCATATTTTTTATATCATCGGAAAAAGCGCTTCCGGAAAGGATACCCTGTACAGCCGTATCGTTTCGGAACTTGAGCTTTCGCCTGTAGTGCTCTATACTACCCGCCCTGCAAGAAGCAATGAACAGGAGGGGGTGGAGTACCACTTTGTTGATGATGAATGCTTCCGTGAGATGGCAGGGAGCGGGAATGTCATTGAGTCGCGTACATACTCTACCTGTCATGGTGAATGGACATATTTTACCGCTGCTGACAGCATTGCGACAGATAAGGGAGATCTTGCCGGCATCGGTACAGTTGAATCGTTTGTACGCCTGAAAGAATACTGCGGTGAGGGAGTAGTTGTCCCGATATACGTAGAGGTCAGCGATGATGTACGTTTCCTCCGCGCTGTTGAGCGTGAGAAGAGACAGGCACAGCCAAAGTATGCTGAGCTTTGCAGGAGGTTTCTTGCTGACAACGAGGACTTTTCCGATGAAAAGCTGAAAGAAGCCGGGATAGACAAAAGATTTGACAACAACGGTACTGCTGACGAGTGCTTTTCAGAGATAAAAAAATATATTTCGGAGATCCGTAAGGATTGCACAAAGTAATTTTCTGCATTTAGAAGCGGAAATCGGGAGGTTTATTGTGGAATCAGAGAAGAATTACGACCGCTGCGCGAAAAGAACTATGATAATAGGCGGCGGTGTAGCGGCAACCATGCTTCTGAACGAGATATTCAATGCTCAGAAGTCGCCTTATACCGACGATAAGTTTTCGGCACAGTTCAATCCAGTTTGTATCATTGATAACGATCCTGCCAAGCTTGGCAAGGAGATACTCGGAGTAAAGGTGGTAGGACGGTCAGAAGAGATCGTTAAATACGCCGAGGAATATAAGATAGAACAGCTCATACTTGCCATACCCTCGCTGACATCAGACGAGAGAAAGGCAATAATAGATATATGTAACGAGACAAAGCTGCCCCTCAAGATAGTTCCTTTTATCGGAAACCTTATCCTTGACGATTCATCTACTCTTCTCGGACAGGTCCGTGATATAAAGGTCGAAGAGCTCCTCGGCCGCAATCCGATAAAGTTCGACAATAAGGATATCAAGGAATTCATCGGCGGCAAGGTATGTATGGTCACCGGCGGCGGCGGAAGCATCGGTTCGGAGCTTGTCCGTCAGATAGCAAGATATAACCCCAAACAGATCATAATAGTTGATATATATGAGAATAATGCTTATGAGATACAGCAGGAGCTGGTCATGGAATACGGCGACGAGCTTGATCTTGTCACACTTATCGCTTCTGTACGTGACTATTTCCGCATAAACCAGATATTCGAGAGATACAAGCCCCAGATAGTTTTCCATGCGGCTGCTCACAAGCACGTTCCGCTCATGGAATGTTCACCTATGGAGGCTATAAAGAATAACGTGATCGGTACATTCAACGTGGCTACGCTTGCTCAGTTCCATGACGTACAGAAGTTCGTTATGATATCCACTGACAAGGCTGTAAATCCTACAAATGCCATGGGCGCTTCAAAGCGCTGCTGCGAGATGATCGTCCAGTACCTTTCACAGCAGCATGAGGGAACTACAGAGTTCGTAACGACACGTTTCGGCAATGTTCTCGGTTCAAACGGTTCCGTTATACCTCTCTTCAAGAAGCAGATCGAGCAGGGCAAGCCTGTTACTGTAACTCATGAGGATATAATCCGCTACTTTATGACTATACCTGAGGCTGTAAGCCTTGTTATGGAAGCCGCTGCCATCGCTCACGGCGGTGAGATATTCGTTCTTGATATGGGACAGCCTGTCAAGATCGTTACACTTGCTGAGAACCTCATAAGAATGTACGGCAAGGTGCCTTATAAAGACGTTCCTATCGTATTCACAGGACTTCGTCCCGGCGAGAAGATAAAGGAAGAGCTACTCATGATGGAGGAGGGACTGAAGAAGACCTCTAACAAGCTCATCTTTATCGGAAAGCAGATAGATATAGACGAGGATCATTTTGCGTCAAGGCTCAAAAAGCTTCGTGACGCAGCTCAGCTCAATAATGAGGAAGTCGCTATCCACGCTCTGCACGAGATGGTACCTACATTCATCACGCCTGAGGAATTCAACCGCAGAGAGCTGGCGCATGAAACCTTGGAAAAATAATAACATACAAAACTGCACTGCGGCATTTGGCTGAAGTGCAGATTTTTTTACAATAATGGAAGATAATATTGACGTTTTTTGCGAAATCTGTTATAATAATTATAAGTATACATATTATAATGCCTGGAATGTATATTACCATTTCTTACGGAGATGATTTTTTGACCGGAACACAGATCATTACAGGAACAAATACTGCGTCGCAGGCTGCGGTTGAAACTTCTGAGACAACCACAGGCGAGCTTATAGGTACAATACACGAATCAGTGGAAAAGACCTCAGGTGTGCTTGCAGAAGGACTTGAATATATAAAAAAGGCTCTTCCGCTTATAATTATGGCTTTGACTATACTTGTCATCGGCGTACTGATATCAAAGCTCATAGCCAAGGTGGTCGGAAAGGCTGTATCAAAGTCAAATGTGAACGGTGCGGCAAAGAGCTTCCTTGTATCGCTTATAAAGATAATACTTTACATCGCTGTCGTTATAATGGCGCTGTCTGTACTTAAAGTGCCTATGTCGTCCATAATAACTATCCTCGGAGCAGCGGGTCTTGCAATAAGCCTTGCGCTGCAGAACTGTCTTTCAAACCTCTGCGGAGGATTCATAATACTTTTCACAAAGCCCTTTACTGCCTGCGACATAATAGAACTGGACGGCTCGGTCGGAACTGTAAGCGACATCGGGATATTCTATACCAAGATCAGGACCTTTGACGGTAAGACCGTATTCCTGCCGAACGGAAAGGTCACAGACGCCAAGATAGTCAATTACACAGAAACGCCCACAAGACGTATCGACCTTAACTTCAACATAAGCTACGATTCTGATTTTAACAGAGCGAGGGAGGTACTTATCGGTATCATCAGCTCGGATAAGCTGATACTTCATGATCCTGAACCGATAGTACGGATGAGTTCTCATAATAACAGCTCGATAGGTGTTGATGTGCTGGTCTGGGTGAACAACGGCAATTACCTTACGGAAAAGTACAATTTAACAGAAGCCGTTAAGGCGGCATTTGATGAAAACGGTATCGAGATACCCTTCGATCAGCTCGATATCCATGTAAAGGACAAGGTTTAATGTCAGAAAAGAGACAGAAAAAAGCAGACGGCAAAAAAACGAAAGATAAAAAGAAAAGAAAGAGTATATGGCTCTGGGTACTTGTTATACTCGTGATATGGTGGTTCAATAACTATACTCTCAGAGTGGCAAAGGAAGAGCTTGTATCCGGAAAAGTGAAAGAAGCTGTGCGTATCGCTGTTATAGGCGACCAGCACGCTACAAGGTACGGTATCAGCAATAAAACTGTTTTCAGCGCTATAGACAATGCAAAGCCGGACGTGGTTTTCATACTGGGCGATATGTACACCAGCGGCAGCGAATGGGAGCTTATGCACAAACCGGTAGATCTTGCGGGAGATATCGTATCAGCGGGTTATCCTGTTTACTGCGTTACCGGCGAACATGATTACGATGACCGCTATGTGGCGGAGCTGAAGAAAGCAGGAGCAAAGGTACTGGATTATTCAGAGGACACTATTGAGATAAAAGGGAGCAGTTTCCGCATTATAGGCATAGACAACGTATACTACAGCCCGACCTTTGATCTGGGCAATGAGTATACTCTCGACGACAGCAGCTTCAATATACTTCTCGCTCACATACCGAACTATGAGAAATTTGCGGATTTCGGAGCTGATCTTACACTTTGTGCCGATACACACGGAGAAATTGCACAGCTGCCTTTCGGAGCGGGACCTCTTTACTGTTCGGAGCAGGATGTATGGCTTCCAATGCTTCTTCACAAGGAGCTTGATATATATGACAAAGGTTTTTTTGACTACGACGGTGGAACGATGTTCATAACATCAGGTATAGGCGTTTATCCTGTGCCGGTGCGGTTCAATAACCGGCCTGAAGCAGTCATAATCGATATCAGACCTAAGGGGTGAAAAAATATGAGCAGGATCACGGATATTGCTGTTATAGGCGGAGGAGCTTCCGGACTTGCCGCGGCTGTTGAAGCAAAGAACATAATGCCGCAGGCAAGGGTAGTCATTCTTGAAAAGCTTGACCGTGTAGGCAAGAAGATTCTCGCAACAGGCAACGGCAGGTGCAATCTCAGCAACATCAATATGAGTCCGGAGCATTATCACGGAAGTGTCAGGAATGCAATGAGGATAATAAGCTCCACTCCGTCAGCCAAGGAGTTTTTCGGCAGCCTCGGCGTTGTTTGCTCTGCCGATCCTAAGGGAAGAGTTTACCCGAAAAGCAATACCGCGTCTACGATTCTTTCAGCGCTGAGACTTCGTGCTGCCGAGGCAGGAGTCGTCGAGCGGTGCGGATTTGAGGCTAATTTTATCGAAAGCGCACCAGACTGTTTCAGGATATCGTCTGCTTCCGGGGAGAAATATCCCTGCAAGAGAGTTATTGTAGCGGCAGGCGGCTATGCAGCACCGCAGTTCGGTACTGACGGAAGCGTGATAAGGCTGCTGCGCAGCAAGGGCTGCCATACAACAAAGATATGTCCTGCAGTTGCTCCTCTCAGAGTACGTCCCGAACTGTTGAAGGGACTTAAAGGTATACGTGCAAAAGGCAGGGTAACAGCTTATTCGGCAGGAAGGTTCCTCAAGGAGGAGGCAGGCGAGATACAGTTTACTGACAGTGCGCTGTCGGGTATATGTGTTTTCAATATGGCGCATCTGGTTTCTCAGTACGACGGGAAGCTGACGCTCAGGCTCGACCTTGCCGCTGATATGGATACTGAGCAGCTCGTGGGATATCTTCGCGTGATACAGTATCAGCGCGGCAAGCATACCACAGAGGAACTCCTCACCGGGTTGTTTCCGAGAAATCTTGCGCTTTATCTTACCAAGCGATCGCTGGGGCGTTCGCTTACAGATGAGATATCCTCTCTTCGGGATACAGACCTGAGACAGATCGCTCAGCTTATAAAGAATCTTGATTTTGACGTACTCGGCAGTGCTCCGTGGAAGGAAGCGCAGGTCACCTGCGGCGGTATAAGCGGTGACTGTGTTGATGACAGGCTGCAGCTCAGGAGCGAGCGCGGCATATTCCTGTGTGGTGAGATACTCGATGTGGACGGCGACTGCGGCGGGTATAATCTGCAGTGGGCGTGGTCGTCGGGAATATTCGCAGGCAGGAACTGCGCAGAATCCCTGAGAGGTGAAATTGTATGATAAGAGTCGGCGGAATAAGAGCAGATCTTGATACCGACTTTTCTGACCTTGTGACATTTTGTGAAAAGAAACTAAAAATAAGCCGTGACAGGCTCATAAGCATAAAGCTTGGAAAAAAATCAGTGGACGCGAGAAGAAAAAACGACGTTCATTTTCTGATATCCCTCGATATTGAAGCAAAGGGCGAGGACAGGCTCCTCAAAACTCTGAAGAATGCTTCAAAGCCTGAGCGCACTGATTATAGAGTCCCGCTTGTGAAAAGAACTGACTACCGCCCTGTTATAGTGGGCTTCGGACCTGCCGGTATGTTTGCAGCGCTTGTGCTTGCAATGGCTGGAGCAGAGCCTATAGTCCTTGAACGCGGCAGTGATGTGGATACACGCTGCAGGAAGGTCGAGGAGTTTCAGAGCGGCGGCAGGCTTGATCCCGAATGCAATGTGCAGTTCGGCGAGGGAGGCGCAGGCACCTTTTCTGACGGCAAGCTCACAACAGGCATAAAGGACAGCCGTATAGGCTGGGTCTTTGAAAGGCTTGTTGAGTTCGGCGCTCCTGAGGAGATACTATATCTCGCAAAGCCACATATTGGCACGGACAAGCTCAGGGGAGCTGTAAAGGCTCTTCGCGAAAAAGTGATATCCTTAGGCGGTGAAATAAGGTTCAACGCTAAATTCTGCGGTTTTGATACTGAAAACGGCAGTCTCTCCGCAGTGCGGTATTTGCAGGACGGAGAGATACATACAATAGATACAGGCAGTCTTGTCCTTGCAGCCGGTCACAGTGCAAGAGACGTATTTGAGCTGCTTTACAATGAGAATATCGCCATTTCACAGAAAAGCTTTTCTGTGGGCGTCAGAGCGGAGCACCTCCGCACTGATATCGACAGGGCGATGTATGGTGACTTTGCAGGACATCCTGCTCTTAAAGCCGCAGACTACAAGCTTGCGGTACATCTTCCCAACGGACGCACTCTGTATACCTTCTGTATGTGTCCGGGGGGATATGTTGTTGCCGCCTCTTCTGAGAAGGGCAGGCTCGCTGTCAACGGCATGAGCTGTTTTGCGCGTGATGCTGAGAATTCAAACAGTGCTCTCCTTGTTAACGCTGACCCTGCCGATTACGGCAGCGACCATCCTCTTGCGGGAATGTATTTCCAGCGTGACCTTGAGGAGAAAGCCTTTATTGCAGGTGGCGGTGATTATCATGCGCCGGTTGCCATGCTGAGGGATTTTATGGACGGACGTGTCAGCGTGAAATGCGGAAAGGTGAGACCGTCATACCGGCCGGGAGTCAGATTCGCTGCTCCCGAAGAATACCTTCCCGATTTTGTATGCAGTACCCTGAAGCTTGGTATAAAGGAAATGGGGAAGAAGATAAAGGGTTTTGATGACGGTGATACGATCCTGACCGGCATAGAGAGCAGAAGCAGCTCGCCGGTGCGTATAAACCGCGGAGAAGATATGCAGTCGCTTTCACTGAAGGGGCTTTTCCCCTGCGGCGAGGGTGCCGGCTATGCAGGAGGTATAGTTTCTGCGGCGGTCGACGGCATGAAATGCGCCGAGGCTGTTTGCAGAAGAATGGAGGAAAACTGATTTACCAATGAAGATCGTTTATATATCAGGCAACAGTATGTTTCTTTGCAATTCCGGAAAGATCACGGAGCTCCCCTGCGAAAGAGCGGAAAAGTATACCGATGCCGTCAATGAGATAAACAAGAACAAGGAGTGGAAACATTCCGGCGCCGGAGCGATGTTCCGTGAAGATCTGGAACATTATGCAGATCCGTCGGACTCTGTCCGGATAAACGGTGTTTCTGCCGCTGAAGACGGTTTCGTATATTCTGCCGTTCTTGGAGAGATGGGTGCTATCTATAGAAAGAACGCCGACTCGCCGAAAGCTCCCGAGGGACATATCTATACCGGAATGAACAGGGATATCGGTGATATTGCTTATAAAAACGGCAGGATAGCCGCTATACTTGACGGACATCTTGCGATATTCGACGAGCGCGGCGACTACAATGAACTTACGGACGGACATTCGGCAGAGGCATCGCCTTTCTGGTCAGCTACTGACGGCAGATTGTTCTGTTCTACGAGAGGACGTGCGCTGGAGGGCGGAAATGTTTTTTCTGCAAGCTCCATATTGGCAGTCGATGAGGAAGCAGGAAGTATAGACACTCTTTTTGCGGAAGAGGGAAATGATCTCCTTGACCCCAAAAACGATGGGGAAGGCAATTATTATTACATACGTCAGCCGTATAAGCTTCAAAAAAACGAAAAGGAGCCGGTATGGAAGTCAGTGCTGCTTTTCCCGGTAAGGCTCGTAAAGGCGCTTTTCGGTTTTATAAACGCTTTCAGTGTGCTTTTCGGCGGAGAACCTCTCCGGAAGAGCCAAAGAAAGGGCGATATCAAGTCAAGGACTAAATCTACCCGTGAGCAGTTCTTTGAGGAAAGGCTGCGTGAAGCTGAGAAGAATGAAAAGGAAAACGCTGCTGCCGGCGACAAGAATCCGGGAATATTCCCGAGGAGCCGCGTTCTTGTAAGGATCAGTCCGGACGAGACCGAGACCATACTCTGCAAAGGTGTTCTGGACTACACGCTCTGCGACGAGGGTGTGATATGCTCCAACGGCAAGGAGCTTATCCTTATAGGCAAGGACGGCAGTGAAAAAGTTATAGCAAAGGCTGAGCTTGCTGAAAAGCTCAGTGTAATAAACGAAAAATCTGTATCCTGAAGCTGACATAACAGCTTCGGAAAAATCTTTATTTATGAACAGGAGGCTTAATATGAAGATCAATGTTATCGGCGGAGAAATGGACAAACGTGAGATCGACGAGTACATGAAGTATGCGGCGCAAAAGTATACCGGCAGACAGATCGGGCAGATGGATATCATCATTGACGGTGAATTCGTGGATCTGAAGATCTACTTCAAGGACATGGATTTTCAGAGAGCTTACCGTTCTGCGGATTATCTGGTAAATACTATGGAAAAGCTCAATGACGCAAAGCGCAGCGAGTTTTCAGAAAAGGAACGCCACAGTGTTTAAGGAGTAACTGATGAATCTAACCAATATCGGAACTGTCAGGGAGATACTGTCCCGTCACGGCTTCAGCTTTTCAAAGGGACTGGGACAGAACTTTATCATCAATCCTGATATATGTCCGAAAATAGCAGAAAACGGCAATGCCTGCAAGGGCTTCGGTATCATCGAGATAGGAACAGGTATCGGAGTCCTTACAGCGGAGCTGGCTAAGCGTGCTGACAAGGTAGTGGCTGTGGAGATAGATACAAGGCTTCTGCCCATACTTGAAGAAACGCTTGCTGACTTTGACAATGTGAAAATAGTTAACGAGGACGTAATGAAGTGCGATCTGCACAGGCTGATCGATGAAGAATTCAAGGGGCTTCATGTGGCTGTTTGTGCGAATCTGCCCTATTATATTACGTCCCCCGTTATTATGCTGCTTCTTGAGAGCAGACTTCCGATAGAATCAATAACCGTTATGGTGCAGAAGGAAGCCGCACAGAGGCTTTGCGCAAAGGTGGGGTCGCGTGACTCGGGAGCAATAACCGTCGGAGTGAATTACTACGGCACGGTGAAAAAGCTCTTTGACGTATCACGTGGCAGCTTCATGCCGGCACCCAACGTGGACTCTGCTGTAATGAGGATAGACCTGAACAGCAATCATCGCCTTGACGAAAAGAGCGAGAAGTTTTTCTTCAGCATAGTCAGGGCAGGTTTTTCACAGAGGAGAAAGACGCTTGCGAATTCGCTTTCATCAGTAATGGGTATACCTAAAGAAAAGGTATATACAGCATTGAAAAACGCCGGACTTCCGGAAGCGGCACGTATAGAGCAGCTTGATATGGAACGGCTTATCACCGTATCGGCAGAGCTGATGGATAACTGATGGGGAAGTTATACGGTGTAAGCGTTGGAGCAGGCGATCCTCAGCTCATGACTCTCAGGGCAGTGAGTATCATAGAGAAGTGCAGTGTCATTGCTGTTCCGCGTACAAACGGTGAGAATACAGCTGCTCTGTCCATAGCGGAGCAGGTGGTGGATATATCCGGGAAGAGAAAGATTTTTCTGGATTTCCCGATGACAACCGATAAGGAAGTGCTTGACAGGAATTATTCCGCAATTTCGGAAAGGCTGTGTACCGAGCTTGAAAGCGGTGACGTTTCCTTTCTTACACTTGGGGATATATCAGTCTATTCCACATTCAGTTATATAGGCGGTATTGTAAGACAGTCCGGCTTTGATACAGAGATATGTCCCGGAGTAACAAGCTTTTCGGCTGCGGCAGCCGCTCTTGCAGAGCCGCTTTGCCTTGGCAGCGAGGAGCTGCACATTATCCCTTACAGCTCCGGCAGTATTGAGAACTCTCTTGAACTCAGCGGAACAAAGGTGATAATGAAAACGGGCAGGCATACGCAGGAGCTTATCTCGCTGTTACACAGGAAAGGACTTGCAGAACATACAAAAGCCGTTGTTAACTGCGGATTCCCTGATGAAAGACTGTATGCGTCCCTTGACGATATTCCTGAAGCTCCCGGATATTTTACTTTATTTATAATTACTGACAGGGAGAGCTGAAATGAAGCTTGAAGAATATATATACAAGGGTTCACAGAAGCTGCGGTGCGGTTATACCACAGGTTCATGCGCAGCAGCGGCAGCTATGGCAGCAGCGGAAATGCTGCTTACAGGACATGAAGTCATGACAGCGGAGCTTATGACTCCTAAAGGCGTAAAACTGTGGCTTGATATAACAGAGCCAGTGATATGTGAAGAAAGAGCTTCCTGCGCAGTTATAAAGGACAGCGGAGATGACCCTGATATAACCGACGGGATAAGGGTATGCGCTGAGGTCTCGCTTATCACTTCGGGAGTTGTGATAGCCGGTGGCGAGGGCATAGGCAGAGTGACCAAGGCGGGACTTGACCAGACTGTTGGGGAGGTTGCTATAAATTCAGTCCCACGTAAAATGATAAGTGGAGCGGTCATGGAGATCGCTGAGAAATACGGCTATTCCGGCGGCTTCAGTGTGGTCATATCAGTGCCCGGCGGAGAAGAGATCGCCAAAAAGACCTATAACCCTCGCATGGGTATAGAGGGCGGAATATCCATAATCGGAACGAGCGGCATCGTTGAGCCCATGAGCAATTCAGCCCTTATAGAAACTATCCGCACGGAGGCGAATATGAGACGTGCAGAGGGGCAGAGAAATATGCTGCTGACTATAGGCAACTACAGTGAGAGCTTCGTTCAGGAGAAAATGCCCTTCTCACTGGAGAGGAGCGTTACCTGCAGCAACTTCATCGGTGAGGCAATAGATATCGGCATAGAGCTTGGATTTGAGACAATACTTATCGTCGGTCATATAGGCAAGCTTGTAAAGCTCGGAGCAGGCATAATGAATACCCATTCATCATGTGCTGACGGACGTATGGACGTGCTCGTTACCTGCGGTGTTCTTGCGGGAGCTGATACAGAAACCCTGAAACGGCTGCCCGACTGTGCTACAGTTGACGCGGCAATGGATATACTTGAGGAAGCCGGATATCTTGAAAAGACTGCGGAAGTTCTTGGGAAGCGTATGGACTTCTATTTGCAGAACCGTGTAAAGTCTGAAGTCAGGATAGCCGCTCTCGCGTTTTCATATAAGCGTGACCTGCTTGTAAAGACTTCACTTGCTGATGAACTTATCAAGGCGATAACGGAGGAAGAAAATGGTTGATTTTGTCGGAGCAGGCTGCGGAGCTGCCGACCTTATTACACTAAGAGGAAAGCGGCTTCTTGAAAAAGCCGATGTTTTAATATATGCAGGCTCTCTGGTAAACCCTGAGCTTCTTGATTATGCAAAGCCGGAATGTAAGATATACAACAGCGCTGTAATGCATCTTGACGAGGTCATAGAGGTCATGAAGAAAGCGGAAGCAGAGGGAAAGGATACGGTCCGTCTCCATACCGGTGACCCTTCGGTATACGGTGCGATACGCGAGCAGATGGACAGGCTTGACGAGCTTCATATCCCTTACAGTATCACTCCCGGAGTGAGCTCCTTTTGCGGAGCTGCGGCAGCTCTCAGGGCAGAATATACCCTTCCTGACGTGTCCCAGACAGTGATACTCACACGTATGGCAGGGCGTACGCCTGTTCCGGAAAAGGAGGGAATCGAGAGCCTTGCGGCACATAATGCGACTATGGTCATATTTCTCAGCGCCGGCATGACGGAGAAATTGTCTGCTCGTCTGCTAAGCGGAGGCTATCGCAGCGATACTCCTGCGGCTATTGTATACAAGGCTACATGGAGCGATGAAAAGGTAGTCCGCTGTACAGTCGGCACCCTTGCGAAAGCCGCAAGGGAAAACGGTATCACAAAAACCGCGCTCATTACTGTGGGCGGTTTCCTCGGAAATGATTATGAGCTTTCAAAGCTCTACGATAAAAATTTTGAAACTGGTTTCAGAAAGGCAGAAGGCAAATGAATATAGCTGTTTTTTCGGTCACCGAGAACGGCAGGCAGCTTTCGCTGAGAGTAGGAGAGCTGCTTCGCAGTGAGCATAAGGTGAGCCGATATTGTTTTCATAAGCATACCGATGACGATTCTGCGGTGTTCTGGAATATGGGAAGCATGGTCGGAAGACTTTTCGAGCGCTCCGATGCGTTTATTTTCGTATGCGCCTGCGGTATAGCGGTGCGTGCTGTCGCGCCGTTCCTTGGTACAAAGGCGGACGATCCGGCAGTAATAGTCATGGACGACAGCGGAAGATTCGTTATACCCGTGCTTTCGGGACATATCGGCGGAGCCAATCGTCTTGCGGAGGTACTTGCCGAGGGGCTCGGTTCTACGGCTGTTATAACCACAGCTACAGATTCTGGCGGACGCTTTTCTCCCGACAGCTTTGCAGCTGCCAACGACCTGATAATCACTGATCTGAAGGCTGCCAAAGAGATAGCGGCAGAGGTCCTGGACGATGAAAAAATAGGTTTTTCAAGTGTGTATCAGCACAGCGGACTGCCCTCAGAGCTCACTGAATTCGGTGTATGCAGGACAGGTATCTGTGTGGGCACTGATACCTCCGAGAAGCCGTTCCCGGTAACGCTGAATCTTGTACCGAGGAATATAGTTATCGGTATCGGCTGCAAAAAGGGAACGTCTGCCGACGCCATAAGCGCTGTCGTAAACGATGTTATCGAAAAAAACAATATAGTTATCCAAAGAATATCAGAAGTTGCAACTATCGATATCAAAAAGGAAGAAGAGGGACTTTGCGAGTTCTGTGCAAGGTTCGGATTCAAAATGACTGCTTATACAGCTGATGAGCTTATGAAGGTGAGCGGCGACTTTGAAAGCTCAGATTTTGTACTTGAGACTACAGGAGCGGATAATGTCTGCGAGAGAAGCGCTGTGCTTTGTAGCGGTGGCAGGCTCATTGTAAAAAAGACCGTTGCTGACGGAGTGACTGTAGCCGTTGCAGAAAAGCCGGTATATCTTGATTTTGAGAGGAAGATACAGCTATGAAGCTCTACGTTGCAGGCATAGGCTGCGGAAGCAGGGACGGTATAACAGTTGAAGCCGAGAAAGCAGTGCTCAGCAGTGATATCGTTGTCGGATATACTGTCTACACAGAGCAGATAAAGCGGTTCTATCCGGAGAAGGAGTGCCTTTCCACAGGTATGAGACAGGAGCGTGAGCGTGTAGAGCTTGCGCTGAAAACTGCCGCAGAGGGCAAGACAGTCGCACTTGTGTGCAGCGGCGACAGTCAGCTTTACGGAATGGCGGGACTTGCTCTTGAAATGGCAGCTGATTATCCTGATGTTGACATAGAAATTATCCCGGGAGTAACTGCCGCACTGAGCGGCGGAGCAGTTCTCGGTTCACCGATGACTCATGATTTTGCGGTCATCAGCCTTTCGGATCTGCTCACTCCTATGGAAAAGATAGAAAAGAGGCTAAGATGTGCTGCGGAGGGAGATTTTGTGATCGCAGTCTATAATCCTTCGTCAAAGAAAAGAGCGGATCATCTGAAAAGAGCCTGTGATATCATTCTTGGATACAGAGCTGTGGGGACTGTATGCGGTATCGTTTCAAATATTGGAAGGGACGGTCAGAAAAGCCGTATACTGACACTCGGAGAGCTGCGTGATACGGAGGTGGATATGTTTACCACAGTCTTTATCGGCAACTCTGAGACAAAAGTTATAGGCGGAAAAATGGTGACTCCGAGAGGATACCGTAATGTGTAAGGTGCTTATATTCGGCGGTACTACCGAGGGAAGGGAGCTGGCGGAATATTGTGTGCAAAACGGTATCTCCGCGGCTGTATCAGTTGCTACCGGATACGGTGCGGAGCTTCTTCCAAAGGCTGAACTGCTCAGAGTGTTCACAGGCAGACTTGATGCTGATGAGATAAAGCAGCTTATATCCGAACTTGGCTGTAATGCGGTCGTTGACGCGACGCACCCTTATGCCGAAGAAGTCACAAGGAATATAAGAGCTGCCTGCGGTGAGCTTGGAATAGTCTGTTACAGACTGCTTCGCAGCCCTCAGGAATTTTCCGGCTGCACAAAAGTTGCGGATATGGACGGGCTTGTACGCATACTTAACATTTCGGTGAAAACAGTCCTCAGCACTCTTGGGAGCAAGGAGCTTCCGAAGCTTGCGGAGGTACACGAATACAGCAGCAGAATATGGGTCAGAGCATTGCCGAATGATGAGGTACGGAGGAGCTGTGAAGAGCTTGGGTTCAGCGTGGATAAGCTGATACTTGAAAAGGGACCTTTTACTCTTGAACAGAATATCGCTCATATAAAACAGAGCGGAGCTGATATACTTGTCACAAAGGAAAGCGGCGCGGCAGGCGGCTTTTCCGAAAAGCTTCAGGCTGCAAAAAAATGCGGCACGGAGGTGATAGTTCTTGAACGACCTCATGAAGAGGGTTTTGGGTTTGATGAAATAAAGAAAATACTTGCAAAAATGAGGTGAAGAGTTGAAGATATACATAGTCGGGATCGGTATGGACGGTTATAAAACGCTTACAAAGGAAGCAGAAAATGCTGTCAGCGAAGCAGAGGTACTGATAGGAGCGGAGAGAATGCTGGCACCATTTTCCGCATATGAAAAGACGAAGTTCACAGAATATCGCAGTGAGGAAATAGTACGTTATTTTGAAGAAAACAAGCCTTCATCGGCAGCTGTGCTGATGTCCGGTGACTGCGGTTTTTTCAGCGGTGCCAAAAAGCTTTCCGAGCTGCTTTCCGAATATGATCCTGAAATAATATGCGGTATTTCTTCACCTGTTTACCTTTGTTCAAAGCTTAAAAAAGACTGGTCGGACTGCTGCTTTGTAAGTCTGCACGGCAAGAAAGCAAATATCGTTCGTAATATAAAAACTCACAGGAACACTTTTTTTCTTCTTGGCGGTGATATTACCCCGGCTGATATCTGCAAACGGCTGTGCGGCTATGATATGGGGGATATCATTGTCCATATCGGAGAGGATCTCGGATATGAAAATGAAAGGATATCCAGCGGAAATGCCTGCGAATTCACTGATATGCCCACTTCGGGACTGTGTGTGATGCTGTGTGAAAACTGCGGATATGAAAAGACTGTTCTCAGCGGCATACCTGATGAACAGTTCATCAGGGGAGATGTTCCTATGACGAAATCAGAGGTCAGGACCGTTGCTGTGGCAGGACTGGGGATATGCGATGACAGCATATGCTGGGACATCGGCAGCGGGACAGGTTCAGTTGCTGTGGAAATGGCTGTACGCTGCGGAAACGGTCTTGTATGCGCAGTGGAGAAAAATGCGGAAGCTGTCAAGCTGATCGAAAAGAACAGGATAAAATTCGGCTGTGATAATATTGAAATATACAGCGGATACGCAGAAAATATCCTTGATGCGCTTCCTGTGCCTGATGCTGTATTTATCGGTGGTTCCGGTGGTCAATTATTTAGTATAATTGAGAAAGCCTATTCGATGAATCGCAATATCCGGCTGACCGTAACTGCGGTATCGCTTGAAACTCTTTCTGAATGTGCGGTAATATTTGATAAGCTTTGCCTTGAAGCTGAGATAACACAGATAGCTGTCACACGTACCAGAAAGGTTGGTAAGCATACCATGCTCTCGGCGGAAAACCCGATATATATCATTAAGAGGAAGCTGCTATGAAAAAGATCATAATCGGCGGTACTCACAGCGGCTGCGGCAAAACGACCATAGTATGTGCGGTGCTTGCAGCACTGAAAGCCCGCGGACTGTCAGCAGCGAGCTTCAAGAGCGGTCCTGACTACATCGATCCCATGTTCCATGAGAGCGTAATAGGCGTTGACGCGCATAATCTTGACAGTTTTTTCTGCGATGACGATACACTCAGATATCTGCTCTGCACAAACGGTAAAAACGCTGATATATCCGTTATTGAAGGTGTTATGGGATATTATGACGGCGTTGGCGGAAGAGGTTCCGCTCATTCGGTCTCAAATGCGACCGGAACGCCTTCTGTTATAGTAATTGACTGCAAAGGCGCGTCAGAGTCGATAGGTGCCGTGGTGAAGGGCTTCCTTGATTATAAAAGCCCGAACAGTATCAAAGGCTTTATTTTCAACAGACTTCCTGAACGGCTCGTTCCGCTTGCAAAGGACGTATGCGAGAAACTTGGTACAAAATATTTCGGCTATTTTCCAGTGAACAGCTTTTCACTGGAAAGCCGCCGGCTCGGACTTGTAACAGCTGCCGAAGTGACTGATCTGAAAAAAATCACAGAGCAGCTTGGGACACTTGCCGAAAAGTACATCCTTATTGATGAGCTTATTGATACAGCGGAATCGCCTTTGCCTGATTTTGAACCGCTCAAATTGAACAGACTTTTTGAAAATAAACATCCAAAAATTGCTGTTGCTAAGGACAGGGCATTTTGCTTTATTTATTCGGATAATATAATGCTGCTTAGGAAACTTGGCTGTGAAATTGAGTTTTTCTCTCCGATGAATGACGCAAAACTGCCGGACAACTGCTGCGGAATTATTCTCTGCGGCGGTTATCCTGAGCTGTATGCGGCGGAGCTGTCTTCCAACAGCAGTATGCTTGCGGCGATAAAAAGCGCAGCTGCGTCCGGTATGCCGATTATAGCGGAATGCGGAGGCTTTATGTATCTGCATGATACTATGAAGATGCCGGACGGTTCTGAATACGGAATGGTGGGAGCAATAAAAGGAACAGCTTACGAGACTCAGCGCCTGCAGAGATTCGGGTACGTTACTCTTACAGCCGATGCTGATAATCTTATCTGCGCGAAAGGAGAAAGTATACCGGCTCATGAGTTCCATTACTGGGACAGTACCGACTGCGGCGAAAGCTTTAAAGCTGAGAAGAATGACGGCAGGAACTGGCGGTGTGTCTATGCGGACAAAGTGATGTATGCAGGTTTCCCGCACTTGTATTTTTATTCGGATACTGGCATTGCACAGAGATTTGCAGCTGCCTGTGCGGAGTTTGGAGGTATTTATGGATAGGATCAAACATATAGTGCCTGTGGACAGAAAATATGCCGATCTTGCTCAGGCGAGGTGGGATTCGGTCGCAAAGCCTCTCAGGAGCTTTGGTCTCCTTGAGGATATGTGGAACAGGATCGCTGCTGTACAGCGCACTGATACTCCGAACATATTCAATCGTGCTGTTGTGGTAATGTGCGCGGATAACGGCGTAGTTGCCGAGGGCGTTACTCAGTCTGACAATACCGTCACTTCTGTATGCGCAAGGGAAATAGCAAGCGGGCGGTCCAATATAAATGTTCTTGCCGATGTATACAGGGCAGAGGTCGTCGCGGTAGATATCGGCATAGCCCGTGATATACAATGCAAAGGCCTTCTGAACCGGAAGGTAGCATTTGGCTCAAACAATATCGCTGCCGGACCTGCAATGACTGTGGCACAGGCGGAAGAAGCAATAAGGACAGGTATGGATATAGTCCGTGACCTTTCAAACAAGGGCATGAAGATTATCGTTACCGGAGAGATGGGCATTGGAAATACTACTCCTACAGCAGCTCTGTCCTCCGTTCTGCTCGGACTTCCTCCGGATGTTGTGACCGGAAGGGGAGCCGGTCTTTCAACGGAAGGACTTGAACGCAAGATAGCGGTCGTAAAGCGTGCCATAAAGGTCAATGCTCCTTATACGGGAAATGCGGTCGAGTTGCTTTCAAAGCTGGGGAGCTATGAGATAGCAGGTATGATAGGCCTGTATCTCGGCGGAGCGGTTTACGGAGTGACGATCGTTATCGACGGAGTGATATCCGCAGTTGCTGCAGCTGTTGCTGCAATGATAGCTCCCGACTCGGTGGATTATATGCTTGCCGGTCATGTTTCGGCTGAACCTGCCGGCAGAGGTCTCATTGGCAAGCTCGGACTTCATGCTGTTATTGACGGAGGTCTGAAACTTGGAGAGGGTACGGGAGGAATACTGCTCCTGCCGCTGCTTGACGGCGCTGCGGCGATATACTATAATTCTCACCGATTTGATGCATCGGGCATAGAAAGGTATGTGGAACTGAAATGATCACACTTGTAACAGGCGGTACAAAATGCGGAAAATCAGGATACGCCGAGAAGATACTGGAAAATTTCATCGGACCGAAATACTATATAGCAACCATGAATCCTGTAGGCGATGACGCTGATGAGATAATAGCACGTCACCGTGAATCAAGAAAGAACAAAAGCTATATAACCATTGAGTGCCCGCGTGACATATATAAGCTCGATCTTCCTATAGGCTGCGGTATTCTTCTGGAATGTATCGGAAATCTCTGCGCTAACGAAATGTACGTCGGAGGTAACGTACTAAGACCCTCAGACAAGATCTTACGCAATATAAAGGCACTTGGCGAAACAGCTTCGGAGCTTGTTATCGTTACGAACGAGGTGGGTTGCGACGGCAACAGTTATTCTGCGGATCTTATGGCATATGTAAGTGAAATGGCTGCTGTCAACAGCGGGATCGCAGAGTTTGCCGATAATGTCGTGGAATGTGTTTACGGTATCCCGGTCTCACTGAAAGGAAAACTGATATGGTAAAGTCTCTTTTTGCTGCATTTCGTATGTACTCGCGGATACCTGTTCCGGAGGTTGAGTGGACAGAGGAGAACAGACGGTACTCCCTTTGCTTTTTTCCGCTTGTCGGCGCGGTTACCGGTGTGCTGCTCATTCTGTGGAATAATATCTGTACAGCCCTCCGTACAGGCAGCTTCCTTTACGCTGCCGGAGCGGTGATAATCACAGTTCTTGTAACAGGCGGTATCCATCTTGACGGTTTCTGCGATACCTGTGACGCAAGAGCGTCGTGGGGAGACAGAAAGCGAAAACTTGAAATCCTCAGCGATCCGCATATAGGTTCTTTTGTTGCCATAAAGCTCGGAGCATATCTGCTTTTGTATACCGCTCTCATATCTGAGCTTTATGACAGTCAGGCTGCTTGTCTGACAGCATGGAGCTATGTGCTTTCACGTTCACTTAGCGGACTTGCTGCGGTAACTTTCAGAGTTGCCAAAAAAGAGGGAACTCTTTTCGGATTTACTGATAACGCTGATAAGAATGCAACGCTGTTTGTATTGTCTTTCACAGCATCAGTGAGCTGCCTTGCAATGGCAGCGGTTCTGCCGCTTGCCGGCGTGCTTGCAGCAGCTGCGGCGCTTATTTCAATGTTATATTATCATCATGTCGCATATAAGGAATTCGGCGGTATAACCGGAGATCTTGCAGGCTGGTTCCTGCAGGTGTGCGAGCTGTCGTCAGCAGCTGCCGCTGTTCTGGCATACAGAATAATGGAGGTCATAGAATGAAATTTATAATCGGAGGAGCTTATCAGGGTAAGATCGGAACTGCTATCGAGCTTTTCGGCGTGAAGGAGTCTGAGATAACAAACGGTTCGACCTGTGATTTCGATGATCTGTTTTCTGCAAAATGCGTCAAGAGCTTTCATAAAGTGATAGCGCGTCTTTTAGCTCAGGGAGTCAGTCCTGTTGAGTTTACAAAGAGACTATGCCTTGAAAACAGTGACGTTATAATCATCATGGATGAAATAGGCTGCGGAATAGTCCCCGTTGAAAAGTCGGAGCGCAGACGACGTGAAGAAACAGGACGGTGCGGCTGTATAATATCCGCTGCCAGTGATACTGTGATACGTGTTATATGCGGCATACCTGTATTCCTGAAGGGAAAGCGGAATGAGGATTGATCTTATACGGCACGGCAGGACAGAGGGTAATCTTGAGATGCGGTATATCGGCAGGACTGATGAGCCGCTCTCGTTTACTGGTATCGCAGAGCTTGTAAAAATCAGCTATCCCGTATGCGAAAAGCTTTTCGCAAGTCCGATGAAGCGCTGCGTGCAGACGGCGGAACTCATATACCCGGGAATAACGCCGGTGATATGCAGTGATCTGCGGGAGTGCGACTTCGGGGATTTTGAAGGCAGGAACTATATCGAGCTTAGTCTCGACAGCCGTTATCAGCGCTGGATTGACAGCGGAGGAGAAGGCGCCTTCCCCAACGGGGAATCGCCTGAGGAGTTCAAAAAACGCTGTGTTGACGGATTTCTTGAATGTGCCCGTTCTATACCTGATGACGGTCATGCAGCCTTTGTGGTGCACGGAGGTACTATAATGGCTGTAATGGAGCATTTTGCTGTCCCTGAGAAAAGCTATTATGACTGGCATACCGCAAACGGACACGGATACATCACGGAATTTGACGGGAATAAAATAAAGGTAACAGGTAAGATATGAATTATTTTACAGCGGCTCTGCCGCTTCTGGCAGGAGCGCTTCTTGACTGTGTGTTAGGCGATCCTTATGATATGCCGCATCCTATAAGACTTATCGGCAGGCTGATTTCCTTTTTTGAAGCATTTGTGCGCAGGCACATTGGCACTCATCTCCGCGCAGGAGGAGTGTTCCTTGCTGTAACTGTACTTATCGTGTCTGCTGCTGTGCCGCTTTTGATACTACTTGTATGCTATAAAATTTCTACGCTTTTCGGAGCTTTGACAGAAGGCGTGATGTGCTATTATCTCATAGCGGCACGCTGCCTCCGTGACGAGAGCATGAAGGTCTACCGTGCGGTGGCTGCGGGGGATACTGAGGCAGCGCGAAAGGCTGTTTCGATGATCGTAGGCAGGGATACAGCTGTACTTGACGAAAAAGGCATTGTACGGGCTGCCGTGGAAACAGTTGCGGAAAACACCTCTGACGGAGTTACAGCTCCCATAATGTATATGTCAGTGGGCGGCGCAGTTCTTGGTTTTTTTTATAAAGCTGCGAATACAATGGATTCAATGATAGGCTACAGAAACGAAAAATATGCTGATATAGGAAGATTTGCCGCAAAGCTCGATGATGTACTGAATTATATACCCTCCCGTCTGACAGCTGTCGCCATGATAATCTGTTCCAGTGTTTTAGGACTTGACAGAAAAGGTGCATACCGTATCTGGAAAAGAGACAGGCGTAAGCACGCAAGTCCGAATTCCGCACAGACGGAGGCAGCCTGCGCAGGAGCTCTCGGCGTAAGACTTGCAGGAGATGCATATTACTTCGGTGAGCTCCACAAAAAGGAGTACATAGGCGATCCGGTCCGTGATATAGAAAATGAAGACATACGCCGTGCGAACAGACTTATGTACGGGAGCTCGGCGGTCATTTTTGTTTTTGCCGTTCTGGTAAGAGCTCTGCTGATCGGAGGAGTTTTATGCTGAACGGACATCACGGTGGTAACGACCTCGGACTTGATATAGAGCTTGACTTTTCAGCAAATCTCAATCCCCTCAGTATGCCTGAAGCAGTTCGCAGAGCTGTTATACGATCAGCTGACAAATGGGAACGATATCCTGATCCATGCTGCCGCGGACTGCGGAGCAAGCTTGCGGAAAAGCTCAGTGTACCTATTGAAAGAATAATCTGCGGCAATGGTGCTGATGATCTTATCTACCGCATAGTTTCTGCGCTTAGACCGGAAAAGGCTCTTATTTGCTCTCCCTCATTCGGCGAGTACAGCAAGGCATTGTCTGAGAACAGGTGTGTCGTCAATGAGCATTTTCTCAGGGAAGACTACGGCTTCAGACTTACTCAAAGCATACTTGATGATATCAAGGAAAATGATATCGTTATACTGGCTTCTCCGAATAATCCGACCGGTTTGCTTATCGAGACTCAGCTGATTGGAATGATAGCCGCTGAGTGTTTGCGAAATGGAGCTTATCTCCTGTGCGACGAAAGCTTTATAGGATTTGCGGAAAACAGCGGAGAAATGACAGCGCTGAACTGTATGAATGAGAATGTTATAGTTTTGCGCTCCTTTACAAAGCTGTTTGCAATGGCAGGGCTGCGTCTCGGTTATGCTGTTTTCGGCAGTATAGCAGCAGCTGAGCGCATAGCAAATACAGGTCAGTATTGGAGCGTTTCGTCTCCTGCTCAGGCAGCCGGAGAAGCGGCGCTTGATGAAGCGGACTATATAATGCGTACAACAGAACTGATAAAAAAAGAACGGGAATACCTTGCGGCTGAACTTGCAGGTATGGGGGTAAAAGTATTCCCGTCAGATGTGAATTTTATTTTGTTTAAGGCTCGCAGGGATATCGGCGGGCTGCTTCTGAAAGAAAAGATACTGTTACGCAGCTGTGCTGATTACAGCGGACTTGGTGACGAGTATTTCCGTATCGCAGTGCGTACAAAAAGAGAAAATATGCGGCTTGTTGCTGCAATTAGGAGGATAATGAATGGCTAAGGCTATTATGATACAGGGGACTATGTCCAACGCAGGAAAGAGTTTTTTTGCGGCAGCACTCTGCCGCATATTCAGACAGGACGGTTACAGCTGCGCACCTTTCAAATCGCAGAACATGGCGCTGAATTCCTACATAACGTCGGACGGCTGCGAGATCGGAAGAGCTCAGGCGATGCAGGCTGAGGCGGCAGGTATAGAACCATCGGTGCTGATGAATCCCGTGCTTCTGAAGCCTACGACAAATACCGGTTCGCAGATAATCGTGAACGGCAGGGGAGTGGGAAATATGACTGCAAGGGAGTATTTCAGCAGAAAAACAGAACTTATACCTAAGATAAAGGAAGCTTATGATGAGCTTGCCGCAAAGCATGATATAATAGTTATCGAAGGAGCAGGAAGTCCCGTAGAGCTTAATCTGAAGTCTGACGATATAGTGAACATGGGTATGGCAAAAATCGCAAAGGCTCCGGTCGTGCTTGTGGGAGATATCGACAGGGGCGGAGTTTTTGCGCAGCTTCTCGGTACTCTTGATCTGCTGGAGCCAGAGGAGCTCAGCATGGTAAAAGGGCTCGTTGTAAACAAGTTCCGCGGTGATATATCGCTTTTTGACAGCGGAAAGGATATACTTTACAAACGCGGCGGCAAGCCTGTACTCGGAGTAGTGCCACAGCTCGACTGTGATATTGAGGACGAGGACAGCCTTTCATCAAAGCTGGAGGGAACATCTGCCGGATTGATAGATATTGCTGTCATAAAGCTTCCGAAGATATCAAACTTTACGGATTTTGACGTATTCTCACAGTATGACGGCGTGTCTGTACGCTATGTCACAAGGTACGAGGAGCTTGATAATCCGGATATGATAATCATACCCGGTACAAAAAGCACTATCTGCGATATGAAGTGGCTGCGTGAGAGCGGTATGGAAGCTGTTATAAAAAGAAGCGCTGCCAACGGTGTTCCGGTATTCGGAATATGCGGAGGCTATCAGATGCTTGGGGAGACCATAGCTGACCCTCTTGACAGCGAATGCGGAGGAAGCATCAGCGGAATGGGACTGCTCAGGTGCAGGACTGTATTTATGGGTGAGAAGAGACAGTCTCAGACAAGAGGAAGATTCAGAAATATTGGCGGTTTTTTCAGTTGCCTCAGCGGAGCTGAATTCAGCGGTTATGAGATACATATGGGCAGCACAGACAGCGGAGACCGTCCTCTGCTCGACTGCGGAGGGGCATATTCCGGAAGCGTGTACGGCTGCTATATACACGGACTTTTTGACAGCTCTCAGGTGTCAGAGCGTATCGTAAGAAAGCTTTACGATAACAAGGGCATTACATACCGCGGAGGAGTCGTTGATCGCAGCGCATACAAGGAGAGACAGTATGACAGACTTGCTGACGGAGTACGCAGAAGCATTGATACGGATCTGCTCTATAGGATAGTTGAGGAGGGCGTCTGATGGAGCTTGAATATGTTCTTCCCAAGGATATAGAGCGGCGGAGCTTCGAGATAATCGCATCTGAACTCGGTGACAGGAAGCTGCCTGATGATATAAAGCCCATAGTCATGCGTGCCATACATACAACTGCGGATTTTGACTACTACGACAATATGTATTTTTCAGAAAACGCTGTGCAGAAGGCACTTGCTGCGATAAAGGAAGGCGCTGTTTTTGTTACCGATACGAATATGGCAAAGGCAGGGATAAACAAGGCTGCTCTTGCAAGGCACGGCTGTACTGTTGAGTGCTTCATGGCTGACAGCGACGTTGCGGCAGCTGCTTCCGAAAACGGTACCACAAGGGCAACTGCTTCCGTTGACAAGGCGGCGGCTCTCGGAAAACCGGTGATATATGCAGTGGGTAATGCTCCTACAGCTCTTGTAAGACTCTGTGAGCATATCGCCGCAGGCACATTTGTTCCGAGACTTGTTATCGGTGTTCCTGTCGGTTTTGTCAATGTAGTCCAGTCAAAGGAAATGATGATAGAAAGCGGGATACCATGTATAGTAGCACGCGGAAGAAAGGGCGGAAGCAATGTTGCTGCCGCCGTCTGCAATGCCCTTTTGTATATGGCTGACGAAAAAAACATATAAGAGAAGCTGTGCTGTGCGCAGCTTTTACTTTTTGCAGCAGAAAAGCTTATATGTCGTATTTTTACGACGGCGGGAACCGACTGAAATTTCATCTTGCTGATGTTATAATAGCTTGTATATTTTTGCGAGGTGATTAAGGATGTTAAAGATCAAGGATATAACTACATGGAAATATGCAGGAGCTGCTTCTGCTTTTGCAGCTTCGTCGGTATCAGGCTTTCTGTTTGCAGGTACGAGAGTAGCAGGCGTTGTTTCTTTTGCGGATATATCAATATCAGGCGCAGTCGGACTTCCGTATTCCGCTGCTGTCTTTGCAGGGAGCATGGTACGCAGCATTATTGGCGGTGACATAGGACATAATATAGTCAAGCTTTCCTCACTGGCGCTGATAATGATAATCAAGATGTTCCTTGAACCGAGAAACGATCCAAAGCTCTGCGGCATAAATACTGCTGTAAGTGTTTTTGCCTCGGGAGCAGCTGTATCTGCTGTCATCGGGGAGCTGATGTACAAGCTGTTGTTCTATGGATTTTACGGAGCACTTGCGGGCTTTACGGCATATTCGGCTGCCGGTCTGATACTTGGAATAAAAAGGCAGCGCATGATAAATATAACGGGGATAAGCGGATTTTCATGCGCAGCTGTATACATAATGCTGATAGCGTCTCTTTCAGCTTTGAAGCTTCCTGTGCTGAATGCAGGGATAATAGCAGCGTCTTTTGTTACGCTTACGGGAGCATACTTCTATATGCATAACGGAGG
>Ga0265298_10002023_pt1 | contig 29146 bp, 23 predicted proteins | sample AusTroGonzalo_MG_3_FD_193486 | JGI IMG/M metagenome (GOLD analysis project Ga0265298, IMG submission 193486) | Bovine rumen microbial communities from tropical cattle in Woodstock, Queensland, Australia - Gonzalo_01 | ecosystem: Host-associated > Mammals > Digestive system > Stomach > Rumen ...
GATCCGGCTATCGTAAGGCAGCATTCCGTAGTTGTCATGGACTATATCCCCCTGTCACGCGAGACGAACGGCGAAATCGGAATAGCCGAAGGTGCGGAGCGTTTCCACGGACCCGTCCTCGTGGCGCAGCGCTATCGCCGGGAGGTTGAGTCCGTTGAACGTGTTGTTCTTCACCATCGAGTAAATGGCCATGTCCTCGAAGACCACGATGTCGCCTTCGGTGAGCGGACGGTCGAAGCTGTACGTCCCAATCTCGTCGCCAGCAAGGCACGTCGGCCCCCCGAAGCGGTAGGCGTGAGGTCCCGCCGCCCCGATCTTCGCGCCGACGACGCGCGGCGTGTACGGCATCTCGATGACGTCCGGCATGTGGCACGCGGCGCTCGTGTCGAGAATCGCGTTCGCGACCCCGTCCCCGCCCCTGGGCTGAATCTCCAGAACGCGAGACTCAAGCGTCCCCGCGTTCAGCGCAATCGCCTCGCCCGGCTCAAGGTAGACGTCGAGATGCGGATGCCGCGAGCGGAAGTCCGAGACGAGCGCGACGAGCCCGTCGACGTCGTAGTCCGCGCGCGTTATGTGGTGCCCTCCGCCGAAGTTCACCCACTTGAGCGACGGCAGCATGTCTCCGAAGCGCTCCTCGAACCCGGCCAGCACCTTGCGGAGCTCGTCCACGCCCTGCTCGCAGAGGCAGTGGAAGTGGAGTCCGTCCAGCTCCAGCCTGTCCGCCGCCCCAAGGTCCGCGCGCCTTGTGCCGAGGCGGGAGGACGGACGGCATGGATCGTAGGCGGGGGTCGTGGCGACGGACACCTCGGGGTTCACGCGCAGGCCGACGGACACCCCCTTCGCTCGCGCGGCGGCTCCGAAGAGCGCTACCTGCCGCGGCGAATTGAAGACGATGTGGTCAACGAGAGAAAGCAGCTCGTCCATCTCGCCCGGGACGAACGCCGGCGCGAAGACGTGCGTCTCGCCGCCGAACTTGTCGTGCCCGTGCCGCGCCTCGAAGAGAGAGCTCGCCGTCGTTCCAGCGAGGTAGCGCGCGCAGAGCGGGTATGTCGCACCGCACGAGTAGGCCTTCTGCGCGAGCAGTATCCTTGCGCCGGTCCTTTCGGACACGTCCTTCAGGATTTCGAGATTGCGCCTGAGCGCGCGCTCGTCGACGACATAGCGCGGAGTTGCAGAAGATGTGTTTTCCGTTGCCATGCCGCTATTATACCATACCATCGCGCGCTAGCGGAGGAATTCCGCCTCGCAGTCGCGGATCGCGGCGATTACGCCCTCGGCGTCCTCGGCGGCGTCAAGCCGCTCCAGGAGGTCAGTGCCGTGGGTCAGGATCGCGAGCCTGGCGAGCGCGTGCAGGTGCTGCTCGTGGTCGGTCACGCAGACCAGGAAGAAGTGCCGCGTGCCTGCGCCGTCCGGCGCGCCGAAGAAGATCGGACGCTCGCTCCGCCCGTAGGCGATGAAGCTCTCCTCGAAGAAATACGGATCGTGGTACTTGGGGTGCAGGAACGCGACGCCCGCGCCTATCGCCGTTGACGCCGCCTCCTCGCGCGCCATCAGCTCGCGCAAGAGGTCCTCCGGATCGTAGACAAGCCCGGTGCGCTCCGCGAGGTCCGTCATGTCACGGACCATTCCCGCCTTCGCCTTCGCGGCGATCGAGACGTCGATGGCGTCGATGCGCAGGAGCGAGGCGACCCCTATGTCTCCCTTCCTCTCGCGGCGGCGCTTCTCCGTCATGGAGCGGTGCTGGGCCGCGATGCCCTTCCGTCCGCTCGCGAGCAGGTGCCGCTGCGCCCACTCGTCGAGGTCGGCGTGGTCGAAGTACCATTCTCCTGCGCGGAGGACCGCGTCGATTTCGCCGCGCTGGGCGACGTGCTTCAGCTCGTTCGCGTCGACGTGAACGTGCGCGGCGGCCTGCGCAAGGTCCATGAACTCGCCTCTCATCTTCCACCTCCCTGCGTATTCCTGCGGCAGACGCGCACCAGCTCCGCGACGACCAGCGCGTCCGCGCTTCCGGACGACGAGACGACGCGCTCGCGCAGCGTGAGGAAACGGAAGCGCGCGACGCGCAGCTCGTTGAGCGTCCAGTTGCGCAGGAAGCCGAGCGTCTTGCGGACGGCGAACGGATTCATGTCCGCCGTCGCCTCCTCGGCGCGGCCCTTCGTCTGCGCGTCCTTGAGCTCGACAAGCTGGCGGAAGAACTTCTCGACGACCGTCGTGACGAGCACGGCGAAGCCGCTCTCCTGCTCGAAGCGGCGCACGGCGGCAAGGGCCTTCTCAAGGTTCCGCTCGCCCAGGGCGTCCGTGACCGCCCATATCTCCGGCTCGACGCCGACGCCCTGCGAAGTCACTTCCGCGACATCCTGCGCCGTCACGACGCCGCCCTCGCCGCCGATGTAGTCGCGCATCTTCTCCAGCTCGCGCCTCAGCGAGCGCGTGTCGGCTCCGACGCGCGAAACGAAGACGTCGGCGACGCCCCTGTCGAACTTGAGCCCCAGCTCGGACGCCATGTCCACAACCCGCGCAACGGCGTCGCGCGCCATCTCCCACGGCTTGCCGGACGAGAACACGACCATCTCCGCAGCGCCCTTCAGAGTCTTCGCGAAGATGGAGCCCTGGAGGAGCCTGGGGCCGGACAGGATGAACTTCTGGTTGTCGGGAAGCGGATTCGCCACAAGCTTCTTGGCGAACTTCTCAAGCGCAGACTTCACGTCCTCGGACGGTCCGCCCTTCCCGCCGCAGGGGAGGAAGCGGACGTTTCGCCACCACGTCACCTTCACGGGGTCCAGGAACGGCGGCGTCGAGAAGCTGGCGTCCGCCGCGACGAGGTCCTTGAGCTGGAGCTCCGCGTTGGTCGCGTTGGCGGAGTCGATCACCTCGAGTCCGTCCCCGGCCCCGGCGGCGATCTTCTTCGCCGTCTCGTCGACCAGGTAGTCGTCCTCGCCTATGATCACGTGCAGGTTCATGGCTCCACCTTGTCCGGCTCGTCCCTGCGCCGGCCCATCGCGATGAAAGCGGCGCCTGCGAGCGCCATGCAGAGGGAGATCGTCTGTCCGATGCTGAGGCCGAGAACCGCCGCGCGCGGATCGCCGCGCAGGCACTCCGTCCCGAAGCGAAGCGCGGCATAGCCGATCAGGTAGACGCCGGCCGTGTGGCGACGCCACTTAAGGTAGACGGCGACGAGTATCGCGAAGAGGACGAACAGGGCGCACGCCTCGAAGAGCTGCGTCGGGAGGACGGGCAGCGAGGCGGAGGCGGACTGGTCGATGAGTCCGTGGGAAAGCTGGTCGTACCAGGCGGGCGAGTGACGCGGAAAGGACACGGCGAGCGGAGAGTCGGAGATGCGCCCCCAGCAGCAGCCGTAGAAGAAGCAGCCGATGCGGCCGAAGGCGTGCCCAAGCGGGACGACGACGCACAGGAGGTCCGCCAGCGCAAGCGGACGCTCCTTCTTCAGCGCGCACCACGCGAAGAAGACGAGCATCGAGAGGATGAGTCCGCCGTAGAAGACGAGTCCGCCCCTGTCGACGCGTATGACCATGGCGGGGTTGGCGGCGAACTCGGACGACCAGTGCTCGATGACGTATGCGATTCGGCTGCCGATCACGCCGCCTGCCAGAAGGTACATTATGAGGTCAGCGAGGTCCCTGCGCCCCGATATCCGCTCGACCAGCTTCCAGCTGGCCAGGAAGCCCAGCGCCATGCACGCGCCGTAGGTGTGCAGCTTGAGGAATCCTAAATCTACCAGGACGGGATGCACGCGCCCGCCTCCGACTACGCCAGCGCCTCGGCGATGGCGGCGGGGGCGTCGGCGGGGGAGACGACGCGAGTCTTGGACTTGTCCTCGTCGCGGCGCTTGATCTCGACGCCGCCGTTGGCGAGCCCCTTCGCGCCGACGACGACGCGGACGGTGAAGCCGACGAGGTCGGCGTCCTTGAACTTGACTCCCGGACGCTCGGCGCGGTCGTCGACGATGACGTCGATTCCCCTCGCCTCGAGGGCGGACTCCAGTTCGTCCGCGACCTTCGCGACTTCCGGCTCGGCGGGGTCGAGGAGGCAGATGCAGACCTGGTACGGCGAGACGGCCGCGGGCCAGACGATGCCGTCCCTGTCGTGGCTCTGCTCGATCACGGCCTGGAGCGTGCGGCTCACGCCGACGCCGTAGCAGCCCATGATCATGACATGCTCCTCGAGCTTGTCGTTCTTGTATGTCGCGTTGAACGCGGCGGAATACTTCGTGCCGAGCTTGAAGACCTGCCCGACCTCGATGCCGCGCTTGATGACCATCGGCTTGCCGCACTTAGGGCAGATGTCGCCGGCCTTGACGACGACGAGGTCCGTGAAGTCGGCGTCGCCGAGCTTCGTGTCGCGGGCGAGATCGACGTCCCTGAGGTGGCAGTCGTCCTTGTTCGCGCCTACGATGCGTCCCGCCGCTCCCTTGAGGGAGACGTCCGCGACGATGCGGAGGCCGGCGTCCGCCGGGTTGACGGGCCCGACGAAGCCCGCGTTCGCGCCAGTCTCGCGGAGCACGGTCCCGAAATCTGCGAGCGCGACGGACTTCGCGCCGAGGAAGCGCTTGAGCTTGACGTCGTTTACGTCGCGGTCTCCCGGGACGCACACCATGACGGGCTTGCCGTCGGCGACGTACACAAGCGACTTTACGAAGCGGTCGGCGGGGAGGCCCAGGAAGGCTGCGACCTCCTCGATTGTCTTGGCGTCCGGTGTCGGGACCTCGGAACACGGCGCCTGCCCAGGCTGGTCGGGCTGCGCCGAAAACTGGCGCTCGGCCTTCTCTAGGTTGGCAGCGTAGCCGCAGCCCTCGCAGAACGCGATGCCGTCTTCGCCGGCTTCGGCGAGGACGTGGAACTCGTGCGTCATGCTGTCGCCCATGTCGCCGCCGTCCGCCTGGACGGGGACCGCCTTGAGTCCGCAGCGCGCGTAGATGCGCTCGTAGGCATGGTACATGTTCCAGTAGCTCCTGTCGGCGCCCTCGGCGTCTGTGTCGAAGGAGTAGGCGTCCTTCATCAGGAACTCCTTGGAGCGCATGAGGCCGAAGCGCGGACGAGTCTCGTCGCGGAACTTCCACTGTATCTGGTAGATGGTGACGGGGAGCTGGCGGTAGGAGCTGACGAGCCCCTTCGCGATGTCCGTGAACACCTCCTCGGCGGTCGGGCCGAGCGCGAACTCGTGCTCGCCGCGGTCGCGGAGCTTGAACATGTTGGGGCCCATCGTGTCCCAGCGGCCGGTCGTGCGCCACAGCTCCGCGGGCTGGAGGACGGGCGAGACGATCTCGAGCGCTCCTGCGCGGTCCATCTCCTCGCGCACGATCTGCTGGATCTTCTTCAGCGAGCGCATGCCGAGCGGAAGGTAGGCGTAGAGCCCGCCCGCGACCTTGCGGGCGAGGCCCGCGCGCATGAGGAGCTTGTGGGAATCGATCTCGGCGTCCTGCGGATTGTCCCGGAGCGTCTGGATCAGCGACTTAGTCCACTTCATCGCGGGGCCTCTTCCTTTGCCTTGTGGCCTACTTCGCCTGCTGGGCGGAGTCCTCTTCGTCGAAGTCGGGGCGCTTCTCGCGGTACCACCACGCCATGATAGGCGTCGCGATGAAGATGGACGAGTAGGTTCCGGCGATGACGCCGATGAGCATCATGAGGGCGAAGTCGTAGATCGAGCCGTCGCCGAACACGAAGAGCGAAGCGACCGCGAAGAACGTCGTGACGGACGTGATGACCGTGCGGCCGAGGCAGGCGTTGATCGCCTGGTTGCAGAGCTCGCGGAACGGCGTGCGCTTGTCGCGGTGGAGCTGCTCGCGGATGCGGTCGAAGACTACGACTGTGTCGTTGATCGAGTAGCCGATGATCGTCAGGAGCGCCGTGATCACGATGAGGGAGACCTGGCGTCCGCACAGCGAGAAGATTCCGAGCGAGATCAGCGCGTCGTGCGCGAGGGCGACGAGTCCGCCGAGCCCGAAGCCGAACTTGAAGCGGCAGCCGACGTAGATCAGGATCGCGATGAGCGAGAAGAGGACGGCCTTGGTGCCGGACTCCTTGAGGTCCGCGCCGACGACGGAGCCGACCTCGTCAACGGTAGAAGTCGCGAGCTCGGCGTCGGGGAAGCGCTCGGAGAGGAGCTTCGTCACGTAGGCGCCGACGTCGCGGTTCTCGACGGTCTTGCCCTTGGCGGTGTCCGCCGTCTCGCCGGTCTTGACGAGGAGCGTCGTGCGCTCGACGCCGCGCTGGTACTGGATGACGGCGGCGTTGTCGAACTCGGCGAGAGTCTTGCGGATGTCGCCGACGGAAGGCTGCTTGGCGGCGTCCTGCGAAATGTCGTAGACGATCGAGGTTCCGCCCGTGAGGTCCACGGCGAGGACGCTGGCGGGGTTGCTGGCGAGGCGGACGCCGAAGATGCCGAGCGTGACGGCGATGGCGACGGCCGAGCCGATGAGCGTCTTGTTGCCGAACTTCATGAAGTCGATCTTGGGCTCCTTGAAGAACTGCATCATCTTGAAGGGCTTAGCGCTCTCGGGCTTGACCGTGTGGTCGAAGACGAGGCGCGTGGCGACGACCGCCGTGAACATGGAGATGACGACGCCGGCGGTGAGGGTGATCGCGAAGCCGCGGACGGGGCCGGTGCCGACGATGAAGAGGATGATGCCGGTGATGATCGTCGTGAGGTTGGAGTCGAGAATCGCCGTGAAGGCGCGTCCGTATCCGTTGGCGATGGCCTTGCCGGCGGCCTGCCCGCGCTGGAACTCCTCGCGGATGCGCTCGAAGACGAGCACGTTGGCGTCGACGGCCATGCCGAGCGTCAGGACGAGGCCGGCGATGCCGGGCATCGTGAGCACGGGAAGCTGCATCGTTCCGCCGCCGCCCATCGCAGGGTCCTTGGCGAAGACGCCGAGGATGTTGGCGACGAGGACGAGGGCGGTCGGGAGAAGCGCGACGTCGAGGAAGAGCGCGACGTCGGCGACGAGGCCCGCGTACCAGTAGTAGATGAACATGAAGACCGCGACGAGGACGAAGCCGATGATCGCGGCGGTCTTTCCGGCGGAGATCGCGTCTTCGCCGACGGTCGGCGCGACGGACGACTCGGAGAGTATCTTGAGCGGGGCGGGAAGCGCGCCGGCGTTGATGTCGGCGGCAAGCGTCTTCGCCTCCTCGAGCGTGAAGTTGCCGGTGATCACGCCCTCGCGCCCGATTTCGCTCTGGATCTGCGGGGCGGAGACGAGAGTGTCGTCAAGGATGATAGCGAGGCAGCGTCCCTCGTTCGTCTTGTTCTTCGGGCCGCCGGCCTTGTAGTTGCGCGTGAGCGTGGAGAACTTCTGCCCGCCCTCGGCGTCAAGGCGGAACTTTACCTCGAAGCCGCCCTTGGCCATGTCGCGCTCCCAGGCGGCGTGCTCGACGTTCTTGCCGGTCAGCTCGACCGTGCGCGAGACGAAGTGGGGCCTGTAGGAGCCGTCCTTGACGTCCTCGAGCATGAAGCGGTAGCGGTCGTCGGTGGTGCCGAAAGAGGCGAGGCGGGTGGCGTAGCCTGGCGTGCGGGCGACCTCCGCCCAGTTAGCGGCACGCCCGTAGCCAGCGCCCTTCTTGACATAGCCCTCGGGGCAGATGTCCTTGGCGAGGAGCTTGGCGACGAGCTGGCTGTCCTTCGGATGCGTGAGGCGGAACTCGAGGAACGCCATGTTCTGGAGGCGGGCCTTGGCCTCGTTGCGGAGCTTCTCGTCCGCGCCGGGGAGCTGCACGAGAAGGCGGTGGTCCTTGGGAAGCGACTGGATCACGGGCTCGTTGGTGCCCATGGAGTCGACGCGCCTGCGGATCACGGCGATCACGTTGTCGTCGCAGTCCTTGAGCGTCTCGTTGACGAGGTTCTCGACCGCGGCCATGTTGTTCGTGAGCACCGGATTCTCCGCGATGATGTTCTCGCGGAGCTTCTCGACGTCCACGCCGAGCGTGAAGGACGTGCCGCCCTTCAGGTCCAGGCCAAGACGAAGCTTATCCTTGAAAGGATAGGCAACATGCACCGAAAATGCCGCAAGAAGCAGCAAAATCAGCCATTTCCAGACGTTGTTGCGAACGATCGATTCCTTCGACATACTCTTATTTACCTCTTTTTTGAGAAAAATTTTAAAGTATTTTACCAAAAGCGGCGCAAAAAGTCTAGCCTGCGGCGGCTCACGAGGCGCTTACGCTTGGAAGGAACGCCCTGAAAAGGCGCAGGAGGGCCAGCATCCCCGCTCCGGCGAGAAGCAGCGGACGCATGGCCGCGACGCCCGGGAACGCAAGCGTCAAGGCAATCAGCGCTGCCAGCTGGAGATAGACAATCCCGCCGACGAGCGCACCGACGCGACGCTTCTTCTCGGGATTGGACTCCTCGCCCTCGGAATAAAGCGTCACAAGCGTGATATAGACCCACCACAACACCGCAACCGCCAGCACGCTGAAGTTGATGCATCCGACAGCCGCTGCGCCGAGAATGACGTTCAAACCTCTGCAAACGCCCATCATCCACGGCCACTTGAACTTGTTGTACAGCATGATTGCGACGACAAGCGCGACGGCGTTTATCTGCCACGAGGTGCCGGACCACGCCTTGCATAGCCAGAAAGGTCCGACGACGACACCGTACCACGCAACCCCAAAGGCGCAGGCCAGGCAGACGACGGACGCTGCCAGCGCCGAGTCGAGCGATATCTCGCCGTTGGGTATCGGACGGTCGCGGTCCATCCTCGCGCCGACGATGTCGTTGTGGACGAGTCCGAACATATAGAGGAAGACCGACGCAAGCGCAGCCCACCAGACATGCGCAAGGCCGGGCGAGCGCCATGCGGAAGTCTCCGCCGCGGCGAGTCCGACCGCCGCGCCAGCGAAAACATCACCAGGCACCGTCGGCAGGTTGACGACGCGAAAGAGGCGCAGCCACGGGTGGGCGGAATGTCCGCCGGTTCGTCGGCTAGCCGATTCGGTTGCAATGCAAGAGGCAGTGGACTCAGGGCGCGAGGCGCCCTCGCGCCCTTCGTCTCCCGCCTCGCGCCTGTCGATAATCTTCTTCGCCTCCGCTAGCGCCCTTCCGCGATGCGAGATCGCGTTCTTCTCGTCCGCCGTCAAATCGGCGAACGACTTGTCGTATCCGTCCGGAACGAATAGCGGATCGTATCCGAATCCCTCCGCGCCGGACGGCGACTCGGCGATCCTGCCGAAGCACTTCCCGACGACCGTCCGCTCGCGCCCCTCCGGATCCACGAGCGCGACGGCGCAGGTGAAGTTCGCCGTGCGGTCCGAGACGCCCTCCAGGTTCTTCAGGAGAAGCGCGTTGTTCGCCGGCGTGCTGCACGGCTCGCCTGCGTAGCGCGCGCTCCTCACGCCCGGCGCGCCGCCGAGCGCCCCGACCTCCAGGCCGGAATCGTCAGCCATGCACCATGCGCCAAGATGCCGCGCGGCAATCACGCGCACCTTTATGAGCGCGTTGCCCACGAAGTCCGGCGCGTTCTCCTCGACCCCCTCCGGATCGTCCGCGACGATCTCGAAGCCGGGGAGTATCTGCGATATCTCTCGGATCTTGTGGGCGTTGTGCGTGGCGACGAATAGCTTCATTTGCGGTTCCTTCGCGAATAGTAGAAGTAGAGGGCAAGGTCGGTGGATACGAGCGCCATGTCGACAAGATACACCCCGCAAAGCCAGAGCTTCGTCCCCTCGACCAGGTGCGCGGCGATTCCGCACATGTAGCCGAGGATGACGATCACCATGAACTGCGGGGACTTCCCGTCCACGCGCTTCGCCTTGTACGTGCGCCATATCGCGAACGGCCACGAAAAGCCGAACGCGAAGAGCATCGCAAACTCGAGTATCTCGGACGCCATGGCCTGTCCGCTATTCGGCCTCCAGGAGCCTCGTGTGCGTGGACTTCACGCCCTTGGGCTCCTTGATCGAGTTAGCAAGCTCGGCGAACTGCTTCCATCCCTGGTCGGCGCGCGCGCCGGACCACATCTTCTGCGAGAGCGTCTGCAGCGCGGGATGGATGCGGTCCCAGTTGTCCGCCTCGGTGTAGGGCGTGCCGTCCTTCTTCTTGCCCAGAAGGTCGTTCCAGAGCGCGAACTTTCCGCCCGCGAGCTGGCCCATGTACTCCTCGGGGACCGTGTAGCCCGCGATGTTGCGGGGCTCCCAAGTGTCGTAGAGCCAGTGGCAGTTGAGGTAGTCGTAGTAGTACCCGGCGAACGGGACGAGGTACACTGCGCCGTCGGGGACGGACACGATGGAGTAGCCGGCCTTGAGCGCCTCCTCCGGCTGGTAGTACGGATTGTGCCAGATGTCCATCGTGACGTCCTTGCCGGCCAGGACGGGCGTCTCGCCCTTCGCGTGCGTGAGCGCGCCCCATGCGCACGGCTTGTACCCGAAGCCGGCGACCATCCTGAGCATCGCGTCGGTGAAGGCGCGGAACTTCTCGGCCTCGCTCTTGTTGTACTCGTCGGTCCCGACGTGCATGTAGGGCCCGATGAACGTCGGCTCCCTGCCGGTGAGGTACTCTGCGAAGAGCGGCTTGAGCCACGCGACGATCTCTTCGGACTTGTCGAGGTCGAAGTGGTCCTCGCCGTACTTGCGGGACGCGAACTCCGGCTTGACGCGCGTGAAGGCGAGAGAGTGCGCGGGGACGTCGAACTCCGGCACGACGGTCACGCCGAGGTGCCTGCACCAGAGCATGAACTCGCGGAACTCCTTCTTCGTGTAGTGCCCGTCCTTCGCGGTCAGCTCGGGATATGTCTCGCACTCCATGCGGAACGCCGCGTACTTCGTCGACCAGTCGGCGTCCGCCTGCTTGCAGATCTCGTTGTCGTTGAGATGGATGTGGAGCGTGTTGAGCTTGTAGTACGACATCGTCTTCGCGAGGTCGCGCAGGAAGTCCATCGAGTGGTACATGCGCCCCACGTCCATAACGAATCCGCGCACGCGGTACTTCGGCACGTCGCGTATCTCGCCGCACTGCACCTTCCTGCCCGCCGCCCTGAGCTGGGCAAGCGTCTGCACGGCCCACACGCGCCCCGCGTCCCCGCCGACCGTGACGTATATCGCCCCGGGGGCTATCTTCATTGCGTAGCCCTCTTCGCCGAGGTTGGCCCTTGTATCCAGGTTGAAGGCGACCTTGGCCCTGGAAAGGTCGCACTCCCCCGAGGAGGGCTTCCACTCGGACGGCTGCGGGACTACCGGCAGCAGCGCCGCAAGGATGATTGTCGACATTGTCATTTTATGCTACCCCCTTTGTTGTGCTGTTTGTTTTCCATGAAATCCCTCGTCATTCCGACATCTCGACTTCGCCGATGAGGAACTTGTCCTTCGGCTTGTCGAGGCGAAGCGTCATGACCTGGCGCCTCTCCTGCGCCGTGGCCCAGTCCGTGTAGACCGTCGCCGTCACCGTCGTCGCGCCCGTGAGCGCAGTCTGGTGCGAGGCGAAGTAGTTCGAAAGCACCTTGTACTTCCCGCGCTCGAGGTCCTTCTTCAGGTACTCCTCCGGACCGTAGCCCGTCGTGACGTCCTCCGAGACGAAGCCGCCCTCGGACGTGCGGCGGTGTCCGTAGTAGGCCTCCTCGCCGTTCGGCTCGAGGACGTGCAGGTCGATGTCCGTCTCGTCCGCGTCCCAGCTCATGACGATCCTGAGCTTCACCGGCAGGTCGCGCCTGTACGCCGCGTCGAACTCCGGAATCGCCGGCTTCGACCCCTCGGCCCATTCCACCGCGTTCACCCACGCGACGAGTCCGTTCAGCTCCTCAAGCGATATGACGGACACCTGGAAGTCGTTGCCGCGCCTTCCGCTCCTGCGCGCGCTCACGTTGAACGCGGCGTCCGCGAAGAGCTTCATCGCCTCCTCCAGCTGCGCACTGTCCTTCGCCGCCTTTCCGCTCTCCATCAGGACGAGGGCGAGGTCGCGGCGGCTCTGCGCCTCTTCGCCGCGCAGCGCAAGCGCCTTGCGGAAGGCGAGTGTCGCGAGCCTGTAGCTTCCCGCTTCGCGCGCCCTCCAGCCCATCGAGCGCCACAGCGCGGCGTCCTCGAGCTTGAACTCCGCGAGGTTTGAAAGGATGCGCGTTGCAATGTCTTCGCGCCCGGCCTTGAAGAACCATCCGGCGCAGTCGAGGTAGAACGCAGGCGAGCTTCCGTGCGCGTCGCGCTCCTTCAGGTAGGCCTTGTACGCTTCGCCCTCGGCCGCAGCCCTGAGCGCGTCGATGTACGGCGTCTTCGGGTCCCACGCCTTAAGCGTCACCGTCGGAGCCGTTCCAGATCCCGCCCCGCCAGGCGCCGCGCCCGCGGACTTCTCCGCCGCCGGGCCGCTGCGCCAGTTGCCTTCAACGGACGCCATCACCTCCACCGACTCTGCATCGTAGCAGGCCTCCGGCGCGGGCATCCCCGCCACGAACGCACCGTCCTCGGCAGGTTCGGACGCTGCGCGGCTGCTCGACCTGGCGGACGACCTCGAGCCGACCATGCTTGCGATCCTGTCGAAGAGTCCGCTCTTCGGCGTGTTTACCGGCGGCTTCGGATTGTTCCACCACTTGACGCGCTCCTCCCAGTACTTGAGAAGCTGCTGTTCATGCTCGGCACGCGCCTTCTTGTCCGCAATCGGGGCGTCATCCGCCGCGCGGCGCCTCACCCACTCGTCGTGGAAGCTCAGCGAGGCGGGCGGCTCGATCTTGTGCCCAAGCCACTGTTCGAGCGTCTCCAGGACGATAAGCGAAAGCCCAGGGCCGGCGACGCCGTACTTGCGCCCGAGCGCCATGAACTCGTCCTTGCGAGCGTCCGCCTGCGAAGCGAGGTCCGCCATCCGGCGCGCGGCCCACACGGTCGCGAGAAGGCGCCCTTCCTTCGCCTCGGCTCCCTCCGGCGGATTCTCCCCGGACGCCAGCTTGCGCACGACTACGGAGCGCTTCGGCGCGTCGGGACGCGACGCCACCGTCACGTTCGGCATGTCCTCGTACTGGGGCGCGGCGAGCCCGAGAGTGTCGATCTCGTCGCTGAAGAGAAGGACTGGCGCGCCGCCGTTCGCAGCGGACGACACCGCGGCGCCGATGTCGGTGCCGCCGTCGTAGTCGAGCGAATCGATGGCCGCAAGCAGTGCGGACTTCTCCAGGAACGCGAGCGCCTCGGCCGGCCTGTCGCGGAACGCGACAAGCGTCCACTCCCCCTTCCCTGGCAGGGCCTCCAGCTTCGCGCGCCATGCGGCGGCGTGCGCCTTTGCGCTCATGCTAGCGTCCCAGAGAACCGTCCCCTTCGCGAAGGCGGCGATTCTGTCGCGCACGTCCATGCCGCCGCCAGCCGCGCCCGCGGAGACCGTCGCGACGAAGACGCCGCCGCCGTCGCGCTCGCAGACGACGTTCGGCGCGTTGTCCGTCGCCTTTGGCTCGACGTACTCCACCTCGGCCTTGCGCGGGGCTTTCGGATTGAGCGGAAAGATGCGTGTCTTCCAGACATTGCCCTTCACCTGCTCGACAAGCCCGGGGTCGACGCCTTTGCGGACCTCGTTCTCGAAGGTGACGCGCGCCTTTTCCTTTTCGCACACGACGCCGGGGACCATCTCGCCGTTCACCTCCAGCGAATAGCCGCAGACGAACGCCCCGTCAGGGATTGGGAACTCGAACTCGCCCTCCATTGCGCGCGCGTTGGGGTTGGTGAAGGTAAAAGCGGTGCGCACGCGGCGGAACAGCGCGTTCTCCTCGGCGACGGCTTCGGACTTCTCCACGGCGACCGGCTTTTCGTCCGGCCGGAGATTCGGCGTCAGCATTGCCGGAGGCGGAAGCGGAGCGCCTGCCGGCGACTTCTCCTGTGCATTCATGCTTGCGTTCATGGCTACTCCTGCTGCAGCGACAAGGATCGATACTGTCTTGTTCATGGCCCCTCCTTTCCGGCGACTCAGCCGGCGGGAAACGAGTTGTCTTTACATTTGGACTATTATACCAAATATCCTAGCGGCGGAAAGCGCGAACCACCTCGCGGTCGTCGAACGGATGCTTGACGCCCATGATCTCCTGCGTCGTCTCGTGCCCCTTCCCCGCCACGATCACGACGTCCCCCTCAGCGGCGTCCGCAAGCGCGAGCGCTATCGCGGCGCGGCGGTCCGGCTCGACGCGGACCGGGCGCGCGGCGCCCGCGACGACCTGCCTGACTATCTCCATCGGGTCCTCGCTGCGCGGGTTGTCGCTCGTCACGACCACCTCGTCCGCAAGCCGCGCGGCGGCCTCGCCCATGAGCGGGCGCTTCATCGGATCGCGGTCCCCGCCCGCGCCGAAGACGACCCAGAGCCGTCCCCTTGTGAACTCGCGCGCCGCGCCGAGGACCTTTTCGAGTCCGTCCGGAGTATGGGCGAAATCGACGAACACCTCCGCGCGCACGTCGGGGTTCTCGACTCGCTCGAGGCGTCCCCAGCGCGGGACTAGCGTCGGGATGATCCGCTGGATCTCGTCGTGCGGGACTCCGGCGGCCTCCGCGAGCGCGGCGGCGACGAGCACGTTCGACCTGTTGTAGCCGCCGACGAGGCGGAGTCCTGAGAGGTCGAAGCGCGGACGCTCCGCCGTGACGGGGATTACGTTGAGCGGGAGGCGTCCCGCGGCCTCAAGCATCTCGCGTCCATATCCGCCGTCGAGGCAGACGACGAACGGCGGGAAGTCGCGGCGTCCGCAGTCCGGGCGCGCCAGGACGCCGGCCGCAATGCGCTCGGCGAAGGACAGCTTGACCCGGAAGTACTCCTCCATCGTCTTGTGGTAGTCGAGATGGTCCTCGGAAAGGTTGGTGAACGCCCCGCCGGAGAATGCGGTGACTTCGCCGAAGCCGACGCGGTTCTGGTGGATGGCGTGGCTGGAGACCTCCATGACGCAGTCCGCCGCGCCGGCGGACTCCATCTCGGCGTATATCTCCTTCAGCTGCGCGAGCGGAGGCGTGGTGTAGCCGGTGTAGAAGCGGCGCCTGAGAGTGTTCACCTCGACGGTCGTTATGTATGCCGCCTTCATGAACTCGGCAAGCACCCACGCGGTCGTGGTCTTGCCGTTGGTGCCGGTTATCCCCCAGATCCTCATGGCGCGGTCCCCTCCTTGCGGCGCCCGTCAGTCGAGGATTCCCTTGGAGGGCGCCTCTGACTCGTCCCACCACGACCCCTTCGAGGACGCGATGCGCGCGATTGGCTTGGTCGTGAGCTGCTTGCCCTTAGCGCCGGCGTTGCGGACAAGGACTACGTCCTGGTCCTCCGGCTTGCCGGTCTCGGAGTTCGTCCGCTTGACCTGCTCCCTGGGAAGGAAGTACTGCTGGTGGATCTTCTGGTTCTTGGCGGGCTTGAACTTGACGTATATCGTGTCCGGGCAGCCCGCCTGGAAGAAGATGATCTTGGACTTCGGCTTCTCGGGCGCGAGGCGGTACTCCTTGTTGCGGATGAGCCCGCCGAACCTGAAGCGCTTGATGTAGCTGAAGCCGTAGCCGCCCTCCTCGTAGACGCAGGTGAAGTCGCGCGTCTCGCGGTCCTTCTCCTGGTTGTAGCGGATGACGGCGAGAAGGTCCTTGTCCACGAAGATCTTGTCCTCTGGCTGCACCTTCCTGAAGCGTCCGTCCTTCCACACGAGGATAAGCTCGTCGAGCGAGGAGCACTTGAAGAGCTCGTCGCCGTTGCGGAGCCCCGAGCCGACGTAGTTGTTCTCCTTGTCCCACTTGATCGTCAGCTCGCTCGCCGTGATCGCGCGCACGTCCACCTGCTTGAACGCGCCGGTCTCGATCCTGGAGCAGCGCGGATACCTCTTCGCGTACTCCTTGACGAGCCCCTTGAGGTACTTCACGACGAACGCGCGCAGGTGCGCCAGGTTGTCGCGGACCTGCGCCTCCTCCTTCTCGATGCCCTCGATCTCCTCGCGGTTCTTGTCGATGTCGAACTGCGAGATGCGCCTGATCGGGATCTTGAGCAGGCGGTCCACGTCTTCGTCCGTCACCGGACGCCTCAGCTCCCCGAGGAATGGCTGGAAGCCCGTGACCACGGCCTTCTTCACGCCTTCCATCGTCTTCTCGGACTCGATGCGCTTGTAGATGCGCTCCTCGATGAAGATGCGGTCGAGGGTGCGCGCGTGGAAGAGGTCGTCCAGTTCGCCGAGGCGGATCTCCTGCTCGCGCCTGGTGAGCTCCATTAGGCGGTCCGCGTTCTTGCGCAGGATGTCCGACACCGTCATGAGGCGCGGGCGCCCCGCGTCCAGCACGACCGGGCGCGAGGAGATGGACTTCTCGCAGTTGGTGAAGGCGTAGAGCGCGACAACGGCCTTCTCCTGGCTCTCGCCTGTCTGGAGCTCGAGCTCGATGCGGACGGAGTCGCTCGTGAGGTCGTGGAGCTTGCGGACGGGGACCTTCTTCTTCTTGATCGCGTCCTCGATAGACTCCGCTATGGAGTCTGTTGTCTCGCCCCACGGAAGCTCGGTTATGACGAGCTTGTTCTTGTCCTCCTTCTCGATCTTCGCGCGGACCTTGACCTTGCCGAGTCCGTCCTGGTACTCGCTCACGTCAAGCGTTCCGCCCAGCTGGAAGTCGGGATAGAGCTGGAAAGGCTTCTTCTGGATGCAGGCTATCTCGGCCTCCAGGAGCTCGATGAAGTTGTGCGGCAATATGGCCGTCGAGAGCCCTACCGCGATTCCGTCCGCGCCCAGCATGAGCAGCAGCGGGATCTTCGCGGGAAGGTAGACCGGCTCCTCCTTGCGCCCGTCGTAGTTGGGGACGTAGGTCGTGGTCTTCCTGTTGAAGACCTCCTTCTTGGCGAGCTCGGTAAGCCGGCACTCTATGTAGCGGACCGCGGCATGCTGCATCCCGGTCAGGATGGAGCCGTAGTTCCCCTGTCCGTCGATCAGGTATCCCTTGCCCTTGCCCCAGAGCTTGTTCGCGAGCACCACTATCGCGTCGCCGATGGAGGCGTCGCCGTGCGGATGGTACTGCATCGTCTGTCCGACGATGTTTGCGACCTTCGTGTAGCGTCCGTCGTCCTGCTCGAAGAGCGCGTGCATGATGCGGCGCTGGACGGGCTTGAGGCCGTCCTCGACGGAGGGAATCGCGCGCGAGCAGATGACGTAGGCGGAATACTGGCGGAAGTTGAAGTCGAAGAGCTCCTTCATAGGCCCTGCGCCGGTAAGCCCGTGCGTGTCGTACTTCACGGGGGCGGAGACGGACGGCGCGGCGGACGCCGTGTCGGGAACGAACATGTCGAGGTTGTCGAACAGGCTTGGCGGCTCGGCGTCTTTCTTCTTGCTGGACATCTACCGTTGGCTCCTCGGTTACAATAGCGGACCTGTCAGCATACCAAGGAGGACACCGACGGAATATACCACCGCAAGCAGCGCAAGGTTCTCGCGGAAGCTGCGGTTTGTGCGGAAAAGGACAAGCAGCCCGAGCCCGGACCCCGTGAACGAGCTGGCCATCAATGCGCCGGCGCTCATGGCCCCCTTGCAGTACAGCTCGGCGCCGGCGACGGAAACGGCGCAGTTCGGGACGAGCCCAAGAGCGCCCGCGGCAAGCTCGCCGAGCACCGGCCGGTTGAGGCGCAGCGCGTTGAGGGACTCCTCGCCGAAGTAGTGCATGCAGAGCTCGATCGCGCCGGAGACCAGGACTATGAAAAGGAATATCTCGGCCGTGTGGATAAGCGCCGGAAGCAGGATGCCGCGGTTTCCGGCGCATCCGCAGTGGCTGTGCTCGCAGAGCTCGTGGACCGTCACGGAGCGGCGGCGGTGGCGGACCAGCGCAAGCATGCCGTCGGCCGAAAAGCCGACAAGCGCGGCGGCGGCGGCCTTTATAAGGACGATCTTGACCATGAGCGCAACCGGCACCTGCTTGGAGACCAGCACGGGAAGCAGCTCGTCGGACGTCGAAAGGAAAACCGCGATCAGCGCGCCGGCCGTCACCACGCCGCCGGCATAGAAGGACGCGGCCGCGGCGGAAACGCCGCACTGCGGAATCGCGCCCGCCAGCGCGCCGGCCAGCGGACCAACTGAGCGAGCGCGCCCGAGAAACCTCTCGAGCGCGCCGCCAGCCTTGGACTCCACCGCCTCAAGGACGAGATACGTCGCAAAGAGGAACGGAAGGAGCTGAAGCGTCTCTAACGCGAACTCTATCAAGCCGGGGAGATCGCTTCGTTGGGGCAGGTCGCCGCGCAGGCACCGCAGTCAACGCACTTGTCGGCGTCGATCGTGTACGCGGGCGTACCCTCGGAAATAGCCTCGGCCGGGCACGCGTCCTTGCAGCACCCGCACGCGACGCACTTGTCGGCAGCAATCTTGTGAGCCATCTTGTTTTCCTCCTGTTTTTGTTGTTGGATTGTTGAGATTATAGCACAACAAAGCCTTGATAGTCCAGTCTAAGTCTTGTTGCGGCCCGCCTTCCGGGTCGCAACGCGTCCCTCGCCGTCAGAGATCCTGCTTCAGGCTCGCTCCGGTGGAGGCGTTGCCTACGAAGCGCGCGTAGCGCTCCAGCCAGCCGCCCCTTATGCGCGGCGACCACTTCCTGGCCTTCTTCGCGCGCGCGGCGACCTCCGACTTGGAGAGCCTCGCGCTTATGGCGCGCTTCGGGATGTCGATCGTGATCTCGTCGCCGTTCCTGAGAAGTCCTATGAGCCCGCCCTCGGCCGCCTCCGGGGAGACGTGCCCCACGCACGCTCCGTGCGTCGCGCCGGAGAAGCGTCCGTCCGTGATGAGCGCGACGCTCTCGCCGAGCCCCTGTCCGATGATGTAGCTCGTGGGCGCAAGCATCTCCTGCATGCCGGGCCCGCCCTTCGGGCCCTCGTAGCGGATGACGACGACATGCCCCGGCCTGACCTTGCCGCCGAGGATTCCGGCGCACGCCTCCTCCTGCGAGTCGAAGCAGATCGCCTTGCCCGTGAAAGTCATCATCGAGGGCGCGACGCCGCCCTTCTTGACGACGGACCCCTTCTCGGCGAGGTTGCCCCAGAGGACGGCGAGTCCGCCGTCGCTGGAATAGGCGTTCTCGACGGTGCGGATCACGTCGCAGTCCACGATCTTCGCGGCCCTGACCTGCTGGCCGATCGTCTTGCCGCTCACGGCGGGACAGCCGGGATGGAAGAACCTGGCGGCCTTCTCGACGCGCTTCAAGACGGCCATTATGCCTCCGGCGCGGTCGAGGTCGCTGACGTGGTAGTGTCCGGACGGCGCGAGCTTGCAGACGTACGGCGTCGCGGCGGAAACCTCGTTCATGCGCTCTAGCGAGTAGTCTACCCCCGCTTCGCGCGCTATGGCGAGCGTGTGCAGGACGGTGTTCGTCGAGCCGCCCATCGCCATGTCCAGCGTGAGCGCGTTGTCGAGCGAGTCGCGCGTGACGAGCTCGCGCGGGAGCGGTCCGCCCTTCTTCGCCATCGCTACGATGCGCTTCGCCGACGCGCGGTAGTGGTCCTGGCGGCGGGGATCGACGGCGAGGATGGTTCCGTTGCCGGGGAGGGCGAGCCCGAGCGCCTCGTAAAGGCAGTTCATGGAGTTGGCCGTGAACATGCCGGAGCAGCTTCCGCACCCGGGGCAGCTGGTCTCCTCGACCTTCTCCAGGTCCCTGGCGCTGATCTTGCCGACGCTCTCGGCGCCCACGGCCTCGAACACGGAGTTGAGGTCGGAGTCGGCGCCCGTGAGCGGGTTCCTGCCGGGCGCCATGGGCCCGCCGGACGCGAAGATCGTGGGGATGTTGACGCGCAGGGCGCCCAGGAGCATTCCGGGGACGATCTTGTCGCAGTTGGGGACGCATATCATCGCGTCAAAGCAGTGCGCGCGCGCGACGGTCTCCACGGAGTCGGCAATCAGCTCGCGCGAGGGGAGGGAGTACTTCATGCCGGAGTGGCCCATTGCGATTCCGTCGCATACGGCGATCGTGTTGAACTCCATCGCGACGCCGCCCGCCTCCTCGATGCACTTCTTGAGGAACGCGCCAACCTTGTTGAGGTGGCAGTGCCCCGGCACGAAGCTCTCGTAGCTGTTGCATATGCCGATGAACGGCTTCTTCACGTCCGCGCGCTTCATGCCCGTCGCGAAGAACAGGGACCTGTGCGGAGCCCTCTCGTTGCCCTTCTTTACCTGATCGGATATCATCTCTGTTCCGCCTTTCGCTTTTGCCTTATTTTAGCACATCGCAATCCGCCGCGCAACGCGCCGCCGCGCGGCAGGCCCCGTCATATGCTCCATCCGCCGATTTCGAACATGCGGCAGATTTCGGAGACGAGGATCGCCGCGACAAGGATCGGCGCGACGAAGCGCACCATGACGACGTAGAACACGTTGAAGCCGCGCGACGCGCCCCTGTCCCCGTCGCGCCTGCATTCGGCGAGGATGCGCCTCGGCCCCAGCACCCAGCCGACGAACACGCACAGGAGCGCCGCGACGACAGGAGTGAGGATGTTCATCGCGCCGTCGAAGAACTCAAGCGCAGGGAGCCCGAACGGGCTGAACGCCTTCCACCTTCCGTATCCGAACGCCGACACCGCGCCAAGCGCGACCGCCCAGACGCCGACGAGCGCGACGGACGGACGCCTCCTCCAGCGGAAGAAGTCGCACACCGCCGCGACGCACGCCTCCGTCATGGAGATGGAGCTTGTGAGCGCCGCGAAGAGGACGAGCGTGAAGAAGACGAAGCCGACGAACGGACCCGCCGCGCCCAGCGACGCGAATATCTTGGGAAGCGTCACGAACATCAGCCCCGCGCCGGCCTTTTCGACGGACGCCGGGTCGAACATGACAACGACGGGAATGACCATGAAGCCGGAAAGGACCGCGACGAACGTGTCCGCGCCGACGATCCTTACGGCGGACTTGCGCACGGAGTCGTTGCGGCGCATGTAGCTTCCGTAGGTGATCATTATGCCCATCGCGAGCGAAAGCGAGTAGAACATCTGCCCCATCGCGCCGAGGAACACCTTGCCAATGCTGCCGCACTTCGAGAAGTCCGGCACGAGGTAGTACCTGATCCCCTCCCACGCGCCCGGAAGCGTCGCGACGTACACCGCAAGCGCGATCGCCATTACGAGAAGCGTCGGCATCATGACCAGGTTCGCCTTCTCTATTCCGTTCTTCACGCCGAGCACGATCACGACGAGCGTGACCGCCGTGAACACGACCATCGCTACGAACGGCGCCCACGGCGCGGCGATGAACCCCTCGAAGAACGCCCCGGGGTCCGCAAGCGCCCCCGCGCCGCCGCCGAACGCAAGCTTCGCGTATGCGGCCAGGTAGCGGACGACCCACCCGCCGATAACGTTGTAGTACGGCAGGATGAAGAGCGGGATGACGGTAGCCATGACGCCGAGGAAGTTCCACTTCCCGTGTCCAAGCGTCCTAAACGCCGTGATCTGGCTCTGGCGGGCGTAGCGTCCGATGGCGATCTCGGTGACGAGCAGGACGAACCCCAGCGTGAGCGAAAGCACGAGGTACGTGGCGATGAAGACGCCGCCGCCGTACTTCGCCGCAAGATACGGAAACCTCCAGAGGTTCCCAAGCCCTATGGCGGACGCCGCCGCCGCCAGCACGAACGCAAGCTGGCCTGACCAGCTCGCCCTGTCACCGTGTCTCATCTTCCCTTGCCTCCGCTTCGTTCTCCGTCCCATGCGGACTCGAACACGATCCATTCGCCGTCCGACGGACGCCTCAGCCTAAGCCTTGCCGAATGGAGATACATCCGCGACGCCTTCGCGCCGCCGTACTTCACGTCGCCTACGACCGGATGCCCCGCTTCCGCGAAATGGACCCTGATCTGGTTCTTGCGCCCGCTCCTCAGCGTGACCTCGACCAGCGTCGTCCCGGCCTTCTCCGACAAGACGCGCCACTCCGTGCGCGCCGGCTTCGAGCCGGGCGTCCCGGGCGGGACGCTCCTGACGCGGTATCCGTCGCGGTCCTCCCTGAGGTGCGACTCGAAGACGCCGGAATCGGACTCCATGCGCCCCTCGACCCGCGCGAGGTACGTCTTCTCCGTCAGCGACGCCCAGTCGCCCCTGAACGCCTCGGCGACCTCCTCGCTCTTCGCGAACATCATGACGCCGCTCGTCTCGCGGTCGAGCCTGTGGACGAGCCACACGCGGCGGCGGCTCTTCAGCTGTCCCTTGCGCACGTAGTCGTTGAGCATGTTCTCGGCCGTCGCCTGCGCCTCGCGCGCGGCGCGCCCGTGCAGCTTCGTGTGCGTTGTGAGAAGCCCCTCGGGCTTGTCGATCACGATCAGGTCCGCGTCCTCGTAGAGTATATCGAACGGAAGCCGACTGCTCATCCCGCCTGCTCCACGTCGGCGCAGGCCGCGCGCATGCCGGCCGCGGCCTCGCGCTTCTCCAGCTCCGCGAGCTCCTCTGGCCTTGGCCTTTTCCTGAATGCGTTGTAGTTGAGCGCCCAGCACGACGGGTGGCGGCGGATGACGCGCTCTATGTCGCCGAGACACCTCTGCGTGAAGCCCCACAAGTCGCGCACCTCCTCGTGGCCATAGGAGGAAACGATCTCGCAGCGGTAGCGTCCGTCGCGGAGAGGGCGCGACCAGGCGACGATGACGGGCGCCTTGCCCTTCGCGGCGAAGAACGCCGGCGCTACGGAGACGGGCATCGGGCGCCCGAAGAAGCGGACCCACACGCCGCCGTCTGACGGGCGCACGGCCTGGTCGACGAGAAGCCCGAGCGACTTGCCGGCCCTGAGCCCCGTCATCAGCGCGCGGAACGCGCCGTCCGCATGGACGATCTCCTGTCCGATGGACATCCTCGCCTTCATGAGGAGCCTCGTCATCGCGGGGCTTCCGATGTCCTTCGCGACCGACATCATCCTGTGCCCCTCGAGGTATGCAAGCTGCGAAAGTATCTCCCAGCACCCGATGTGCCCGGAGACCGTCACGGCCGGGCGGTTCGCCGAGAGGAAGGCTCGGGCCCCGGGCGACATCTCGCCTGACGCCCTTGCGCGCTCGACGGCGTTGCGGCACGTCCAGAACGCGTGCCCGACGCTGCGCGCCATGTTGCGGTAGCTGCGGCGGATGATCCGCTCGCGGGCGGACGCCGGCAGCGCGCCCTTCCCGAAGATCGCGTCGAGATTCTCCTCGGCGTGGCGGCGCCCCTTCGCGTCGAAGCGGTACATGACGGACGAGACGAAGTCGCACAGCCCGAGCATGGCGCGGCGCGGAAGGTTCGAGAGTATGGCGAGCCCGAGCCCGATTCCCAGCCATTCGAACGGCCGGCGCAGCATCCTCTTGAACTTCTTTGCGGGTGTCGTCATGCAGGCATTCCGTGAATCATTTCCCAGCGCCGTTGTCAATCAGCATCGCGACGGCCCGCGCGGTACACCTTTCGCCGAAATGAGGCGCGTACATTTCGGGCGTTTCCTCCTCGGCGTAGACGAAAAGGACCTTCCCCGGATATGTGGACGCCTCGAGAAGCCCGGCGTCGTAGGAGTCGGCGCCAGCCGCGATCGCGGTGTATGAAGCCGTGTCGCCCAGCAGGATCGAGAGGTGTCCGGGCGCGGCGTTGTGGACGGAGCAGGAGAAGCCGGCGGGGCTCATCTCGCCCTCGTCGTGCATCTGGCGCATGAGCTTTAGCGTCGTGCCGATCTCGCCCCAGCGCGAGGCGAAGACGACCGGAAGCCCGCGCGCGTCCGCGCCGCCGAGCGCCCTGTGCGCGACGGAAAGGGCGGCGCGCTCGAGGGACGTCAGGCGGCGGCGCTCCATCGGCGGGACGAAGGACACGTCCGGCTTCGGGCACTCAGCCGCAGCCGTCCATTCCGCCTTTGCCAGAACCGTCATCCGCGCGCCCGTCCGCTCAGTGGCCGTGTCCGCAGCAGCACCCGCCGTCGCCGTGGTGGTGGTGGTGTCCGCCGCCATGGTCGTGCCCGCAGGTGCAATGGTGCTCCTCGGCCTGCTTGAACTCGATCTTCGCCGCGGCGCGGAGCTCTGCGACATACTGGTCCATCGCGCGTCCGCGCGCCTCGTGGCGGAGAAGGTCCTTGACCTGGTCGTGCACGTCGACAAGCGTCTGCGCGCCGCCGGACTTCTCGTCCGCCTTGTAGATGATGTGGTAGCCGAACTGCGTCGTCACGATGTCCGACACTTCGCCCTTCTTCATTCCGAAGGCCGCCTTGTCGAACTCGGGGACCATCATGCCAGGTCCGAACCAGCCGAGCGAGCCGCCCTCGCGGCCGGACGGGCAGTCCGAGTGCTTCTTCGCCTCCTCCGCGAAGTCCCCGCCTGCGACGACGCGCTCGCGGATCGCGCGGATCTTCTCGAACGCCGCGCTCTTCGCCTCGGGGAGGTCGCCCTCCTCGCTCTTGACGAGGATGTGCTGGCAGAGGACCTGCGGCTGGGCGACGTACTCGTCCTTGTGCGCCGCGTAGAACTCCTCGACTTCCTTCTCCGTCGGCTCGTCCACGTGCGCGCACGCCTGGTTGACGAGCATGTTCACGCGGACGCCCTTCTCCAGCTCCTTGCGGAACGCCTCGTCCGTCATGCCCTGCGCCGCGAGCGCCTTCCTGTAGTTCTCCTCGCCGCCGACCTGCGCCACGACGCGCGCGACCTCGGCGTCAACGTCCTTCGCCGTCACGGGCAGCTCCAGCTGCGACGCGCGGTCGAAGAGGAGCTTCGCTCCGATCGCCTGGTCGAGCGCCTTCTCCTGGAGCTTCGGAAGGTTGTTCCTGACCTCGTCAACGGTCATTCCGTGGCTCATGTAGAACCTGACCAGCCTGTCCAGCTCGAACTGGATCGCGTCCGTCGATATTTCAACGCCATTTACTATTGCTGTTTTCATAAAGCCTGTTCGCTGTTTTGCCTGTGTTAGAAGAGACGCCTGACCTCGGCGTCGATTCCGCCGACTTCGCAGACGCGCGTCTGGGCGACCGGCATCGTCTCAAGGTCGCGGAAGCTCGGCGGCGGATTGTCCAGCACGTCGGCGCCGAACGCGCGCGCGCACGTCTCCGGGAACTTGTACGGCGTCGCCGTCGCCGCGACGACGCAGGCGCGTCCGGAGGCGGGATAGCCAAGCTTGCGCGCGACGCATGTCGCGACGGCGGTGTGCGGGTCCAGCACGTAGCCGCACGCCTCGCGCATCCTGCGCATCTCCGCCTCCGTCTCCTCGGGCGTCGCGACGCCGCCGTCGAAGTCCGCAAGCAGCCGCTCCTTCGCACTGTCGCGAAGCTCGTAGCGGCCCTTCTCCGCAAGGTCGCGCATGAGGCGGGACACCTCTTCCCCGTCTCCGTCGTTGAGAAGCCAGAGCAGGCGCTCGACGTTGGACGACTTGCGGATGTCCATCGACGGCGAGTTGGTGACCGTAAACCTGTCGCCCGGATCGTAGACGCCGGACCTGACGAAGCGCGCGAGGACGTCGTTCACGTTGGACGCGCAGACGAACCTGCCGATCGGCGCTCCCAGCATCTTCGCGTAGTACGCGGCGAGGATGTTCCCGAAGTTGCCGGACGGGACCACGACGTCGAACGCCCCGGCCCTTCCTGCGGCCATGAGGTAGTAGCCGATCTGGGGGATCAGGCGCCCGGTGTTGATCGAGTTGGCGCTGGAGAGCGTTACGCCTCTGGAGGCGGCCTCCGCGGCGATCGCCCTGTCCGCGAAGATCCGCTTGACCGCGGCCTGCGCGTCGTCGAAGTTGCCCTTGATGGCCACGGCGTGGACGTTCGCGTCAGACGGCGTCGTCATCTGGAGGCGCTGTATGCGCGAGGTTCCCGTGTTGGGGAAGAACACGACCACTTCCGTCCCGTCAACGCCGGCGAAGCCCTGCATGGCGGCGGACCCCGTGTCGCCGCTCGTCGCGGTCAGCACCAGGACGCGCCTCCCGCCGGCCGCGTGGCGCATGAACACCGGAAGCATCGAAAGCGCGACGTCCTTGAACGCACCGGTCCTGCCGTGGAACAGCTCGAGGACCCTGAATCCGTCGGCGTCCACGAGCGGAATCGGATCCTCCGCGGGAAATCGGGAGAGAAGGCGGCCGACGGCCTCCTCGCGGACGGCCTCGGGGAAGTCGTCGAAGAGCTGCGACAGGACGAAGAGCTCCGCCTCCCTGAGCGAGGGCGACGCCGGGCCGCCGCGGCGAAGCTCGCCCAGGACGGGAACGAAAAGCCCGCCGTCCGGCGCAAGTCCCTGAAAGACCGACTCCGGGCCGGTCGCCTCTATGCCCTTCCTTGTAGAAACGAATTTCATGGTCTTACTTGCTGAAAAGGAACTCCACGACGTCGCCGTCCTGCATCTCGTATTCCTTGCCCTCGGGCCTGAGGGAGCCCGCCGCGCGCGCGCCCGCCGTGCCGTTGTGCTTGACGTATTCCTCGAACGGGACGACCTCGGCGCGGATGAAGCCCTTCTCGAAGTCGGTGTGGATCACGCCGGCGCACTTCGGCGCCTTCCAGCCGCGTCGGAATGTCCAGGCGCGGGACTCCTTCGGGCCGGACGTGAAATAGCTGGCGAGCCCGAGCGTGTGGTACGCGAGCTTGATCGTGCGGTCGAGCGAGCTTTCCGCAAGCCCGTAGCTGTCAAGGAACTCCTTCGCCTCCGCGTCCGAAAGCCCCGCGAGGTCCGCCTCCATCTGCGCGCACACGACCACCGTCTCCGCACCCTCCCCGGACGCGTACTCGCGCAGCTTGGCGACGTTCTCGTTGCCCTCGCCGGTCACGTCGTCGTCCGCCACGTTGGCGCAGAAGATGACAGGCTTGTCGGTGAGGAACTTCAGCTCCCTCAGGACCGGAAGGATCGGATCGCCCTCCTTCCTCGGGAAGCTGCGCACGCTCCTTCCCTCCTCGAGGTGCTTCAGGAGCGCGGCGCATGCATCCGCCTCGGGACGAAGCGGCGGCTTGGCCTGCGCCTCCTTGCGGACCTTCTCGTAGCGGCGCTGGAGCTGCTCCATGTCCGCCAGCACGAGTTCCGTCTCGATGACCTGGGCGTCGCCGACGGGGTCGATGGGCGCGGACTTGTTGCCGCCCTCCTGGACGTGGATGATGTCGTCGTTCTCGAAGCAGCGCACTACGTGCAGTATCGCGTCGCACTCGCGGATGTTGGCCAGGAACTTGTTGCCGAGGCCCTCGCCCTTGGACGCGCCCTTCACAAGTCCGGCGATGTCCGTGAACTCGACCGTCGCGCGGATTATCTGCTGCGGGCTGTCGATCTTCGCAAGCTCCTCCAGGCGGGGGTCCTTGACCTCGACGACGGACGTGTTGGGCTCTATGGTGCAGAACGGATAGTTCTCGGCCGCGGCCTGCTGCTTCTTGGTGAGCGCGTTAAAAAGCGTGGACTTCCCGACGTTTGGGAGGCCCACAATTCCGACGGACAGACTCATTTTGTCGCCTCTTCTTTTCCTTCTTCGTTCTTGGGCTGGCGCTGCCAGTCCGGATAAAACGCCCTGAGCACGGCGAGATACATCTCGGCGGACGGCACGTCGTCCCTCTCGACCGCCCTTTCGTAGAGCGCCTCCAGCGATTCCGCCACGCCCTTCCTTACCGCCGCGTCACGCTCCTCGCGCGCTTCCGCGACAAGGCGCTGCGTGCGCGCGAGCTCGCGCGACTCGCGCGGGATAGTCCGGTCGTTCTCCGCCAGGTACGGCAGCTTCTCGACCTTGCGCGCCACGCCGTCCGCGTCGAAGACCACGTCCTCGCTGACCGCGCCCTCGATGTCCATGATCGTCTTGTCAGGCCTCAGCGCCCGCTCGCGCTCGTCAAGCTCGCGCTTGTACGCCACGAGCTCGCGCTCCAAGTCCTCGAGGTCGCTCATCTTCGTGTTGAGGAGGTTCGCCTCCGCGAGGATGCGCTCGGAATACATGCGCTCGCGCTCCTCGGACGCCTTGGCGGCCTCGGCGCGGAGCTTCTCGCGCTCAGCCTCGCGCCTGGCCCGCTCCGCCTCCGCCTTGGCAGCCTCCGCGGCTGCCTTCGCGGTCGCGCGCTCGGCGTCGGCCCTGTTGGCCTCGGCCTCCTCTGCGGCGCGCTTAGCCTCGGCGGCTGCGCGATTCGCCTCGGCGGTTGCCTCGGCTGCGATCTGCGCATCGAGCTCGGCCTCCTTCGCGATGCGGTTCTGCTCCGCCGCCTTGCGCGCGTCCTCCGCGGCGTCCGCCTTGGCGCGCTCGGCCTTCTCCTCGCTCTGCGCCTTGCGCGCGGCGTCCTTCGCCGCCGCCTCAAGCGACTCGGCCCTGCTCGCCTCCGCGCGCGCTATCGCCTCCTTCTTGTTGTAGATGACGAGCCCGGAGACGGACGCCACGATCACCGCGACGGAAAGCGCGAGGATGGACACCCACTTTGTCATTTCGCGCTCTCCGCAACAAAGTCGTCAAGCATGTCGGCCCCGTCGCCGTCCGCCTCCGGGGCGGGGAGTGGCTCGGCCGGCTGCTGCACCGGCTCCGCCTCGGGCGCAGGCAGCGGCTCGGGCTTCTCCGGCGCCGCGGCCGCGTCGATCGTCGCCTCCGCGGCGGCAAGCTCCTTGGCGCGGATCTCCGCCGCAAGCCCGTCGAGGTCCATGCGGCTGTTGACCTCCTCGTCGAAGCTCTTGCGCTCGCCCTTCTCCAGCTCCTCGCGGCGCTTCTTGATCCAGAAGTCGCGCTCCTGCTCGTCCTGCGCCTTGAGCGACTTGGCGCGTTCGAGCTTCCACTGCTCGACGGCTAGCTTCGTCTTGCGGTCCTCGTCCTGCTTCTTGGCGTTCTCCTTCAGGCGGCGCAGCGACTCCTTCTGCGTGACGGGGTCGGCGAGCTTCGAGGCGGACCAGCCGTTGTCGTCCCACGGGCGCGCGTCGCTGAGGGCGTTCTTGAGGCGCTCGGCCATGCGATGCGCGGTTTCGGCGTCGTCTATGACGTAGGGCGTCATGAACACGAGCAGCTCCTTGCGGGACTCGGACTTCTTGACGCTGCCGAAGAGCCACTTGCCGATCCACGGGATGTCCTTGAGGATCGGGATTCCCGACTCGCTCTCGGACATGAACTTCTCGGTGAGTCCGCCGAGCACGACGGTCTGCATGTTCTCGAGGAGGATGTCGGCCGACATCTTGCGCGTGAGCGACGTGTCGATCGTCTCGTGGTTCGCCGCGCCGTTCGCGCCGCTGACGAGGACGTCCTGCCCCGCGCCGAGCTGGGAATACTCCTCCTCGATCTCGAGCATGACGGTGCCGTTCGGGTTGATCTTCGGGGTCACCTTGATCTTGATGCCGATGTCCTTGTCGGAGTAGTTGTACGTGACGGTCGGGTTGCTGCCGTA